>Ga0307517_10001858_pt1 | contig 34564 bp, 31 predicted proteins | sample 23_EM_MG_FD_194515 | JGI IMG/M metagenome (GOLD analysis project Ga0307517, IMG submission 194515) | Populus trichocarpa ectomycorrhiza microbial communities from riparian zone in the Pacific Northwest, United States - 23_EM | ecosystem: Host-associated > Plants > Roots > Unclassified | place... | reverse complement strand
CCCCCCCCCCCCCCCCACTTTAAAACAGGCTTTCAATACACCTCACGCCCATCCTCACCACGCAGATTTAGTTCTCCATCTCATTTCTGTCACATATCAGGCAAAATTAGGCGATGGCGCGTGGGTCTCTCACTGCTAATGGGACCTCGCGCTACAAAGTCCTGCGGCTGTTAGGAGTAAAATAGAGATATAAAATCGGGGCACCGTTGAGGGTGCCACTTTTCGATAGCAATTTTTTCCAGCATGATATCATTCTGGTTTGTATATAAGGGTGTGCTCAACAACCGGTAGAAAACTGTGATATTATACATGTCTATCTTGTTTGTGAAATACATCATTATTCTATAGTGCATATTGCAATAGGGCTAAACTCTATCTATGACCACCCCTATCAGTATAATATATATACACTACCGGTGAACGAAAATTATAAATAAAAACACAATGTCATTGTAATATCTCTAAAACACGCCCTATGGAAAATGCTTAGCCGTTCTTAGGTTTGTTTTCTTTTTTTCCTACGCAGCCGGGGGGTATGTTGGGCTGTGATCTGGCTATACCTGCGCACCCGAGAGGTCTTCGGTGGTGCCTGATCAGGTTTGACTGGCTCATCGGGGGTGATATTGTCCTGTGAGGTTGGTGGTCTCACCACCTCTTCATGCTCGTGGCTAGGGGCACACGGGAGTGGTGTTGGGCTATTGTTGTCTGGCTGGTCCGGATTGATAGCACCCCGGGAGAGTAGTATTCTCGCCACCCCCTCATGCCCATGGCTAGAAGCGGCCCACAGTGGTGTTTTACCATCGTTGGCCGGCTTGTCGGGATTGACATCGTCCCGTGCGAGTAGTAGTCTCACCACCCCCTCATGCCCATTGTAAGAAGCGCCCAAGAGTGGTGTTTCACCATAGTTGTCCGGCTTGTCGGGATTGACATCGTCCCGTGCGAGTAGTAGTCTCACCACCCCCTCATGCCCATTGCAAGAAGCGCCCAGGAGTGGTGTTCTGCCAGAGTTGTCCGGCTTGTCGGGATTGACATCGTCCCGTGCGAGTAGTAGTCTCTCCACCCCCTCATGCCAATTGTGAGAAGCCCACCAGAGTGGTGTTTTACCATCGTTGTCCGGCTTGTCGGGATTGGCATCGTCCCGTGCGAGTAGTAGTCTCACCACCCCCTCATGCCCATTGTAAGAAGCCCACCAGAGTGGTGTTCCACCACCGTCGTCCGGCTTGTCGGGATTGACATCGTCCCGTGCGAGTAGTAGTCTCACCACCCCCTCATGCCCATTGTGAGAAGCGCCCCAGAGTGGTGTTTGACCATCGTTGTCCGGCTTGTCGGGATTGACATCGTCCCGTGCGAGTAGTAGTCTCACCACCCCCTCATGCCCATTGTAAGAAGCGCCCCAGAGTGGTGTTCCACCACCGCTGGCCGGCTTGTCGGGATTGACATCGTCCCGTGCGAGTAGTAGTCTCACCACCCCCTCATGCCCACTGCGAGAAGCGCCCCAGAGTGCTGTTCCACCACCGCTGGCCGGCTTGTCGGGATTGACATCGTCCCGTGCGAGTAGTAGTCTCACCACCCCCTCATGCCCATTGCGAGAAGCGCCCCAGAGTGGTGTTTCACCATCGTTGTCTGGCTTGTCGGGATTGACATCGTCCCGTGCGAGTAGTAGTCTCACAGCCCCTTGATTCCCTTCCCGAGCAGCTAAAATGAGCGGTGTGACCCCCCTACAATCTCCTTGATTGATATCACAGTCTTGCGCCTCTATCAAGGCAGCAACCATCTCGTCAATCCCGAAGTACGATGCACAGTGCAGGCCTGTAAATAGGTAATGAGTAGTCTGGGAATAACGGTATCCTCGAATTTTGACAAAAAGCAAGGTCGAAGCTATATGGCTCTCGTATCGGGTTAATAAATCAAGTGCAAGGAATTTGGCGTGGTCTGAGAGTTCTATTTTTGCGTGTCTTCCCCAATGCAAAGATGAATATTCGAGAAATGGTATGCCCGCAGGGGTTGAAACATTATTGGCTAGAAGCCTCTTTACCTGGTCATAGCTCAGATAAGTTAAGCATGTTTGGCCAAGTGTTCTGTGGGCATCAGGCAATATACATGGCCCGGAAAGGTATTCTTGAAGGGTGTAGTGTATTAGCCGGACCGTCGATGTTTCTTTATCAACCACGGCAAGTCCTAAGCATGACCTTAACACTGTATCTTGTGACCGGATATTCTCAGGGTTAAGGTCCGTTACCCCCATTTCTGCGGCCAGGGCATGGCAGAGTTCGTCGATCCGTAACGGCCGTTCCGCGTGGGATACCCACATTAGCACCTCCATCCCAAGTCTTGATCGGTCGCCCTTCTGTTCCTTTATTCGCCGCAGTGTTTGGTCGTACACATTGTCCAGATCTACGCCAGTTGTGGCTGCCCTTTGCAACATTTCCTTTCTTCTCGCTAACGACGTCTCACCCAAGATTGCGTCGATATTTAATGCCACGAGCAGAAACCTGAGCAGAATGTCAATCAGTGATCCAAACTTGTAATAGAGTTGCTCCTACTTACATGCCCGAAGCTTTTTCCAACATTGTTTCCATGATATCATTTTTGAGATTTTCGGTCATCAGGTCCGGATCTCTGGCATCGTCATCGTCCATCTTCCGAGTTAGGTATCGAGCGATATCCCCTTGGTCGGGCACAATGTGTATGGTACAGGCTCCTTCCGTGAGATACCTGTCAAGTTCCCCACGAATGTGCGGCCTCCCTGTAAGAAATAATCGCGTATTGGGCGCTTCTTGAGTAATCTGCCGTAGCGCGCGGAGGAACTCTGATCGATGTTCTGGCACTAACTCGTCCATCGCGTCGACGCAGATATATACCCGCTCGAGGGAGCCGACTATTTTGACGAATAATTCCAGCATCTCTGGCAACCGGAGACCTTTTCCACCTCCTTGCCTTGACCTGTCAAACGCATTCTTAATTTCGCCTACAATCCCTGCTGCTCCTAGGGCAACCTGCTTGAGTAGGCCCCCTATCATATTCACTGCCGATTGGTCCTTCTGGGCCTGGTAATCGCAATAGAGGGACAAGACGGCGATGTTTTGTCCATAGGCTTGCTCGTGTAGGGTATCTATTACTAATGAACTAATACGGTTCCTTGTCAGCATTGTCTATCGTCCCCGGAAAATACCCCGGTACCTTATATATGTCTTTCCAGCCCCTTGATCCCCATAACATAGAAGAGTAGGATTCCTTGAGCCATCCCGACTCATGCGCCATAATTCGAACTCATTATTCTCCAGAACCCAGTCCCCAACGCCATCCAACCGCCGGTTCCTCACATCTTGATGCCTTGCATGGGGCTCAAGCGGCGACAACCACGTTTGGATCCTTAATGTCTCCTCACTTACACCCAGGTTGATGGTGTGATTATAACTGTTTAAAACATTTCCGATGTTTTGATTCGAGTGACCGTGAATACTATTGCTCGTGTTGTTGTTGGTACGGGTGTTAGATGTGCCATACTGGCAGGGATCACTAGTGAGACTTGGTCCTCCATTCCCGCTAGTTGTGTTCATATTGAATAAGGTTCGGTGATAAGTGGGATGATACGGCAGCACACTAATAGGTGTGTATCGTGGAGGGTGATGGACATCTCCCCAAGGCTAGGAAAGCGGGGAATGGTTTCATAGATTGAGACAAGGTCATTGTTTTAGATGGGAGGACCAGCCAATCATTCCATGTCAATGCATCAGTAACCCCATCTTATCTCTGGACGACTTGTTCCTACAGACCACCACTATTTTACAGCAGCTTCACCACATACTATATTCATATCACCACAATTCTGGTATCGTCTTAAGAAACTTTTGGACTTCGACGGCGAAACCATACACGGCGAAACGAAATACGGCGAGTGACAAACGGTGACATGAAACGCCAAGCAACTCACAACGAAAACGCTCGCACATTCAGGAAGTGGGAAAAATCTCCTCACTGACAACAACCTCAGGCTCACGCCTGACGACTCCACGATGCTCTCTCTTACTAACTAACTAAGGGCGATCACAGGAGTATATGTCAATCACAAAGCCATCATATCCATCCATGAGGCACCACACTACTTCATGTGAGTCTCGCCTTCCCAGTGAGCACTCCCGGCTAACTAAAAGGAAAACAAACACTTTCCCACCTCCGGGCTTCCAGCTCTTTCCGGCTGATCTTACAGTACTTCCGCTTTTCTCCCGGCTTTTCTCCCGGCTTTCCCGAAAGCTGCATGATCTCAAAACTATCGCGCATTCCTGCCTTCGCAATGCTTTCCCGAACATTCAAACAAAATACCCGAAGCCGAAGCCACATATCCGAATCCTCAGCGCATTTCCGAAGCCACAAACAAGCGCGTGCCCTGAAGCTATCTGAACAAAGGAAGTATCGTGAGAGTATGGCGAGCAACACCATTTTCAACAGAAACTAGCCTCTGCAAGCGCAATGCGAGACTTGTGTCAAAGAGGAGGCTGGGGTCGCACGGAAGTAGCCCATAGACTAAGAGAATTCACTTGGAACTTTGACACTTTGGAGGAAAGATATGGAACGTAGGTTTTACCGCTTATAATTCGTTCATTCGCGCGCTCTCGCTTACTACTTCATCTACCTAAAAAATCCAACTAACGGTAGAGACGGGTGTGTGGGTGGGGGATAAATACTATATCCTGATCCTTCTTGGATCACGACACCCATCTCTGTGCTTCCTGCATGCGCTTGTTCCTCCGTACACTTCCGTAATAATAAGGAGAAGACATACTGCCATTACACGAAAAACCTGGCCCCCCCAGTCCGGCAACACACAAGACCCACCAAGCATGACAACGACAATCTTCACCACCCTGGAGCCCAGGTGGTGGTCTAGTTCTTGGATACCTCATAGGTATGGTGGGGAACACAACTAAAAGATCATAAGCTGCAAGCTTGATGATAGCGCAAGGAACTCCAATCATGGGGAATTTTAACTTTGATACCATGCCTTATGGCATTATTAGTTATAGTTTTTGATTTGTTTCTTTTGCTTTTGTTTTTGCTTTGGGTTTTTATTTGCCATGGGATATTTCCCGAATGCAGCGGTTGAACCCTAGGAAGTGCTAGTCATGTACCTAAAATCATACCACGGAATTAACAAAAAAACAAAAAAAACGTCTGCATGGCTCCTGAGCTCTCCTTCCCACTCCCATATTAAAGCCAAGCATATCCGTCCAACAATGCTTAGATCTTAGCTACACAATACTAGTAGTAAAACCACTAGATCGAGAAATTTTGTTTCTTTCGACGGAATTTCCTTTTTCTCATTATTTTCCCCCCATCACCTACTGTACTCTGGAGGGACTAATAAGGCCGTTTTTTCTGCTTATTTATTTTTTGCTTGAAAAATCCTATATTTCGAGTGACCCTTTCACAAAAAGTATGCCTACGAACGCTAAGTGAGGAATCTCAGCTGGGAATTCGGGTTTCCCGAGTGAGAAGAGTGGGCTGTCGAAAGAATCTTCTATGTGGGGGGGGTTGCCAAGATAGGAGGGTGTTCACGGGTAGGGGTATGGTAATGATACAAAAAAGTTGGACTGGGTGCCAGTTGCTTCATGGGGCCGGTACAAAGGGAGGGAACAATTTACCAGAACAAGGAGGGATATATTTGGCCGGTTAACTTTAAATGACGGTTTCCTAACCTCTTGCCGGACCTTGGTAAGTTACCCTCCGTGGGACTTGGAACAAGATTTCGATAAATTTACTGTAGAATTCCATAAGGTAGCCACGAGGCTTGACTTATTCAAAGGTTGAGTTGTGGGGCAGAGGATTAACTAAGGGCTTATACTCGCGTGGGCTGAGTTTTGGGTGGCTGAGGGCGATTCAGGGGTGCGGCTTTCACGAGTGTTTATGGGGTTCTACGGTCGTATCATACTGGCAAATATTTGCCGGGCCTCGTTGGGCGTGCTCACCCAGTCCGGATATGCAGCCCGTCTCTTCACTTCGATTTTTCTTACCTTGAAAGAATTGTAACTTTTGGATCGTGAGAAATATTAACAGTATCATACACTTTTGCCCGCTACATAAAGATGCTCTCGCAGGGTCGTGACTTCTTCTGGTGATCGTGAACTGGGAGTGGCAGGACTCCCGATTACGCCTAACAACGGATGTCCAGGGGGGGTTAAAGAAGAGATTCTGGGCATATATGACAAACCAATACTTTTTAACATAAGTAAGGAACACTAGAGACATTACCACAAAGCACAATGCACACCCACTTGTCGAAACACCCTGTGAAATGATGTCCCTCCCCGCCACACAAAGGCCGCATCCACACAAAGGCCACCAATTGCGCTACCGGGTCTGCTACCCCCCACAGTCCTAGCATGATCCCGAGTAAATTTCATTTCATTCCACAAATACTTTTTATCTAGCGGCCATGCAAACTGCAAACTATTGGATACCCGGGATTTCATGTAATTGGTATTGTTAAGTCTTATAACCTGTTGCGCTGCTCTCACCTTGATGATAACAAAGCGGGGAGAATAATAGTCAATATCATGTTGTTATAGAAGATTCCTGGGAGCACCAACATCTTGGATTTTGGGGTCCCAGCATTCTGTACCGGTTCCCGTCTGTAGCTGTCTGGGTTTCCCGGAATTTCTTGGTATTTATGCATGCTTTCTCACCATAGTGGTTCTGCTAATACTGACAACTTCGGCAATGTCCTCTGAAGAATTACAAGGTAAATCATCCATTGAGTGAGGACCCGTGAATGTGGTCCGTGGAGAGCATACATAGACTGGGGAATGATAATTGTAAAACCGGGCTGTTTTGTAACGGTCTATTACCGCTTCCTCCTCTCGCCCTTTTCTGGAAGTTTGTTGCAGGGCCTGGTCCTTGAGGGGCGGTTTTATAACAGGCTTGCGGTACACCTCACACCCATCCTCACTTCCCAGATTTAGTTCTCCATCTCATTTCTGTCATATATCAAGCAAAGCTAGTCTATGGCGGGTGGGTCTCTCACCGTTTCTGAAACCCTACGCCAGAAAGCCCTGCAGCTGTCGGGGTAGGGTGAAGGTATAGAATTGAGGCTCGGTTTAGCATGCCACTTCTATAGCAGCTTCTCCCAGAATAATGTTGTTCTGGTTTTTATATAAGGGTATACCCAACAAAAGGTAGAAAACTGTGATATATATATGTCTATCTTTGTGAAATACATCATTATTCTATAAGCTCTATCCATGACCATCCCTATCAGTATAATGTACGCTACCGGTAAATGAAAATTACACATAAAAACACAATGTCATCGTGATATCTCTAGCACACGCCCCACAGGAGATGCTATATAGCCGTTATTAGGCTGTTTTCTCTTTCTTTCACGCAGCCGGGGAATATGTTGGGCTATAATCTGCCTGCACTTGGGCATCCGAGAGGTCTCCGGCGGTGGTTCTTCGAGGGTGTCATTGCCCTGCGTGATTGGTGATCGCACAACCCCTCATGAGTGTTGCTAGGAGCAGATGGAACTCATGGGAGCGGCGTTATATCATCGTTGTCTTGTTCATCGGGGGTGATATCGTCCCGTGAGGCTGGCGGTGTCGCTACTTCTTCATGCTTGTTGCTAGAAGCTCACCGGAGCCGTGTTGGACTGTTGTCTGGCTGCTCGGGATCGATAGCGCCCCGGGAGAGCAGTAGTCTCACCACCCCTCATGTCCATTGTAAGAAGCGTCCCAGAGTGGTGTTTCACCATACTTGTCTGGCTTGTCGGGATTGATATCGTGCCGTGCGAGTAGTAGTTTCACCACCTTCTCATGACCGTGTCTAGAAGTGAGAGAGAGGGGTGTTATATCACAGTTGTTGGGATTGACATCATCCCGGGCGAGTAGTAGCCTCGCCACCCCCTCATGCCCATTGCAAGAAGCACCCCGGAGCGGTGTTCGATGGCCGTCATCCGGCTTGTCAGGGTTGATATCCTCCAGTGTGAGTAGCAGTTTCACAGCCCTCTCATGCCCATCAAAAGAAGCCCGCCAGAGTGGTGTTCTACCATCCTTGTCTGCCCTGCTGGGATTGACATCGCCCCGTGCGAGTAGTAGTCTCACCACCCCCGAATGCCCATTGCCAGAAGCCTGCCAGACTAAGTTCGACCATAAATGTCTAGCTTGTCGGGATTGACATCATTACCCGCGAGTAGTTGTTTCACCACCCCCTCATGCCCATTGCCAGAAGCCTGCCAGACTGTTGTTCGACCATAACTGTCTGGCTTGTCGGGATTGACATCATTATCTGCGAGTAGTAGTCTCACCACCCCTTCATGTCCTCTGCAGGAAGCCCACCAGAGTGGTGTTTTACTATCGTTGTCCGGCTTGTCGGGGTTAATATCGTCTTGTGCGAGTAGTAGCCTCACAGCCCCTTGATTTCCCTGCTGAGCAGCCCAAATGAGCGGTGTGTCCCCCCAGCAATCTCCTTGATTGATATCACAGCCTGGTGCCTCTATCAAGGCAGCCAGGATCTCGTCAATCCCGAAATACGATGCACAGTGCACGCCTGTAATAGGTTCTGAGTAGGCTGGGAAAAGCGGTATTCCCAAATTTTGTCAAAAAGCAAGGTCGAAGATATATGGTTATCGTATCGGCTTAATAAGTTGAGTGCAAGCAATTTGGCGTTGTCCGAGAGTTCTATTTTTGCGTACCTTCCCCAATGCAAAGATGAATATTCGAGAAACGGTGTCTCTGAGGATTGAAACATCGGCTGGAAGTCTCTTGACCTGGTAATAATTCAGATAAGTCAAGCATGTTTCCCCAAGTGTTCGGTGGGCACCAGGCGATACATCAGGCCGGGAAAGGTATTCTTGAGGTGTGTAGTGGATTAGCCGGACTGTCGATGTCTCTTTGTCGACGACGGCAAGTCCAAAACATGACCCTAGCACTGTGTCAAGCGGTCGGACGTTCTCAAGGTCAAGATCTGTCGCCTCCTTTTCTAGGCGAGAGCGTGACAGAGTGTACATCTATCCGCAGCGGCCGTTCCGCGTGGGATACCCACATTAGCACCTCCATCCCAAGTCTTGATCGGTCACCCTTCTGTTCCCTTATCCGCTGTAGTGTTTGGTCGTAAACATTGTCCAGATCTACCCCAGTCGTAGCCACCTTTCGCAACATTTTCTTTCTCCTCGCTAATGAGGTCTCGCCTAAGATGGCGTCGATATTTAATGCGACGAGCAGAAACCTGAGCAGAATGTCAATTGATGATCAAAATTCATAATAGAGCCGCTACTACTTACATGCCCGAAGCCTTTTTCAACATTGTTTCCATAATATCATTTTTTAGACCTTCCGTCATTAAGTCCGGATCTCGGGCGCCGGCGTCGTCTATCTTCTGGGCTATGTATCTAGCGATATCTCCTTGGTCGGGTACAATGCGTATGGTATAGGTATAGGCACCTTTCGTGAGATGGTTGTCGAGCTCCCCGCGAATGTGCGGCCTTCCTGTGAGAAATAATCGCGTATTTGGCGCTTTTCGAATAATCTGTCGTAGCGCGTGGAGAAGCCCCGACCGATGTTCTGGCGCTAATTCGTCCATTGAGTCGATGCAGATATATACTCGCTTGAGGGAGCCAATTGTTTTGACGAATAATCCCAGCATCTCCGGCATTCGGAGACCTTTTCCACCTCCTTGCTTGGACTTCCCAAAGGCTTGTTAAATTTCGCCTGCCTATGTTCCCTACACTCCCGAGGCTAATCTGCCTGAGCAGACCCCCTATCATATTAACCGCCGATTGATCCTTCTGCGCCTGGTAATCGCAATAGAGTGACAGAACTGCGATGTTTTGTCCATAGGCTTGCTCGCATAGGGTATCTATTACTAATGAATTAATATAGTTCCTTGTTAGCACTGTTTATCGTCCCCAGAAAATACCCCGTTACCTTATATATGTCTTTCCAGCCCCTTGATCCCCATAACATAGAAGAGTAGGATTCCCTGAGCTCTCCTGCCTCTTGTGCCATGACTCGAACTTATTATTCTCCAGAACCCAGTCTCCAACACCATCCAGCCGCCGGTTCCTCACATCGTGATGCCTTGTATGGGGATCGAGTGGCGACAACCACGTTTGGATCCTTAAAGACTCTTCACTTATTCCCACATTAATGGTGTTATTATAACTGTTTAACACATTCCCGATGTTCTGATTCGAGTGACCGTGAATACTATTGCTCGTGTTGCTGTCGGCACGGGTGTTGGATATGCCATATTGGCAGGGATCACTAGTGAGACTTGGTCCTCTGTTTCTGCTTGGTAATGTAGTCATATTGGATAAAGTTCGGTGATACGGCAGCACACTGTGTGGGAGTGTATCGTGGAGGTTGATGGGCTTCTCCCCCCTAAGGCAAGACCCACAGGGAATCCTCTCATGGATTGGGACAAGGTTATTGTTCCAGATTGGAGTACCAGCCAACCATTCCATGCCAAAGCTCGTCAGCACGCCCATCTTATCTCTGGAGAATAAACTCCCGATAGACATATTGATTATTCTTACCAGTGCCTGGAACTAGTCTCGGCAAGTGCAATGAGAGACTTGATAATTTTTTGTCTACATTCATACGAACTACCGGTCGCCTATTATTGAGGCGGTAGGAAGCATTTAGAACTCGCCATTAAATCCACCCTACGCTAAGTTTTTTCGAATATTCGCCAGGATCCAGTTGTATGCTGAGGGTAAAGTAGGCTTGTAAAGTAGGCTTTAACAGCTTGATTAAAGGAGTGTTTACGGTGTTGGCGATGTGAAAAAAGAATGCGCCTCGGGTACTTTTAGGTGTTCGATGGCGGCTCCAAGCGCTGGCAACAACCACCAGCCGAGGACAGACAAATCCTTCTGCATGGTAACCACCAGCTTCCAATTCAACTCCACCAAAAATGACTCTCAAGATATTAAACATAATAATACTATAGCGGCTCGAGATACCAAAGGTGTCAATACACTTAGTACTATAGAGAGGCCCCCGCGGTTCCCATTCCTATGTTTAGTCTACTGTTCCCAACCCCCCATCGGTCGTTTGTTCTAGGAGTACCGCACCGGTACTGCACATTCTCACTGCAGGCGACCCAGCTCCGCGGCTTGTGAAATGTTCGGATACGGTTGCTTTCTCCTCTCAAACCCTTCTTTCAGCCCTCTATGTCCTCCCGAGCCACTGGTTAAAAGAAATTGCTATCATGGAGACATGCAGGTTGCGGACCTTCCGAATCCGGGTGTGGTTCAGAGACCCGGCCTGACTAAAATCACGAAATACTGTTGCGGATAAAATTTGGCTCCACGTAGTTTGCACTTCTTAGCTCGCCCAGCCTACAGATACCCGTATACCGTAATCTGGCAAAAGTCGGACTGGAGATAAAGCGAAAATAAGGTAACCGAGACAATAAGACGACGCGAAGAAGTCGAATCCGCCACATAGACCACCGTGGTTGGACAGGTTCAAGAAAGTAGTCTCAATCCGACTTTTGCTAGAATAGGGTAACTTAGAGGATACGGAGGTACAGGGCATAAGTTCTGTAGGTTACACAGGGGGTGAGGGCAGCAAACCTCGCTTGTGGAACCTACAAAACTTATGCCCTGTACCTCTGTAGATGGCGGTTCATGGTGTAACTTTGCTTGGGAAGGGGAGTATGCTGGGCTTAGGTTGAATTGTAGACAGGGAGGAGTCACGTTTAAGACGGGGGTGGCTGTGGCTCATTCTTGGCATACAAGCGGGAGCGATTCTACATGTACGGTATGTAAGGCAACGATCTTTCTCTTCTCTCATATTTTCTTTCCACTGCGGTATACCACGGCACAACGGCCAGTGAGGACGGTCAACCGACGAAGGAAATTTTGGGAAGGCAATCTACAAGAGGAGGATACCTGGGACAGATGGTCGGACAACCGGAAAAGGCTGGGCATTCTTTTTCGTTTTTTTCTTTTTCCCTTTCTTTGAGTTTGAATTAGCTAGAGCAAGCTGAATTGATTGTGAAGTGTGTGACTCTATTTGCCGTGCGGGTTTGTTATCTCTGATGGTTGGTGATTTGTAGCTTCCTCCGCGCCTGAGAGAAACTGTTGCTCAGTTTCTTGTTTTTCAATAGAGAGGTTTTGCTACGACGGTCGTCACTTGAACTGTCCTTGTTGCCAGAGCAACGGCACTAACCATACCAAATTTGTGCAAGTGCTGTGTGGCTCAACTGTGCTCTAAGAACAGTTCTTAAATAGGATGGCTGTAAAAGCCTTTTGTTTACCAGTTTGTTGACACCAAAATGGACCTTTTTTCTTTTCTTTTCACCGTGACCATCAACTTGGAAAATAAAAAATATTGTTCCCAAAGCCAGCAGGATCACTATGCGAGAAAGCTTTACTATTTGCTTCTTGGTGTGATGTTCTGCTTGGTCAGAAGGGGGGTGAGTGTCACAGATGGCTCGTGGGGGGTGGGGTATGAACGGGTGGCCAGGCTGTGATGTAGTTGGCAAACCGACGAAAAAAACGTCCACTGTCGCCACACCGAGCTTTGCCAAGATTTAAGCACAGTTCCAGCGACCGTGATGTTTTGCTAAGAACAGTACAAAATTTAGTGTGGGTTGAAAATTTTTCCCTTAGCGTTGGTGTAAGCTCCACCAATTTTTGGTACTCGAGTAACCAACAGGGTAAACACAACCCCTTTACCGGTACTTGTATCATACCACCGTCTTATTTCAGAACAGTTAAGACTTTACTAAAGTTGAGCCACAGTAGACTTATACAAATTTGGAATGGTTAGCGTCGTTGCTCTGGCAACAAGTACTCGTACAGTTCATAATACGACCGTCCCAGCAGAACCTCCCCAATAACAAGACTATTCTCCACAAAAATTTTGCCCAGCCATAGCATAGAGCTACGATATACGGAAGGTCCCCAAACCGTATATCTCACTAGCCCATGGGATAGCTGAGCGGAACGAAACGAAGCGGCAAGATTAAAGCAACAACTATCAAGACTGATCGCTAACACACACACACAACTTAGCGGATAAATGCTTCTCATTCAACTCACGCTTATACTCCACGATACTGCCGGTCACGTGGATGACTGTAGAGAAAAATACGCTGAACCACGGAAACTATCGTGAATGCTTGGTACTGATGTTTTGTAAGCCTAACTTCATAGGGAAAGGGCTATTTGAGGAACAGCGGAGGAGAGAGTATCGTCCGTCATCATCATCCGCAATCATCCACATCCCCCCCCCTTTTTTTCATAGAATTTTCACGGCTTTTTTTCTTTGATTTTTATCTCGCTTGACCTCGGCTTTGAAATCGTGAAGAAAAGTGAAGTGAATTTGCTTTCCTTCGGAAGTCCCAATTTCCCACCCAAAGAACGCCCTGACCGGAAGTGATCGGATAATACTCAACCAACTAAAACTAACGGTAAAAGCAGGGATATAAATAAAACAACTCTCCCTCTTTCAATCGCCACACAGGTCTATTTTCTTCAACGCATGCCGCCCTCTCCGTTCCGAAAAGAACTCTCTTTGCTAACAAGGGAAGCAAACATTACAAAGAAAACTTCCATAGGCTCCATAGCTTCCGTGCATCCGACTCGCCCTCCCATATCCTTCCGGTGCTCCACTGATCCCAGACACTTCTCCGGGGGTTTGTCGAACGATATCCAGATAAGCCGCGCCCACGCTGAGTATGCCAAGCAGCATCAAGGGACTCCCTCCCGATGGGCGTATGAATCCAGAGCACATGTCCGAACTTCTTTGCTTGAAAGGCAACGGGATAGGCTGTGTGAGTGTCCGATAGGCCATGTGCATGCCCGATAGGCCAAGCATGTCGAACAGCATCGAAGAATTCGAACACTGGTTAGGAGAAAAATAGGGGTTATCTTTTGTTCTTTATTTTCTTCCAATGTGGTTTATTTGAATGTTTTCTTTTCTTAATTCCAAGTTGTGGGAATTGGGTGATCCAGGTGGTGATGGTGGGGATCCACTACTTCGCTGCGTGGCTAGACTGCGTCTTTCTAATTTAGATGGATACGGCTTTCTAATCAAAAATCTTGGCCGTTAACTGTTACCTCTTTATCTAAAAGGTCGCGCATTGCTCCATGAAGTAATCCACACTACCGAGTGACGTTCGATGACGCCGGTGGGCGGAGGTACTAGTACTCAACCCATGGGAAATCATGCCGGGAATTACAAAACCTCCTGCCTTATAACATTTTATCAGCACCTCACCCGCCTGTCCTGCTCCCCAGATTTGCTCCATGGACCGGGTTCTCATGGGATGCCTCAGAGCGACGCCTCAATGCACCCCCCTCGTCTTCACCACATGGTCCGGCTCTCCATCTCATACCATTCATATATCAGGCAAAATTTGGCTGATGTGGGTCTCTCATCATTTATGAGATCCTCTACCAAGCGATCCTACCGGTGTTATGATGAGATAAAGATATAAGATTAGGGCTCCGCTAAGCAGGTAAGTAGTTTTTTCTGGCATATTCAAGATTTTATATCAGGATGAGCTCAACAACGGGTGAAAAACTGTGATACATATATGTTTATCGTGTTTGTGAAATACATCATCATTCTATATATTGCAGTAGGGCAAAACTCTATCCATAACCACCCCGATCGGTGTATTGTACACCGCCGGCAAATGAAAATTATGGATAAAAATACAATCTCATCGTAATATCTCTAGCACATGCCCCAAAATAAATGCTATAGCCGTTCTTAGACCTTGTTGTCCTTTTTTCCACGCAGCCAGGGAATATGTCGCGCTATGATCTGCCTATACCTGCGCATCCGAGAGGTCTTCGGCGGTGGTTCTTTGGGAGCGTCATTGCCCTGTGTGACTGGCGATCGCACTACCCCCTCATGAGTGGTATTAGGAGCACATTGGAGTGGTGTTATATCATGGTTGTCTGGCTCATCAGGGGTGATACTGTCCCGTAAGGCTGGTGGTCGCACTACCTCTTCATGCTCATTGCTAGAAGCGCCCTGGAGTGGTATTGGAGTATGGTAGTGTGGCTTGTCGGTATTGATAGCGCCTCGGGAGAGTAGTAGTCTCGTCACCCCCTCATGGGCATTGCTAGAAGCGGCCCAGAGTGGGGTTTTTCCACCTTTGTCTGGCTTGTCAGGATTGACATCATTTCGTGCGAGCAGTAGTCTCACCACCCCCTCATGCCCACCGCAAGCAGCGCTCCAGAGTGGTGTTTTACCATACATGTCCGTCTTGTCGGGATTGATATCGTGCCGTGCAAGTAGTAGTCTCGCCACCCCCTCATGCCCATTGATGGAAGCCCACCAGAGTGATGTTCTACCATACTGGTCTGGCTTGTCGGGGTTGACACCGTCTCGTGCGAGCAGTAGTCTCACCACCCCCTCATGCCCATTGTAAGAAGCCCACCAGAGTGGTGTTTTACCATCGGTGTCCGGCTTGTCGGGATTTATATCGTCCCGCGCGAGTAGCAGTCTCACCACCCCCTCATGCCCATCCCAAGCAGCGCCCCAGAGTGGTGTTTTACCATTGTTGTCCGGTTTGTCGGGATTGACATCGTCCCGTGCGAGTAGTAGTTTCACCACCCCCTCATGCCCATTGCTAGAAGCGCTCCAGAGTGGTGTTTTACCTTTGTTGTCTGGCTTGTCAGGATTGACATAGCCCCGCGCGAGTAGTAGTTTCACCACTTCCTCACGTCCCCGTCTAGAAGCGCCCCAGAGTGGTGTTTTACCATTGTTGGCCGGCTTGTCGGCATTGACATCGTCCCGTGCGAGCAGTAGTCTCACCACCCCTTCATGTCCATTGTAAGAAGCGCCCAAGAGTGGTGTTTCACTAGCCGTGCCTGGCATGTCGGGATTAATATCCTGCCGTGCGAGTAGTAGCCTCACCACCCCCTCACACCCGTGGCAAGAAGCGAGGAAGAGTGGTGTTATACCACGGTTGTCTGATCTGTTGGGATTGACATCGTCCCGCCTGAGTATCAGTTTCACCATCCCTTCACGCCCCCGGCTAGCAGCGACCCAGAGTGGTGTTCTACCATACTTGTCTGGCTTATCAGGATTGACGTCGTCCCGTGCAAGTAGTAGTCTCACCGACCCTTCATGCCCATTGTAACAAGCCCACCAGAGTGGCGTTCCACCATATTGGCCTGGCTTGTCGGGATTGACATCGTTACGTGCGAGTAGTAGTCTCATCACCCCTTCATGCCCTTCGTGTGAAGCCCACCAGAGTGGTGTTTGACCATCGTTGTCCGGTTTGTTAGGGTGGATATTGTCTTGTGCAAGTAGTAGCCTCACGGCCCCTTGATTCCCTTGGCGGGCGGCCAACATGAGCGGTGTGACCCCCCTACAATCGCCTTGATTGATATCACAGCATTGCGCCTCTATCAAGGCAGCCACCATCTCGACAATCCCGAAGTACGATGCACAGTGCAGGCCTGTAAGTAGGTAATGAGTAGGCCGGAAAGAACGGTATCCATGAATTTTGTCGAAAAGCATGGTCGAAGATATATGGTTATCGTATCGGGTTAATAAATCAAGTGCAAGGAATTTGGCGTGGTCTGAGAGTTCAAATTTTGCGTGACTTCCCCAATGCAAGGATGAATATTCCAGAAATGGCAGGTCTGCAAGGTTCGAATCGTGATCTGCTGGAAGGCTCTTCACCTGGCCATAGCTCAGATAAGTCAAGCATGTTTGGCCGAGAGTTCTGTGGGCATCAGGAAATATACAAGGCCGGGAAAGGTACTCATGAAGGGTGTAGTGGATTAGCCGGACCGTCGATGTCTCTTTATCAACCACGGCAAGTCCTAAGCATGACCTTAACACTGTATCTTGCGACCGGATATTCTCAGGGTTAAGGTCTGATGCCCCCATTTCTGTGGCTAGGGCATGGCAGAGTTCGTCGATCCGTAACGGCCGTTCCGCGTGGGATACCCACATTAGCACCTCCATCCCAAGTCTTGATCTGTCGCCCTTCTGTTCCTTTATTCGCCGCAGCGTTTGGTCGTAAACATTGTCCAGATCTACGCCAGTCGTAGCTACCATTCGCAACATTTCCCTTCTCCTCACTAATGAGGTCTCGCCTAAGATGGCGTCGATATTTAATGCGACGAGCAGAAACCTGAGCAGAATGTCAATCAGTGATTCAAACTTATAATCAGGGTAATTCTACTCACATATCCGATGCCTTTTCCAACATTGTTTCCATGATATCATTCTTCAGATTTTCCGTCATCAGGTCCGGATCTCGGGCATCGTCATCGCCCATCTTCCGAGTTAGGTATCGAGCAATATCCCCTTGGTCAGGGACAATGTGTATGGTATAGGCTCCTTCCATGAGATGCCTGTCAAGTTCCCCACGAATGTGCGGCCTCCCTGTAAGAAATAATCGCGTATTGGGCGCCTCTTGAGTAATCTGTCGCAGCGCGCGGAGGAGCTCTGATCGATGTTGAGGCACTAACTCGTCTATTGCGTCGACGCAGATATATACTCGCTCGAGGGAGCCCATTGTTTTGACGAATAATCCCAGCATCTCTGGCAATCCGAGACCATTTCCCCCTTGCTTTGACCTGTTAAACGCATTCTTTATTTCGCCTACAATCCCCGCTGCTCCTAGGGCAACCTGCCGGAGTAGACCCCCTATCATATTCACTGCCGATTGGTCTTTCTGGGCCTGGTAATCGCAATAGAGGGACAAGACGGCGATTTTCTGGTCATAGGCTTGCTTGCATAGGTTATCTATTACTAATGAACTAATATAGTTGCTTGTTAGCATCGTCTATCACCCCCGGAAAATACCCCCTTACCTTATATATGTCTTTCCAGCTCCTTGATCCCCATAACATAGAAGAGTAGGATTCCCTGAGCCATCCTGACTCACGCGCCACGACTCAAACTCATTCTTTTCCAGAACCCAGTCCCCAACACCATCCAGCCGCCGGTTCCTCACATCTTGATGCCTTACATGAGGCTCGAGTGGCGACAACCACGTTTGGATCCTTAAAGGCTCTTCGCTTATTCCCATGTTGATGGCGTTATTATAGCTGTTTGACACATTTCCGATGTTTTGATTCGCGTCGTCGTGAATACTATCGCTCGTGTTGTTGTCGGTACGGGTGTTGGATATGGCAGATCGGTAGGGATCACGAGTGAGACTTGGTCCTCCGTTCTCGCTAGGTAAGGTGTTCATATTGAATAAGGTTCGGTGATAAGTGTGATGATACGGCAGCGCACTAGTATGGAAGTGTGTCGTGGAGGTTGATGGACTTCTCCAAAGGCTAGGAGAGCGGGGAATGGTTTCATAAATTAGGACAAGGCGATTGTTTTAGATGGGAGTGCCAGCCAATTATTCCGTGCCAAGGCTGTCTGTGTGACATCCTTTTCCACGAGGCCAACCCCCGATGGAATACCGTAAAAACCGAAATAATTAGGCATCACGCTAGGACGTTGGAGTTGCCTCTCCTGGTAAGGTCTGCTGTCTCAGGTGAGGGCTGAAAGAGAATCTTCGCGGTGTGTTTTCTCCCCCTAATCTAAAGGGGCAATTCTGGACGTCCTAGCGCCATGCCCAATTATTTCAGTTTTTACGGTATATTTCGTAGATCATCACTACCGGTATCTTACAACAGCTTCACCACATACCATATTTATATCACCAGAACACCCTCTTAATGAACTAGCTTCTGCAAGCGCAGACTTAATTACTTTTTGGTCCCTATTCACCCTACCGGTCGCCCATTATTACTAGTAGGACGGTAGGACGCATTTAGAATTCGCCATTATATCCACCCCACGCTGAGTCTTCTTTTGAATATTCGTTGAGCTTGGGTAAAGTGGACATTAATCAGCTTGATTAAGGGAGAGTTTACGGTGTGGTGTGGGCGACGTGAAAAAATAATGCGCCTCGCTGATATCGAGGTTTTGCACCGGCTGCGCACACTCCACAGGAGCGAGTTGTAACCCAAGTGCAAGATGGGAAAAAGTGAGGCTTTTCAGGTGTTGCCGAAGGCAACTCGAACTTCTTGTCGAACATGATTATTCTCCACCCTACCAATAATGATCGACGAAAATCTGCAGAGATAATGGCAGCCGCAGCCCAGAAACAGCATCACAATTGCTGCCTCGGCCCTGCGCCCTCCAAGTCTGACAATAGAAAATGGTTAACAAGGCCGCTCTGAGTGAATTTATTGTACAGAGATTCATAGTTTTGGAATGGCTATCTCCTAGATCGGCAAGACAGCGAAATTTCGTGCCACCCCTGTCAGTGTTCAGACATGGATGACTAAAGGGCGATAAACAACCTCTGCCTCGGTATTCCTCAGTGATAGCAGCGTAAGTGTGGTCATGCGGGTTATATTAGCTGTGTTCTGAAGTCTATACATCTGCAAAACTTTGGTCATTAACAAAAAGTTGCCTATTAACTGCTGTCTTAAAAATGAAAAAAAACAGTGGTGGCACGAAATTTTCAATGTCTTGCCGGTCCAGGAGATAGTGCTTATGAGAGGAGTACGGTAGGAGAAAGGGAACCGCAATATTAGGTTGGATATAGGGAAGCAGATAGTAGGAGATTGTTCTGTGTATTTGAGTGGGGTTTCAGTCACGATATTGAAATCCTGCATAGCCACGCTGGGAGTGCGTGCGAGTCCCTGCACTTCCGGTTTGCAGTCCAGCAACCCTAATCCACGTTGTTACCGTGGCAACTGGAGTGCGTTCGGCGGTGCAAACCATTGTTATGGGATGACTTTGGTAGATCTTTGATGAGGCTCAAGCGCTGGCAACAACCACTAGACGAGGCTACGCAAATCCTTATTCCCCTACCATACTGCATGGCAACCGCCAGCTACCAACTCAACAACACCAAAAAATGACCCTCAAGATACTAAAATAATAATAATATAGCGGTTCCCGGTAGTGAAGGCGTGAATACACTTAGTACTGTAGAGAGGCCCCCGCGGTTCCCATTCCTGTGTTTGGTCTGCTGTTCCCAATCCCCCGTGGGTTGCTGGTTCCAGGCGTTTATCCTCGCCTCATGTGACCCAGCCCCGCACCCTGAGAAGTATTCGGATACTGTACGATTGCTTTCTCCTCTCAAACCCTTCTTTCAGCCCTCTACCCGAGTACTCGAGTAAGTCCTTTCGAGCCAGGCACTGGTTAAAAGAAACGACTATCCCATGGACGGGTGAGTCATGCAGATTGGGGACCTTGCGAATCCGGGTGTGGCCGTGTGACTTGCCTGACTAAAATCATGAAATACCAAGACTGTTCTCAGCAAAAAATGTTGCCTGGCTACCGTACAGCATAAAGAGCTACGATATACGGAAGTTCCCCAATTTTCATGCCTCGCTAGTCCATGGGATGGCTGAACGGCGAAACGGCGGAGGACGAAAAAAGCGCGGTGAGCGGAACGAAACGAAACGAAACGAAACGCCAATACCGGTATTAGGAAGACACAATGAAGACAGATCGTTAACCCACACAACTTAGAGAGGGGAAAATCCTCTCATTAAACATACGCTTACACTCCGCAATACCGTACTCAACTAACCAAAACTAACGGTAAAAACAGGGGTGTAAATAGAACAACAACGGGGCTCGCTCTCCTATCCCCCTATCCTCCCTTCCATCGCCACACAGGTCCATTCTCTTCCACTCATGCCCCCCTTTCCCTTCCGCAAAGAACTATCTTGCTAACAATGGAAGGAACTAACTTTACAAAGAAAACTTCTTCGGGTTCCATAGCCTCGGTGCATCCGACTCTCCCTCCCATATCCTTCGCGTGCTTCACCGATCCCGGACTTCTCCGGAGGTTTGTCGAACGATATCGGGATAGGCTGCGCCTACGCCAAGAATGCCGAACGGCATCAAAGAGCTTGTTCCCGGCAGGCGTATCAATCTAGAGTGCATGTCCGAACTTCCTTGTCTGAACGATAACGGGATAGGCTGTCGGCATGCCCGATAGGTCAAGCATGCTAAGCAACATCGAAGAATTCCAACTCTAGTTAGAAGGAATCGGGGCTCTCTTTTGTTCCTTTAGTTTTTTCTCCATACGGTTCCTTCGAAGGCTTTTGTTTTCTTGATTCCGAGTTGTCGGAACTGGGCGATCGCGGTGGTAATGGCAGGACTGTACTATTTCACTACATGGCTGGGCTATATCTTTCTTATTTAGATGGATACGGTTTTCCAATCAAAAATCTCTACCGTTAACTATTGCCTCTTCTCTGTCTGAACGGTCGCCCATTGCTCCATCAAGTAATCCACATTACCGAGTGACCATCTATGGCGCCGGTTGGCGATAGTGTTGGACATATGGGAAATGATGCCGGGAACTACAAGACCCCTGCTCAATAGCATTTTATCAGCACCTCACCTGCCCATCCTGCTCCTCCGATATGCCCTATGGGCCGGGTTCTAATGCAAGGCCTCATAGAGAGGCCTCAAGACATCCCTCTCGTCTTGACCATTTGATTATGCTCCCCATCCCATATCATATATCGGGTAAAGTTGGGCTGATATAGGTCTCTTAACTATTTATGAGATTCTCTACAAGGCGATCCTACAGGGGTTATGGAGGAGTAAATATATAAGATTAGGGCTCCGGCTAGTATGCAGCTTTTATATAAAGGTGGTTCTTTCTAGCATGTTCTGGTTTTTATATAAGGGTGTGCCCAACAACCGGTATGAAGCTAAAGGTTATGATATATAAATTTTATCGTGTTTGGGATAATATACATCATTATTCTATATATTTGCGGTAGGGCTAAACTCTATCCATGACTAGCTCTAATGCACACCGCCGGCAAATGAAAGTTCTGAATAAAAGTACAATGTCACCATAATACCTCTCGCATATGCCCCAAAGAAAATGCTATAGCCGTTCTTGCACCTTGTTTCTCTTTTTTCGACGCAGCAGGGGAATATGTTGCGCTATAATCTGCCAATACCTGCGCATCCGAGAAGTCTTCGGCGGTGGTTCTTCGGGAGTGTCATTGCCCTGTGCGACTGGTAATCGCACCACCCCCTCATGAGTGTTGCCAGGAGCGTATTGGGATGGTGTTATATGATCGTTGTCTGGCTCATGGGGGGTGACACTGTCCCTTGATCGCACGACCCCCTCATGAGTGTTGCCAGGAGCGCATGGGGGTGGTGTTATATGATCGTTGTCTGGCTCATCGGGGGTGATACTGTCTCGTGAGACTGGTGGTCTTGCTGCCTCTTCATGGTCATTGCTAGAAGCGCCCTGGAGTGGTGTTGGACTGTTGTTGTGTGGCTGCTCGGGATCGATAGCGCCTCGGGAGAGTAGTAGTCTCGCAACCCCCTCATACCCATTGCTAGAAGCGATGTGGAATGGTGTTTTACCAAGGTGATCTGGCTTGTTGGGATTGACATCGTCCCGTGCGAGTAGTAGACTCACCACCCCCTCATACCCATTGCGAGAAGCCCCCCAGAGTGGTGTTCTACCATGGATGTTTGGCTTGTCAGGATTGACGTCGTCCCGTGCGAGTAGTAGTCTCACGACCCCCTCATGCCCGTTGGTAGAAGCACACAAGAGTGGTGTTGAACCAGAGTTGCCTGGCTTGTCGGGATTAACACTGTCCCGTGCGAGTAGTAGTCTCACCACCCCCTCATCCCCCTTGATAGAAGCGCCCCAGAGTGGTGTTGAACCAGAGCCGTCCGGCTTGTCGGGATTAACATCGTCCCGTGCGAGTAGTAGTCTCACCACCCCCTCATGCCCCTTCCAACAAGCGCCCCAGAGTGGTGTTCTACCAGAGTTGTCCGGCTTGTCGGGATTGATACCGTCTTGTGCGAGTAGTAGACTCACAGCCCCTTGATTCCCTTCCCGAGCAGCTAAAATGAGCGGTGTGACCCCCCCACAATCTCCTTGATTAATACCACTGCCTTGCGTCTCTATCAGGGTAGCCACCATGTCGTCAATGCCGAAGTACGATGCACAGTGCAGGCCTGTAAATAGGTGATGAGTAAGCTGGGAAGAAGAGTATTCCCCAATTTTGTCACAAAGTAAGGTCGAAGCTATATGGCTATCGTATCGGCTTAATAAATCAAGTGCAAGCAATTTGGCGTGGTCGGAGAGTTCTATTTTTGCATGCCTTCCCCAATGCCAAGATGAATATTCGAGAAATGGAATGTCTCTAAGGTTTGAAATATTGTCGGCTGGAAGCCTCTTCACCTGGCCATAGCTCAGATAAGTCAAGCATGTTTGTCCAAGTGTTCTGTGGGCATCAGGCAATGCACCTGGCCGGGAAAGGTATTCTTGAAGTGTGTAGTGGATCAGCCGGATCGTCCATGTCTCTTTATCAACCACGGCAAGTCCGAAACATGACCCTAACACTGTATCAAGCAGTGGGACGTTCTCAAGGTCAACGTCCGTTGCCTCCTTTTCTACAGCGAGAGCGTGACAGAGTTCGTTGATCCGCAGCGGCCGTTCCGCGTGGGATACCCACATTAGTACCTCCATCCCAAGTCTTGATCGGTCGCCCTTCTGTTCCTTTATTCGCCGCAGTGTTTGGTCGTAAACATTGTCCAGATCTACGCCAGTCGTAGCTACCCTTTGCAACATTTCCCTTCTCCTCACTAATGAGGTCTCGCCTAAGATGGCGTCGATATTTAATGCGACGAGCAGAAACCTGAGCAGAATGCCAATCAGTGATCCAAACTTATAATCAGGTTACTTCTACTCACATATCCGATGCCTTTTCCAACATTGTTTCCATGATGTCATTCTTTAGGTTTTCGGTCATCAGGTCCGGATCTCTGGCATCGTCATCGCCCATCTTCCGAGTTAGGTATCGAGCGATATCCCCTTGGTCAGGCACAATGTGTATGGCACAGGCTCCTTCCGTGAGATACCTGTCAAGTTCTCCGCGAATGTGTGGCCTCCCTGTAAGAAATAATCGCGTATTGGGCGCTTCTTGAGTAATCTGTCGTAGCGCGCGGAGGAGCTCTGATCGATGTTGAGGCACTAACTCGTCTATTGCGTCGACGCAGATATATACTCGCTCGAAGGAGCCCACTATTTTGACGAATAATCCCTGCATCTCATGCAATCGGAGACCTTTTCCACCTCCTTGCCTTGACCTGTCAAAAGCATCCTGAATTTCGCCAACAATCCCTGCCGGTCCGAGGGCAACCTGCCTAAATAGACCCCCTATCATATTAACCGCCGATTGATCCTTCTGGGCCTGGTAATCGCAGTAGAGTGATAAAACCGCGATATTATGTCCATAGGCTTGGTCGCATAGGGTATCTATTACTAATGAACTATTATAGTCCCTTGTTAGCATTGTCTATCTTCCCCGGAAAATACCCCGGTACCTTATATATGTCTTTCCAGTCCCTTGATCCCCATAACATAGAAGAGTACGATTCGCTGCGCTATCCTGACTCTTGCGCCATGATTTGAACTCATTTTTCTTCAGAACCCAGTCTCCAACACCATCCAGCCGCCGATTCCTCACGTCTTGGTGTCTCGCGTGGGGCTCGAGTGGCGACAACCACCTTTGGATCCTGGAGGCCTCTTCACTTATTCGCACATTGTCAAAGGTGATATTATGGCTGTTTAACACATTTTGGATGTTCTGATTCGAGTAACCGTGAATATTATTGCTCGTGTTGTTGTCGGTACGGGTGTTGGATATGCCATATTGGCAGGGATCATGAGTGAGACTTGGTCCTCCATTTCCGCTAGGTAATGTATTCATATTGGATAAGGTTCGGTGATAAGTGGGATGATACGGCAGCACACTAGTAGAGTGTATCATGGAGGTTGATGGACTTCTCCCCCCAAGGCGAAGAAAGCGGGGAATGGTTTCATACAAGTAAAAGTACCGGTACTAGCCAATCACTAATCAGTCCATGCCAAGGCTATCTGTGAGCCATCTTATTCCTTGCATCCAACTCCCGATGGAATATATTTTATCGACCATCACTGTCTTACAATCATGGAACACCCAAATACACAACCTCCTCAAATACAAGGGACAGGCATAAAAAGGTGGTACGGTGCATAAGTAATGTCTCAGTAGCAGTGGTACACTTGAGGGGAAGACATTCACAGAATCAGTGTTTTCCTCCCATGCTATGCAAATGATAAAGTGAAATATTAGTGGGTAATGTAAAGTGACTAATCAAAAGTCTTGGTGATAGGCCCCTTTCACACCAATAATCGCCCTTGCAAAGGGTTTCTTACCCAAGTTTCTCTAGCAAACCTGGATGGGAAACTTTCCAGAAACCACCTAAGTAGTTATATATATATCTCAAGATTATCCTCTATTATTTACAGAGTCTCCTGACACTTCCTTCTTATTGTACACCTCATCAAAGATGGGAACATTGTTGGTGAGTGGTTGCTGGGGAAATTATCTTAGTAAATTAGCGAAAATAATGACTTTCAAGAAATGGTAGAACTTTCCAAGCCAGTAGGACCTTCAGTTGGTGATGAGTATACTTGAAATTAATTATGGGATATTACACAGATGAAGAGACTTTAAATCAGAAGTTTGGTGAAAGGAGATCTAGTTTCTGGTGAGATATCAATAATTTAAAAGTGGAGCTTTCGCCCATTTTTGGTGTGAAATGGGGGAATCACCAAGACTTTTGATTAGTCACTTTAGATAACCTCTCTTCCAGCATATTTACCATCAAATCAAACACTTACAAGTGCTGGCTGAGGATGGTGCTCAACCCTTTAAACCAGTATTCTGTTTTATGCTGTCCCTACTTCACCAGGCTGAAGGGCCTTATTGCTTATTTTCAAAATTAATATTTTCTTACATCTACATGTTGAGATTATACATATATATTAGACTATTATGTATTTTTTCTTTTTTCTTGTCCATTGGTGATGGTCAAAAAACAGCATTTGAATTTGAAGACTGCATAGTAAAGGGCTGTGGTTTAAGAGGTACTTCACCATGGCAACATATTTTCTGTGAGAGGGTGGTTGGGTTGCGGTGTTCCCCAATTTTGTCCGAACCAACCCAACCCCACCCCTGCTCTGTACCATCGTTTTATGCCTGTCCCTTGTACACAATCACTCCTGATTGCGCTCCTGATTGGCTGAATCCTAGTAATCCAAAGCTACAACAATCGGGGTTGTGTATTTGGGTGTTCCGGGATCGTACAACAGCTTCACCACATACAAGTACCGTACTCGTATATATTTCACGAGAACACCCTCCTAATGGAATAACCTTTGCAAGGGCAAAGACTTGATTACTTCTTGGTCCCTATTCACCCCAGCTACCGGTCGCCCATTATTGGGACGGTCGGATGCGTCTAGAATTCGCAGTTATATCCACCCTACGCCGAGGTTTTTTTGAATATTCGCTGAGCTTGGGTAAAGTGGACCTTAATCAGGTTGGTTGGAGGGGAGTTTACGGTGTAGGCGACGTGAAAAAATAATGCGCCTCGCTAATGGGGATGGCGGCTCCATGCGCTGACAACAGCCACCAGGCGCGGCTCGACAGATTCTTATTTCCCTACTGCGCCGCAACCGCTAGCGACCAACCCAACCAGACAAAAAATGACTCTGGATATACCAAAAAATTAATTATATAGCGGTTCCTTGTAGTAAAGGTGTGGCAGAGAAGCCCCCGCAGCTCCCATTCTTGTGTTTGTTCTGCTGTTCCCAGCCCCGGTCGGTCGCTGGTTCCGAGCGTTGATTCCAACCTCACTCGACCCAGCTCCGCGGCTTGCGGGGTGCCGGATACGGTTTCTTTCTCCTCTCAAATCCTGCCTCCAGCCCTCTACGCCCTTTCGTGGCAGGCACTGGTTAGAAGTAATAGGGGTTCTCTTTTGTTCCTTTTGTTCCTCCTATGCGGTTGAAGGCCTTTGTTTTCTTGATTCCAAGTTGTGGGAATTGAGGGATCCCGGTGGTGATAGCAGGGCTTCACTTCTTCACTACATGGCTAGGTTACATCTTTCTTGTTTAGGTACATACGATTTTCCAATTAAAAATCTCTGCCTAACTATTACCTCTTCTCTATCCAAAAGGTCGCCTATTGCTCCATGAAGTAATCGGTGCTAGCGAGTGACGTTTTATGACGCCGGTTACGGAAAGTGCTCCACGCGTGGGAAATCATGGCGGGAATTACAAAACCTCCTGCTCTATAGCATTTTATCGGCACCTCACCACCATATCCTGATCCTCGGATTTGATCTATATGCCGGGTTCTCATACAAGGTCTGATAGCGAGGCTTCAAGCCATTCCCATCGTCTTCACCACTCGGTTAGGCTCTCTATCTCATATCATTCATAATATATCAGGTAAAATTGGGCAGATCCTACAGGCGTTATAGTGAAACAAAGATATAAGATTAGGGCTCCGCCTAGTAAGCAGCTTTTATATAAAGGCGGTTTTTTCCAGCATATTCTGGTTTTTATATAATGATGCGCCCGGCAACCGGTAGAAAACCGTGATACATATATGTTTATCGTGTTTGTGAAATACATCATCATTATTATATATCGAAGTAGGGTAAAACTCGATGCATGACCACCCCTAACAGTCTAGTGTATACCGCCGGTAAATGAAAATTATGAATAAAAACGCAATGTCATCGTAATATCTCTCGCACATGCCCCAAAGAAAATGCTATAGCCGTTCTTAGCTCTGTTTTCTCGTTCCCCCACGCAGCCGGGGAATATGTTGCGCTATAGTCTGCTTATACCTACGCATCCTGGAGGTCTTCGGCGGTGGTTCTTCGGGAGTGTCATTTCCCTGTGTGACTGGTGATCGCACCGCCCCCTCATGAGTGTTGCTAGGAGTACATTGGAGTGGCGTTATATCATCGTTGTCTCGCTCATCAGGGGTGATACTGTCCCGTGAGACTGGTGGCCTCACTACCTCTTCATGCTCGTTGCTAGAAGGGCCTTTGGGTGGTATTGGATTATCGTTGTCTGACTTGTCGGGATTGATAGCGCCACGGGAGAGAAGTAGTCCAGCCACCCCCTTATGCCCGTTGCTAGAAGCGACACAGAATGGTGTTTCACCATTGTTGTTTGACTGGTTGGGATTGACATCGTTCCGTGCGAGCAGCAGTTTCACCACTCCCTCACGCCCCCATTCAGAAGCACCCCAGAGTGGTGTTTTACCGTTATTGTCCGACTTGTCGGGATTAACATCGTCCCGTGCGAGTAGTAGTTTCACCGCCCCCTCGTGCCCATTTCTAGAAGCGCCCCAGAGTGGTGTTATATCACGGTTGTCTGGCCTGTTGGGATTGACATCGTCATGTGCGAGTAGTAGTCTCACCACCCCTTCATGCCCATCGCGAGCAGCGCCCCAGAGTGGTGTTTTACCATTATTGTCCGGCTTGTCGGGATTAACATCGTCCCGTGCGAGTAGTAGGTTCACCACCCCTTCATGCCCATTGCTGGAAGCGCCCCAGAGTGGTGTTCTACCTTCGTTGTCCGGCTTGTCGGGATTGACATCATCCCGTGCTAGTAGTAGTTTCACCACCGCCTTGTCCCCCCATCTAGAAGCCCACCAGAAAAGTGTCTTACCATCGCTGTCCGGCTTATCGGGATCGACATCGTCCCGTGCGAGTAGTAGTCTTACCACCCCCTCGTGCCCATTGTAGCAAGCCCCCCGGAGTGGTGTTATCTCATTGTTGTCTGGCTTGTCGGGATTGACATTATTCCGTGCCAGTAGTAGTCTTACCACCGCCTTATGTCCATTGTAAGAAGCCCACCAGAGTGGTGTTTTACCATCGTTGTCTGGATTATCGGGATTGACGTCGTCCCGTGTGAGTAGTAGTCTTACCACTCCCTCATGCCCGGTATAAGCGGCCCGTGAGAGTGGCGTTCTACAATACTTGTCCGGCTTGTCGGAATTGATATCGTCCCGTGCAAGTAGTAGCCTTACCACCCCCTCATGCCCGTTGATAGAGGCGCGCGAGAGTGGTGTGCCACTACGGTTGCCCGACTTGTTAGGGTCGATATCGTCCTGTGTGAGTAGTAGCATCACTGCCCCTTGATTCCCCTGACAAGCGGCCCACATAAGCGGTGTATTCCCCCCAAAATCTTCTTGATTGATATCCCGGCCTTGCGCCTCTATCAATGCAGCTACTATCTCGTCAATTCCGAAGTACGACGCACAGTGCAAGCCTGTAAATACGTAACGAATGTCCCGGGGGGAGTCGCATCCCCAAACTTTGTCGAACAGCAAGTCCGAAGATATATGGTTATGGAATCGACCTAATAAATCAAGCGCAAGCGATTTGGCGTAAGCTGAAAGTTCTATTTTTGCGTGCCTCCCCCAATGCAAGGACGAATATTCCAGAAATGGCATTTCTCCAAAGTTTGGAACATTACTGACTGAAAGCCTTTTCACCTGGTCATAATTCAGATAAGTCAAGCATGTTTGACCAAGTGTTCTGTGGGCATTAGGCAATACACCAGGCCGGGAAAGGTATTCTTGAAGGGTGTAGTGGATTAGCCGGACCGTCGATGTCTCTTTATCAACCACTGCAAGTCCGAAACAGGACCCTAGCACTGTGTCAAGCGGTCGGATGTTCTCAAGGTCAAGGTCCGTTGCGTCAATTTCTACGGCGAGAGCGTGACAGAGTTCGTTGATCCGCAGCGGCCGTTCCGCGTGGGATACCCACATTAGCACCTCCATCCCGAGTCTTGATCGGTCGCCATGCTGTTCCTTTATTCGCCGTAGTGTTTGATCGTAAACATTGTCCAGATCTACACCGGTAGTAGCCACCTTTCGCAACATTTGCTTTCTCCTCGCTAATGATGTCTCGCCTAAGATGGCGTGGCTATTTAATGCAACGAGCAGAAACCTGAGCAGAATATCAATTACTGAACCAAATTCATTGAGCCACTCCTACTTACATGCCCGAAGCCTTTTCCAGCATTGTTTTCATAATATCATTTTTGAGATTTTCGGTCATCAGGTCCGGATCTCGGGCACCGGCGTCGTCCATCTTCCGGCGTAAGTATTTAGCGATATCTCCTTGGTCGGGTATAATGTGTATAGTATAGACACTTTTTGTGAGATGATTGTCAAGTTCTCCGCGAATGTGTGGCCTCCCTGTGAGAAATAATCGCGTATTGAGTGCTTCTTGAGTAATCTGTTGTAGCGCGCGGAGGAACTCTGATCGATGATCTGGCACCAATTCGTCCATTGCGTCGACGCAGATATATACTCGCTCGAAGGAGCTGACTATTTTGACGAATAATCCCAGCATCTCCTCCAATCGGAGACCTTTTCCACCTCCTTGCCTTGACCTGTCAAAAGCATTCTGAATTTCGCCAACAATCCCTGCCGGTCCGAGGGCAACCTGCCTAAGTAGACCCCCTATCATATTAACCGCCGATTGATCCTTCTGGGCCTGGTAATCGCAGTAGAGTGATAAAACCGCGATATTATGTCCATAGGCTTGGTCGCATAGGGTATCTATTACTAATGAACTATTATAGTCCCTTGTTAGCATTGTCTATCTTCCTCGTAAAATACCCCCTTACCTTATATATGTCTTCCCAGCTCCTTGATCCCCATAACATAGAAGAGTACGATTCGCTGAGCTATCCTGACTCTTGCGCCATGATTCGAACTCATCCTCCCCCAGAACCCAATTTCCAACACCATCCAGCCGCCGATTCCTCACGTCTTGGTGTCTCGCGTGGGGCTCGAGTGGCGACAACCACCTTTGGATCCTGGAAGCCTCTTCGCTTATTCCCACCGTGATGGTGTTATTATAGCTGTTTAACACATTTCCGATGTTTTGGTTTGCGTTGCCGTGAATACGATTGCTGGTGTTATTGTTGGTACGGGTGTTGGATATGCCATATTGGCAGGGATCATGAGAGAGACTTGGTCCTCCGTTCCAACTAGGTAATGTAGTCATATTGGTGATAAGTGGGATGATACGGCAACACACTATCGGTAGTATGGGAGTGTATCGTGGAGGTTGTGGGGCTTCTCCCCCCCCCAAGGAAAGAAAAGCGGGGAATCCTCTCATGGATTGGGACAATGAGATTGTTTCCGATTGGAATTCTAGCCAACCATTCCATGCCAAGGCTGTAAGGGGGCCCATCTTATCTCTTGAGGCTCCCGATACTCGAGCTGAACATAGAGCCATAGAGTATCACTATTTTACGACAGCTTCACCACATACCGCCCTAGGGCCCGTTTACCTACAGACGTCCGTCTAAAAGCTTGCGAAGATGCCGACCGTTAAGGGGGGGGGTTGACAGTTGGGGAGAGTGCGGCAAAGTAGATGGCGCCTACCTAGAGTAAGCAAGGTAACTAAATTTGTAAGAGTGGTTGTACTAGACGGTGGCGTCTCAAGCGTTATCTGAGAAACGGCGCGAAAGTCTTTGCCCAATTTTCCATGGTCCTAGATTCTTGTATAGCTAGACCGTCAAATTTTTTTAGAAAGAGACAGACAGTTGAAGTGGAGGTATGTAAAGAAAACAGAATTTTTGCATGTTTAACTAATATACTGTCTAGTATATAACTGAAAGCCGATTTACCTAACTGACTTTCTTTGATGGTCGGCACTATCTCTGGTTGCTAGACGGCCATCGATAGGTAAACGGGCCCTCAATGAACTAACCTCTGTGAGCGCAATGAGAGATTTTATTACTTTTTTCCATATTGATCCGAGCTTCCAGTCACCTATCGTTGGGGCTGTACAATGCACAGGACCACTCGCGAGTATATCTACCGGTACTTTACCTTGAGTTTTTGAATATTTGCTAGGACCTAACTTTAGTTGTAAGCTGAGCTTGGTAGAACTGGAGTTATCAGCTTGATTAAAGGAGAGCGTGCTGTGTGGGCCGTATGAAGAAATACGGTGGTGTGCCTCGCTAATGGAGTACCATACTCCTTGGGCGCGTGAAACCGACCCTCAAAGAAACAAAAGAGGAGGAGAAAATGTAAATGGCGACAGTGTCAGATTGGTGTAGTGAAGGAAATAAAAGTATAGAAATGAGGAGAAAGAGAGTGGGTACAGAACCATGAATTTATTAATTAGATTCCAGGGGAGCGTAGGGGGTAGAGGTATTGTTACTAATGAAATTTGGCTTTCCTAACTTGCAGTTTTTTTATCTCCTGGACCGGCAAGACACGAAAATTTCGTGCCACCCCTGTGTGTGCTTGGGATGTAGATTACTAAGGGGCCGCAAACAATCACGACCTTAGTATTCTTTGGTGATATCAGCGTAAGTGTGGTCATGTGGCTAATATTAGCTGTGTTCTGAAGTCTACACATCTGCAAAACTTTAGTCATTAACAAAATGTTGCTTATTAATCGCTGTCTGAAAAACTAACAGGGGTGGCACGAAATTTTCAATGTCTTGCAAGTCCAGGAGAGAGTTTTTATTCTATCTGCAAGTAGCTTAGAATAGATAGCCCATCATGATCTTAGCTTGGAGAGGGATCACAGTTCTGCCTTCGTGGCTGTTGCCTAGTCTTGGCAGACAGGGGGCTCTATCTAAGTTACGATCTTTGACTTACCGTAAAAACTCGAATAATTGGACACTGTGCCAGATGGTTGAAATAAGGTGTGAAACCGCTGTTGATGTCTTGAAAGTGTCTTTCAGGTAAAACAGTATTATAAATCAAAAACATTTGAACTTTACCTGAACCCCATGAAGTCGTGACTTGTGAATAAAATGTAAACAAATACGCGATGAATTTCTAAATACACATACTTTTTGCAACTTTTTTTTTTCAAACTTGAACAAGAAACCTCAGGCCAGTATTCTCATGCCTTCTCAACGCTGTGGCTGTATGCCAGTCCAAATCAGCAGTCCTCCACTCCCTGCAGAGCGATTCTATGGTAAGGTTAAAAAAAAAAACAGGGCCGAAGAGGAAGCCCCTTACACAGGTTCTAAGTGCAGGGGAGAGGAAGGTGGAAAACCCGTATCGCTCCTATACAGTTAACTTTAAGTTACGCGTTCTCTCTTACTCGATGGGGGCAAGGATACGTGAGTGTCCAATCAAGGAACGCGAACTAACACGGATAGAGGTCGTTCAAAGGTTTAAGATCCCAGCAACAAATCTATACCGCTGGAAGAAAGAGGAGAAGAAGGGGAAGTTTGCTATGATGAAGGGAGAGCAAAGGAGGATGAAAGGGGGAGGAAGGGGGAGGATGTGGCCGGAAATGGAGAGGGAACTATTCGAAAAGTTCCAGGAACGAAGGGCGTTGGGAACACCTGTCCGGCGTGGTTGGTTTCGCAAAGTTAGCAGAGAGCTCTTTCTCAAACATTATCCCCGGATTGAGGGTACTCCATGTGCCTTTACCTTCTCAAATGGATGGGTCCGGCTGTTTCTATCCTGGCACCAAATTAGTCTCCGCTTTGCTACCAATAAACAAGTCAGCTACCCACTGACTTTGCTGATACAATTGTTAGTTGGCTCCAGTTTAATCGCTGCAACTCCCAGATCCGCCACAATGACCATGGTCATCCGGAGAGTGACCCACTTACCTCTACCCAAGTCGGCCGTTATCTGTTACAGAACATCTGTAATATAGACCAAACGCCCATCCCATTCGAATACACAGAAGGGCAAGCCTACAATCAGATTGGTGATAAGACTATCTGGATACAGGCCAGCCGCTCTTGCTGGGATTAAAGACAAGGGACTCTGCAACTTACCATTTTTGCAGATGGAGTTCCGCGGGTTAAGCCTCTGCTCTTCTTCCAGGGGCAAAGAACAGGCCCCACAATGGGCCTCGAGCGGATAAGATATGACGATTGGGTTCTAGTAAAATTCAACCTGACCGCATATGCCAACTCGAGCAACATGCTCGAGTGGCTTGATGAGCAATTGGTTCCTGTCCTTGAAGGTCAGCCGACCCTGCTTGCGATAGACCTTTTTTCAAGTCACTGAACAGAAGAGGTATTGGATACCTTTGCAGCCCCTTGATGTGTCAGTTAACCGCCCCTTTAAAGATATACTCAAGGTTAGTTAGTTTACTTTCAAGAAGTGGGGAGGGCAGTAACGTATCTTTTTTTCTTTTTTTCTTCCTAATAGGAGGCGATGGATGAGTGGTTAGCGGTAGTGGAGGAGGAGGAGGAGGAAAATGCCTTAGGAGAGGGGCGAAGACGCACTGGGAGTATGATAGGCCGGAGGAGAGTGGCCCTAACATGGGCGGTTGGTGAAGCGTGGGAATGCTTCTCCACTGAGCGTGCGGAGGTTGTTCGTCGGTCGTTCCGCACAGTTGGTCTCTCACTCCCTATTCATGGGAGTGAAAACCATGACATATCTATCAAAGGGTTAGCAAATCAGGTATTGGTAGAGGGTTTAAGGGATTGGGAAAGGGAAAATAGAGAGGGGGAAGAGATAGTTTAATGATTTGGATGTTGTGGAGAAAGAGGAGCTAGATTTTCACAATGAATAGGTTGCTAAGTGTTAGTGAGACTTATATGTGTGACTTTCGTGCTGATCTCTTGGCAAAACATACCTTAATTTAACCGTCCGGCACAGTGTCCAATTATTCAAGTTTTTACGGAATCTGGCGCGGGGGGGGGGGGGGGGGGGGGGGGGGGGGGGGGGGGGGGGGGGGGGGGGGGGGGGGGGGGGGGGGGGGGGGGGGGGGGGGGGGGG
>Ga0307517_10001857_pt1 | contig 34570 bp, 38 predicted proteins | sample 23_EM_MG_FD_194515 | JGI IMG/M metagenome (GOLD analysis project Ga0307517, IMG submission 194515) | Populus trichocarpa ectomycorrhiza microbial communities from riparian zone in the Pacific Northwest, United States - 23_EM | ecosystem: Host-associated > Plants > Roots > Unclassified | place... | reverse complement strand
AGGGGGAAAGTGCGAGCATAGATGCGGGTAGTTAGAATGCTGAGCATGTGTAGTGTAGTGGTTTTGGGATGCGTTCTCACATATAGGAAAGTGTGCGAGGAGCATAGTCGTATTAAGATGAGGGCGTATAGCCAACTCAAGGAATTCAGAATAGAATTAATAGAAGCAACGCTTAACAGGTGAATCTTGGCGATCAGGATAGTAAAACACATCGTGACAGCGTTTGAAAGAAGAGAAGTGCCTAGGCGTAGGATCAGGGTGGCATTAGACTAAGTACACGATGCGTCCGGAGGAAAACGCGGCGTCAGATATAGTCACGATCGGATCAGGACCGGCATATATAAGGCGTAATATCAGGAAGAAGGGAGCAGGCGTCAGGAAGGGAGAGATGCAGATCGTGGGATCCGGACGAGGTCGGCAGGGGGTGAAAACATTAGGACGCGAGATCTGAAGATGAGTGAAGCCCTGACTTGGCTGAGAAGGAACCTGCCTCAGGGGGGGAGAGTCATAGATCCGAGGCAGTCAGAATGCAATAGCGGAGGACCCGACGCAGTAGGAACGGAAGAGTCGTAGATCAGGGGGAGTCAGGAGGTAATAGAGGAGCACCAGATGCAGTGAGGACGCACAGGACGTAGGGGTCCGTGTGCGGATGGCGTCAGGACGGATGGCGCTAGGTGACGCAAAGTCAGGACGCTACGTCGATCCCACGTTACGTCATGATTCGCGATTATCATTCCGACGTCCCGGGCATCAGACGCACGGGGCGCACAGGACGCAAGGTATTATTTTTGCTGATCATAATGTTGAACAAGTAGAAAACCCCTTTTTGCAGGCGAAAAGATTCTTTTAATACCGAGTAATAGTATGTGATCCCCCCCACAAGACATAGCGTATAAGACCTGACGCGTTCCATTGAACAACAACCACAAACTCCTCATCTTCACAACACGCGGGATACATTACACTTTTCTACGTCGTAATTCCTATCCGCTCCGAAGAAACATTGGCCAATGGTCCAGTACCGTATTCCACAATGTCTAGACAACCTCAAGGCAAGTCACTCAACCAGCCTGCTCCTCAAGTAGGCAATCTGTACCGGATTAAACACAAGGCCGTACCCGCCGATAGGGAATCCGGATCAGGAACACGGCGGACCGAATCAGGCGGCTCCCATACTACACATACATTGCCGGCTGAATCGGCCGGCTCCCACGGTGCAGAGTCGTCAGGTCGGAGTTCTTCCCCACCACAAATCACAAGACGTCTTGTATCACAACCTGCGAAGCGCCCAAGAAGGAGTACATTACAGACTACGGCGTATATAGAACCCGAGGGGGAACCTGACGTACAACCACATATAGAGACAGTTGGTCTGAGCGATCATAGCAGCGATGAGTACCAGAACTCGCGCAGATCTGATAAAACTGAATCGGACACAGAACCTGACTCAGAAGACAATGACATGCCAGATAACGACACTGCACCAGGGACTCGTCGCCGCTCACGAACTGCGGACAGACGACAAGCAAACACCCGGGTTTCGACGGCGTGAGTTTCGACCACCTCTGGATCGCAGGGGGCAGCACCAGTCAGGCGCACCCCAGCTGCTCCACGACGTATAATCCAAGGTAGTGCGTACACTCCACCAATGTGCACATGTTCCAGTGTACCACCGTATTCGTCGCCGCTAGCCACCACAGTGTCACTACGTCTGGAGTCAGAAGCTCGAGTCCTCTAAGCGATCCGAGAACGCCACAACACGAGCACATCTGGCCGGGTACTAACTCACGGCGAAATATAGCCACAGGAGCTGAGGCTGCTGTAATAACGCAGGCCAAGACTCTCATTCTCCAGTACACCCTGTTTGTTAATCCACTACCAGCGCCCGCTACTTTGATGTCCGAGGTCCACCGTTCTTGGCTGAAGGCTCTCGATGACATATCCGACGCAGGAAATATTGAAGCATCGGAGGCAAGCATAAAAATAGTAAGTGGACGCTGATACTCAAACATCACGCACACCGCCGGGGGTGCTTACTAAATGTGACAGATACGCGCGAGACACTCTGCAGTAAGATCTCAGTTTGTTTTCGACGTAAAGGACCACATTAGAAGATTGTACGATCTCCCGGGAGACCCAACGGCGATTGCGCGTAGAGTGGACTACCTCCTTGAGAGGGATAGATTTATGTGCTCCCCGAGAGGGTATGAGCTAAGTGTGCGCTTTGTGATAGCCCGGCCACAACCAATGCGTATGAACTTGACACAGCAAGTAACGAATCGATTCCTCGCGCCCCAGATCCCCGAGGCAATATGGGGAAAGTACTTCAAGGGCAAGAAAATGTTTGGGATTTCCGAACCGGATTTTCGTGGTCGGATCACTGGCACCATGGTTTTCTTAATCTGTGCCATAATCTGCCATACTCTGCGAGCGTGGCAAATAGAAGTCTATCTTGAAACATGCGACTTCAGGCCCAAGGCAGTAGGAGGTGAGCCTGACCCCGAACCCGGCATCCACTCGTTCCCGCTAGGAGTCTAACATGACGTTGAGCTCGGAAGAGCTTTTTGGACGCCAGCGCCAGACGTGGGCCTCTTGCCTAGACTGGGTACAGACTATAATCCTTAAGAACATTCGCGAGACTATCAAAGCCAAGATTCAGAAGGCGCATAGGATACGGGAAGATCGCTGTGAAGGGTTTACTGCCGACTGGGCTGGGGTCGCCGCCGCGGTTCAGAGTCAGCCGTCGAGTCTGCCCCCGCCGTGTAGGACTCCACGGATTCAGAGTCAGCTTTCGAGTCGGCCCCCCGTGTAGGACTCCACGGATTCACTGTCAAACTTCCAGCAACCTGCGTATTGGGACCCTGGCGGGCACCCTGGATAACCGAAATGATTTCCAGGAAACTGTCGTGTCTTCCGATTTCAGCCACGCATCGGCCACCCGGCTCCTCACCTTTCACGATTTTGATCTGCAGACGCCGGACGGCTCCCAGCAGGTGGCCGTGGGGCTAACTTTGGAGAATACCGTGACTCCTACTACATTGCGACACCTCGCGCTCAGCCTTGATGATCTTGAGCCACTAGAGGAGGCCGCTGCGGATAGCGAGCTGTGGGATATAGAGCAGGAGCAAGGTGTGAGCAGTGATGCGTGTAGTTAGGAGATTGAGATTGAGTAGCATAGCTGTAATAAATGATATTGGCATGCGGTCGCTCTCACATGTGGGAAAGTTTCACGGATGAGCTTAGTAGTATTGATATGAGGACGTTAAGCTAAGTCATGGAATTTAGAGTAGAATTAATGAAAGCGATGTATCACAGGGGAGTCTCTTGGCTATCGGGATACGGTAAAACTCATCAGGAGAGCGTTAAGAATAAAAGAAGTCTGTAGGTGTAGGATCAGGTATTAGACTTAGTTCACGATGCATCCGAGAACACAAGGTGACGTCTGATACAGTCACGATTGGATCAGGACGCGGCATGTATAGGGGGTGATATCAGGAAGAAGTGACGAGACGTCAGGACCAGAGAGATCAGGATCGTGGGATCCGGACGAGCGAGGTGGGAGCAGAAAACATCGGGATGTGAGATGGGAAGATGCACGAAGCCCTGACGTTTAGTGAGAAGGAACCGCCATCAGGGCACGAGAGTCCTGGATCTGAAGGCGTCATGGCGGGAGAAGCCTAGATCAGGCGACGTCAGAACGCCAAGGCGGTGCACCAGACGCAGGGTATTATTTTTGCTAATGGGGATTTGGCCGTCCCATTTTCCCGTTGTTATTTATGACATTCAACTTCCAGCAACTGTCCTTAACCAGTTCTACGACTGCCTTCTTGATATCCTCTCGACGATGCATATCATTGGCTGCCACAGGGGAGACGATGAGATCTCAGGCAGGACTCAAGGTCCTCATGCATTTGTATATTGGCAGGAAGTCGGCGTCAGGAAAAACCTTTGCCGTTCGCCCTGCTGGCGCTAAGTCCCTTTCTACCATCTGATCCTTCGCACTGTTCCGCCACTCTGTGTACATTTGCTTTTGAGCCTGGACTGGTGTGAAGCCCATGTTTAGCGTATGATCGCTAATCTCTTGACCGCCTGGGTTGGTGCGATGCCTGCTGATTTCCCCTTAAAGCGAACTAGGCAGCAGTTGATCTGTCTGTCCCGGAGTAAGGCCTCCGCCATCTTGCATGAATACATACTCCATGTTGATATTTTGCGCCATGTCGGTTGAGGGTTTGTTTAAATTGATATTTGATTTAGAGATTCTAGTCTTGTGAATATAGAGGATGTTGTGGATGTTGTGGATGTCGGATTATCCTTGGTATGAACTTGCTGCTGTGGTGATCACCCCCCATTATGTATACAACTCTCCGACATTCAAGATGGTTTGAAAGAATCATGAATTGTTTGAATTGTGTTCAAGAATTAAGATGCATCAAGAACTGACACCGCGAGCGTCCATTAGTGTTTCAGTCGTTTCCTGTGAACGAAAGATCATAACCAGCTGATACCACGTGACGTCGCGACACCCAACGCTAAACCTGTTTGACAGCTGGTCATAGATCAGTGTGCACAGCGCTAGGCCCAGCATCTCCGGGTTATCCGCACGTGTTAACATCGAGACGACGACAACATCACACTACTATCACTCCCACTGGTCTCCCAAAATCGGCGGCGCCGAATTCCATTATGCCAGTCAAATGTTCATTTTGTCGCAAAAGATACGCGCGTGCAGGCGCATACGAGAAACACTTGCGAAGTGGGCATGCAAATCTCGATATCGTACTCGCATCCACCATATGGAATCCACCTGCGGACGTTCTTACTGAGCGGGGGACCGACCTATCTGACGCCAACGAACCCATGGAACACTCTGATTCTGTCACAAATCAGATCCTGCCGGAGATATAGCCGGTAGTGAGCGCGACGCAGGTGATAATACGCTTAGACGGGAACCCGAAACAGAAGTCCTAGTAGACAACACGTATCCCGTCGTTGCGGAACAGGAGGATATTCCGGGCGCCGGGGATGCCATTGGAGAGGTTAAAGAGTATAATGAAAAATGCAGGGATTTGTGTGAGAACCCATAGGCTCCATTTGCTTCTGCACAAGGTTTCAAACTTGCATCTTGGTTCATTCAGAGCAAAGTCTCAAAGACTCGGATTAACAATGATTTTTCGAATGGTATCGGAAACTTGACATCCGTCGGCTATAGCACTATACATACGTTGGAGAATCTTCTCCGACATTTGGATCCGTATAGCCCGTATCTGCAATGGTTGGAGGGACATGTGGAGGACTGTCAGAGAACATTACCATTCTTCTATCGGAACGTCCTAGACTGCGTGAGATATCTTCTTCGCCAGATAGCCTATCATGATGCCTTGGTCTGTGCGCCACGGCCTGAATACGACCAGAGCGGACAGAGAATTTATGCAGCAATTCACCCAGCTGCCTGGTGGTGGGACGTCCAAGTACTGCTGGGTAGCCTCTTTTATGTGAAAGCATACTAATAGATCACAGGAAACACTTTCGGAAGGGGCAACTGTGGTTCCAATCATCGGGATGTCAGATCAGACGAATCTCACCAACTTCTCCCGAGACAAGACAGCATGGCTGGTTTATATGACAATCGGAAATCTTCCATAGTCAATACCTAACAGACCTGGATCAATGACAATTCGGCTTCTTGGGCTATTGCCCATTGCGTCCAAGCTCGCAAAGTCCTCTAGCGCCCACAAACTCCAGAGACTGATAAATGCCGACACACTCCGTGGCCTATTTGAACTCATTTTTGCGCAATTGAACGGTGCGGGGTGGGAGGGCGCCCGTATTGATTGTCCTGACAGCGAGATCCGGATATGCTTCCTGATCATGTCAGGGTGGCTTGCGGACCATAGGTAAAACATTACCTTACACGGGATCAAATCCAATGCCTGTCCTAAATGTGAGATACCTCCAGAAGAATAAGGAAGCCAAGCCGGCCAACATCTTGATAGAGAGTACGCAAGATAAAAACACTACAAACGCGAAAACATGTCGCTACATTCCGGGACCCACGACGCTGGTCATGCTCGCTATACGAAAGAAACTCATGGTATCAAGAGGGGGCAAAACGTCTTTCAAGGACTCGTGAGAGTTTCGACGCCTGGTCTGCACTAGCCAGATATGCTCCATACAATATATCTAGGACTCTTCAAGCATATGATGGACTGGATTCAGGGAATTCTCAAAAAGCATGCGCAACAGCAAGCCTTCGACGACGCCGGTCAAGCTTTGCCCCCTTACCCGTGATTCTTTGTCCCCAAAAAGGGCTACCGGGAGGTTACGCAGTGGCAAGGAAGAGAGATGCGGAATCTCAGGCATTGTTTGTTGGGAGTTCTGGCTGTGGCATTGAGACAGCCTGATACTACGCAGGTGCAACCCTTCAGAAGTGCGCTCGCCTGTGTCAGGTTACAGCTTGCCTTCACCATCCTGGCTCAATACTGAAGTCACACACGCAAGACTATATCTTATATGGAAGAATATGGGACACAGTTCCACGAGACGAAGGACATCCTCTTGGAGTTTCGCATATCCAAACGGACGCAAGAGAAGGCAGATGAGTTGCGCAAGGAGCTGCGTTGTCAGAGAGCCCAGATGCAGGAGCGATTGCCCCCATCTCAACGGTGCCAGATCCGGGACAACGATCGTCAAGAACAGAACGACCAATGTATGGAATTGATACATTCCGAATCTAATTTCAACTTTGTTAAGATGCATCTAATAAGTCACTTTCGCGATCACATCTCCATGTTCGGCAATATTCCCATGTATTCTACCAAGTATAGAGAGCTCGGACATGAGGAGCAAATCAATGATGGATGGCCCGCTCAAATTAAATGCGACCCAGCACAACAGATACTGAGCAGCTATGGTCGACAACATGCGATCCGGATGACACTTTTGAACTTGGAATTCCTTCAACGTGCAGGAGCTGATTTACCAACTGGGGTAGTAGAACATTTTGAGAAGACCAGGCCAGCGCCAACCCCACCAGCCCATCGTGGGATTCTGAAGGGATGTCTTGAGAATATCCACGATGTCGCTGATTTTGGCAGAGAATGCGATATATCCTCGGAGACGATTTGTCGCGTATTGACACGATATAGCCGACGGAGCCAGTCTCGGGAGCGCCGACTGCCCGAAAATCCGGCGATACTTCGCGCTTTGCCGGTGGAACTACTGATGCAACAAGAGATCCCGGTTCTTGCGTTCCAGGAGTCAGGTGTTTACAACATACACAGGGCCCGATGCACAGGTGCTTAACTCTTCCATAACCAGACCAGTCCGAACGATTGCGTTTTGATACAGGCTGCTAGGGCAAATATGTATGGTGCACGCGGGGGTAGTCTCCCTGCAAGGCTCATAGCTCTATCCAAAACCCGGTCGGGCTAGATGCAGCAGGATACGGTCTATCGCTTCGCCGGGGTTCAATTCATGAACCTGGTACACTACGGACGATCGTCGAACGTAAACAGTCTGGTAACTGTTCAGCTCAGACGAGTTACGCGAGAGCTCACAATTGTTGATATCGGGACGATCTTAGGCCTGGCGCATCTGATAATAGAGACAGAGCGGCGCTGACTAGTCAACAGTGGAATCAATTTACGCACGTTTGACAGATCTATTAGAATCACAGAGGGGGCTTGTATAATAAAATAAACCCGAGGAGCGACGTAGCCTAGATGTGGGCTACATCGCTCCCCGACGGTGATATAGCGTCACAATCACGACTAGACAATAAACATGTATAATACACAAGTATATAGTAGAGATATAGACATAGAGGAATAGAAACATCTAGAAACAAACAAATTATGCACGATAGTAGTACTTGAAGTAGGAGGCACACCGGCAGGAATGACTAGGGTTATATCGGCGGCAAGTTGTTATGAGCACGCCCGGAAGCAGAAGGAAAAGGGGGTACCTTGGGGAGGCGTCCGGATGCAGCAGAGATGCGAGGCAGGAAACGAGAGGTCAGGACGTGAGATAAGGGGCGGGAGAAAGGCAGGAGATGTACGGTCGCGGCGGGATGTCGGTAAGGTCCGATGTGACGTCAGGCCGCAATTGGTGTTGAGGAGGGCATCCGGACGCTGGGCATGCAGAGGACGGAAAAACAAAGTCGGATGAGTCCGGACCGGGCGCCCGCGCCTCAGACGCAGGATTAATTTTTCCTGATGTAGCCTACCTAGGATTGGTGAGTCGTTGGCCACCAAACAGCAGGCAATCAGGCCAGCCCCTCGACTACTTGCCTCATGGTGGGATCTATCGGGGCCAACGATCACAAGCGACAAGAGCAGCGACATCTGTCCACCGCCTCCGCTATTGGAAATGTGAAAGAAGGTTGATTGATGGAATAGATCACCTTGACGGTCTTGGTTTTCTTACTTCTCCGTACTCATCAGATTTTCGTTTTCTCGCATTGGTTCTTATCTCAATGGACTACTTGGCTTTGAAGAATTGGTACCGTGTCGTGTCCGCTGCAAAGTTACTATGCTAAGCCACAAAGGTATAGTATGTTGAGCCACAAAGTTAGCCTCAGCCGCCTGACACCCGTGAAAAAGCATCCAGGAGCCCTAGCCTCTACTCCCTTGGCAGATGTACTCACCTCCATGTACACTGACAGCCTCATTGGCAAAAACGGAAGCGGGGGTATATTGTGCGTAGACAAAATCAACCGATCACCGTGGCAACGCATCCCTTCCGGCCCCCACACAAATCATTACCACTCAACAGGCACCTCATAATACTTTCCCTTTTTTTTAAGCCTAATGGATGGTAGTACTAAATACTGCCATCTATTTGAATTCTTTTTACTTATTTTTCTTCATTGGGCTGGGGTGGTGTATCGAGGTAACTGAACAGGAGGGCTAGGAGAATAGACGAAACAAAATTGCCACTGAAATTAATACCTATTATCACCTTTAGTGTAGCATTTGCTGGGCCCTGCTGGTTGTTGACCCCTCTTCTGTTGAAAATTGCTAATCTGAACGGCAAAACGGCGGACGAGAACACCGGGAATGAAACGAAACGCCAAGGTCGGAACTACACTAAATAGTTTGATCCCCACAGAACTTAGAAGAGAAGACCTCCTCATTCAACTACTCATTCACGCTCACGATTCTACTGTGCTCTATGCTCTAACTAGCGATAATGACAGGAGTATATATCAATCAGGGTGATGCGGCCCTCCTGGCCATTCCTCCTGTCTTTCCGTTGCTCGAGGCGTAGATCCGTTCTCTTCCGTGCATGCCCCGGCTCTTCCACACATGTCCCCCGTTCCTACATACAGTATAAGTAGACTCCGAGCACGCCAACTAAGTGCATCATCACAGAATATCACTCACATATCACTATGATCTGACAATGTGCTTACATGGCGCAAAGTACAACACGATACAATAGGATAAAACAGAGTAACTTACCATTCTCCATTTACCAGACCACATAAAAAAATCTTCAGATCTCAACAGAGATGTGAGGGGGAGTTGTACAAACCGGACACCAAGGAGGAAAAGAAAACTCATGAGCTTCTTCTCTAATATTTACACTAATGACATGGGACAATGTTGTGATACCCGGCATCAAATATTGGATGAAAAATACCCTTATCTGGGTTCGCAGCTTATGGTTGTAATTTACAGTAAGGTATCAATTGGTTTGCAACGGGAATTGATTCTTGAGCAATTCCAACGAGCATTGGCACAGGGTGAATTCCCATCACTTCGGCTTCTACCTGGCAGATCAGGGATAGCAGCTGCGTGGACAAGGTCAGGGTGGCGGATGCTTGGTGGTTTGCATACCACCAGTTTACTTTGGACAAACAGTCATGGTGATGGCAAGGGGATTGATGGTATTACGAACGAATACGTCTAGCTATATGATACACTAGGAATACTGTACAAAGCGAACCCTGATCAAAAATGGAAGCAAAATAAGAAAAAGCAAGATCGTAGACCCTAAGATGCAACTAGGAAACATAACGATTCTTACCAACACTGAAGTATGAATCCAGGGTTCTTAATGGTCGGCGGAAGACTGAACTGGACTAGCTAGTCCGGTCGAAAGTCAAGTCTAGTCTAATGGTGGAAATTAGACTGACTGGACAGTCAGGATAATCGAAACCGACACTACCAGGACCGGTCCGACCATGCCCGCCAAGCAATAGGATATGCTGTTTTTATCACAATATATTACGTTCAAATAAAGCTTTTCTTAATTCAACTTATTGTTTCCATGGATTATACGGTGGAGATAGTGCCTAACTTAGATTAGGGGTGGCGAAAATAGGTTCTTAAGTACGCAACTATTCCTGGTGTACTAAGTGAGTGATATTACATGACCACATGCCACAATACCGGTATTCGATGTCACTTATCCATTGGGTAATCGCATTTCCGCCACATGCAATCCTCTAAGGGATGTTCTATCAACTTGTATTCATGGGCTGTTGATTTATAATGTGACAAGTGGCTTTAAGATCTTACTATAGCTATTCTTCTATTATAGTGTTGGCCTGGGTGCCATTCCGACTCTCATGCTATCTTTTATAAAGACTGGGCTAGGACCGGTCCAAACCGGACCAACCGAGTTAGTCGGGTCCAGTCATCGACATCAGCTAGGACTGGCCAGCCTAGTCCTACCTCCAAGACTTGCCCGGTCGGACTATTCGAAACCCTGTATGAACCACGGCCAGGCAAGGCTGATAACCTGAAGTAATTTGAGGAAATCCCGATATCCGTCACATATCATAAGTGCCAGATATAGGAAAATAAATAAAATTAAGGATCGCAGGAAAAAAGGAAATGCAGAGCTAGAAGCAGAAGTAGGGATATAAGCGGGAGGGTCGGGGGGTGAGCACAATCGATCTGGTGGAGACTGTATGAGCCGTAGAGGCTGTCCTAGAGGAGGCCCAGAGAGGACAGGGTAAGAGATAAAAGCGCTAAACGGTTGGTCATCGATTGTGTTTAATGAAGTATGTTCAGTGGGTGTGAGTGGATGTGTTGCTTCTCCGAGTGAGGCGTTCTCCCCTGCGATACAGGCTGGCATTCGATCAGCTGTTCCTGATGGTTCGCAATAGGGAATTATAGTACCCGACAACAAGTTCGCTACGCACCCTCGGACCCCTTTGGGGACATCTGTCAAAGGCGTTCGGCGATTGCTATCAGGAGAATTAGGATCACCGCCCCCCCGTTTCAGAGGCAGCTTCATTAAACATTCATATACCTGGGATAACGAGAATCGACGCCTAAAATGGTTGAGCTCCCGAAATATCCCGGAAGCAAATGAAAAGGGTGTTCGGCCATTATTATCGGATAAACTGGGATCAACATCCCCCCGTTCTAGAAGTAGCTTCACTACACCTTTCTGTCCGTACTCAGCAGCGAACGATAGGGGTGTTCGGCCATCATTATCAGATGAATTGGGATCGACATCCCCCCGCCCCAGAAGTAGTTTCACTAGACCTTCCATCCCTTTCCCGGCAGCGAACGATACGAGTGTTCGGCCGTTGCTGTCTGGTGAATTGGGATCACCGCCCCCCCGTTCCTGAAGCAGTTTCATTACATCTTCATATCTCGGGGCTAACGAGCATAAGTCCCGAAATCGCTGGGCAACAAATGAAAAGGGTGTTCGGCCGTTATCCGCGGATGAATTGGGATCGATATCTCCCCGTTCTAGAAGTAGTTTCACTACACCTTCCTGTCCCCACTCAGCGGCGAACGATAGGGGTGTTCGGCCATGGCTATCCGGTGAATTGGGATCGACATCACCCCGTTCTAGAAGTAGCTTCACCACACCTTCTTGTCCCCGCGCAGCAGCGAACGATAAGGGTGTTCGACAATTTTTATCCTTTGAATGGGGATTTACATCTCTGCGTCCTAGAAGTAGCTTCACTGCACCTTCATTCCCTAGTTCGGCCGCAAACGAGAAAACTGTGCGACCGTCTTTGATAACCGTGTCGGGTTCGATATCCGCCTGCCCTAGAAATAGCTCCACCATCCCGATATGTTTATATTCAACAGCCCACATTAACGGTGTCCGGCTCCTCGAATCCTGCCCATTCACTGTTCAAAATGTGAATGCGGCACATTCTATTCTATGTGGATAATACTTCGCAAGTACGAGGTGGGTTGCGAGGCACGCTTAGCGAGGAGGTGAAGAAGGGATTGGTAGGAGTTCCTGTTCTTAATTCTTCCAAGCCAGGTGGGCGGTAGCACCCTATTTATAGAAAAGTGCGTGTCCATATGCGCAAGAGAAATATAGGGAAAATAATGTAAGAAACATAAGTGCAAACATGTTTGACCCGGAAATCCAACCAAGTAAATCCCAAATAATGTGCATGAAAACAAAAGGGTGTGGAGCAATTATTAGAAATATCATGACCAAGAATGGTGCATAAGAGATGCATAAACAACCGTAAAATCTTAAACACCTGATTCGAAAGCACATGTTAAATCCCGAGATATTATCCTGAAATAAACAATAAAACACCATAATATATATCTTAGCTGTAGTAATGTAAGCGGTGGACAGGCGGAGCCGAAACACAAACTAAGTAAACGAATACAGGGTAGTGTGTTGAATATACATAGGAAATATAGAAAGAATTTCAACACTTCCCCACATTATCTACAGCCCAATAAAGTGACCATTCGCTGATGTGTAGGGTTTGCCAAGATTCTGGTGCATATATCAGCAAGATTGTTAACTGATTCAAACTTAAGGAGAACGAACAAGTTGTCTTCCAGGGCTTCGCGCATGATGAAGATGTCCACGGCGATATGCTTTGTTCGAACGTTGATTTGAGCGTTGATAGCCAAGAAATTTGCACCGGTATTATCTGCGTGCATAGCGAGCGGAACAAGAAGGCAGAGGTTGGCGAGGCCTTTCAGATGCCATCGAATATAAGGGGTACCGTAGGACATGGCCACGAATTCTGCTTCGGTAGTTGATTTGGCGACAGAGGCTTGTTTCTTTGAGAGCTAGGAGACACAACAGTTATTGAATAGAACAATGTAACCGGAGGTGGATCTTCTGGTATCATGACAGCCAGCAACGTCAGCATCAACATAAACATCGATAGCGTTCGTTGTTGTGTACGGGTAAAATACGCCAAGGTTTCCTGTTCGTTAACATATCTAAAGAGGTGTTTAGCAGCCTTTATATGTTCATCGGTAGGGCAAGAAGAAAATTGTGCAAGAAATAAAATTGTATACGCTAGATCGGGTCTTGTGCTGGTAACAAGATACATGAGGGAACCTATCATTGATTGGTATGTGGTAACTTGCTCTTTTGGTTGTTCCGTAATCCCTTTCGTAAGTGTAATGCCTTTTGGTACGGGGATGGATACCGTGTTCGAGTTTTCCATTCCAAATCGAGAGAGGATAGTACCGATGTATCGTTCCTGGGTAAGAGCAATACCGTCTGATGTATATGTGATATCAAGGCCGAGTAGAAATGAGGCTTCCCCGAGGTCCGAGATCTCAAATGCCGTTTTCAGGTCTTTGATGAGAGTGGTCAGGTGAGGGGTATCGGCTGAATATATTGCAATATCGTCCACGTAAAGCGATATGTAGCATTCGAACTTGTTGTGAATAAACATGCAGGGGTTTTGATGTGATACGGTAAAATCTTTGGAAGTCAAGAATTGCGCGAAGAGAGCATACCATTTGTTCTCAGATTGCTTAAGTCCATATATGCATCTGTTAAGTTTCCATACTTTGTCTCCGTCACTGAACCCTGGTGGCGGTCGCATGTAAACAGCTTCTTTCAATTTACCGTAAAGGAAGGTAGATTGGACGTCGAACTGTCGCGGTCGCCATTTGTTTCTGGCGCATATCGCAATCAGTAGTCTGACGGATTCGTACCGAATAACTGGGGCAAAGGTGTCTTCGAAGTCGAAGCCAGCTGCTTGAGAAAATCCTTGAGCAACAGCTCTTGCTCGAAATCTTTCTAATGTACCATCAGCATTCTTTTTGGTTTTGAATACCCACTTACTTCCAACAATGTTCCGTCCTATTGGTTTATTGACAACATCAAAGGTATTATTGTTCTTTAGTGCATTAATCTCATGGTTCATAGCCCAGGTCCATTCTCCCTTGAGCGAGCTATTTACAGCTTGGCGATAGCTGGTCGGGTCCTCGTCCAGTATCTGACAGCATGTTGTACTCGGTGTCCAAGTTGCTATTTGTAGCTGATTGACGATTGTGTTGAGCTTCTTCCAGAACGCCGGGATGGTCCAGGTATTTCCACAGTAGGGTCAACAGGTGCTGGTGGCATATCCTGTAGTTGTTCCTCAGGCAAGGCCGGGAGAGGAGTAGCTGGAGGCTGCGGTGTTTTTGAAAATCTGTTTTGTGGTAAAGAAAATTCCTTAGATGTTGGTGGGTTAATTTGTCTGTTCCGGTCCTGGTCGGTTTCCTTTTCAACCTTAATGGTAGGTAATAGACGGGATAGGAGGTAGACAGTAGCATAAATTTCCTCGGCAAGTAACGGTTCTATGGTGGTAGTTCCAAGCGATGCTATCGTCTTGGTTGTCCAATGGATTTGTCGAGTTTCAATGACTTTATGCTACGAAGGGATGTAGATTCTATGTATTTTATCAGAAGAGGTATAACTGATAAGATATCCTTCGATAGCCCGGGGCATTAGTTTCGTTCCAGGTTGACATTTCTCCTCTGGTATATGAACGAAGCATTTGGTCCCGTATGGGTGGAGATGGTAGATCGACGGTTTCTTGTTGTAGAGAGATTCATAGGGCGTCGACTTTCCTATGAATCAGTGAGGGAGTCTGTTTCGAAGGTAGACGCCAGTTGCGATAGCTTCGGCCCATAAAGCTAAGGGTAAGCCAGTCAACAAAGCGCGAGCAGCAGTGATAATTGTTCGATTGTATCGTTCGGCAACACCATTTGATTCATGTGAATAAGCGGGAGAGAGGTCGTGTACTATGCCTTGCTTGTCTAACAATGTTAACATGGTAGCATTGACCCATTCTCCTCCATTATCTGTTCTGCATCGTTTGATTATGGCGTTATCCTGAGTGTAGCGTGCATAGATGAAACTGGTGAGCACTGTGACTGTGTCAGATTTGGCATGGATGGGATATATCCAAGCGTATCGTGTGCAGTCATCTATGAAGGTAACATAATAGTTGGATTTGCCGAAGGAGGTTTTGCAGAATTTTCCGCTAAAGTCGGAGTGAATTAATTCGAACGGTGTATCTGAGCGTATGTCGGTAATTGATGTAGGCTTTCGCTTTGTGCTTTTGGAAGTGATGCATGTTTCGCATTGCCAGTCTTTCGGACTTTGGGGAGGTTTGTAGCGTCGGAGTAGTTGTTGCTTTTGAGATAGTCAGATGAGGGATGTCCAAGGGCTTCGTGCCACTGTTGGTAAGTCATCTTCTTTGCCGACTCTTTCTCTTCTTGCACAACATAATCTTGTCCGTCAAGCTTTCCCCAGATAACCTCGGTTTTATTTTCCCTAAAAATATACATATCCTTTCCGGAACTAGCCAAAGAAAATCCTTTCCCCAAAGAAACAATTGCCCGCCAGGACAACAAACTGCAAGAACCCAAACTAGGAACCGAAAGAACACGTTCAAGGTATACAGGAGAAACATGACCAATAGATGTTTTGGCCAAGATCACAACTGTTCCACGGCCGCATGTCTCTATAACAGAGTCATCGCCTAACGTAGCGGTGCCTTTCACGGTCTCGAAGTTTATAAAAAGGTCTAAGTTGTTTGTCATGTGTGAGCTTGCGGCTGTGTTTATAACCCATCGGGGATAGGAGTAGATTTTGGTAGTGGTTCGGACTGAGGATAAAGTACTGATCGGTTCAGGAGTTTCTTCCTTTCCGATCTTTGCCGTATTAACGGTCCTCTTTTCTGTATTCTTCAGATTGGCGGCCTTGAGTTTTACACACTCATTCCAAGTATGGCCATGGCTGCGAGGGGTTGGGTAGTGCCTTTTGCAGTAGGAGCATTCCTTGGGTAAGGCCATTGGTCCCTTGCGGGAGGGTTCTCTTCGTAGTTCCTTTCCTTTTCCTTTAACATCAGCGGTTTTATACGCTTTGTTATCCGCGGAGTTAACAGCGGTAGGAATTTTCAAGTCCATCAGTTTATTGTAGACGTGATCGTAGGTAAGGTCCTCCTTGGTTTGGAGGTTATCAACGATATTATTCATTGATTCGGGAAGAGAATGGAGGAGGATGGCTGCTTTAGCCTCGGGTGACTCGAACACAGTTTGAAAGACAAACGGTAGGGTGTATCGATCGGTAGAGGACGCAGTGGAGCATCGGAGGTGTAATTGATTCCATAAGGTATCGTACTTATTGATATGATCGGAAAGAACATCCAATATATCGTATTTGGTATCGAAAACAGAATTGAGTTGGTCGAAGAAAGATGAAGTGTTTTCTCTAGCAAATTTGTCCTGGAGAGCGGTCCATATTTTAGGAGGGGTTTTATGGGTAGCGAGGAGGATGAGCCATTGAGACTCTACGGTTTGGATGAAGTATCTCGCAGCATACTGGTAGCGATCGATAAAGTTATCAGTCGTCTTCGGCATAATTGTCAATCTTTTCTTCACCTAACACAATATTCCAGCAGTGAAAAAGTTCGAGAACATATTGAGAAATGTCTCTCCAAGCACAGTAGTTTTCGCTTCCGGTAAGCTTTGTGATCGAGCTTAGTTTGTAGTTGGCAGCGACCGAGTTCTTGGAACTTTGAATGTGTTTGTCGGGGGCGGGAGTAGAGGTTTTACCGGCCGGAGGTGGAGGTGAGGTTGAGGGCGATTTGGCAGGTCTTTTGGAACCAGAACGAGCTGGACGACGGGGGGATTCACCAGCAGCTGTGGTAGAACGCATAGCGGGACAGGAGGCCACTCTAACAGTGTCTTCGGTTTCTGACTCAGAGTCGCGAAGTTGTCTCCTAGCTGCTGCATCAGTCATGTGGTGATGTTTACGTGTGAAAAATCCTCGAAGAAATGATAGGGGCTTGTCTCAGCACTTCTCTCAGTCTTTTAGTATTTTGTGAACACCTTTAGCTGTTCCAATTGCAGCAAGCGCGCTCGAAGCTAGCCCCCTCCTCGCTCGAAGCAAAGTGAGGTTAATTGCAAAAGTAGTCAGCACCAGGTGTCCACTACTACGCAGACTGAGCGTGGTTGTTGAGGGGAGAAAGGAAGTTGCGTTGCCACGGGGGGATCGCGTCCTTTTAAGGTGAGGAAAAGGGGTTGCGCAGAGCCGAATGCCGAGAATTTTCCATTCCCACAACAATGGTTGCTAAGGTAGAGGTAGAGGTAGGTATACGATCGTGGTTCATCGCTGTTGGAGGTGGAAGCGTGTGAGCGCATTTCTTATAGAGTAAGGAGAGCGCCGGGCTCATAACCTGTTCAAAATGTGAATGCGGCACATTCTATTCTATGTGGATAATACTTCGCAAGTACGAGGGGGGTTGCGAGACACGCTTAGCGAGGAGGTGAAGAAGGGATTGGTAGGAGTTCCCGTTCTTAATTCTTCCAAGCCAGTTGGGCGGTAGCACCTTATTTATAGAAAAGTGCGCGTCCATATGCGCAAGAGAAATATAGGGAAAATAATGTAAGAAACATAAGTGCAAACATGTTTGACACTGAAATCCAACCAAGTAAATCCCAAATAATGTGCATGAAAACAAAAGGGTGTGGAGCGATTATTAGAAATATCATGACCAAGAATGGTGCATAAGAGATGCATAAACAACCATAAAATCCTAAACACCTGATTGGAAAGCACATGTTAAATCCCGAGATATTATCCTGAAATAAACAATAAAACACCATAATATATATCTTAGCTGTAGTAATGTAAGCGGTGGACAGGCGGAGCCGAAACACAAACTAAGTAAAAGAATACACGGTAGTGTGTTGAATATACATAGGAAATATACAAAGAATTTCAACATTCACTTGCCGTCCTTTCCTCTCCCGCATCGTGCTTGCAATTTCTACAATCCCCAAAAATGCGATGCAGTGTAGTCCAGTAATTCCCTGAACATCACGATTCCAGTACCCTATCTTCTTTCGCCAGAGAACAGCGGCAGATACATGGTTTTCATATCCGTCAAGGAGTCGCAACGCCAGAGATTTCACTGGCTCAGTCACCTCCCTGATTGCATGGCCTCCCCAGAATCATGTGGCATATTCGAGAAATGGAGTTTCCCTAAGGGCATCATCAAGGCCAGAGCTTCCGGGAAATAGGATAGCATATCGCTCATGGGGATCAACGTTCAGCCTCAACGCCCCAATTGATCTAGAGTTCAAATAGGTGAGGCAAATTTCGGCTATCATCTAGTGTGTCGTTACGAATAGGGTGGGATTTTGTGCTACATACTCCTGAAGTGTGAAATGCAGAAGACGGAGGGTTGATTCCTTTTCGTCAATAATGGCAAGTCCCAAGGTGTAACCGAGAACGGTTCTTATTGAAGGGACGTTGTGGATGCTAAAGTCTTCGGCCCCTCATTCTACCCCTAAGGCATGGCACAACTCCGGAGATCTCAAGGGCCGCTCACAGTGGGAAATCCACATCAGCGCTTCCACCCCAAGCTTCGATTTGCTTCCACCCTGCTGCCTTATCCGGTTCAATGTCGTGTCGTATGCATCCTGTAAACCAATGCCCTTGGTAATCCTATGAAGTGCTTGTCTCCTTTTGTGAATTGTTGCCTCCGCAAGAACTGAATCCATATTGAGTGAAGCGAGCAGGAACCTAGGGATCATAATTAGCTCTACCTTTACAACCCATCACCACGAGAGAGCACATACGTCCCCGACACCACCTCCGGGATAATTCTTAGAATATCGGCTTCCAATTCCTCGTCCATCGCATCGAGCTCCGTGTCTCTCTTCAGCTTTATCTTAAGATATAATACGATATCATGTGTCCTAGAACTGATTAGTAACATCTCGGCAGTGCTGGGGAAATATTTCTGCACCTCGGCTCGTATATGGAGCCTCCCAGTAAGGAATAGCCGGTTGTTTGGACACTTCAGTATAATCTTCTGTAAAGATTCCCAGAGCTCTGGCCGATGCTTGGTGGCAAACTCGTGCAATGCATCTATGCAGATGAATACCCTCCGTAAACATGACAAAGACTTGGTGAGCATCTCGAGAATATCAGGCAGTAGGAGTCTGCGACCGCCAACTCCTCTCTTCGAATCCTCAAACGCGTTCTGTACTTGATCCGGGATAGGCTCTACCGCGAGGACAACCTGCTTCAACAGTGCCCCAAGTAATCCAGTCGCCGATTGTGCATCCTGAGCGTTGAAGTCGCAGTACACGCATGCCACAGCAATATTGTCCCCATTTGCCTGGTCGCACACTCTATCTATCACAAGGGAGCTATTATTTCTGCTATTTAGCCTCGTTTGTGTCGTGAAACACGTTCTTCTGTGAGTTGAGTTTCTATTCCTTACTGACCCCTTCTCTACATGTAGCAGGAGCGGATGTCTTTTATACTACAAACCAGCAGTCACAACAAAGAGTACCCATGTCCTCTCCTCGGCTTCTCTAACCACAGTTGCAGCCCCTCTCATACATGACCCGCACTGTTGCTCCATTGAGCAACATTCACTCTGCTGCTAACCTCTCTTATCTTACACAGTATCACCCAGCCCTAATAATATCCTACCATTATCCACATCCGTCTTCCTCCTACATTTAGTCATTGATTCCATTGTCACAGAGCCTTCGTAAAAGTTCGTCTGTTCCGTCTCGGGTCTAGCGCTGTCTGGGATATGGATCCTTCGTGAAAATTCTCAACACGCCCCCTCACGAAGAGGTCCATATCCTGTTGTTAGTCCCATGGCCTCTAAGTGTTTGACATGGGACACCCGCGGCAGGGCCTTTGTCATAATGTCCGCACTCATGTCAGTGCTCGGACAAAACTGTAGATGTATCTGATCGGTAGTGACAAGGTTCCGTATAAAGTGATATTGAATATCTACATGCTTAGTACAGGCGTGATACTGGGGATTTCGAGCAAGGGCAATCGCTCCTTGGTTATCCGCATTTAAGGTTGACATTGAAGCCACAAGCCTGAATGCTCCTATCTCATCAAGGAGTACGCGCAGCCAGAGAATCTCCTTTGCAGCCAGGGTCATCCCCATGTATTCAGCCTGCGTTGTCGAAAGGGCAATTGATGTTTGCTTCTTGCTTGCCCATGATATAGCGCCCCCATTTAAAACAAATACAAATCCTCCAATCGATTTGCGATCATGTCCCGCGCCTCAATCTGCGTCCGAGTAGCCTCCAGTCCCATTACATGTCCTGGTACCATACTGAAGCGACATGTGCTTCATGTCAACCAAGTACCGAAATATCCTCTTAACTGCAGTCCAGTGCTCCGATCCTGGTACATGGCTAAACTGGCTGACTGTCCCGATGGCATATGCAAGGTCCAGCCGAGTTCCTAACATTGCATACATTAACGAACCTACAGCTCACTGGTAGAGGTATAGGTCAACTGCTTCGCTCTGTCCCCCGTCTTTGGCTTCAGCGCTGCATGGTTGAAGCTGAGTATTTGAGTCAAGGGGGGTCAGACCTGGTCGGGAATCCTGCATTCCATGTCAGAGCAATATTCGTTCGATATACTCGCATTGCCTTAAGGCGATTAACCTTTGACTGTGAACTCGCCCGATTTCAAGTCCAAGAAATGCAGTCAATTCCCCCAAATCTGTGATCTCAAATGCCTCTGCAAGTTCTCCTCTGATCCACCCAATTTCCTTGCTATTTGCCGCTGCCAGTACTAAATCGTCAACGTAGACTAAGGCCAAAATCATTTGATCATAGTTGATATACAAACTGTAGTCTTGAGTACTAGGGTTAAAGTCATGCTGAGTGAAGAAGGCATGTATCTTATGGTACCAAACTCTCGGTGATTGGCGCAGCCCATTAATTGCCTTGATCAACCGGCAGGCATACCCTAGTCCAGGGACTTCATCTAATCCTTCCGGGCATTCCATGAATACCTCTTCTTCCAGCTTCCCATTCAAAAATGCTGTCTTCACATCCATACTGTTAAGCTCCCAATCGTTCTCTGCAACAAGCGCTAACAGTACTCGTAGGGTAGTAAATTTCGCAACTGGTGCGAACGTCTCATGAAAGTCGACTCCTGGCTGCTGCGAGAAGCCTTTTGTGACCAATCTAACCTTAAATCTCCCGTCTTGCTTACGTTGGAAAAGCCAGCGGAAGCCAACAACCTTTCGACCTTCTGGTATCTTTTCGATTCGCCAAGTTCCATTCTTTCGCAGAGCGTTCAACTCGCTCTCCCATGTCTTTTCCCAGTCTGCTGCATTCTCCCCGTCTAGTGCCTCCCCCAAAGTGAGTCACCTCGACCGTAGAGTTTGGTCTCCTTACCACAATTGTTTCTTCATCATATGTGTTGAGTGGACTTTCACTATCAGTGGGGTCAATTGGGGGTAGCGGGTCCCCTTGACCAAGATCTTCGCCTTCGATAGATGATGCTGTAATTTCCAGTGTTTTGGTTCCTCCATCTGTCGGGTTCTCCATGTTTGGTAGATTTCCAGCCGTTTCCTGCTCGTTCTCTTGTTGTATCATTTGTTCTGCCTCACTTTCCAGTATGTTCTCATTTGGCTTCTCATCGAACACTACATCCCTTGTAACCAGAACTTGTCCTGTTTTCTTATCGTATACCCGGTAAACCCTGCTTCCGCTGTTTTCCTCATAGCCGATTAACTGACATTTTTGTCCTCGGCGGTCTAGTTTCCTATGATTCTGTGCCGGAATGTGCCTATAGGCCGTACAGCCAAATACTCCCAGATGGCTAAGTGACGGTTGTACTCCAAACCAAATCTCAAATGGGGTCTTATTGCTGTTAGTACTTCCCGGAAGCCTATTGATAATATGCACCGCGGTAAGAGCTGCATAGCCCCAAAATCTCTGTTCTAATCTCGCGTCAAACAGCATACACCGAACCATTTCCATAATGGTACTGTTAGCTCGTTCTGCTCTGCCATTGTGCTCCGGGGTGTCTGGAGGCCCAATCTTCTGCGTAATCCCTCTTTCAGCCAGATACATCCGAAAGAGCTGTCCTGTATATTCTCCTCCCCCATCTGATATCAGTTTCTTAATCTTCTTTCCCGTTTCTCTTTCTACTCAGGCTTGATATTCTTTGAACCGCTCAAACACTTCTGACTTCTGTTTTAGTAAAGGGATCACCATCCTTCCAGACATTTCATCAATAAATATCACAAAGTATCTTTCCCCCATTAGTCCCTCAATGGGCATAGGACCACAAATGTCTGTATGAATTGTGCGTAGTATCTCCTCACATCTCTTTCGTTCTCCGGTAAGACTGTCTCTTGTTTGCTTCCCTTCCATACAAATCTTGCATACAACACTCGCTTCTTGTCGGGTTTCCTGTATGTCAAATCCTGTTACTGACTGCTTGATCTTTGTAGTCGACTGTGGACTTAAACTCCAGTGGCCAATCCTTCGATACCAAGTTTCCTGTGACGTCTGGTCACTCATTCTCGCGATTCCAGCCAAACTGATTTCCTGTGAGCCAGTTAAGTAGTAAATGTTTCCTTTTCTCTTTCCAATTGCTTGTAGAGTCCGTTCTTTACTGACCGCACATTGAGTTTTTGTAAACTCAACTCGGAAGCCTTGATCGACAATACTCGCAACACTTATAAGGTTGCTGCCCTTTGTCGGGAACATGCAACACCTTAGCAAGAAAGATGCTGCCCGAAGCTGTGGGAATCCTGATATTCCCTTCCCCAACTGCAGTAATTTCCTTTCCATTTCCTATCATTATGCCGGTGGCTGATATGCTCGCATAGTCTTCCAATAACCCTTTTTGCGCGGTAAGATGCCTTGATGCTCCTGAATCAATTATCCAGTCCGATACTCTGGCTTGCGGACTGGCCAGCCCGATAAATGCCAGATGTCCTCCCCCGCTACTCTTTTGTAGGTCTCCCTTACGTTTAAGGCATTGATTTTTCCAATGCCCTTCCTTATCACAGTAGTGACACCGTCCAGTTTTTCCCATTTGGCTATATCCACGTCCTCTCAGCACACCAGAAGACCCGCCTCTACTGCTCTGGCCAGAACCTCCTCTGGGTATCCCGCGGTTGCCCATACGGTGACTTCCCCTTCCATATTGCCAACCTGACCGCGATCCTAATTGTGCCGCCATAGCTGATAGTGGCTGGAGGTCCGCATCTGCTGTACTACTGCTTGCTGCCTGCCGTCTTGTTGCCTTCTGGAGTAACCTGCCACAGAGGAAGTCAAAGGTCACTGTGTTGGAGCGGGACTGAACCCCCATTATCAATGGCCCCTACGAAGGCGGTAGAGATAGACTAAGCATGGATACAAGATCCCCATCAGGTAGGCCAACTCCATTTGGCGAAAGGTTTGCCACCTGGGTTGACAGTTCCTTGAAGCTGTTAAGGTGCACAGACACATCCTGACCTTCCTTAAGATGCAAGCCCCATAACCTCTGCATTAATACCATACGTCCATTCGCACCGATTCCCTGATCCACCTTTGCCAAGGTGTCCCAAGCCTCCTTCGCGTTACTTGCGGATTGGATATGAGGTATCTGAGAGTCATGTATGTTGAGACAAATAATCGTAAAGGCTTGATCATTAACGCTTTCTGTAGTAGCCGTATTTGAGGAAGAGTCTGCCGCATCAGCAGCCATATCTACGACTGCACTTGCAAGACCTTTCTCCTGTAGAATCCGAAGTACACGGAACCTCCAAGCATCATAATTGCTTTTACCTGTTGCCATGAATCCGTCGAGTTTGTCAATTGAATGACTTAGAGACGTATAGGGATGCCCAATGCTACTACTAGAGCTAGCAGCGCTCACACCTGCTGCTGCCCGGGTAGTGCTAGCCATTATGTATCCGTGTAAGAGGCGACCCGGGGGAGTTGTCAATGATCCTTAATCGAAGAGAATTGTCTTCAAGGCGCGACCCGGGCTCATAACCTGTCATGAAACACGTTCTTCTGTGAGTTGAGATTCTATTCCTTACTGACCCCTTCTCTACATGTAGCAGGAGCGGATGTCTTTTATACTACAAACCAGCAGTCACAACCAAGAGTGCCCGTGTCCTCTCCTCGGCTTCTCTAACCACAGTTGCAGCCCCTCTCATACATGACCCGCACTGTTGCTCCTTGAGGAACATTCACTCTGCTGCTAACCTCTCTTATCTTACACAGTATCACCCAGCCCCAATAATATCCTACCATTATCCACATCCGTCTTCCTCCTACATTTAGTCATTGATTCCATAGTCACAGAGCCTTCGTAAAAGTTCGTCTGTTCCGTCTCGGGTCTAGCGCTGTCTGGGATATGGATCCTTCGTGAAAATTCTCAACAGTTTGCACTCTTTAAGTGCGGTCGCCATACATACCTAAGATAAGTCTTTCCTACGCCGGGATCTCGATAACAAAATAAGATAGGCTTGGCAGCTCCTTCCCCGCCTTGATTCCATTGAGTGAACTCGTTCATAAGAAGAAGCCAATCGCCCACCCCTGGCATCCGGTCTATGCCGATAGCCTGATGTCTTTCGTGAGGTTCGAGGGGAGACAGCCATTTCAGAAGGACACGTTTCTGATCGGCCATCGATATATCGCAGTTATTCCACACGTTGTTGTGACTATCCGTGACATTGCCACAGTTGCTTGTTATTGAAATGATGGGGTCCTGACGCGCTATCGGATCTATTTCGCCCAGCGTATCGGTTTTGTTGTTGAAATTTGGTCTCGGGAAGGGTAGGTAGGCTGTTGAGGTATGGTAGTCGACGGATTTGGCGGGCCTGGAGATTGAACAACACATCTCCAGTCGCACCGGCGTTACACAAGGCTGTTGTGCTATCCAATAGATTGGCAGGGGATAACTCTTGTGCTTGTATCGTATGCGCCCGATGCTTTTTCTCGTCCCAAGCTAGCCACACCCCGCTCTCCAAGATCCAGACCATCCGGACGCCACACTGCCCCACATGAATTTCCGTAGGTTCTAATATAGTGCAAGTAGGTTTACTCATACCAGAATTAGCCCGATCTAACGTGCCGCTCCGGATCCCCTGCCTTGCCTACCAAATCTTTCACAGGCTAGCCTCCTAAGATATCTAGTCCGATTGTGCGTATGCTGTACTGTCAATGCTCCTTTAGTTCCCAGGCGTTCTTTGATAGGAATGGCAATTTCCGAAACACAAGACAAACCAATTCGCTTTTCAAGTTCACAGACATCAGGGAAAACGATACAAAAACTGGAGGAAAACAAAAAAAGGTTGACGGTTCATTAGAGATGCTGTTGTTGAGTCATTTTCCTGCTCGTTTTTCCCCCGAAATACCGCCTCGTCTACCATACAAATGCTACTGTATTCACTGCATCAAACATACAGAATGTTTACCGAGCGGCCGCCCACTCGCCCAGGAGTCCACTCACGTGCCCGACTGTACAGTACTGCACATGAACCCCTACCAAAAGCGAAATGGAAAGTCACAACAGTCGAGGGTGCAAATAGACAGGATAAGGAAGTTCAACCAGATGAATGGAATTATTGTTCGGAATCTAGAAATGATTGTTCCATCCATGACGCAGACAAGTGTGTTACTTTTTCGCCCGGACCACCTTACATTAAGGGAGATTTGTATTCAAATTGTCCGTTACTTGCTGGGAAGCAATAGCCAAGTTACACCAAGAGGACAAAACTGCATGAGCTTTTGTGAAACGCAACGATCGCTAAAAAACAATCCCCCCAAAAGATTCAAGCCAAGAATCCTCTCCAATGCTCACCACACGACATGCCAGCACACACCAAAAGAAAGAATCCCAAGAAAGATGCAGAGGCCTTTCTCCACCTGGCACAAACTCTGTCTTATACGCTTATAAATGGTGGATTTAGGCTGGAGTTTATTACAGCAGAGTGGGTCTGCAGCAGGCCACAACCTAGGTTACCCGACGACCACCATCAACTGAAATACCCCATTACCCGGCTTTTTTCGCCTGCCGCTAGTAATAAAGTACTCAAGTCGGGGCTGAAGCCAAACATTCAACACAGTCAGGAAGAGTGCAAAATGAGCCTAGTTTTGGCCATAAAAGGTTAAGTGAACGTGTTTTATTGCGAATTCGAGACAGATTACGAAGAAAACTCTTATTTGAACGTACAAGCGGCAGGCGAAAAAACCAGGTAATGCGGTAGAGCTGTTGTGCATATGACCAGAAGCTCGGCAAAAGACTCTATCTTGTTTACTGGGACTGTGAGTCCTAAGAGAGACTTGACTTGGCCATGCTGGGACTGCGGGCCGGGGATCCGTCCGTAGAGGGGTGGTTATGCTAGTTGATACTTTGAATATTTTATTTCCTAATGCAAAGATTTCTTTTTGGCGATGGTTCCATTGCGCGAAAACTCTGCACATTTGTCCTCCCAGGGCCCGTTTACCTAACCGTCTAGTTCTCACATTGTGGTGGGGAAACTAGACGGTGGCGTCTCAACCAGGAACATATTCCGATAGACGTGGCAAAACTGTTTACCCTGTTTTCAACCGCCTAATATTCTTGCTGCTAGACGGTCAAAATCTGATGCTGCTCAACATGTCGTTTTGCAACCACGGTCTATCAACACCACTCATACATTGTAACATGTGTACATGTTCCGGTAACGGTACGCAGGAGCGGGCAGTGCAGGATCTGCTATGTTTTGTTGATTTATATTTAATTTATTTGATTTGATTTGAGCTCCGCCACTGTCTCTGAGTAAGATAGGCTAGGCTATTGTATTGCTATATTTAGTTTGTTTTACTAGAAGTTTATATTTAGGATTCCGGGTATGGAATGGTCATGGGGCACTGGTAGAGGCTGAGCTATGTTTCTTTCTTTCGTCTTGCAGGATTACAGCCTGAGGATTCCGGTATGTACGCAACTACTGGTAATGATCGTGATTGCAGGAAGGCTATCGCTCTTAGGTTTTATATTTAAACCAGTCTCCTGGCTAGCAGAAGACAGCAGACTTCGACAGACCTTCAGTCTAAGAATACACTTGGTTGAACGGCAATCCCCGGGCCTGACTCCCTAAGCCCAATTTGTGCTTCAACTATTACCCTGCTAGCTACCGGTCCCTTGAAGCCTCCCTTAGTACCAGCACTAGCAGGTCTATCGCCTGTCCTACTGTTTTTTCGTTAGACAAGAATAAACCTGTTACATACATCATGCACCCAATCGCAAGAATAGTTACCAATCAGCTCCAATTTCTTTCTGCAAATAGCAATTTATTCTCTCATAACCCAGAGTGAGTTCAGAGACAAAATTCCTATCCTCTGTCTGTGAGGAGACATTGTTGGTCAGTCTACTATCTTGGTTCCCCAGCACTGTTGCGAGCCGAAAGCTACATGGTTGCACACCTCCATGCAATTAATCAAATTTTTCACACAAAACTACACCAGACAGTATAATTAGGTAAACACGCACCCATCCATTCGCCCTACACACCTCCCACCTTTTAACCATCCTTCACGATCGGCACCGTCTCCGGTTGCTAGACGGCCGTCTATAGGCAAACGGGCCCCTAGTATAGTTCCAGCAGGTCGCAAATCTAATATGTACTGTACGGCGCTTATCAATGTTCGAAAATCCACCTACGATCTGATAAGAAAATGTGATAAATAAGCACCTTCCAGATTAGGCCAGAACCAACTGCCAAGAGATGCTATTTGGCTTAGCAAAATGCGAGTTTCTTTCTCCTCTTAAAGGCCTTTCTCACACTCAGGTTCCCTCTCTCAACCACTTGCATACAAATACATTTTCCTAATTTTCATCAACAATTTCACAAGGTATATTCTCCTTTACTGATTCTATTCTCTTTCCCAAAATTAATCAAGTACTAATACTTCCATATTGAAAAGATTATTATGGATACACAAAGATGTGGCCAGTGTGGAAGAACCAGACCAGTTATTGATTTTGATAATAATCCGCATGGATTATTAAATCGCTCATGCAGAACCTGTTTGGTATGTTTAATTTCTCTGAATATTCAAGCTGATATTCTTAGTTTGAGAAAATTATTCAACTTGATAAATATGAGAGTAGGAAAGAAGAAGAACTGCAAGGCAGAGAGTTACTCTTGAGCCACTGGCAGAACCTGTCAATAATGTAAGACAGGAGGAGCAATCTGAAGGTACCAGCAATATTTCTTTTATGGATTATCATTCAACTAATCATGGATTTAGGAAGTGATAGAATGCACATGCGTAGGTATGGCAAGTGCAAGCATAATAAAAATACAACTGAGTTTGATCGGGATGGTAGAGGCAACTTGCTCTTACCATGCAGCGCTTGTTTAGTTAGTGACTCACTCTGAGGGATTATATTGAAAATGTTGAATTTAAGACTAATTTGGAATTGTATATAAATAGGCTACTATAAGAGCTACTAGACAATCAGTCAGTCTAAGATCAGGAAGACGGCCTATTGGCAATATGCTGAGGCTGGCCTTCCTAGATCGTAGAGCACAATGGACAGCAGATGACCTTGGTCATATGAATAGTAGTTGTGAGGCCTGTGGTGCTTATCACTGGTCCTGTGAGAAAGGCAAAAGCAGACGATCAATAGATCACCAAATATACGAGGCCTGTTGCAAGCATGGGGATGTTATACTGGACAAAATGTGGCTACTACCAGAGCCTTTGAATGGTCTAATGTCAGGAGGGGATGCGCAGTCCATATCGTTTAGAGACATTCTACGCTGATAGAATAGTCTTTTTGCTTTCACATCCATTCAATATAATATGGATGATCGTCCAACTGCTATGGGAAGCGAATTCCAGCTGTTCCAGGTTCATGGTGCTATTTATCATCAACAAGGACCACTACTCCCACCTGCTGGACAAGATGCACTATATTCTCAGATTTATCTCTATGATCCCATGTTGGCAATAAGGGCTCGATCTACCAGAGCACCTGAATTGGATGCTTCTCTTATTGCTAGACTTACCCAAATGCTTCCAACATCCTGTCCTTTAATTCAGCACTCTCACACTGCGAAGGAAGGTTTTGCTGCACTGTAGGCACAAGAGCAGAATTTCCGTATCATTCTTGATCCACAATTATCTTTGATAGTGGAAACCGGAGCAGATTTAAGGTGAGAGAATCTTCCAACAGCCAATGAGATTGCTATGATTATACCTGAGGAGTATGGAAGTAAAGGTTTTCGAGATCTGGTTTTAGCACAAAGGGAAAATGGAGGGGCCATTTCCAATAGGTTTTCTACAATTAACCCGAATCATGCCCTATATCTGCCACTTCACTCTGTTCCTCTATTCCCATATGGTGAACCAGGTTGGCATTGGGGAAGGCAACTTCAGAACCAGGAAGGTAATCGGCAAAATACAAGAATGTCTCCGGGCTCATTTTATCGGTTCAGACTCCACACATGTTCAGATAAGCCACGAACACTATTTCAGGTAGAAAAGCCATTTCAGCAGTTTGTGGTTGATGCCTGGGCAGTCTGTGATCAGAATAAGCTAAGCTGGCTCAGGTCACATCAGAAAAATATTAGGTCAGACCTCTATAAGGGATTGGTTGACATAATGCATGTTGGGGATGTGAATGTTGACGAGGTTGGAAAGAGAATTGATTTACCTTCCAGCTATGTCAGAGGTGATCGGTTTATGCAGCAACTATATCAGGATAGTATGGCTATTGTAAGACACTTTGGAAAGCCTTCACTATTTATAACATTTACTGCAAATCCAAATTGGATCAAAATTCAACAAGAGCTACTACGAAACCAAACAGCTGCTGATAGACCAGATTTGGTAGCACGTGTTTTTAATCTAAAGCTGAAAGATTTACTCAATCAAATCAGACATAAGGAGGTCTTTGGTCCCTGGCTTGGATGGGTTTGGACAATAGAGTACCAGAAGCGTGGCCTTTGACATCTTCATCTTCTTTTATTCCTGAAAACCGATCCGGAGTTTCTTACAGCTCCCAATATCGACCAATTTATTAGCGCAGAACTTCCACTTGAGCCAGATTCAATTGGTTTGGAGCTTCCAGGAATTATACAGTCAACAATGGTACATACTCACTGTGCCGCAGGCAATGGCCTAGCTCTTTGTATGAAAGATCTCAATCCCACTCTTGTGGCAAAATGTCATAAGGGATATCCAAGAGAATTTCAAGAAGAGACAACAATTTGCGAGAATGATTATCCAACTTATCGCAGACGGAATAATGGCCAAACCTTTACTATTTGTCTACCCAACAGTGGTCCAAATATTCAGACAATTATTGATAATCGCTGTGTTGTTCCCTATAGTCTCAACCTATGTCATAGCTACAAGGCTCATATTAATGTGGAGGTATGTGGATCTGTGAGAGCAGTTAAGTACATTCACAAGTACATCTACAAGGGTGGTGATTGAGCAACAGCTATTCTGGACTCAGAACATAATGAGATTAAACATCATCTCCATGGTCGTTATATTGGACCAAGTGAAGTAGTATGGCGCTTGTTCGAATTTGATACACACGATGAGCAACCACCTGTTATACATCGGGCCTTACACCTACCAGGAGAACAGGCAATATACCTTACAAACGGGGAGGATCCAGACCAACTGCGAGAACGTATGGATACATCAATTACAACCCTCTTAGCATATTTTTTATACAATTTACAAAATACGGATGGTCACACATATTTATATCATGAGTTTCCAGAACATTTTGTCTATATAAGGAAGATTGGCTGGAAGCGCCGAGGTCAAGGTATATCCATTGGGCGAATGTATTCTGCTAGGCCATTTATGGGGGAACGCTATTATCGTTGATTACTCTTAACAGTAGTCCGTGGCACTACTAGCTACGATAATCTTCGAACAATTGATCGAGTTTTACAACCAACGTTCAAAGCAGCTTGTATAGGCCTACGATTATTGGAAGATGATGGCGAGTGGGTAGCACTATTTAGAGAGGGTAGAGTGTTTATGACTGGTAGAGCACTACGACATTTGTTGGCTCTGGCTCTTCAACATACACCCTGACAAATCCCACAACAATTTGGGAACAGTTTGCGGAGAGTTTCTGTGATGATATTCAAAACCTTATATCCTGTGGCAGAATCACAAGACCACTTGGGTCGGAGGCGATAGGGGACACACTTTATTTGGACTATGGTTTATATCTTGTTCAACAGGATTTGAATGAATATGGAAAAGCTTTAAGCGATTTTGGACTATCAGATCATATATTGAATTGGCAACATAGAGTTGGGGCAACAGATAATGTGGATATACAGGAAGAAATAGGATATAACCAGAAGCAAGAGCAAGAAAGATATACCGAAACATCAGCAAAAATAATACATTGCGTTGCATGCGTTCCGTGCGTCTGACGCACCTGACGCCGGAACGCTAATCATGAATCAGGAGGCAACGTTGGATCAACGTTAAGTCCTGACTTTGCTCACTTGGCGCCCTCCCTCCAGAGGCCCTCCGGAGTGAGACCCCTACGTCCTGTGCGTCCTGACTGCGTGTGGTGCTCCGGTACTCGGTCCTGACACCGCCTCATCCAGGACTCTCCCGTCCTGACCTCGCCTGATCTACAACTCTCCCGCCCTGAGGACGTTTGATCTACAACTCTCCCGCCCTGACAACATCTGATCTAAGACTCTCGCGCCCAGATGCCGGTTCCTGCTCACCGAAGATCAGGGCTTCGTGGATCTTACCACATCTTCTCCCGATTGTTTCTGCTCCTGCCTCCCTTGTCCGGATCCCACGACCCTCATCTCTCCCTTCCTGACGTCTGGTCTGTGCTTCCTGATCTTACCCCCTATACATGCCGCGTGCTGATCCAATCGTGAGTCTATCAGACGTCGCCTTGTGATCTCAGACGCATTGTGAACTAAGTCTAATGCTATCCTGGTCCTAGGGCTAGAGGCTTTTCCTAACGCTGTCACCATGAGTTTTACCGTATCCTGATCACGTGTCACTAATTCCACTCTGAATCCTTGATTTTGCTTGATCTCCTCATATTAATACTAAGCTCCTCCAGGTACCCTTCCCACATGTGAGAGCGACGACCGCATCCATATATTTATTACAGCTATGCTACACTTTCTCAATCTCCTACCTGCACATATCATTACTCCCACCTTGCCCCTGCTCCATATCCGACGGGTCGCTATGCACAGTAGCCTCCTCTTGCGACTCGAGATCTTCAATGCTGGGCGCGAGTTGTCGCAAAGTAGTAGGAGTCACAGTATTGTCCAAAGTTAGCGCCATGGCCACCTCCTGTGAGTCGTCCGGGGTCTGTGGATCATAATCGAGAAAGCTCAGTAGTCGCGTTGCTGTCTGGCTGAAAGCGAAAGATGAAACCGTTTCTTGTAAATTGTATTCGTTACGCAGGAGGGCGGCCAGGGCGCCGATTCCCAGGTTGCTGGGAGTTTGACTCTGAATCCGTGAAGTCGAGCATGTGGGGGCAAGTCAGGCCGTCTGGCAGAAATCGAAAGACGTAACTGTTTCTTGTAAATTGAATTCGTTACCCGGGGGGGCCGCCCGGGCCCCAATTCCCAGGTTGCCGGGAGTTTGACTCTGAATTCGCGGAGTTGCGCGTGTGGGGGCACGACTCGAAATCTGACTCTGTACCTCTGCAGTCACTGCAGCCAAATGGTCAGCAAAGCCTTCACGGTGATCTTCCCGGACCCTGTGCTCCTGCTGCATCTTGGCTTTGATGGTCTCATGAATGTTCTTGAGAATCTAAGGCTGTACCCAGTCTGGGCATGAGGCCCACATTTGGCTATGGCGGGCAAAAAGATCTTCCGAGCTCAACGTCATGTTAGCATCTGAGCCGGAACGGGAGGAAACTGGGTTCGGGGTCAGGCACACCTGCGACGGCCTCCGGCTTGAAGTTGCATGTTTCAAGATACACCCCTGTTTGCCATGCTCGCAGAGTATGGCACAGTATGGCACAGGTTAAGCAAACCATGATGCCATTGATGTGACCAAGAAAAGCAGGTTCGGAAATCCCCAACATTATCTTGCCCTTGAAGTACTTTTCCCATATTGCCTTGGGGATCTGGCGCGCGAGTAATCCATTCGTTATTTGCTGGGTCATGTTCATACGCATTAGTTGTGGCCGGGCTCACTACCTAGCACACACTTACCACATACCCCCTCGGAGAGCACATAAATCTATCCCTCTCAAGCAGGTAGTCCGCACTATGCGCAATCCCTGTTATGTCTTCTGGGAGATTGTACTAATTTCCAATTTGATCCTTTACGTGGAAAACAAACTGGGATCTTACTGCAGAGTGTCTCACGCGTATCTGTCACATTTAGTAAGCACCTCCGGCGGTGTGCGTAATGTTTAAGTATCAGTGTTGACTTACTAATTTTAAACTTATATCCGATGCTTCAATATTTCCTGCGTCAGATATGTTATCGAGAGGCTTCAGCCCAGATCGGTGGACCTCACACATCAAAGTAGCAGGTGCTGGAATATGATTAACAAACAGGGTGTACAGGAGAATGAGAGTCTTGGCCCTCGTTATTACGTCTGCCTTGGCTCCAAAGGCTATATTTCGGCGTGATTTAGTACGCGGCAAGATGTGCTAATGTCGTGCCCTACTCGGATCGGCAGGAGCACTTGAGCTTCTCACTGCAGATGTAGTGGCACTGTGGGTGGCCAGCGGCCATGAAAACCGTGGTACACTGGAAGATGTGAACGTGTGTGGAGTGTACGGACTACCTTGGATTATATGTCTTGAAGCAGCTGGGGTGCGCCTGACTGGCGTTGCCCCCTGCTATCCAGAGGTGGTGGAGACTCCCACAGTCGCAACTCGGCTCTTTGCTTGTCCTGTTTCCGCAGTTCGTGAGCGCCGGCGAGTCCCTGGTGCAGTGTCATCATCTGGAATATCATTGCCTTCTGCGTCTGGTTGTGTATCTGATTCAGTTTGATCAGATCTGCGCGAGTTCTGGTACTCATCGCTGCTATCACCGCTAAGACGAACTGTCTCAATTTGTGGTGGTTCGTCAGTCTCCCCCAAATGTTCAGTATACCCCGTTGTCTGTAATGTTGTCCTTCTAGGACGCTTCGTTGGTCGTGATGGAAGACGTCTTATGATTTGTGATGGGGAAGAACTCCGACGTGACATCTGTTTACCCTGCGAGCTGCCTGATTCGCCCGCCAGTGTTCGTGAACTATGGGAGATGCCCGATTCGGTCCGCCGTGTTCCTGATCCAGATGCCCTTTCCACGGGTACAGCCTTGCGTCTACGCCGGGACATATTGCCTACTTATGGAGCCGGCTGGCTGAGTGAATTGCCTTGAGGTTCTCTAGACATGGTGTAATACTGGATGATTGACAAAGGTTTGTTCGTAGAGGATAGGAATTAGGACGTAGAAAATTGTAATGTATGCCGAGTGTTGGGAAAACTAGGTGTTCATTGTTGTTCAATGGAACGCGGCAGGTCTTATACGCTATGCCTTGTGGGGGGGGGGGGGGGGGGGATCACGTCCAATAACGCGGTATT
>Ga0307517_10001856_pt1 | contig 34580 bp, 49 predicted proteins | sample 23_EM_MG_FD_194515 | JGI IMG/M metagenome (GOLD analysis project Ga0307517, IMG submission 194515) | Populus trichocarpa ectomycorrhiza microbial communities from riparian zone in the Pacific Northwest, United States - 23_EM | ecosystem: Host-associated > Plants > Roots > Unclassified | place... | reverse complement strand
CGGTCTCGGCGATTGTAGGAGTGACAGCAGGCAGCAAAGGAGATGATTCCGCTTTAGAGACTGCAATTGAAGCAGGGGTAGTAGGGAGTTGGGCAGGAGACTGATTCAAGACCTGAGGTTTGATCACAGAAGAGTTTGTTTCTTCAGTTTTCGGGGGGGTGGGATGGGCGGCAGCAGTTGGGCCATCCTCATAGATGCTAGAAAGCTCACTTGCATGGCTCTCGCCGAAACTTTGGGTGTCTGATCTAGAAAGATCGCCAGGAGCCGGCTGCGGTGGAAGATGAACATGACCAGTCTGGTAATTGTCAAGAGCACGTTGGAGGGATGCGCGAACAGCCCCAGTCGTGTCACGACCAGTATAGGGGTTGGTATTAGAGGGGGGGATGGCCGGTAAAACCTTAATAATAGGAGTTGCAGCTTGGGAGAGGAGAACGAGTTTTTCGCCGTACTGAATTTAAATTGTCAAAACCAATACTTCTGAAAAGCGCATACATACCTCTCTGAGGGCATCCCATTTGATCTGCTCGCTCTCCCTCAATGCTTTTCTCTTTAATATCTCGAGTTCTTTTTCCAATGCCTCATCTTCCACTTCAACCTTTTTGAGGGACTCACGCAATTCTGCAATTTTTTTATCATTACCCTTTACTTGCTCGCTTTCTAAACGACCAATCGCAGTTTGCATGCCAGTACGAATGTTTCTCTTGGGTTGAAGGGTCGCCTCTGCACCTCGTAACGCTTTGAGAGGTGCACGAGCATTATCCAGCTTGCTTGCAACAGTAGCAGCAAGAGAACCTTGTACGAAGTTGAGATACGCGATGCGGTCGCTGACTGAGATCGATTTAGATTATGAGAAATATAGATAAGAAACCAAGACGGGTATACCATCCTTGAGATCTTCAGCCTCAGATTGTCCCCAAGTGTAAAGTTCTTTACTCTGGGACTTTGCCTCACGCGAAAGATTTTCAAAATCGATCGATAATCCCTTTTCAAGGGTAATGATCCTCTGCACAGCGGTTGTAGTACTGGAAACAGTTAATAAGAATCGATGACTGCAGATTGAAACCATACGAATATTGTTGTTGAAGATTTCGGAATTGATACGAAATATTTTCTAAAGCAAGGGATTTGCCTCCACCCTGCTGCGCAGCCTGGTTTGCAGACGGTTGCGAAGATGAGTCTGGGCTGGATGGACGTGCATTCCCAACATTTGGGAGATGTCCAGCGAGGGGAGTAGCATTGATAGCAGTTTGGGCCTTATCTGCGAAAGATGCGAAGAAACCTGGAACGGGCATTGTGGTCAACGGAGACTGGCAACATTGGGAGATTAGCACTTATATAGTCATATCGGTATCGAACAACATGCGCAAACAGAGCACAGCTTCCTATTACTACACAACGATCTTCTTGGCTTGCTTCCCCTTCTTTTCACTGTCCTTGTGCGACAAAAACTCGACTTCGGTTGAGAGTGGGCCGCCCAATCGAGCATTCTCGGGATATCCGAGAACATTAACCTTGAAGTGCTTTCCGACTCCTTCAATTCTTTCTCGTAAAGAATCTTCGTCACTGCCAGTTGGCGCAAGCCTCGTCCATATCGAAAGCCGATAGAACTGCGGACGTGTAGAGACGATAACTCCTGTGATAAGCGATGCTGCAGGACTACCATCAGGGAGCGTCGGTAATGGGTCGAATGTCTCCCCGATCGCAGCAAGCATCTTTAACAATCGTAAGTAACTTAAAGCTAGATATGTTGCCAAAAATACCGTGTAAAGCCACATCCGATCAACCTGAGGACGGTTTTTATCCTTGGGCAATTGTATACTCCATTTACCCCCATCTTTATTTGCTTCATCCTCCCAAGCTGGGATGATGCCTTCCTGTGAGACAACTTGTGAGACACAGCCCGTAAGTTCTTACGCCAGGTCACACACCTTGAACAAATAGTAATTCGCCTTCTGAGGCAGTTGAGACGGCGGAATAATATTATTATACAATCTGATGTTGGCCATCAGCACAATCACAACCAAGAGCGAGGCATGTTGGCATACCCCCAAAACTCCTCGACGCTGTCAAAGCTGATCACTCGTTTTATATCCTCCATCCACCCTTGAGCGGTAGTACTGACGTTGGGTGTCTGAGGTACGGGAGTCTGGGGCATTGCGGATACGGGGGTTTGAGGTAAATTGCGGCCCTTTGTCATGGGTGAATCAAACCAAAGTGTCCATGCAGAATAAAGCGGGTGCTGGAGCGCAGGTTGATCATTAGACATGCATGAGAATAAATTAAAGGACACAGACTTTGACGTTGAAATTGTTAGGATCACTAAAAACAGTTCTAATAGTCTCTGCTTGGCCTTGCATATCAATCTCTTGGATGTCTCCAGACTCGATAAGTTCTTCGTCAGTCGAACCGTGGCTGGACTGCTCAGCCAAAGCTGCAGAGAGCGCAGCTCTCGACGAATGTAATGCAGGTCCTGTCAAGGACGACCCTTCGGCACTCATAGCTGATAGGAGAATCAACAATTAAAAACAATTGATTGAAAGACAAGCGCTGTTGGAGAGTTTGGGAAAGTACAAAAGCTGGGGCGGACGAGAAATTTTGACTAAGAATGAGAGTTGGAATAAGCAAAGCAAGGTTTTTTTTCTCGGATGGAGGCACATGACCTGTCACAACGATCCCTATTACATACATGGAGGCATTCCATGCAAAACTCGTCGCAGCAGCCACTGGCTCGACGCTGACGGCGTTGACCAGTAAGGATTGTTATTACATCACCGAAGGGTTCTTGTTCACAATCTCCAGTGACACCATTCGATGTGGTCAAGACTCGGCTGCAGACGCAGCCCCGTGAAAGACGTCTGCTCTTTCCTCGTCCACCTCTTAATGCCTGTTGCCAACCTACGAATACAGCAGGTTGCGTACGGAATATGTCCTCATTCGCTGTGAGATCAATTCCAACAGAGGTTGTATGCGTTTGGAAGGCAGGTGTGTGGAAAGCCGAACGCGTAAATGGTGCCTTGGATGCGTTCCGACATGTGTGGAAAGCAGAAGGCTTTCCTGGACTATGGAAGGGCGTTGGTACTTCTCTGTAAGTGCCTTTCTTTACGTCCTAAAGCAGGAAACGGGCTAATTCGATTCAGATTTATCGGAGTTCCTTCCTCGACATCCTATATCCTAACCTATGATCACCTTCTCAACAAAGTCCTTCCGCCTCTAATATCATCGCCAGCTCTCATCCCTCTAGTTGCCGGTGTCACTGCCCGATCTGTTATCTCTACCATTGTCTCGCCTCTTGAACTTGTGCGAACGAATCTACAGTCAACTCCGCCAACTCCTGGACAACCACACACACTTCGGTCTGTCCTATCTTCAATACGGATGCTCATTCAACTACGAGGAGTTTTCTCGCTTTGGCGTGGCCTAAGTGCTACCCTGTGGCGCGATTCCACTTTCTCAGGCTTATACTGGGCAAGTTACGAGGCTTGGAAAAGAAACTTCACTCGACGAGGGTATGAAGGTGTTTCGTTTACATTCTTAAGCGGTGCTATTAGTGGGTCGACGGCAGCACTATTAACATCACCATTCGATGTCCTCAAAACGCGGCGGCAGGCTCTTCTCATGTCGCCGACTAATGCACCCATGCCCAAGACAATACCCCTCATATTACATGTCATCGCGACCGAAGGACCTTCAGCCCTATACACTGGTATTACACCCCGCATCGTTAAAATTGCTCCTGCCTGTGGTCTAATGATAACTTGTTTCGAGGTGTGTAAACATGTTGTCTCTAATTCTTTCCGTTTGTTAAGATTTCATCAGGGAATTGGTAAATTATTGACGAAATCTTCCGACCAGTAGTTAGACCTCATAGAATAGGATATCTCTATACAAAAGTCATGACAGTTTGTTCATTTGTGTCTTGGCAGTGTGTAATTTCGCCCCAACATTGTCCACTTCATTCGATAGATCGTCAAGCAATTCTATCTGGGACACAACCTCTGCATTGATGGCCTCTCCGAGATGTCTCTGGCGCTGGAGGATTGTCGTCAGCTGAGCGAGCTGGTTGTCTTGCTGTTCGATCTGTTCTTGTTGCAGACTAAGCAGGCCAACGTTATCCAGCGGCCGAGTAACCTCTGTCTCCTCTGGCACCGCTCCGAACACCCTTTTCGCTGGTTTGGCCTTCGAAAAACCCAGCAACACCTCTTGGTCCGGTTTCTGGGTCGTCTGCCGTGCCACAGACGCAACCCTGCTCAATTTCTCGCAATCGTCCTGCAACCTGGCGACCATATCTGTCCTCCTCTGCAACTCCCCTTCACGCAACCCAGCCATCCCCAATTCCTGCAATCCTTTACCTAGCACCCCAATCCGCGATAGCACACCAGCAAGTTTAGATTTGGCAGCGAGATTAGATTTATGAGCACCCACGGCGTCTCCTTGGCTGGAGAGTGCGTCGCGTTTATGGATATTGGCCCAGACATCCCTGAGTCGTGATTGAAGGTCAGTGTGCTCATCCAACCAGGTGGAAGATGTGAATTGAGGGGCAATGCCTTGACTTGGTCTGGCACCTAAGGGTTGTCTGCCAACAGGCACTCCAAGGAACTCCCGGAAAGCATACGCCTCTCTCCACCTGTCGTCCTTGGCACTGAGGATTGCTCTCAAATACGACTCCAAGCCTTGTCTCCTTTCATCCAATTCACTATGGTCCATATGCACAAACGGCAGTGTTTTGAAAGCATGTTTCGGAGGAAGATCGATAGGAGGAGATGAGCCGGTAGATTTTCTGAGCTCGGTATTAAGATCGTCAAATTCTGAGTATCGTCGCCACATCTGCCAGGACCGGACATGAGCCTGAATATCGATCCTGTACACTATGTGCGTTTTGGGGGTATGACGCCGCTCGTAGTTGCGAATGAAAATGTCTTGGATTGCAGTGGACATGCTGAGATGAGAGAACAGCAATTTACGTAAAAATAAATATTGGAATGTGCTTAATTAATTATACGTTATTCGGCCGATGTATTACCACTTCTCTGGAGTGCAGGGCATCGATTGTCCCGATATCTGCCCCTCCTCCTCCTCCTCCTCCTCCTGCTCCTGCTCCTGCTCCTACTGCTACTGCTACTGCTCCTGCTCCTCCTCGTTCCGTTGGTTTTTCAATATCTCCTCCTCCTCCTCCTCCTCCTCCCCCTCCTCCCCCTCCCACTCCCAAGTCAATTGGTTTAGTACCATCATTTTTAGTGTCCTCTTTATTTTTCTCTGTCTCGCCCTTATCACCCGGCTTGTCTTCAGGTTTCTTTTCCTCTTCCTTTTTTTGCATGTAGCCCAATTCTGTCCCTGCCACGAACCAATGATAAATCAAGAACGAATAGGCAACATATGCACCTAACACAAATCAGTTGTCAAATATTCCGCATGCTCTGAGACACACACATGTATAACCCGAGCCAGTGGTTGCATGGAGGTCCGAGCGCCCCAAAAGTCCAGTAATCTCATTGAAGCCTAGAGCAGTCCTTTGGAAATACAGTTCCAACGCCCAGAAGCTTAAGGCACCTGCAAGAGAATTAATGGTTGCATAACAGGTCAGCGAGGCGGAGGCATACCGATAAGGGTGGTGAATGGAGCAATGTATACAACCAGTGGCAATCCATTGTTATACATCTCACCACTGTCAAAAAACCTCATAAGAGAGAGCGCGATCACGACATATAGCATGAGGACGGTCGTGAGGACAGCCGAAAAAAAAATCAAAAATCTAAGGAGCTGCGGTGGGGGCTGAAGCACGAAAATAGGCGCATCGTTTATGGCTGAGAAATCTAAAAAGGTATACCGTTAACTCCACCCACATATTAAAAAAAACACTTGCTGTAGCTTGGATTAAACGCAAAATCGGTGCATGACGTCGTCGTATTTTTGCTCAGCCGCACGCAAGACACTGACATGGGTCAGATTTTGCAAATGGAAGAAGCCAACTGTGCTCACCAGCTATACCCAACCAAATGCTTGGTCCAGAGTCATCGGATGTGACGGTAAGTAGTGAGGTATGCGGCATCCCACGACTGGGACTGTTGATGGCAACCCAGGCGAGTATGAACGATGCTATCGATGCAACGCACATTAACCAGTGGAATAAGGCAGCCGGCATGATGTCGTGAACCAGCGAGAAGACGGGAAAGAAAGAGCGGGGTGGGTCTTTGGCATCTCAACTCCATTTATACAGGATCAAGCCTATGTGTTTCATCGTCAATGGCACTGGTGGGCACTCGGAATGGGTATTTTCCATAGGCATGACGACCCAATACCAACGATTCATCCCAGATCCGAAACCTGTCCGTCAATTGGTTACCGTCATCGCAAGCCTGAGATAGGTGTCCAAGGTCGATTCTCAATCGAGAATTCCGACTCGGAGTCTGGCGTACACTCCCACCCGTGGCTCCCAACCCCAATCTTTGGGTCCTGAACCTTCGATAGGGAGCTGGGAAGTCATACAGGAAAAGCAAACGAGTGAATAATAGATAATTGCACACACGGAGCGTTGGCTTTGTTCCTCACTAAATAGATTGGCACTGATTGATACAGATCATACAACATATTCCAAGTCGTTAGTCGATATAGACAAGGATGTTTCCATCCTTCACATGCTTCTCGAGCTCTTCTTCAAGGTGGGATCCGATGTGGACTTCTTGACTTCCTGGGCCTCATTGATGTCGCCAATCTGGGTCCTACCGATGATGTAGCGAAGAATATCACTGAGCGTGATAACACCCATGAGGCGACCTTTCTTGCCGCCTCTCCTTTCCTCTTCCTATAACGGCGGTGATTGGGGAGAATTTGGCGGTGAACGGATCTGCTTACCTCGCCTTCCACGACGACTAATCTGTGCACTCGGCGCATTTTCATAAGCTGAAGGAATGTACCTAGCGAATCTGAAGGCGAACAAACGATGATTCCAGGGAAATCGGGTGATCGCTGGTTCAGTGCTTCTGAAATTTTCAAGTCCAGTGACTGGTAAGCTCCGAGCCTGACCAAGGTCTGATACACAAGGTGAGGCCAGTACAAGACGGAAGGTAAAATAGTACGCACGATGACGTCTACAGTCTCGTAGAGGTTGACGACCACACCCTCTTCATCGATAATGGGGACGGCAGAGATGGAGCGTTCTGAAAACATGTGAACAACATCGAACACAGGTGTGTTCAGTGTTGCGGTGGCGATTGGGTAGTACCGATTTTCGAGATTCCCCTGAGCTGCGACATAAGTTCCGATCTTGAGACTGCGAAGGGGGACATTGAGTTGCTGGATCTCTTTATTGCACTAGAAATGATGAGGATCGGGGTAAGAGAAGAATAAAGTAGAAGCTGACGTTTATTGCGATAAATTTGAGGAGACGATATTGGGTGAGCACGGAGACAATGACTTCATGGTTTGTGGCGGAGTCCTTGTCGAGCAGGGGCAGGCGACGAGCGTGGGTTTGGATGAGCTTCTTCGCGGCATCGTAGAGGGTGCTGTTTGGATGCTCGTTGACGAGAGGAGGCTGAGCTACACCAAGTTCCTTTTCGATATCTAGACAGGGTGAGGAGTGGACGTGAAAGAGGACGGGGACATACCTCGCAGAGACTCAAGACGGAAAGTCTCGACATCTGTCGCGGCATAATCGTAGGATGCGGTGCGGTAGTAGTACTGGATGAGGTGGATGATGTCGAGGACGGTGAGCATTCCGGCGAAGACAGACTTTTCGCTGTTCCAGAGGGGCGCGGAGACGACGCCGTTGAGCAAGAGACACTGGAGAGCCTTCTTCACACTGAGCTGGGTGTCGAGGACGATGAGCCGAAACGAGACGGGGAATGCGTCGTACGAGGTGTGGTTCTTGAGGAAGGTACGGATGCCAGCGAGGGCGGCGTCGTGCCTTTCTCTCGTGGCATACGGCGGGAGATGCGACCCCGCCCTGTTGCGTGTCCTCCTGGCCTGCATTCAAGTCTCAAGATTATCGCTGTCACACTCCGCCCGTCACACCCGCCCTTGTTTCTGTTCCTCATGTTCGACGACGACGACGGCCGTCGCTCCCACCCAGATGCGCTGCTCGTTCTCCTCCCTCTCCTCGTCATTCTCTCCACCTTTCTCTTCCTCCTCCTTGCCTTCCTCGTCTGCGTCCTCATTGTCCGTCGTCGCAGGGGCATCGTCCTCAGAGACTCCGATGGCCCCGTCGACATGTCCCGTGAAGAGCTCATAGAGGGCGATGGTCGCTTCGAGAACATCGAGGCCGCCTGGCTCCAAGACACATCCGAACTCTCAACGAGAACCTATCTCAGGGCAAAAGGTACCCGTCCCACTTGCTGCACCGCCCACTTGTCAATGTTCTTTCTCAGAATTCCAGGTTCAATATCCCCCAAACTCCCAACCCACAGACATCACCCTATCTCAGTTTCTCTCCATTCAGGAGAAAGGTGTATCCGCCTGGTCTTTCGAACCAGATTTTGAAACCGTCAACTCCCTGCTGGTCCACGCCCGAACAGAGATCACTTTCCTTCCAGACCCCACTTCCTCTTCTTGTGTCCAGTCAAATCTTCCTCTTCCCAAACTCAATGAGGTCTACTACTGGGAGGTCAAAATGTTCGATCTACCGGAAACCACGAACGTCGCGGTTGGACTGGCAACCAAACCTTATCCGCCCTTCCGCCTTCCTGGCCTCAATCGTTACTCTGTGGCCTACCACTCCAGTGGCGACCGGTCTCACAACTTTCCTTTTACCATAGCCCCTTTCGGGCCTGCTCTCAAGGAGGGTGATGTCCTGGGTGTTGGCTATCGTCCCCGAAATGGCACAGTGTTCTTTACTCGCAACGGCCGTAAGATGGAAGATGCCTTCACTGGTTTGACCCGTTGGAACCTTTTCCCTACCATTGGTGCAGATGGCCCTTGCAGTGTACATGTCAATCTAGGACAGGCAGGCTTCGTATTTATCGAAGCTAATGTCAAGAAATGGGGTCTGGCGCCGTCTATTGGCACACTAGCTCCACCACCTGCGTACGGCTCTGAGCGCGGAAGCATTCTGTTAGACGTTGGTGGTCGCATACGAGCACACCACGAAGGCTCATCTTCACCTAACCCGAATCGTCACCGTTCAAGACGGCCACGCCTGCCAAACTCTGCGGGTATTCTTTCCCCATTACCTTCCGCAACTTTGTCAGAACCACCTCTGACGCCACCACCGCCCATTACGCCCATCGACGAGGTGGATGACGACCCATCTGCGCCTTTGTTGGCCAGTAGGAATACTGCTGCCGTTGCATCCCGATCAGCCTCTCCAACATCAGCATTATCTACGTCTTCAGCAGGTGCGCGCAACCCATTTACCAATCACCGACATCAACGATCCATAACTCATTTCGCAAATAATAATCCCTCAGTTTCTGGGGTTGGTGGTCGACACCCGACGTCGTCGGAGTTGACGGTACACCTGCTTCCTCCTGATTCGCCACTGAGCCCTACTTTGAACCCTCCCACTCCTGGACAACTCGATATACACCTCCAGTCACTCTCTTCGGGGCATAGGAGAACGGGAAGTAATGTGTCCAATAACGCCAACATTGACGACGAAGAAAGTGACGGCGATAGTCTAACCCCAACAGCGTCGCCTACGGTGACTCCTACGATGACTGATAGGCTTTTACCGCCAACCAGTCCGTTGACAAGAAGAGACCCGCCTGCTTACTCCCCTTTGGATGCTTATACCTATGCAGACGGTGTACACATTGACCTGCCTGCGGATGTGATTGCGGCTGCCTTAGAGGGAGGAAGTGTTCCACAAGAAGCTGTGGGTCAGTTGAGTAGTACGAGGACCCCTTCGGAAAGGCGGCGATCTCATCGGAGACGGTAATATTCAAAAGCAATTTATTGGGAGATTTTTCTCTATTCCCCGTTGTATTCTCCTGTATTAAAATTCTTAATGCATTTGTGGTGAGTCCATCCTGAGACTGAATGCTCTCTGGGCAAACTGATGTAGTGATTCTCTGAACAGATCTTGCTCGGATCTTCCTACTCCCTATCCCTCCATTGTTGTACTTTTACGCCAGACTAGTTTACTAGATTTCTCTGCATGAACATTCACCAACCTGGTAGCTTTGAGTTTTGGGTCCAACTACTCGTATTAAATAATGTAAGGTCACGCGTGACATCTCCTTCTACAATTGCACCATGGCTTGATTGGCGCCCTCCAATTTTGGTTTCTTTTTGAATTTTCGCGACCAAACCGATGGCGTTCGAAGCATCTTGGAGCTTGGAGATTTCGGTCATATCTGAGACCCCTTGAATTGGATGAATTTGGAAGATGATGCGAAACTGTGTGCCAGGACCAGCAGCCAGGTCGTCCACACCAAATGAGAAGTTGGAACAAGTTAAGGCGCACTGATCTCCCTCTCATCTTTTCAGGCTACTCCCGAATCTGGACCAATCTAGCGGCATGAAGTGGGACTTCTTAATGATATACTTCGCGAACGCAAGAAGGAAGGGGTGTCATATATCATGGTGCACTGTTCGACGTTTCCTGGGCACCTTCTGATATTCTCGCCTGGGAGGATTTTCAGCTCAGCGCGGGGAGGGGACACTACAAACTCACCTCATACCGGACACCGTGCAAGTGTTCCATTTGCCAGCCTGAATTGAGGCTCCCTCTCCTCGAATGTCTCCGCGGTGGTGGGACAGCTGGCTTCGGTCGTACAGGATCCGACCCTTTATTTGGTGCCGTATATACCACCATACCACCAGAGACCTCTTTGACCAAGCCCTTGCGTACCCCTGACTGGGAAACCCATCGCGGCTGCTTCCCCTTTTCAGACACGCTGGTGTCTTTTTGGGAGTCGGACGATAGTGGAATCATGCTCCCTTCAGTGTCCCTTGCTAAACTTGTAACAGGTAGGGGCAACGAGGGCGACATTTTCCGCTTTCCAATGCAGAACTGGGACCTTCTTGGGGACTTTGACGCTGGCGCTTCGGATTCGTTCGCTTCCTGCTCCTTGGCTTGCATTGCCCTCTGCCTGGCTACATAGAGCCAGAGAGCACAAAACAGCACCGCCAATACCGCCACTATCGTGATACCCATGTAACCATACGGTCCTGATCGCGGGAGATAAGAATCGTCTGTTGGATTGGGTGTGCTCGTATCATAAGCGCAGGGAGCATGGCCAGAACAGGAATCTGCAGTTGGGTCTGATCTAGGTATCAACATGTGAGATGGCGTGGATAGCGGCGAGAAGAAGCAGTGGGCGAGGAAAGACCTTGAGCCGGTTTCCTCAACGTTATTATACCTGCCTACCACTTCTTTGTACAATCGATCTAACCGCTTTCGTATAAGCACCATCAGTTGCAAGGCAGCCGACGGAATTTATTGCCTTGATCATCTAATTTTACAAAGAATGTCTCTCAAGTGGAGCACACGCAGTGCTTCTCTTCGGAGTCGGCTACGCCTTGCATTTTCGGTTTCGCATTATTCGCGCCTGTCTGAAAATTATACTATACATTCATTCATACTACTCCACCCTTGACGATGATCCAATTTCAAGGTTCTAATCGCTTGGGATCTCTAGGGAAGAGGGATGCTCGACGAATGTTGTTCAGCTTCAAGAACAACATCAATACACGTTCCAATCCTATTCCGCCACCACCATGAGGGGGGCAACCCATGCGAAAGCCGTCAACGTAAGGTTTCATAGTCTCGGGATCGACCCCTTTACTGAGCATTTTCTCGCAAAGTAAGTTGGGTTCGTGAATTCGCTGAGCTCCTGAGAGAATTTCTTCTCCACGCATGAAAAAGTCATACGAATTGGAGAGCGCCTGAGGATCAAGCGTCAGGTCTATGTCGGAACAACGAGACGTTCATGAATACCTCATCTTCTGCATCAGGCATTGTGTAGAATGGGCGCAGAGCCATGGGAAATTTATCGATAATGTAATAGTCAGTGTCATACTTCTCCTTGATAAGCCTTCCAAGTCGTTTTTCATTCTCCGTGCTGCAGGTCAGGCAATCAGGTGACGATCTCGTAACATAACGTTGCAATTACCTGAAGTCATCAAGGTCTTCCTCCACACCGTCCTCAACCAAAATCGCAACGGCCTCCTTGAATGTAAGCCTCAGCGTTCCCTCTGGTCCTTCCCTCCATTTAAAGTCATCGGCTGGGAACTGTTTTTGAACGGTCTCAATCTCCTTCTTATACTTGTTGCGTAATCCACTGAAAATATGTTTCAGCATCCCATCTAACATTTCCATGACTTCGTGGTAATGTTCTTCAATCGTCATTTCTAGATCGAGACCGATGAATTCTGTCATGTGTCGGTGGGTATTGGCATCTTCTGCGCGGAAAACAGGACCAATCTCGTACACCCGTTCGAAATCAGCTGCGATAGCCATCTGCTTCGCGAGCTGAGGTGACTGAGCCAGGTAAGCATTGCCTTTGACGAAGATCAGCAAGAGAAGTGAGTCAATCACTCATTGCTCACCTTTGAAGTAGCCGACTTTGAAGACGGATGCACCAGACTCGGTCGAAGCTCCCTGCAACTTGGGGCTGTGGATTTCAATAAAACCGCGCTGGTTAAGATATTCGCGGAAGAGATCGCCAATGGCACTTTGGAGTTTAAATACGGCCTGATTGGTTTGCGTCTGTGATAATAGTTCACGACTTGCCGCAACGAAGCATCCAAAAAAGTGATACTCACTCGGAGTTCGACGACACGGTTATTGAGACGGGTATCGAGAAGCACTCGCTTGTATTTGACTCCAGCAGTATCAGACTCGGTTTCCGGACGGTTGGCATCCTCTACCGTAAATGGAAGGCGAGAGTCGAGTCCAGCTATCAGGTGGAGCTGTGAGAATATTTTAAAAAGGCGTAGAAAACGAGAATTTTTATACATGCCTGTGAAATATGAACTTCCACGTTAGATATGGTCGTACTCTTGATGGGGTCTTGCACTCCTTGAGCAATTCCTTCGACAAGGACGACACTTTCAACAGCCAAGCCTACAGCCCATTTGACCATCTGCTTCGAAACCTTATCTGGAGTGACGATCAGAAGACCCTGCACTGTGTCTGTCCCTTGACGCAGGTTAAGGAAGGCCATTTTACTTCCTTGACCGCGAGTCGTTTGGACTCTGGCGCGGAACAGAACATGCTCGCCGATACGGTCAGGAAAGGTCGCAATGGAGTCCCTCTGACGTCTAGGACGCGACTGCGATTGGTTTAATGGCAAGTGTCCATAGAACTGAATGGCATAGTCCTATGATACACACAGTAGGTCGATGGAACTAACCGACATAGATGAAACGTACATTTTCTGCGCTAGGTTGAGCTTTTGGCTGTTCCTGCTGTTGTGTAGCCTTTTCCGACTTCAACTTTTCTTTCTTGGCGGCCTTCGCAGCCTTTTTCACAGCACTCTTGGTGGGACCCTCGACGTCGGGGGCTCTGAGCTGGCATGTGAATGCACATAAGGATCCCATCCATCCAAAACTCACATTTCCTTGGCTACTGCTGAAGGTTGGGTATCAGCCATGTATACGAAGTGACTCAAAAAACGATTGATTAGATCTCATCTGGCCAGCGGCTATGTCCGGCCGAATCCGGCCGAATCCCACAACCCTTTTTGCTTCACTCCGCGCCCATTGCTGACCATGCTCTCTACTTTTGGTCGTCGTTCCCTGGCAGCGAGCCGACAAACGGTCCGTTGCGTGTCTGTATGGTCTAATGTTCCTGCTGGTCCTCCAGATCCTATCTTGGGTATGTCTATGACCTTGAAGGAACTGACTTTCTTTCCCGCATTTTGTCGAGCTCTCAATGTACTGAACAGGGGTCACCGAGGCTTTTAATGTGGACAAGGATCCTCGCAAGGTCAACTTGGGAGTGGGGGCTTACAGAGACGAACAGGGCAAAGCTTACATCTTGCCCAGTGTCAAGAAGGTTGGTTCCGCGACTCACTTTTTTTTGTTACCTATTCTTAATATGTCCAATTATAGGCAGAGGAAATTGTCCGAGCCTCCAACCTCGACAAAGAGTACCTTCCGATTACTGGTCTCCCCGAATTCGCGAAAAATGCTGCTATACTGGCTTACGGTGCAGGAAGTGATTCCATAAGGAATGGCGTTGTCAGTTCACTACTCCCCCATTTGTGGTTCCGTTATTCATTTTCTTTCAGGTATCAGTTACCCAGTCTATCTCCGGCACGGGGGCACTCCGTATTGGTGCTGCATTCGTGGCTCGTCATTATTCCTATTCGAAGATAATTTATGTCCCCACACCTACTTGGGGCAACCACATTCCAGTGTTCCGTGATTCTGGTCTTGAAGTTAAATATTACCGATACTTCAATAAGGATACTGTTGGCTTAGATTTTGAGGGCCTTAAAGCCGATTTGAAGGTACGAGATTCGACGGTCGTCTGCTATTTTATTAATTCTCATTCCACAGGCTGCTCCTGAGCGATGCGTGGTGTTACTCCATGCATGCGCTCACAACCCTACTGGTATTGACCCTACTGAAGCTCAATGGAGAGAGATTTCCGATATCATAAAGGAGAAGGAGTTGTTACCTTTCTTTGATATGGCATATCAAGGCTTTGCCTCCGGCTCTACCGCCAAGGACGCATTTGCGGTTCGTTACTTTGTGTCGCGGGGTCATCAAGTCGCACTTTGCCAGTCCTTCGCCAAGAACATGGGCCTCTATGGGGAGCGTGTTGGGGCCTTTTCCTTGACTACAACGAGCCCACAGGAAAAAGCGCGTGTTGACAGTCAACTCAAGATCATTATCCGTCCCATGTATTCCAACCCACCCATACATGGAGCCAGGATTGCCAACACGATTCTCAGCAACCAAGAACTTTATTCTCAGTGGGAATCTGAGGTCAAGGGAATGGCCGACCGGATTATTGGGATGCGGGAAAGACTGTACAACACTCTGACTTACGATCTCAAGACTCCAGGTGAGTGGAGTCACATCAAAAGCCAAATTGGAATGTTCAGGTAGGTTTTACATTTTACGTATGTTGTCACATTGGCTAACTTGGCTGATATAGCTTCACGGGTTTAACGACTCCTCAAACCAAGAAGCTGGCTGAAAAGGCCCATGTTTATATGACCGCTGATGGACGCATTTCCATGGCTGGGTTAAATGGCAGTAATATCGACTACTTTGCGGAAAGTGTTGACAAGGCAGTCAGAGATATGTTGTAAATTAAATATAACACGTGGCAATTTGTTCCGCTACCTAAATCCATCATCATGCGCTTTTCTGGTTGGGTCTCCATTGCTTTGCTTTGACGACGGCGGGTGTGTGCAATGGGCACCCAGCTCACCTTTTTGCCTGGTTGTTCTGCCTTTTCTTTGCCTGGAGCATGGCCATCCACAGATTCACTCGAGGAGACTGTCAGACTCCTAGATGCGAATACCCCCAATGAAGAACCTCGGTGCATTGTCCCAGACACTTCCCGCAGTGAGGCCATCGAGCCTAGAAGTGTTTCCAACGCCACTGGGGAGGGGTCATTGCGCAATTCCGTTGCAACATACGACGACGATTCGGACGATTTCTACTCCTTCATAGAAGACCAGGAGGTGCAGCAAATCTGTGTTATTGACCGACATATGTTGATTTATTCTTCTAGGATGAGGTGTCATCATCCAGTCCTTGTGTGGCCGTGTGTTCTTATCGCTTTCTCCTCCAGATGGATCCTGACTCCCTGTTCCAGGTCCCTATCAAAGTTGAAATTGACGGATCTATCATTTCTGAAAACCCGGGTGCAACCCCCACGTCGTCCGACCCAGGACTGGGGCTTGAAGAGGACACGACTTCGTCAGACGGCACATTGCCCACCCAGAAGATGTTCGCCCTTGAGACATCTGTCTCGAGTATCCCTAGTAGTCATGGGTCCAGTTGCATGCCGCCGTCTCGTCCGACTTTCTTGACCAAGGATACTCCGCGGACATCACTTGTAGCTTCTTCGTCGAGGAGCATGAACTCAGGGTCAGGGTCTTCAAGCTCTGGCTCTGCTCGTTTAGGTGACGAAGAGTTCAGTCACCACCTGGGTCATTCGGAGGACGAATCGGCCGAGAGTCACACGCAGCTGTACGGGGCCGTCGACGAAATCCATTTCAGCAACGATTCAGAAGAAAGCTTACCCACTCATGTTCTTTCTTCCTCTCCTCCCGCGCGGAGGCGATCGCGGATTCAACGTCGCGTAATTGGAAATCATGACAGCCCGCTTGATATCCTGCATTTAGCCCAGCCAGACGGCCACAATCCATGGACCCTTTCCCTAGATCCAGCCCTTGTTGACCTTTCAGACCTCGCAACTGCATCGAGGACATCTGTGTCTGTCGAGTCGTCATCCGTGGCTCACGATGTGTCGCCATCCGCTCCACCCGAATCCCGTTTGCAAACTCCCGTCCCTCCGCAGACGCCTACTGCTCCCAAAAGCTTCTCCGTTGCTCAAAGCGAACTCTGGTCGAGCGCTGGTCTCGGTAGACCTTCAGTTGATTTGCTTCCTCCTCATTATCCAGCTCCGTCATCATACAGCACATTCTCAATTCCCCATCCTGCCGTGAAAAATAACACCATGCAGAAACCAAAAAATTTCTACCAGAAGTTGAAGCGATTCCTTTTGCCAAAATCATCCAAACGAACCGAAAGTAGAGGAATCCCCAACGAAATATCAGTAACTACACCAGTAAATGCCAGTCTCGCCCAGTTGCCTTTTTCTCCGCAATATTCGAACGAGTCGTCATCTCAATGGAGTCTCAATCGTCGCGCTTTTCAGAGGTCTGCCAAGTCATCTGCGCCTTCTGTTACCCTTTCTTGTACACCCGATGTACCATACAATTCTACATACCACCTTCCTCCTCAGGAGACACGACATACTTTCGAGTACCGTCGATCGTCAACACCAGATCGGGCAAAGCCTTTCAACAAGAGAAATCGCAGGTTCTCTGTTCCAACCCCATTCTATGCATCCTCACTGGTTCCAGGTGCGCCGTCGAGCTCAAGGAATATTAGCGTCCCATCTTCCCGCCTCTTTGGCAAGAGGGGGTCTCGGGTTGGAGATTCCTTGTATTAAAATTCGTTTCGCTTTTCATTATTAGTCGCCAGGAAGCGCGTCATCTAGTTCTTGACCTACTTTGCTGTTGATTCAGTTTCTTCTCTTGCATTACATCGTCGAGGGTGCTTTTCAAGCCGAAAAATGTATAACATAAAGCAAATATAATTCATATGTCCAGGTCCTCGTCTGGATCTTCATCGTCTATATCGTCTGCAGAGTCGGGATCATAGTATATGGCGCTGCGACTGTTGATTGTTTTATCTGTAGAATCTGGTCAAGACCGTGAAGAACGTGGAACTGTCGGCAGACAAGCTGACCTGCATGAACGTAAGGTAGAGGTACTTGGGCCCGAGACTCCTGTTGTGAAGTCGTAAGATTAAGATTGAATGGTAGATTCCGTGTGGGGTCAGGAGCCGCAACCGGCTGTCGTATTGGTTTTTCAAAATTCATCATTAGGTGTAAGGTGGCCTTACCTCTTTTTGTTTGTTCATCAAGCCCTTGAGACTTTCTAGTGTATTCAACTCACAACTCTTCCCATTTGACCATCCTTCTAATATCCGCTCGACACCTTTCTTTCTCCTGACGCCCTCTCGAATAATCAGTTCGATCACGATTTCGGAGGGATGGCCGCTGCCTTCACCTCCTGGGCCAAACACCAAGCGTTCTGTGCCGTGTATTCGTTCACTTATGGGAATGAAGGCACCCCAGAATTTCGAATCCGGTGAAAGGGGCGGGGGAGGTAAGAAGAGATCTGATGAGAGGTGTTGGAGGAGACAAGGAGGATGGGCAATAAGATGGAGGAGAGAACAAGAGAAGGAGGTTGTTGTGATGAGAGGGATAAGAGGTGACGGCGATTGTGAATGTAAAATGAGGCGAGCATCTGAGGAGGTGATGTGAGCGATAGATAGATAGAACGGTTCGTAGTGAACATACTTCCATGTCTTTTGACCAGGGAGTAAAGATCAGAAAGAAATCTGTATGTCTCGGTTGGAAATCCAGTATCTGATAACAAGGCATCTAGGGAATCGAGGACAACAGTGGTGAACTGCGGCGATTCCTTCAGGACTGAACCCCAATGAGACAAGAGACACCGAGCAAGTGTCTCGACCTACCCTCGGCTGTTATTGAGAGCATTTCAGCTTGTGTGTCAGCCTCTTGATATCCAGGCACTCGACCAACCCAGTCGTGCACCACAAGGCTATCCGACGGGGCATCTACAAAAGTCGACGGGGAGTATAGCAAGCAAAAAATGAGATTCTTGCTCGCATTTGCGACGAGCAGGGAACGTAGAATGGGCAGGCTGCTCTGTACCAAAGACGACTGCAAAATTAGGAAAGGATATATTTTTTGCTCAGCATGCAATATCGATGGTAAGAGTGTCATGTTTCAAGCGGCATCATGATCACATCACATTGGTTTACATAGTATTTGTATTGCGACTTCAAGTCATCACTGCTTGCACCACCTTTCCCTCTCCAAATACCGTACCCCCATCTTCCACCGTTGTATCCCCACAGTCTTCGTGTGGTGATCAAGCTCGAATCCATAAGCGCGCAAACAAGAACGTTGGTATTTGAGGAGAGGCGAATCCGTCGCTTGAATGCGTTGCAATCCCGTGTCATTATTGAAAGCACGGGAAACTGCATATTCAAGCAGGTCTTTCTGCGCATTGACTTTCCTGAACTTTTCATCGACATGGAAATGTCGGATGAGTGCGGTTTTGGGTTTCTGGGGATCCCTTTCAGTTGGCTGGGTAGCATCTATGGCAATAAAGCCGATATAAGTATCACCCATTTCGAAAATGAATAGTCCCGAGGCAGAATCCTGGTAGTAGTGCGGAATATCTTGCAGGTCAGGGTGGCGAGAAGCTTCCTCGGTGAGCTCTTCAAAGTCAGGACGGTTGTTCCTAAAGAAAATTGAACACAAGTAATCACGACTGGGATAGACAATTACCAGTCAACGTAAGCTAGTATGGGAAAAGCCATTGTTGCAAATCCAGGAAGGGGGTTGAGGTAGCCCCAAATCCCAAATTGACTCGAAGGCCACCAATTCATTAGATGAATGAAAGCAGCTGAAAGTGCAAACCACACAGCAAGAGTTATCGGATGAAAGTAGCCTGAATCAAACTCGTGTAAGTTTTCCCAAAAGTAAACAGAGGAATTAAACTCGCTTCTGTTATTGGCGACCGCAAGTGCTTCCATGTTGGACTTGCCAACCATGAACTGCACCAACTTTCGGTCTCCCGCTTCATACGAGCGAATTACAGCTGCTGCAACCATTTTGACAACGTGGATGGGCCCAGAGGCGTACCACAATGGTTACCGAACTCAATGTAGTATGTCCCGTGATAATGACAGCTCAAGTTGTTTGTATACTAGATTTTCTTTATTCCCGAATCGCAAGACGGCACATAAAGCAATCATTATCGTGATGAATGAAAAGGCAAAGAGGGGCGTTGCAGTTGTGGGTACAGAAATTGTGAAGAACTAGAGGAAACCAGACGAGATGTGGAAATGATAAGAAGAAATTTTACATCTAGTTTACTTCTTCTTGGCAGCCTTCTCAGCGGATTTCGTCACTGAAAGAACCAGTTAAACAATGGTCGGACCAGTTGAACTGACAAACTTACCCTTGCCTCCAGTCTTCTCGGTCTTATCTACAGACTTAATGATACCTACGGCAACAGTTTGCCTCATGTCGCGAACGGCGAAACGACCGAGAGGAGGGTATTCATTGTAGGATTCGACACACTGAAAGGGTTATAGTGGTCTCAACGAAAACTTAACAACGACGGAACTCACCATGGGTTTGGACGGAACGAGCATAATAATGGCGGCATCACCTGACTTGACGAACTTGGGGCTAGCTTCCATCACTTTACCTGTTCGGCGATCGATCTTCTCGATAAGTTCGGAGAACTTGCAAGCAATGTGGGCGGTATGGCAATCGAGCACGGGTGCGTAACCGGCACCAATTTGACCAGGGTGATTGAGGACGATGACTTGAGCGTTGAAGGAAGCTGCCTCCTTGGCGGGGTCGTTCTTGGAATCGGAGGCAACGTTACCACGACGGATGTCCTTGACCGAGACGTTCTTGACATTAAAGCCGACGTTGTCACCTGGACTACCGAACTCAAGTTGTTCGTGGTGCATTTCGACAGACTTGACTTCAGTGGTGACATTTGAGGGTGCAAAGGTGACGACCATTCCAGCCTTGATGATACCAGTTTCGACACGACCGACGGGCACTGTGCCAATACCACCAATTTTGTAGACATCCTGAAGGGGGAGACGGAGGGGCTTGTCAGAGGGACGGACGGGGGGTTCAATGGCATCTATTGCGTCGAGAAGGGTCTTGCCCTTGACAAGACCAGCCTTGGTCTCTTTGGTCCAACCCTTGTACCATGTCATGCTGCAAAGTCAAATGAGTCATGATCGAATAAATGTATGCTCTTCAAACTTACTTGGACGATTCCTCCAACATGTTGTCACCGTGCCAGCCTGAGATGGGCACAAAGGCAACAGCTTTGGGGTTGTATCCGACCTTCTTAATAAAGGCAGAGGTTTCCTTAACGATTTCGTGGAATCGGTCCTCGTTCCACTAATTCAAGTAGGTTAGAAAAGAGTCGAAAGAAAGGACAACAAAATACCTTGGTAGTGTCCATTTTGTTGACGGCGACGATGAGTTGACGGACACCAAGGGTAAAGGCAAGGAGGGCATGCTCTCTGGTCTGTCCATCTTTGGAGATACCAGCTTCGAATTCACCAGTTCCGCCAGCAATGATGAGAATGGCACAGTCAGCCTGAGAGGTCCCGGTAATCATATTTTTGATGAAGTCACGGTGACCAGGGGCATCGATGACCTGAAAATGGCAAATTAGTGACAGATAAGATGTTTACCATCAGATTGACTCACGGTGACCACGAACTTCGGTGTTTCAAATTTCCAGAGGGCGATATCGATAGTGATACCACGCTCACGCTCAGCCTTTAGCTTATCGAGCACCCATGCTATCAGAAGAGCCCTGAGACAAGATATCCAAACAGATGGAAGTGATTTCCTCTTACCGTACTTGAAGGAACCCTTGCCGAGTTCAGCGGCCTCCTTTTCGAATTTCTCAATGGTACGCTTATCGATACCACCGCACTTGTAGATCAAGTGACCGGTGGTGGTCGACTTGCCTGAGTCGACGTGGCCGATGACTGTGATGGAGAAGATCAACGTTGCCCACAAGTTTATAGTTTAAATACTCACCGACGACGTTAACGTGAGTCTTATCCTTTCCCATGTCTAGGGACAGAAGCATTAGTTCAAACCGAGAGGGGTCACCAGCGACATCGGGGATACATCGAGGAGGAGAGGATGAGATCCATCTCGGAACACAGGATGTGAAGAGGGAGATCGGGGGCGACAGAAGGGATAAAAACTTACTGGTTGAGAGATGCAGCGATGGAGGTTTAGTAGATGGTGGTTGGGAGAAAAGGGAGGTCAGCAAGTGTTCTGCGAATGTTTGTGCTAGTTATACCACCCTCCCGCCCAAAAAAATTTTATCGTTAGAATCTTGATAATCTCGGCCTGATCATGACTCCATTCGGCCGGCTTCCGGCCGCCGCCGGTTCCGGTCTTTGTACATGCATTAATACAATTTCAATTTTTGTGTTTAATATCCTAGGTCCATCCTCCGTCTCCAACAAGAAAGCGGCTCTGCAGTATACGCTCAAATGTAGGTCGCGCACTCACCTCAACCTGAAGGCACGCCCGGACGAGTGACGCCGCGTCTGCAAGCCCACCGCCCCCATCTTGTTCTTTTCCCTCATCCTCTGTCTCGTCCCCACACCTTTCGTCCAGCGCTATTGCTGCACCAGCGAACGGTGACTCCAGACCCTCCTGAGCCTCTGCCGCAGTCATAAACGGACACTCTCCCACTAAAAGCACATAGGCTACCACTCCGTATGCCCAAACATCTTGTTCTTTGCCGTAGTAACGCTCCCCACGAAGAATCTCGGGTCCGGCGTAATCAAGTCTGGGCAAAGCAGCGGGCTATTACAAAAATATCAATAATTGTAGAGCCGACTCACGTTCCGCTAAATGTGTCCCAACCACTCTTCCTTACAAGCCCAGAACTCCCAAAATCAATCAATATACATTTGCCATGTTTCCCTAATACCACATTTTCGTCTTTGATATCACGATGTACTAGGGGGGATTACTGAGCCAGAAGACGGTTAACAGGATATCTGACTCACCAATCCCATGAGAATGTAAAAAAGCAACGGCATCTGCGATCTGCCCAAGGTAGGTCCTAATCCTCGACGGCGGCAGGCCTTGAGGGAATGATTCAACCAAATCAAAGAGGTCAGACGGTGAGGATGGTTCGTCGGAGAGGCGTTCCGGCGTTGATGACGGGAGAACCAGATAATAGTAGTGACTGTCCTCAAAGAAATCGAGCAAAGGGCAAATGTTAGGGTGCCCCTTGATAATCTTGCTTTCTATCCAATCATCCTCTACACCTTCCGGAGGAACTTCACTCCACTGAGAATTTTTTTGGTCAAGGTGCCAGCGCGTAGAGCGCGATGGGCTCCATGGTCGGCAGGGGGGTAACATGTATGAGGTATTAGAGATGGCCGACATCACATAAATCTCTATGGGGATCGTGCCAAGCTTAGGGTGCTTCTTCCAGCAATCTGCCAGTATACGGGATTTTATGACCTGTTTGATCACCAGGGGGGGCTGCAGGAGAGATGGCAGAGGATAGCGTTATAAGGAGCTCGATAGGGATTGTCCAATAAACTCACTCCTAAAGTCCCATCTTCGTTAAATTCTCGCGCGCGCTTGACCAACCCATAAGCGCCTCTGCCGATCTCCCCGTCGATTAGATATTCTGATATATTCCTCTCGCCAAGGAAAGTTGTCTGCTCTAACGACGGAGTCGGAGGACGAGTGCTCTCTGCTTGACTCAGAAAGCTGCGATTACTCGGGGTTCTTCGCAAAGTGTCCGGTAGGCTGGGTGGAGGTGAAGGGGGATCGATAGGCGCGATTGATATCTGACCCGCGATGAGAGACACCCTCTGCTGGGAAGATCGCCGTCTTGGCCGCGGTGACAAAGGCGAACGTGCCAGTGGTTGGATTATGGGGGTGGTCGGAGGCCATGGTGCCAAAATATCTCGAGGAGAAGCGGGTGGCGTCATGATGAGGGGCTTGTAGAGGATGATTGGTGTTGAAGAGTGATGTTTGCGTACATGTACAGAAGCCTGAGATTCCACTGGTTCAGGCTCTGCCACAAATTCGTTTGCAACACATCCAGACTCGAGTGTCGAGTGTGTCTGTGGGTCTTTTCCTTTGCCTTGTTCTTCTCGCTCGTTCCAATTGTACCCAAGACCAATAGAAGTCACTCCCCAGCTGGTAAATGTAGTTGGGGGCTGGTACAGCTTGGGCGGTATCTGTGGCGTGGAGTCCCAGTCGCCGGAATTGAATAAGAGATCGACGGCAGAAGAGGAAGAAGTCGAGAGCATGCACCTATTGTGGGGGAATGACAAAAGCCAAAGAGGATCACCTCGATCGTCAGGTGCTTATTTATCTTTGGCACACCACTTAACAGAAATACATTCTCTATACCAAATAGCAGTATTGTCCATGTATTATGGCCTATAACATACTTCTAGTGTCTGGATAGAAAAACAGGAAGATCATGGTCATTGTCAAATCTGTTCACGTGAAGCAAGGAGCTTTGTCATCATCATGACAGCATGGGCGACTGTTCCGGAACTAGTTGTCAATTGTGCGCACCTAGTTGGATTGCGGCAGCCCACAACTCCAAGTCGCTGCTCGACGCAGTGGAGGGACCGTGTCAGGACTCACTGCTCAGGAGTATCTTTATTTGGGCATATAACTTCTGATCGACAGGCACTCAGATTAGGTCAGCGCACCAGAAAATCTCTTAAAAGCCAAGGCTATGGGAAAATAAGGAGAGTCCCACATACAATACCAAGATGGAACCATCCTCGTCCGAGCCTCTACCCAATACCGACGAAAAGGGTTCCGGTGAACACACCCATGGAGCCAACGAAGTGGTCGTATATCCCACCGGCATCGTCCTTGCCGCTATTGTCGTCGCACTATGCCTCGCTATATTTTTAGTGGCTCTAGATCAGACTATCATTGCAACAGCAATTCCTAGGATCACTGATAGATTTCAAAGCGTCAAAGACATCGGTTGGTATGGCGCAGTACGTCCACAATCATACCATTTTTACCATGGTACTTACATTAGGCTAGGCCTATTTCTTGACGTCTACTTCTCTGCAACCTAGTTTCGGACGGTTTTACAAAACTTTTAATGTATGTCGGTCATTCTTCAGTCTTCCTTATATTTTATTGACGCCCACTCAAGATCAAGGGAACATTCTTAGCCGCAATCTGTATTTTCGAAATCGGTTCCTTAATCTGCGCTTTAGCATCAAGCAGCACGGTTCTCATCGTTGGCAGAGCTATTGCTGGAATTGGTGTGGGAGGCTTGTTTTCGGGAGCTCTCGTTATTATTGCTCATACCAGTCTGTACCCTACACTTTCTTTTCGCCCCATCCTATCATTCACCTTTGATTAGTGCCCCTTCAGAAGCGGCCCATCGTCTTTGGGCTATTGGGCGGCATGTTTGGGTTGGCTTCGGTTGCTGGTCCTTTACTAGGAGGCGTATTCACGGATCACCTCTCATGGCGGTGGTGCTTTTACATCAAGCGAGTATTCTTCTTAATGACACTTAATTATCACTAACAATATTTCCAGTCTCCCTGTTGGTGCAATTTCGGTTTTCGTCATCGCTTTTATTCTCAAGCTTCCGCCTAAAGCTAATCAAAAGGATCTGTCCATTAAGGAGCGTATATCAGACCTTGATCTCATTGGCGCGTCGATCCTCATTCCGGCCGTCGTTTGCCTTGTTCTGGCTCTTCAATGGGGAGGTTCCACATATCCTTGGACTAACTCTCGCATCATCGGTTTATTCGTGGGGTCCGGCTGTCTTATAACCCTGTTCATTTACAGTCAGATAAAGCTCGGCGAACGCGCCACTCTCCCCATTCGTATTCTCTCACAACGCACCGTTGCCGCCGCTTCATGCTTTTCTGGCTTATTTGGCGGTGCATTCTTCATCCTCATATTTTACCTCCCACTCTATTTCCAGAGTATAAAAGGAGTCTCCGCAACAAAATCAGGCATTGACGTTCTCCCACTCATCCTGTCCAATGTCATCGCCTCAATGGTAGTCGGCGGGTTGATTACAGTCGTTGGCTATTACACTCCCTTCATCATTTTTGGCAGCATCGTCCTCGCTGTCGGTTCTGGGCTTGTTTCTACCCTCGATGTTGATACATCCTTTGCAAAATGGTTTGGCTACCAACTCCTTACTGGTGTGGGGGGTGGTATGAGCTTCCAGGTATCGCTTTTGGCTGTTCAAACCGTCCTTGATATCGAAGACGTTCCGATTGGCTCGGCTTGCGTCATATTCTTTCAAACCCTTGGTGGTGCATTGTTTGTTGCTGTAGCCCAGACGGTGTTCCAAAATGGTGTTATCCGTGCCGCAAAGGAACTCGTACCAGGTATCGACCCACTACTCCTTTTAGCGACAGGGGCGACGCAGTTGAGGGACTTTTTGAAGAAGATTGAGAAACCAGATGAGTTGCCTCTGGTACTGGAAGTATATATGGCTGGTTTGAGGGATGCATTTAGAGTTTCTGTTGGATTGGCTGCTGCTGCTGTGGTGGCGACAATATTTGTGGAATGGAGGAGCATCAAGTCGGAACAAAGCAAGGGCAAAAGTGGTGGTATGGCTGCTTAAGACGTTTCGAGAGTATTATAAAGACTAATATAACGCTAATACTGCCGTTGCAGAACCCGCATCACTCTACCAGCAATCGTAATAATGCTGTACGATGCAAGAGATACTTGTTTACGACACCCATCGCAATTACTGCTTCACACCAGATTCTGAACCAAATTTCAGATAGTACATCCACAAGTAAACTTAGCTGGTCTATCGTGTTAAATCACACTTTTTTTTTCTTCCGAAAACGCTTCACACTGTTGGGAGCAAGGTCAATATTGACATAAAAAGCGAAATACGGAAGCATGCAGAACAAGAAACGAAGAAATATAGAAAACTATAGGTAGACAAAGAATGGGAGGAAGGGATGAATAAATGCAGGGATGTTGGACTTTATCCAAGGGGAAGAAATGCACCCTGCAGCAAGTTTTCACCTGCCTGTGACACCACCGCCAATACATGCCTTGATATTGTTTAAGTCAATGAAGGGAAGACGGTCCGGTCCTCGACATCGACAGCAGGACCGTTGGCATCGTGGCGTGTTTTCTCCCCACGACCACGTCCTCCATGTACTCGCTCACGATCACGATCACCATGCCCACGTCCACGTCCGCGACCACGCTCTGGACGATCGAAACGAGCGTCGATCTCGATGTAGACTTTTTCCTCCTTCTTGTTACGAGCCTTATGGGCGTTCTTGGTCTGTAAGATTGTGGTCAGATTCCACACGGCTATCTGACATGTAACAAAATACCTTGCCGACGTAATAAGTTTCTTCGTCTTCATTCTTGCTAAGAGGAACTGCGTTCTTAAAGATGTCATCTGCACCATCGTTTGCCTTGCGGATTCCTTCCAACTTGGGAATGGCAGATTCCTTCTCCTTTTGCTGAGCAAGGTACTGATCGAGAGTCAAGGTATTATCCTCTTCCTCAGGATCTCTATCCTTGCGGCCACGGCCTTGTTCTGGCTTGGCATCCTCAGCGGGAGCGGGATCTGAGGTACCCCAGCCATCGACGTTGGGCTCGGCAGCGCCTCCCCAGTCCTCAACAGTTGCAGTTGTGGCGGTACCCCAGTCGGCAACGGTGGCGGTACCCCATTCAGGTGTACCCAAATCGTTCTTGGTGGCCTCCGCTTCAGCATCAAAGGTAGCAGCTTCCTCAGTCTTAAACTCGGCGTTGCCATCATCACCGCCCCAAGATTGGTGAATCTTCTTTTCAGAGTCACTAAAAACATAAATCGGAAAGGTATCCCTTTGTGAAGGAAAGATAAACATGCGTTTTACCGGTTTGGCTGTGCCTGTCGAAAGGACGGCCTCTACCAGTTCCACCACGACCGCGACCGCGACCACGGCCTCTTCCACGATCGCCGTCACCACCTTCCCGAGCGCCCTCAACTGGGAAAAGCGTTAGCTATGAAAGAAAGGACAAAATAGAAATTCGCGAACATTTCCTTTGATTTTCGGTGACAGGATCCTCGGCAGTGGTGGGTTCTTTTGGTGCTTGGGTCTTCCCTCCTCTGGCGTAGTACTTGCCACCACGAGCGGCCGGCCCTCCACCCCGTTGCTTTTGGGTGTTGCGTGGGGGTTGCGTGACTGGAGTGGGAGCCGGACCCTCCGTGGTTATATCGACCTCGGACTGATTATCTAGAACGAGTGAGAAAGAAAAAGTAAGAAAAGGGAAGAGATCTACCATCGAGAATGGCGAAAGGGTTTTTCGTGGCCACCGACATTGTTGGCGGGGCCCTGTTGTCGTCGTATCAGGTGTGGACTCAAGCGATGATCAGTGAAATTGTTGGGCTTGAGACGAAAAAGAGTCTGTCTGTATCATAAGATTGGGAGTCCCCATGGAGTGTCTGGGGGCCGCCGTAAAACTGTACAGTACCAGTGCGCATATAAGCCGGTTCGTTGCTGACGACCTCCCCTTGAAACAGGTAAGCGGTCAATGCGCACGTCGTCGAGCATTGCTGACCTTCAGTTTAGCCCTGCAAAAGCATCTCTCCGAGGATCTGTCCGCTGCATTGTGCAGGCTGGTGTGGGTCGAGGACCGAGAGACCGTCTTTGGAGCTGGAGAAGGACTGTCTGCTGGAACTTGGGTGCGGTGTGCTCCGCCGTCGTGTGCAGCGTCGACCCTTCGTTGGTCACCGCGTGGGTTGTGCCGCAATGTTTCGTCGCACAAATGCTAGTGTAGATTGTTATTAGTCAGCAAATCCATGTGATGAAGTTGTCGTTGATGGCTTTGGCCTTTCTTTCTCATCGACTGCGATGGCCTCGCGTCGCCTCGACATCAGCTCCCTCCTCTGCGATGACAACCAACCCGCCTTTTCGCCCCTCGAGGTTCTCGTCCAGGCCGCCACTGAGGAGAGGAAGCGTCTCGGCGCTGCGGACGACCCGCAACGGCACTGGCAGAATGACACCAGACAGTGGCCCGTCAATGACAACGGCGGCCCCAGTCCACGCCTCTCCCCCCACCTTTCACGCCGCCACATCGATGACCCGCCTCGAACCCACCTTCCTCAGCAGCCTCTCTATCTTCAAAGAACCAGGCCGCATCACGATAATCCCACTTATCCTCAGTACCCACACCACTCCTCGTCTTCACAAGATTTCGACTTTTCCCTTGAGGCAGACCGCCGTCGCCGTTTGCATGAAGCTGAAAATCAACAGAGAGTGCAGCATAAACAGCACACTCAGGAGCTTGAATACCAACGTCAACAGGAGCATGAACGAGCGTATCGTGCACAGGAATCAGAACGGCGGCGCAGAGAAGAAGACCACCTCCGTGCATTAGAGTACCAACGCGAGTTGGACCGCCGCGAAGCAGAACGTCTGCTGCTGGCCGACGAGAAGCGACGAGAAATGGAACGACAACGAGAACCTGAAGAAAGAGGGCAATCAGAAACATTCGAAATTGAACGACACCAAGCTGCTTCCAAAAAGCAGCAGTTTGTAAACGAACACCGGCAACACGACTCTGAACGTCGGTCATTTTCCGATATGCAATTCCCGAGCAGATTGTCCCCAGTTGTTACACCAAGTCTAATCATATCTAACCCTGATCCCCCACGGATAACACAGTCAACGCCTTCGGTCTCTCCTGATTCCTCTGCCAACCCCTCGCAACATGATTTGCGTCCCATAAAGAGACGACGCTATTCAGTTTCGCCTACGCGGCACGATGATCAAGAAAGCAATACAAACCCCATGGCCGTCGGAGAGCCTTCTTACGGCAAAGTAGATTCACCTGTGGCCGGTCCCTCTTCTCAAAGAAGACCCGGGTCTCACAATCAACCTAGAAAGGCCGTCGCAGTCGCAGATCTTTTGGCTGACATGGAACCAGCTCCCCTCATTCAGGCACACCCAGATCCTCACAAGACTCTAAGTCCTACGTCCAGGCGCTCGCCTCCAGGCAGCCAAATCGGCAGAGCGAAGGCAGCTCGCAAGTCAGATGATTTGGTCGCCTCACTCAGAGAATATGTTCAGCCACTACCACCGAAATCAATAGAGCTTGTCAATTCCCCTATTCTAACAGAATTAGTCAAGGATCCCAAGGTTAAACAAGAACCGAGACCCAACCGACTCCGCTATCTCCACCACACTCCTACAATTGATGAAATTCCACAAAAGAAAGCGCCTCCCTATCCAACCATTTCCGAGTCAACACAGCGAGACGACCCTCACGAATTTTTTCTGCATCAGTATGACCAAGTTCCAACCACTGATCCAGCGTGCGTGTCAAGTAACCTGACCCCTCCCACTCCCTCTGTCAATGCAGTCACTGTGGCTGTTGCACTTGACAAAGAACTCGAGGATCTCATTTCATCGCCAAATTCATCTCGTGCTCTTTCATCTTCCGCTCCGACTTCTGCGAAAGTTAAAAAACAGGAAGAATCTGATGATATGGACCTTGCCGTGAAAGAGTTGGTGGAGACTGTAGAAAACAAAAACGAGAAGCATATTGGAATGGAAGTAGATGTGGAAGATGAGTTGCTCAGCCTTGTTGATGACCGCCCACCTCCCATCGCAAATCCTTTACGCCGACCCTCCGCACAGCAAGTCATAAACCGAAACGCCAACGACCGCCGTCACCCATCACCACCTACGACAAGTACTTCGGCCCAGGCAGCTGTCCATTCTTCAGCAGTTCGTGCCACATCCGACAGGGACTCAATGCCACCCCCTGCTACCAAGAGGACAGCTGAGCATGCGGATAGCACAGGTCCAACAATACCGTCGTCGATGGTAAATGCAGTTGAGAAAAAAAAAACGGCCAAGGTGTGCAACGATCATGGATCGAAGGTATTTATGTCTGATATTGCCTTCCAGGTCTCCAATGTAAAACCCAAGACTAGTGGTGCTGCGACTACCAAGCCCAAAGCCAAAACATCCACCAAAATTAAGAGGGCCCCTGCTAAGTCGAACCCCAATACCGCAGCTGTTACAACTCCCCCATCTGCACCTAAAGCAACCAAAGGAGGGAAGAAGACAACTGGATCCGCATCGGGGTCACGCCCTACATCCGTCGTTCCTAGTGGTACTCCCACCGGTGAGATCGAGGCCGCAAAGACCGCAAGGGAAGAGGAGGAGGAGGCAGACAACGAAGATGACAAGTTGTACTGTTTATGCAAGACCAAGTATGACGAGAGCCGATTTATGATTGCTTGTGACAAGTACGTCCTCTCCTACCAAAGGTTGGACAGCCCTTACTTTTTTTAGATGTGATGAATGGTACCACACGTTATGCGTCAACATGCCAGACCTTGATGTGGACCTTGTCGATCAATTCTTTTGTCCATCTTGTATCGAGAGTGTGTTTCTAATGTTTTATCTGACTTGGTTATGTTAATGGTCACCCCTTTTCCTTTAGAGAATCCGCATTCCAACCTTCGAAGTACCTATAAGCAACGCTGTATCTGGGGTTTAAGCCATCCAAATCCGGAGTCGCCCAAAGCGTGCCATAAAGCAGCTTTCGGCGCTTTCTCCAAGTATTGCTCTGATGAGTGTGGCGTCAAATACATACAGTCACGAGTCGACAGTTGGGCCGAAAAGGGCGGAAAGACAGACATTCTTTGGGAGAGTGTGAAGAACGCGGAGAGGCGTGAAGGGGTCGTCGTCTGTGCTGTAGATTCGGAGATGGACACAGAGTCGGGCGTTGGTGGTCACCCTGTTAAAGCGAAGATTGTGCGGCCTTCAAAATCAAAGATCGAGCGCGAAACAGAGAGACTACATAATCTTCTTGGCTCGATTGTGAAAATCCGTGAGGACATACAACGCGGGATGGAAATTATTGTTTGTCGCGAACGCCTTTTGCAACTTGCGAGCGAACGAGCTGAGCACGTCGGACAATGTGGTTGGGACCACAGGTTATGCTGCGACGACGAGGAGATGGCAGACATTGGTGCCGGGATGCTTGAGAGTTATGAGGATGCCAAGGTTGAGGGTGTAAAGGAGGAAAATGGAGATACCGATATGGAGGGAGATGGCCATGACGAACAGTGGTGGTGTCCAGGAAAGAAAGTTTGTGATCGGCATGCCGGGTTCGTTTTTTGCTCCCTGTTTTTCTTGGAGGGTTGATGTTGAACCAACAATCAGATGGCAAACCATCCGCTACAAAGATGTTTGCAAAGAGAAGGAAATGAAAGAAGGTGCATTAACCAAGCTCACATTGCAAGAACGCGACCTTCGAAAGCGTATCGAAGATATACATGACCCTCATGCGACCAACACGAAGAAGAGTAAGACTAATGGACCTACCGCTCCTCTTAAAGCATCCACCACTAAACTCGTAAATGGCGTTGTCAAAGCCAAGGTTAGTAGTACCGAAAAGAAGGGGAAGAAACGAAAGGCGCCTAGCCACTGACAGAGGATTCGGTCTTCTCGACTCTGTTCTCTGTGTTATGCTGCTCATGATTATGTAGTTTATGAACCTACTGTATTGCGTCTTTTCAAACTTGGTTTTCTTGTTTTCTTGGCTGTCATTCCACGCTATGTTAGTATACTATTGCAACCTTCTTGCTTCTCGATTACATCATGTATGTGTAGCCTATCATCATTTTTCTACATGAAATGTTCGACGCAATGTTCAGCTAGTATCCATCACCCTCTCCACCTTCTTTGCAGAAACCTTTCTGCTCATGCAGGATCTGCGACTTTGTCTCCTCATGCACTTTCTTCGATGCCACCTCTTCCTTGTGGACCTCCTCCAATGCCTCATAATCTACATAAACCAGGGGAGTATCGTCCTCTTGATCCAGATCCTGGGAGACTCTTTAAGTGATTGACATGCGACGGAGACAATCATCACGCACGATTTCACCCAGCAGCACGACATTCTCTCCTCGTACGACGAAGACCCCGATCCACCTCTCTGCGATCTGGTTTCCGTGATATATTCGCTCGTATGTGTCTTCAAGGACGAGATTAGCTTGGAGGACTCGTGAATCAGCACTCGCAGTGAAAGAACGACCAGGGCCCATACCGAATTGATCATAGGAGCGTAGAACGCCATGAAGCTTCTTGCCGTCTCTGAGGATAACCAGCATCTTTCCTAAGCGGAGCGAAAGCAGGGACGTAGGTTTCGGAGGTCAACAAGATAAATTTAATCGAAGGAGTTAAGCTCAGGACGGAACTGCAGAAGCTCGACATCGTTTGGCAGACGTACTGTCCACACAATCCATTAAAGCACCTGAAGTTGTGAATGGTATCAGCGAGTCCATCGAGAGCCAAGGGAATGGTGGTTGGAGGGAAAGAAGGATTTAATTATATAAGTGCTGTGCTTGGAAGAATGTGATGGGCATTGAGGCATGAGCATGCATCTTGCAGGCTGGAATGGCCGAGTCGTTAAGGCGAGTGATTTGAATTTCAGACATATCACTTGGTGTTTCACCGCGTAGGTTCAAATCCTGCTTCCAGCGATATTTTTTTTCTTGTGTTCTACTCCTACCTCGCTCTGCGTTCAGGTTGCGATGTGATTTGCCAACACGACTGACAGCGTCCGAGTTGCTCCGAATGCTGTAACTAGGACATGAGACCGTCCTGGAGGACCTCATGAAACCTCGGAAACCAATGACAATGATGGGATACAGAGAAAGGGAGACTTCTCCAGCAAGGCAGTGTGGTTGGATATAACTATGGTTTCAAACCATGGAGAGGGAGGCGTCTTGTTTCCTTCTTTTTTCACTCCTTCTGTCTGTATGAAATATGTTGCTCGGCGGCGGAGACTTTATCTTTTTTTCGGGACCGATTCTAACCATCGTCGCGTGCATTCTTATCCTTTTGTCCTTCTTGGGTCCGTCGACGATAAATGGTCGTGCATTAATGACCCTCACTCCCAGCCCGAACGGGTATTTACCAAAGGTTACATTCGGCTTCAAAGGTGAGCGCAGTTTATACTCCTCCATCTTTAAACTGACATGTGTCAGGCTCTTGTGATTGGACCAATGGTACTACAACCTGCTACGGAATATCGTCAGGGAATTACAGTAAGGAATACCGATATCCGTCGATTGTGGAATTTACAATATTCTCTAGATCCCGGGATCTCTTTCGACGAGATCACGAAGGAGTTACTTAAACCTCCCAACTTGGTGCATATTGCGTTTATCGCGGTGTCCTTTTCTTTCGCGGTTATTGCCGCCGGAACCTGGGTGAAACCCATTGACTGGGTGAAAATACGGGACACGCAGCTAGAGGACGGGACACAAGCTGGACAGGGAGCTGGACAGAGAGCAGCACAGAGAGCACAGGAGGATCTTGTTTTAAGACGGATAATGGTGAATTTTTTGGTACGGGCCCCGTTACCCTTGGCTTTCGGGACAGGTGAGTCTCTGACTCGCAGACATATGAATAATCACTCATTTTTTTTACAGGCGTCCCGAGCTTCTTGTCTGCATACATGTACTTTCACAAGGCTTGTGAGGACTACAATAATTTCAATAAGAACGGCGATTTCTTCGCAACCACGAGCAACGGTTTTATTTGTGAGTGATCCAAGCAACTCGAGTATCGAAATGCAACTCAGTCTGCCCGCATTAGATGCATGGGTTGGCTACGGATTGCTCTATTCTTCGATGATGGTTACATGGATGTATGCATATAGTTATCATGGTCGAGCAAAAGCAAACCAAGTCCCCCAAGGCCAACCAAACCCCGAGTATTTTGAAGTCCAACCCGTATCAGTCATCTATTGTGCGGGAGAGATATTTAAATGGTTCAGAGAGTTTTTTGCTGCTGTACGAGAAGCCAGGGAAAACCTCCAGGCAGCGTATTGATTAAGTACCGGCGGGGCAATCGAAGTGCGGATATCTAATAGTAATAACATTTATTATAATCTTCGCGAATCAGTCTGTCAACGTGAGCGCCGCACTCGGCTAATCCTCCACATCGTGTAGGGCCGCGGACGCCCCTGTGTCCCTTCTCCTTCTTCTCCCATGCCAAAGTCGTCCTCCATATCCCCAAAGCCTCCTCCAGACCTCAATCTCGTGAGGAAGAAAAAAAATGCAGATGCCCAGGCTGCCTTTAGAGCCAGGCGCCAAAATTACATCTCCACCCTCGAGGAGACAGGTATCTCCTGCCCCCCCCTCCCTGTCGCTCTGCAGCTAACCAATTCACAGTCACAAGTTTGGAATCTGTGGTTATCCAACTCCAGGAATCATGCAGGGAGACACGCAATGAGAACTTGGAGTTGCGCCAAGAGAACTCCCGTCTGCGCT
>Ga0307517_10001855_pt1 | contig 34589 bp, 35 predicted proteins | sample 23_EM_MG_FD_194515 | JGI IMG/M metagenome (GOLD analysis project Ga0307517, IMG submission 194515) | Populus trichocarpa ectomycorrhiza microbial communities from riparian zone in the Pacific Northwest, United States - 23_EM | ecosystem: Host-associated > Plants > Roots > Unclassified | place... | reverse complement strand
GGGAGACTACTCAGGAACCTCAAAGAGTTCACGTTTCAAGATATGGCTAACTGATTGGAACGATGATTAGAGAACCAGTTCTCTACTCTTACTAATGCATACGCATTATGCATTGATAGATGAGTATTGGACTTGATCACTCCATACTCATAATACTATTGGTATGTAGGCATTTAGACTGCATATTCCATTATAGTCTATCAGGACGAAGAGATTGAAGACTGGCTACTGGTGGAGTGGGGACACCCTCAGAAGAAATAGCAGTTGGGAGATTCTCAGAGTCAAGCTGGGCAAGATTCAGGGTCAAACAGTGTTCGCACTTTGTTCTGACGAACTGAATTCTTAGAAAGATACTTCTTTACTAGAGAAGTCAAAGTAGCGTGAACATTAGTATAAATAGTAGGGCTCTCCCCGATGGTTGAGAACAACATCAAGCAACGGAGAAGAGACCTTAACAATATTATAAGTTATTACGATATTCTTCTATTACTTTATCAAACAATTCTTCTTGAGCCTTCCTGACCTATAATCCGTTGTCTTGAATATCCTCGGCCTAGATAGCTCGGAATCCTACCGTGTTAGCTACCCTGTAACAGAGGCAAACATTTTCAATATATTCACTTTTTCCACTATTAGCTCAGGCTCTCTATACTAGGATACCTTTCATTACTCTTCCCTCACTATTCTACTTTCTTCACTACTCCCTTCTCCTTCCACCTCACCTCACCTTTCTCCTTGCTGCCCCTTCCTCCTTGCTGATCCTCCCTTCTCCCTGCTCCTTGCTTTTCTTTGCTATAAATTTTAAATCATGGAAACATTTCTTTAATCAAAAATTTAAAATTAATTATCAAAAAAACTTACATAATATACTCCCATTGCATCTGAGTCCACGGTGGCATTTCTGGGGATTTTTGAAAACATAAGTGGCATATGAGACCTTTACCGTAAATATATTGAATCTCCAACCTCATGTTCACCAAATTTTTATCTCTCTTCCAACTACGATATTATTAATATTATGCAGGATTTAGAGAGCAACACAATAGAATTATGATAAAGATATCCTCCTCCCACATAAGAGCTTCCAGTACACGTAAAGTCAACCAAGGGCTATGAGCGATAGCGTGTTTCACCCTAATCTTAATACCCGGAAAGTTATTTCTGGGTATTAGGGTCAGAGTTGAAATACCGAAAGCCTGCAGGTGACCAAGGTCGGGCTCGGCTTTGGTTTTGGAAAGCCACTTGCCCATAGTCCAGCCGTGCCCAAAGCTGGATGGACTGGCCGCTTGGGATCACTGCCAGGGCCCCTATCCTGACTCCCGATTTATACCCACCCCGCACCTTTATCTGTTCGATCGTCGCATCATCGATATCCTCCAACTCCGACCAATCTATCGTCTTGCTAAGCCTTTCTCGTCTCTGGTATATTGTCGGTTCTTGCAAGCTTGCTTCGATGCCTAAGGAAACGAGTAGAAACTTGTATATATCTATTAACCGATAACGAATATACCCAGTTGACCACACTCGACAATAACAGATATCTACAGTATTTCACTTAACTGAATTTGCAACAAGTCGGGGCCATTCCAGCAAATCGCGATTTATACCTCGATGGCATCGGTGTTCTCAGTGGTCCCGGGCCCCCGTAGGGCCCAACGGGGCGACTGCCAAGAGCCCTGGACGGGACGGCGGAGTGCGGTCCACTGTCGTCCTGGAAACCTCAGGAGGGAGGGGCCCTGCAAGGTAAGACAAATTGGTGAGCGGAATTACAGGGAACTGCCGGGAACTGCGGGGGACTGCGGGGGACTACGTATGATTCCAATCTATCCTTCCCCGAGCAGATAGTGAAATTAATGGGATAATATCTAAAGAAAGCGAATGCAACGTAGTAAGGATAAATAGGGGTAGAATTTTTCCCACGATATAAAGCAAAGAGAGGACAGCAAAAAACAAGCCTGCAATACGAATCCTATCCGCTTACGATCCTCCAATTCTTAACTTCCTTACTCCTGCTGCCTCGTTAAACGCCGACTACGTTCATTTTTGAGCACTATGTTTCGTGCCAGTGGTCAACCTCATAAAACTGTGAGTTCCATGCGTTAAAACACACCTTTGAGGCATACCTAGTGGCATACCGTACACAACCTGCGGTCATGCATTGCAATTTTGTTCAAGCATGGGTATCCTTCAATCACTATATTCCTTGGTGTTCGCTGGCGGTGGGCGGTATTGGCAGGTACAACGGTCCCCGGCCCCGCCTGAAACATTCCCCATTTCCTGCGGGGGACGGCGGGGCTATGGTCATTTGGGCCAGGTTGCAGGGCAAGTTTAAAAAGAGACCAGACCGGACCACCTAACGCCGCCCACTGCCTTCCGCCTTCAGGACGGACGGACTCCCCCGTTGAGAACATTGAAAAGCTCAAGTACAAGTTTACACCGCATTAATAAAGGTATCTCACCCACAATTGCATCCAAAGCTTTAGACCAACAAACCAGCAAAAACGCATCCAAACACAACATCCACAAACTCCGAACTCCAAACACCATCCCCCATCTCACATTCCCTTCCTAAATAAGTGCCATTATTTATCATCTCGCTTCCGCCCCTTTCTTCCACTCCTCCCCCCACCAACCATCGTCCCATGAAGCCAATCCAATACCCCCCAAGCAGAATAATTACCCTTCCCCTTGGAGGCAAAATGCGCCGCAGTCCTCCTTCCTGCACCACTCATCAAACTTGAAAAAAAAAGCTTCTCATACCCGCTATGAGTAAACGCTTCTTCCAGTGAGACGATTGCGATAAACGTAAAGTATGTTAGCGCGTGGAAGCGAAGGAAGGTGGCAGGGACATAGACCGGTACGAAGCGGTGTATGAGGTATGGCAGCGGATGGTCGTAGTGTGCTAGTGCCGGCCATAACGGGGATGGGGTTGGGGTTGCGTGCTGCCAGCGAATGTGCAGGCTGGGAGCGGAGTGCAAGTAGAAGCGGTGGAGATAGTATTGCAAAATCTATCTCTTGTCAACATAATTCCCCGGCAAGTTCATGCGCAACGTAACGAACCTCCCTCAAAGCTAACCCCCGGATCAAATCCCACAGAACCCCGCCCGGCAAGGGCATACCGCTAGAAACCCTAACCGCGCTCTTCCACCCAGCAACCTCAACAAGCGCCCACTCCACAAGCCCTTGAACCCCCACACCAAGCAGCATATTCCCCATTGCCACCACGACCACCTTCCCAGCGCGTCTATCAAACTGGGCGCTCGTGCCAGCGCGAATCTTCCATTGTGATGTTATGCTGGGAAGTGTGGTATCCAAAAGGTAGAAAAACAACGCTGGTAGCCAGAAGAATATGAATCGCGAGATTAGAGTTCCGAAAAGTTCTATACGAAGTGGTGGGTGTGCTAGGAGAAGGGTTGACCAGGTTATGTAGAAGAAGAGGAGGCTTAGGCTGGTGCTCCAGGAGGTTAAGGAGGAGGTGAAGAGGAGGGTTAGGCCGGAGATTGAGAGGAGGAGGTCCAACATTTCGGACACTAGTTGGTTGTTGTGCGTTGTTGTTTTTAGTGAGATAAATATTTGGATGGGGAGGGATGGGAATGTTGTCCTCGACATTCCTGGGTGATGGGATGGATGGGTTGACGTCATGCCCCTTGCGCTCCAAAATCAGGACCAGTTTGGCCAGGGGCTGGAATGAAACCCTAACCCACTGTTTTGTTCAAAGGTCAAAAAAATGAGCGCGGGTTAGTGGACAGGGGTTATGGTTGCTGTGGAGAGAATATTCTGGTTTTAGATAATTAATTTTGTTGTGAATTCCCGCATGCTTGTGCCATATTGTGCGTGGGCAACATTAACCTCACGGGAATAACATTTGGTTATGACAACACCACTCCCCAACAAACCCGCATGCTGATAGCTAAAAAAAAAAGAATACGGTATTTGGACTATGATACCGTATACCAACAATCTTAAAGGTATTTCGCCCTTTTCTTTCCTTTCTATTTTTCCACCGAGTTTTTATACCTTGCTTTAATGACCCTATCTCGATTCTGCCGTCATGTTTCGCCTCGCTATGGTTGCGACTTGTCAGTTTTGTTTATCGTATCATATCACACGTGACCATTATACTCGAGTATCAATCGGACCCCACTCCTTGCCGCTGAGGATAAGGCGTTGCCCAACGCCCAAATCCTAACTGCCGCATGAAGAGTCAGACCGTGAACCACCCCGCAGAAGAGCAAGGCGGCCGCACGTGGGAAACTACGAGTTCTCGAGTACATAAGTGCCGTACAGTAAGGCAAGGCTCGCTAACCTCCAGTGTGCAATACTGGACACCCCAGTTTCGCTTGCCCGACGAACTACCGGAATTTCAGTAGCTGTAATACACTCCAGGAAATGTGTCCCCGAGAGGGATCCTCTTGCCCCAGTCAACTCTGAACCAATGCGATTGACTGACCAGGCACTTGGACTCCAACTCGATACATCTATCAAAAAAAAAAAACACCCCTCTCTTGGCTCTTGTTGAGGCTTGTGTTTCTAGACGAGCTGGTTGCCGCTCACAGCGACCGATGGTGTCGTAGGGTCAGTGAATGGCCAGTCATTGAGTGCAACCCCAGAATTCGGGGTAGCACGATATGCAATAGCACATCAATACCCAGTAATTTTGGTGAAGATCGACATCGACTGCAGCCCGCACCTCCTCACTTTTTTCATCCTGCGTGCAGAAATTGTGTATATTAATGAAAACAAAAAGAAAGAGAAGAAAAGAGGGAGTAATTCACCCTCTGGCTGGGGTTCGTCGTAGAGTGTTCTGCCAAGGAATATCGTTAGTGACTGAATGGCCTGCAACCAAGCTTTGGTGAGCCATTCTACTTATGATGGCCTAATTAACTCTTTGTGTAAAAAAGCAGGTCCGAACATCCGACCCTTCAAAGCTCTAGGGCTCGCAGACATCCCTGACCAGTTGCGACCGGTGCCGGAAACGCTAGTAATCCCTGTTGAGATGTCTGCCTTGAGGAAACGAGCATCGGATTAAATTATTCTGTATATTATTATGATGCCCCAACCTTTTTCTCCCTGTGAACATGACCCAGAATGTATTATAGCTTTCTTTCTTTCTTAAATTAACAGTTTGCGCGAATTACCTCGTCACCTGGCAAGATTCGACAGCCACTGGTGCTTTGAAATAAGAACTCTCCCCCGTATGATAACCTGCCTCGAATTCGTTCTTTCCAGAAACCGGTATTGCGGTATTCTGCGTCAAGGCTATCTATAAGAACCCCCCTTCCATCCCTCCACCCTCAAATTCTCCACCTTTTCAAACAAACACTCTCACGGAACCACACCGATCATCGCCATGACTACCAGAATTACCTACGTCGATAAGGGCTGCAAGCAATCCCTTCCACTAATTTCAACTACACTAAAGTCCCACATTGTGGATCTCACCGCCTCGCATACGCTCACCCAGGTTTATAACAATTCATCCACTAGGGATATCTCTGAAGCTCAGTACACATTCCCTCTCTATGAATCCTCCGCCGTCACGGATTTCCAGGCCCTGGTTGGGGAGAGGACAATTAAGGGAGTAGTTAAGGAGAAGGCCGAGGCGAAGGCCGTATATCAAGCTGCTAAATCCGCCGGAAAAGTCACTGCTTTGTTCTCCCAGGATACCGCGGAGGTGTTTACAACCAGCGTCGGAAACATTCCAGCGGGCGGGGTGGTGGTGGTAGTCATCAAGTATGTGCACGAGCTGAAGCAGGACATTGATGTTGATGGGGTCAAACTCGTCATCCCTACTGTCATAGCTCCAAAATACGGAAACGGCCCAGTCGCTACAGGTTTGGTTTTTAGTGACCCGTGGCGGAACAATTGGCGCACCTTCTCGCGAGAGATTCGGGATATTGGTAGCCCGGATGATTCCGGACTTTCCCTCTCTGTCACGGCAACAATGAGTGGCCCAATCAGGGGTGTTACATCGCCGAGTCACCCCATTTCCATCGGCCTTGGCTCTCACTCTAGTGAGGACGATGAAGACTTTAATCCTAAGAAGGCGCATGCAACGCTTGCTCATGCTTCGTCGTCTCTGACGGGGCTCGACAAGGATTTCTCCCTTCTGGTTAAGGCCAACAATATCGGTGACCCCAGAGCATTCCTCGCACCTCATCCGACTCTCCAAGATACATCTGCCCTGGTGGTCACAATGGTTCCGAAATTCGCCCTCCCCCCGCAAGGTCATGAAATCATATTTGTTGTTGACCGGTCAGGGTCAATGCATGACAAGATAGCCACAGTCCGATCCGCTCTTCAACTTTTCCTGGCTTCGTTGCCGGTGGGCTCGTACTTCAATATCTGCTCTTTCGGATCCAACCATTCATCCCTTTGGCCACAATCGCAGAAATATTCGGAGGAGTCATTGAGCGTGGCGAAGGCTCATGTCCTGGGATTGGATTCTAACATGGGTGGGACGGAAATACTTGCCCCTGTGACAGACACTATGGAGAGGCGGCGACCGGATATGAGGACCGAAATCCTTATTCTTACGGACGGAGAAGTCTGGGGCACGGAAAACTTGTTTGGATTTATCAACGAATCTTCCAAGGACGGGAATGTCCGTTTCTTCTCACTTGGTGTTGGAAATACAGTCTCACATAGCCTCGTGGAGGGAATCTCTCGGGCCGGAAGGGGGTATTCGCAGATTGTCGACGTCACCAGTAACCTTCAGAAGAAAGTCATGCGCATGCTGAAGGCAGCATTGACGCCTCATGTCAACGACTGGGACATAGACTGGGCGGGAAAGCCTGAGAAGCAACGTGCGACCCTGACAACTCCTGCCCCTATCACTGTTGCTCCCATTTCCCTCTTCGATCCAAACTGCAACCCAGACAATGCCCCTATTGCTCCACCTAGCAATGCACCCACTCTCACGCTGCCAAAGATCATCCAAGCCCCCACAACCGTGCCCGCTCTATTCCCATACTCCCGCGCAACCGTCTACTTTTTGATATCCAATGGCGACCGACCGGATAAGGTATTCCTCAAGGGTTCCGCACATGACACTAACTCGAACACAATCTGTCCGCTTCAAATAGAAATCCCTGTTCAAATGATAAGCTCCACGGGGGCATCACTAGGGTTGTATCAACTGGCCGGACGCAAACTCCTCCAAGACTTCGAAGAGAGCAGACCTTCATACCTCGAAGGCATCTACGATAAGACGAAAGAGCCAACAAAGTACGCCGAACTCATCGCGAAAGAAGGAACAAGGGTCGGTGTCGAATTCGGGCTAGCTAGCAAGTGGACTTCTTTCGTAGCCGTCGCAGAAGATGTACCAATAGGGGAGGGGCAAGCAGATCAGCAGGTAGAGGAGCGGGTACAAGTAAGAACCCGTGGTGGGCGGGTGGTAGATTTTGATAACCCCAGGCCCTCACGATATCTGGGAGCGCCACAAACCGCCGTCAACACCATATTCACAAGGGCTTCCTCCAGCTCAGCTAGGTCCTCAGCGATGCTTTCCGGGAGTAGCTCTCCAGCAAAACGTAGATCCCGAACACAGGATGACCCAAACCATCTCCAGCAACAGGCACAACAGATGCAACAGATGCAACAGATGCAACAGATGCAACAGATGCAACAGATGCAACAGATGCAACAGGGACAGGTGCAAGTGCATCAGCAACCATTATTCGGAGGAGGAGGGGGCGTCCCCTTTAGCGCATCACCTAAGGCGGCATCTCGCAAAAGAAAAACATCGGCAGTCAGCCGGAGAAGGTCCATATCATCCTCAACACCCGCACAAGATGACGAAGCCCTCAGCCCAGCTGGGGGAGCTCCATTGTATAGCCCTACGTCCCCAGGGTACAGTCCCTCCTCCCCGCCGCCGCCGGGGGGTTTCGACCAACCGGCATTCCCAACGTCACTCAGGAATGGCCCCACAAACCTATATTCGGGGACCCCCCTATACCCATCTCCTGATAGTGCCCTTCTCGCGATATTCCAGCAGTCAAGACCGGTGGAGACTGTAGAAGACCCATACGATCTAGTCTCCGGCCTAGCCACCCTCCAGAAATTCAACGGTATGTTCAAAGCGGACGGGAGGATATTCGCGTGGCTGGGCTTGCAAAATCGCGGATTGGAAAATGCGCACACTGATGCGGACCTTGTCGCGACGGTGGCCGTTATCGTCGCGCTGGAGAATAAGTTCCCGGAATTGTTGGAGGAGTGGGAATTTATGGTTGCGAAGGCTAAGGAGGCGGTTGAGAAGCTTTATCCCGAGGGAGATAGGGAGGCTGTGACGTTGGCTGTTCGTGTGGCTTTGGGGTTGTGAAGCTTTGCTATTATGGTGGTGTGGTTCTTTTGTTTCTTTCTTGTGAGCGCGGAGGGATGGAGGTTATGAAGTTATGATTCAAGACTCCTTTTGTGTTTTGTTAAGGTGGTTTTTTTTGTTCCGGGTTGGGCCTGCCGGGGGGTTGATTGAGGGGGTGGGTCAAGGGATATGAATACCAATTTCTTTCTCTCGCTCTCTCTTTAAGTATTTGCTATGAGCTGGTCAACTACTGGTATCATGAATTACTATTATACTACTTGTATCGTAAACATCGTGACTCGAACCCCGACCGAACCCTACTTGACAAAAGAGAGCGTGGTTGTCCCAGCTATATTTACCCCACGGCAAAGCTCTAGAACCCAAAAAAAGGGAGACAACCGAAGCGACAATCGCGCCCAAACGTGCTGCGCCGTACCAAGAATTTATCGAAAATAAGCTTTCAAGCCTCCTCGGCTGGCACCGAGGCCACCACAATCACGACACACGAAATCACGTGAGACGCCGCAGATGCCCTTGAGCCTCATGGCTGCCGCAGTGTGAGGCTCTGCCCGGCTGCCGGCATACGTGATCCTAGAATTCAGACAGAATTTTGGTCTCATTTTAACCAGTGCACGATGAGAATTATGGCTCTGTAGTATCCTGTGAGGTTGTGGACAAATATTCAGGGCTTGAAAATTTTGCTATTCAAGTGTTTAGATACTGTGAAGTGTTTACCGATTCCAAAAAGTAGACCGAGTGAGCCCTCAGCGAGGCGAGACCCTCAGCGAGGCGCGGCAAAGATTTGTTAGCAGTTTGGTTTGGTGCTATACTGAAATTTGGTGTCGAGCAACGCCAAGCCTCGCTGAGGGTGTCGCCTCGCTGAGGGCTCACCCGGTCTACGGCGTTTCCCCCAGGTGGGCTCTGTGAAAACTGCGCTAAGATTCCAGGATATTTTTTAAATAGGCGAGCCATGCTACATCAGAGTTGAAAGTTGGCGCAGGATTTCTCTAGCAGCAGTTGTAAATTCCGGGATATTTGGATTATAATAGTAGAAGTAAATACAGAAGAGACAATCATGGGCGGATATGCAATGGCTTAGCCTAATGAGTATGGCGAGAAACAAAAGCTAAATCGCGGGGGTGCGTGAATGGAGGGGAGGGAGTTAGGAAGGCAAGAATGGACTGTGGATATAGGAAAAACTTGGTTAAAGAAAGCTAAGTAGTATTGTAGCAGGAAATGGGAAAGGGAGTAACTTAGGGTTATTTAATTATCGTTCGGACAAAGACTTCGGATATGTGCTTGGGATCGATGGCAGTGCCGGAGGGAATGCGAGTCTGAAAGGGTCGGATACAGGAAGAGATGGATGCTAGAGCGGTGGCTACCGTACGAGCCGTGGAAGTTTTGTCCGTTGACAAAAATAACGGCGCACCAAAGATCACTCGCAACGCAACCTCCTCCACCCTCGGCCCACCTAAAGAAATTTCTCTAGATCAAATATCAATTTCTGTAGTCGTATTTACCTTTTTTATTTTATTTATCGCCACGATAGTGGATTTGGTGGGAAAGTGCTGTTGTTATGGCCGAAGCTTTTCCTGATCGTTGGTGCGCGGTTAATTTTGTCAATGTACCATTCTTAGAGATGCTTGTCTTTTTTTTTGTTAGCACAAGAGTCAGGACAAGGGAAAAGGGGGCTTCCGTGCAAGAGAAAAGATGTGTGTCGCGATCGCTGGAAGGATAAGTGGAGGACCATTGGTTTGTATACTAGTATACACCTGGCTTTACTAGTCGTTAGTTAGTTATGAGCGTTACGAACGTAAGCGTGTAAGCGAGTAGCTGAATGAGAAGAAGTTCCCCACTCCTAAACAGCGTGTTCGCGATGGGAGTCTTTTGTGTGGCCTTAACTCCTGGCTTTTTGTTTCGTTTCGCCGTTTCGCCGTCGTCGTCCAAGTCACCCTTCAAAACCTTGCATCCATTGGTGGTTGATGATACGGCACGATTATTAAAGCGGAGGGGTGCTACCAAGAGTACCATACTATACTTAATTTGCGCCTGAGCAACCCCATTAGGAGTCAAGTGAACACTAGCTAATGCTGCTGGATTCGAAGATCGAAATGCTAGGGCGGGCTCTACAAGTACTAAACCTCAACCCATAATGATCCCCCTCCTGTCCGATGATGTCATTCTAGGCTGATACCTTTTTTGGCGTTGGAGATTCTCAGCCTCACGCCAGAATATCTCTTGCCGCAGGTTTCGAGGTTGTGAACTATCTGTTGGACTACCGTATGATTCGATTCCTGAGTTACTATAAAAAACCCAACTTCATTGGGGATGACGCTAAGACATCCATAATCCCCCTCCGCGGCTTATGGGGGGCGAAACACCACGAGAGGATTCTCTTTCAGCCCTCACCAGAGGAAAAAGAAAAATACAATGCACTTTAGGAAGGGTAGCTTTAGTGCCCTAACGAGATTGCCAATTTCGGTCTTTATAGTAGGCTAGCTACCGTAGTGTGTGAATTCAGGCGGGTGGTGGGCCTATCCACAAACGCGAATTAACGCACTTGGCTGCGTACCGAAAAATACGGCTTAGCGAAAAATTTGGTGAGTAGGAAATGTCTGAAACAAACAACCATGCAGGAAAATCTTGACTGTCTCTTTTTAACTATTAAATTTTGATAGTTAATTTACCTTAACCTTAATTCACTCCGGCCATTTTGTTGTGAAGTTGTGATGTCGCTTACCAAATTTTTCGTTCTGTCCCATTTTTTGGTACGCCGTCAGGTATCATAGGCTAGAGTGCCTAACAGCTCAACGGAAGATATCAGCTCAACGGAAGATTCAATTTGTATGTGAATTTAAGAATTTCAAACCACAACCAAACATCCCCTGATGCTTTAGATGCCTCCTGGCTTTCCCAGAAACTTTTCCAGACCTTTGCAAATAGGTCTACAATTTTATTTTCTCTCCTATACGGCATTGATTCTCGCTAAGTGGGTCTTTGGTTTGGACTAAGGGTCAAAGTGACGTTGGACCAGATCTGCTGTAAAACGGAGGGGAAAAAAATTGGAGGCTTATTTGCAAAGGCCTAAAACAATTTCTGGGAAAGCCAGGAGGCATTTAAAGCATCAGGGGATGTTTGGTGGTGGTCGATAATTGTTAAATTCACATATGATACAAATTGAATCTTCCGTTGAGCTGATATCTTCCGTTGAGCTGATATCTTCCGTTGAGCTGATATCTTCCGTTGAGCTGTTAGGCACTCTCTGGAAGAGAGTGTCCTGGTTGCGAGCAAGCGAGCAATCAGGGTTGTGACGGAGTCACAACCTTGGCACGGTTAAATGTTAGATCACCCAGGAATTTACTTTTTATGGCACGCTAATGAGAGCGGTTCTATTAGTAACTAATAGTTTAAAACAGAATTCTATGATCACCCTCTGCGATGTATTGATCCCCCCGGCCAACCTACCTGCTACCAATCAGATGTCCTATATGCCCTATCAGCTTTAGCATGCAAACACTTCAGCATGCTTTTTCTCTCTTTCGAATACTGTGCCCAATCAAAATACAGCTTCCCTCCTAGAATACCCTCCTCGTATTCCTACGGGATTCTCTAGATGTCCCGTGAGCTTTCAGCTCTCTTGGAGCTAGAGCAAAAAATGCACTGGATCTTCTGGCTGCCTTATCATAAGTTTGTGTTCTCAGGGCTATTTTCTTAAGTCATTGATATATGACTAGCCGCTCGTAATATCTTCACCAAAGTTATTCTTGTTCCAGAGATTTCAGGTTGGCGGTTACGGTCCAACCATACACCACCAGACGAAGCCACCACTTTATTATTACAGCAATATGAGATAGCTCCTAGAGGGAGTGGTCGTAGCAGATAGACTAAAGACAACCTATGGGGTAGATTGCATTTGGGTCACGTGAGGGTAATAAGAAGCGTCATACTAGTGGTGTATGAAGACATGGTCTAGCTCTCTTGAGCTGACCGTTTCTACACTCCTTAAGCACACTTACAAGTGCCAGGCAAGATGATTTCGTACAAAGTGTGGATAGCAGGGATGTCTAAGACATCAAAGTTCGTTGCCTTGGAAAACATAGCAACATGTTGCCGCGCCGACCTGTGTTCGGTGTTTTTGCTCTTCTTACCACCACCTTAGGACTTTACTTGGCAACCCTTGTACGAAAACATCATGCCTGGTACTTGTATAGGTGAATTACTAAAACAATAGACACCAAGTACTCGGGTACCAGAGTTAGTCCCCAAACGCTGCTGTATTGGTCAAGTTGTCACAAATACCCCTCCTAGCGAATAAAAAATGGCAAAGAGTTCATAGAATTTCTTCTCTTTTGCAAGTTAGATGCTCTGCATACAAACTCTAGTTATTGGAACTGTTCACAGACTAACCCTGGCATCCGGGTATTGAATGAGAGAACGGAGAGAACACTCTTGATAAATAGGCGAAGACATGTTGTAAAATCTACGATACAGGCTCAGACCAGCGACGGGATAGTGTAAAATCATTTATGTATCGGTAGTGGTCATTGTTTCATTTGATTTGTTATTGGTAAACTAACGCGGGCTCTGCTATGTGGGCGGGATGAGGTGATTTGATTGCGTGAATATCATTATTCGCCTGGCATTAGTGAATAATATTATGGTATGTAGACAAAATTAACCGCCTAGGAATGATCGGTGGCAATGCAGCCCTCCTCATCACCGGGCACTTCCAGCACCACCTGGAGAAATTTCTCTTAATCCATTTCTGCTATGTATGATATCCTACTATGTATTTACATTTTTAATATGTAATATTTTTATTGGTTTGTAAGTTGTGGGGTTGGTGGGGGAGTGTGGTTGTCATGGCCAAAATTTCTCCTGTTGTCTGGTGGGCGGTTAATTTTGTCCAGGGCGATACGAGGGGCACCTGTATGCCCATGGGCTTGATGCTCTTACCGGAAAACCGAAATAATTGGGCATGGCACTGGGACGTCCGGAATTGCCCCTTTGGATTAGGGGGAGAAAACACGCTGCGGAGATTCTCTTTCAGCCCTCACCTGAGACAGCAGAGCTTACTAGGAGAGGCAACTCTAACGTCCTTGTGTGATGCCCAATTATTTCGGGTTTTACGGTAGTGAGATCACGATGATTGCGAGGTTGTCTGAATACTCGCAATTGGTGTATCAATATCTGCCAGGTTGTCTTAGCTAGTAGTGTAAGGAATGTTGGGTCCAGGGGGGGGCTATTTCCCGGAAGTGACAGTCCACCCAAGTTTTTGCAGTTCATTGAAACAGAAGCCGTTGAGATGATTCCATCCTCTCCACCAACCAAAAGTATAAATACCGGCCACATCCTCTCACAATCTTGCTTCACCATCGACCTCTCACTCTCCCGATTTGATCAGAACCTCCTAGTAAGCCAAAGCTCAAGACTGGTATTCTTACTCACTCACTATGATTTGGAAAACAGAAACTAACACAACCGTATCTAGCACAAAATTTCACATTCGGATCACCAGTAATATCCTTTTCTTTCGCTACTCCCCCCTCGATTAGGCTGGAGCTAACTGAAACACCCTAGTGCTTCTGAAGTCGCTTCCTGTTCTTATCCTTTTCCTAGGGCTCGCTCATGCTTCGGCACTTGCAAATCCGTTCGCCAGAGTCGACACCAGTGACTTGGATAAGCGCGATTGCATATATAATTGCGAGTGCAGCAAGAGTGCTTCCCCTGGGCTCTACTGCGGACACTGCGGGGCCGTAACCACATGCCGTGGAGGGTCGGCTTGCCAGGACGATGTGTACCAGTGTGGCAATAATGGTAACTGCTGTCTTTATGGGCCCAGGAAAAGCTGTAAAAATCGCCAGGGCCCCTGTGGTTGAAATGTGGTCTTCTCTACCTCAAATAATCGAAGGGTCTGGGGGATGAAGATGGCGGATTGTTTTCTAATACCTTTTTGTTTTTTGATGAATTGGGAGGGGATGTTGTTACATTTTTTTCTCTCGATTTCTCTTGATGATGTAAGCTGTTCTGGGGGATCTATCTATGCCGAACTCGGCTTCCTTGAGTGGTATACGATGCTCGGAGTTGGATATAGTCATGCGCTCTCACTCGAGAATGGACTTTGTACCTTTGGATTTGTCAGGAATTGGATATGAATCTAAGTCTAAACTTATTAACGCGCTATATAGCATTGGGCTAGCCCCGATAGATAAATAGAACAGAAACAGAAGTAATCCATGGTGCAATTTGGTCAAACCAAAAGCGGGCGATACAGTGGTCCGGTATCAAGTGCTATGGAGATAAAAGGGACACTTGGCTTCATTTGAACAACTAAAGTTAGCAGGATCAGTCGGGACCCCACCGTCCGCTGAGCTTTCTCCATGTGACTATCCGACCTGACAGCTTGGGTAATTTCTTAGCTCTTGCGCATTTATTCTCAGTAGGTGTCCATCCAGATTTTCAGTTCACTCTAAGCAGTTGTGGTCGCATAGCTAGTAAATGGTGGTAGTGGGGTTGCCATTGCCACGGAGGACGAAACATTTTGTCCCCGTACTTTACTATCAACAGCAAAAAGCCGAGCGCCAAGCTCCACAGAGCTTCGTAAGTTACAAGACTGCGGGAAGGGCTTTCCCACTTGCCTTCGATCTCACGGGGGAATATAGTGCGATTTTTTTTTTAACTTAGATGATCTGTGGAGATTTCGACTGATTCATTCACAAGGCTTGATCCATTTCTGTATATCTACCGAGCGATAAGATTCCCCCACAAAAGGTGCTGAGTGTTCGTTGATACCGAAGGATATGACGCAGTAGACTAACCATAGGCGGAATATTACAAACAAGGCTTTGGGGGGTGATTAATTGGACCGTTTCGAGGTATCTATGAGGTTCCACAAATGACCCCACTTTTCTTCAGCTCTCAGCCGTTTGATCAACCCTTTACATAGTGATAAAGAATATATTGGAATCAACTCACCAGTTCGATCACACATCCACTACTAGTCTCCGAGCACCCAAGATGTCAGGATCCTCCTTCCGCGGCAATACCCACTCCTTCAATAATACCAACTCCTTCAATAATGTGTGGCACAACTGTACTTTTGCCGATGAGCGGCCCCAAATCTTGGCCTGGCTATCCCCACTAGACCCCAAGTCACGGCATCAAGATATCCAAGACCGCCGAGTCGAAGGTATAGGGGAGTGGCTGCTGCAAACTGAGGAGTTTAGAAGCTGGCAAGCAGACAGTAGGGGAGATGAATCCGATAACGCGGTCTTGTTTTGTTATGGAGATCCGGGGGTCGGCAAGACATACATTAGGTAACAACGACCAATCTCACGGAATAGAACAAAATGGCAAGAGCTGACCAGCCGCGATGCCAGCTCGCTAGTGATAGACACCTTATGTGATCAGGCGGAAGAACAAAATGCTACCGTCGCAGGTTTTTATTTTGACTATGCCAACCAAAAGGATCAGTCCTCGACTAGCACGATCGGCGCCCTGCTGAAACAGGTGGTTGGCGGATTGGAGGAGATCCCGGAGGAGGTATCCCAAGCATACCGAAATCAAAAAAGAGCCCTCGGGGGGCGGGGACCCCGTCTCTCCGATATTGTGAAAATGTTACACACTACATCTTTCAAAGAGCGCACGTTCATATGCATCGACGCTCTAGACGAATGTGTGCCAGAACATCGAGTCAAGCTTCTTGATTCGCTCAGCCAAATTCTCCGAAAGTCTCCGGGTACCAGAATATTCATGACTGGAAGGCCACACATCCGACCCGAGATCGGAAAGCATCTTTCGGGAAGAGTGACTAGTCTACCCATAATTACCAAGAGAGGTGATATTATTAGATATCTCCACTCTAGACTGGAAGAGGACACAACCCTGGGTGCAATGGACCGTACTTTGGAGGCAGAGATCATGAAGAAAATTCCGGAAGACGTTTCTGAAATGTATGTAGAAACAGCCCATTAGGAAAGCTACACCGGGCGTGCACTGACAGATACTTATCTAGATTCCTATTAGTCTCGCTGAATATCGATGCGGTCTTACAGGAAACTACGATCCATCGCAGGCGACAAAGGCTCAGCGCAATGGCCGATGGCTTCGGGTTGGGGGATGCTTACGACGCAACGCTGGGTCGGATAAAGAGACAAGGTGGGGAGAGGGCAATGCTTGGCATGGCCGTTTTAATGTGGACATCTCACTCGGAGCGGCCCTTGAAGGCTGATGAACTGTGCCACGCCCTAGCGGTCGAAATCGGGTCACCGAATCTCAATGCCGACAATGTTCCTTCAATAGGCACATTATTGGCCTGTTGTCAAGGACTCGTCGTGGTAGAAAAAGAGGCTTCTACCGTCCGGCTGATCCACTTTACCCTTCAAGAATACCTCCTGGCGAATCCCAACCTTCTCGTCCCAGGTCACTCCACAATCGCTGAAACATGCTTGACTTACTTGAATTCCCAACAGGTCAAGGCATTTTCTACCAGTCCCTCTCCCGATCTCCAAGACACACCATTCCTCGAATACTCTTCTCTGTATTGGGGAGTTCACGCAAAAAAGGACCTCTCAGATTGCGCGAAGCTGCTTGCACTGAAGCTATTTGACGACCGCACCAACCAAATCCCCGCCAAAACCCTCTTGCAAGGACAGAAGCCGTATTGGCATCCCGGTGACCTCGATAAAATTTCTCTATTCGGTGGTCTACATTATGCATCCTTCTTCGGGATTGTTGAGGTTGTGGCAAGTTTGGTTCAGATGGAAGGTTGTGATATCAACCAAATAGATTGTGGGGGTAACACACCTCTGATGTGGGCTGCTAGGAACGGGCACGATCAAGTGGTGAAAACATTACTCGCACGGGACGGCGTCCACCCCGACCAACCAGATGACAATGGCGAATCACCACTTTTAGGTGCTGCTTGGGATGGCCGTGAGGGAGTGGTAAAAATACTGCTCGGACGAGACGACGTCGACCCCAACAAGCCAGATATCGACGGCGACACACCACTGTCATGCGCTTCTCAAAACGGACACGAAGAAGTGATAAAAATACTACTCAAACAAGTCAACGTCAAGCCCGACAAACCAGATATCGACGGCCAAACACCACTCAGTTGGGCTGCTCGCAATGGGCACCAGGGAGTGGTGAAAATACTACTCCAACGAGGCGAGGTCAACCCCAACAAACCAGATGTCGACGGCCAAACACCACTCAGTTGGGCTGCCTGCAATGGGCACGAGGGAGTGGTGGAAATCCTACTCGGACTAGACAACGTTAGCCCTGACGAACTCGATAACAATAACCAAACACCACTCTCTTGTGCTTCTCAGAACGGGCACGAAGGAGTAGTGAAAATACTACTCGGACGAGACGACGTCGACCCCAACAAACCAGATAACGACGGCGACACACCGCTTTCATGTGCTTCTTGCAACGGGCACGAGGGGGTGGTGAAAATGCTACTCGGATGTGAAGACGTCAACCCCGACAAACCAAACAGCCAAGACCAAACGCCACTCTTAAATGCTGCTTACAATGGACATGAAGGAGTGGTGAAACTGCTACTCAAACAAATCAACGTCAACCCCGACAAATCAGGTAACGACGGCCAAACACCACTCAGTTGGGCTGCTTACAATGGGCACGAGGGAGTGGTTAAAATATTACTCGGACGAGACGACGTCAACCCTGACAAACCAGATAATAATAACCAAACACCACTCTCTTGTGCTTCTCAGAACGGGCACGAGGGAGTGGTTAAAATACTACTCGGGCGAGACGACGTCAACCCCGATAAACCAGATAACGACGGTCGAACACCACTCTGGTGGGCTGCTTGGAATCGGCAAGAGGGAGTGGTGAAGATACTGGGACGACGTTGACTCCAACAAACTAGATGAGGATAGCAAAATACCACTTGACCAGGATACTGTGGGTGGGCGCCTGGAAATTATAGCGCTTCTCAAGCCCCCAGGATCTGCGGCCAGCAGCCTGTCGTAAAGGCAGGCAACCACCAGCCCCACACCCCTTTCGAATGCCGATAACCTGTGTGCCATCTCCGCATGGACCGCAACAGCTCCACAACACAGCCATCACCGCCATTGCCTTCTCTTTGATACAACCGCCTAATCTCCTGCGGTTTGAGTCCCCGCCTTGCGCTTATTTCAGTTTTCTCACTTCCTCTCCGAATATCCCAATGACAAGGCCTCGTCTTGGGTGTTGCTCTCTGGCAGTGTTCCCAACCGTCCGAGCGCCCGGCTGAGCCCCGCGGGGGACTGCCAAGAGCCCCGGACGGGACGGGACGGCAATATGTAGTCCGCCCAGGGGTAAAAGTGCAGGGTGGCCGTCCTTGGGCCTGAGGGCGGGCCCTACAGGGTGAGACATGTTAGCTCAGAGCAGGGGGGGCGGCCGGGGAAGGTGGGGGTGACACGAGTGATGTCTTATGATGCAATAATGATTCGTTTGGTGTATGATTTCAGTTGGCTAGTGTTGGGATTCTTGTATGCCGCTCACCATGCTAAACCTGTCGGCCATGCGCTCAACCTATCGGCCGCACACGCAGCCTATCCCGTTATCGTTCAGACAAAGAAGTTCGGATATGCACCTAGGATCCATAGGTTCGTCGGAAGGATTCGGATGTATGGAGGCTATCGAACCTAAAAAAGTTTTCCTTGTGACGCTTGATCTTTCCTTTGTTAGCCTGTCAGTTTAGCGGAAGGGAAAAAGGGCATGCGTGGAATAGCGGGGACATTTGTGGAAGAGTATGGACGTGTGAGGTGATCGATAGTAGGATACGAGGTAGGTATTGTTGTTTTATTTATACTTCTGTCCCCACCGTTAGTTTTAGTTAGTTGCGCATCGAGTATTAAGAGGTATTAGTTGAAGATATTTTCCCCGCCAGTGAGTGTTGAAAGGAGGATTTCGCTCCCCAGGAAGGATAATTTACCGGCCGAGCTCAGTCCAACAAAGACAAAACAAACTGAAAGAAATGATCAAATCCGAAGAAAGGAGTTAAAGAAACCGATTCGGGCTATCGCCGCTCACGCAATCGAAACCGTAGAACCTTCGTGGATGACTATCAAGAAACAAAAAAATGAACCGAAACTGTTAGAGCCAATTTTGCAAAGCCAAACGAATACATTAAGATCATAGCTAATATAAAGAGAGTATGAAACCCCCAGAGAAAATGTAGAGAAATGTGAAAACCAAATGCCAGCCCAGCAATACCATCCCTCTCACACTTCTTTCGTAAGTCCACTGTCGGAGGCATTGGGGGAATGTTGCTGCCCCTGTTGCTTGGGATCGTTGCCACCGATATATCCCAAGATGACAATGAGGGCGCCAGTGTTCCCAACCGTCACGTCCGTCCGTCTCTGGGTGAGGACGGGACGGACTACGGCTCATAGTCCGTCTTTTTGAGGGTGCTAGGACGGACTACGCCCCGGAAGGTGAGGACCGGACGGACTATAGGGGACTATAGTCCTAGCGCTTGGACCTCCTGTACTAGCCAAGTTGACATCATACACCTCCGAACGGATTCTTTTCACTTCATAACACATCACTCGTGCCGTCCGTGGGCGTCGCCGGTAGTCCCCCGCCGTCCCTCACCATTCCCGGTCATCTCCGACAGTCCCCGGCCGTCCTCAGCCATCCCCTGCCGTCCCCTGCCGTCCCCTGCCGTCCCCTGCCGTCCCCTGCCGTCCCCTGCCGTCCCCTGCCGTCCCCTGCCGTCCCCTGCCGTCCCCTGCCGTCCCCTGCCGTTCCCCGCCGTCCACCCCCCGTGCCCTGAGCTAACATGTCCCACCCTGCAGGGCCTGCCGTCCTGCCCAAAGATGGCCGCCCTGCCCTTAGATTGCCCTGGACGGGCTATAGATAACCGTCCCGTCCCGTCCGGGGCTCTTGGCAGTCCCCCACGGGCCCCCGGACGGTTGGGAACACTGGAGGTAAAGGGTCGTGTCGAATGCATTCCATTTCTCATTTGACGCGAAAGGAAGATAACGGATGGGAATATTCTAAGAGGCTAACTGGATTGTATTTGGATTGTTTGGAACAAGCCGCCTAGGTAAGCAATATTTGAGCCGTCTGCTACGCAGTTGTTGCTAACATGTTTTAGTCTAGTGTTACATTTAAAAATAAAAATGTTTTGATGACTGGTGCTGGAGCCTGGTCTATTAGAGCGAAGGTCCCCCAGAGCCTCATGAACTGTGGTGCCAGGGTTCTCATTGTCACAAGTGGCTTCTCGGGTGGGCGAAGTAACGGAATACTACTAGGCGATATACTCTCCTAATTTTATCACGATTTACGAATACCAATGTATGTAGTAAAAGCTTGCATCTCTATTGTTTCGAAGGGTGAACGTGCTGGATGGGGTTTCGGTAATACGGAAATAGTGACCACATGTAGATTCGTAATCCCACTCGTCACCCCCGACGAGATAGTCGCATCCAACAACCGTTGGGATAAACATCAATGTCGATTCACCACCGACACCTACACCACCTACTCCTCATACCCAACATTTCCAACTCTCACTTACCTATAAGTTTTTTTAAAAAATGCCTGCTAGAGTTCCCGACGAACGCAAGGGAAAGTGTAGCGGCTGGGGATCCCACCCCCGCAAATCGGCCCGCCGAATGGCCAAGGCTCTCCAAGAAGCCCACTTCAAGTTGACCCGAGTGGCGAGGTGGTTGCTGAGGCGGTGTAAGAAGGCGGAGCGGAGGTTGTGTTGGAACGGGTAGTTTGATGGCCGCACTTGATGCGGGATGTGCCCGCACTTTGTGGTCGTAGAGGCATATGTACGCACTAGTCAAAGGACGCGCAAGCACTGAAAATTTTTTCACCCCACAAGTTTTTCTTTCCTTCACACCTTTTCCTCGCTTCAACCCCTCCTTCCTGTACACAACTTTCCTCACGCCTTTCCTTTCATCAAGTTATCATTGAATCATGATCCTCATCTCCACTTAAGCTGTTTCAGTCCACTGCGTAAAATTCTCACCGTAAATCATTACCTCCGCAACCCAGATTTTCAGCACTCTATCTAACTAACTAACTCAGGGCGATCACAGGAGTATATATCAATCGCGGGGACATCATATCCATCAGGCGCCACACTATTCCATGTGAGTCTCTCCCTCCCCCATGAGCACCCCCTGCTAACTAAAAAAAAGACAAACACTTTCCCACCTCCGGGCTTCCAGCTCGTTCACGCTGGCCTTACAGTGCTTCCGCTTTCCTTCCGGCTTTCCCGAAACCTGCACGATCCCAAAACTATCGCGCATTCCTGCATTCGCAATGCTTTCCCGAACGTACAAACCAAACGTCCGAAGCCGATGTCATGCGCGAATCCTCAGCCCAGATTCAAAGCGACAAACAAGCCTGCTCTCGGAAGCTATCTGAACAAAGGAAGTATCGTCGGTATGGCGAGCAGGACCATTTTCAACAATGCCTGCAAGAGTTCCCAAGAAAGGAATGGGAAAGAGCAGCAACGGGAGATTCAACCGTGGCCAAACGGTCCTCCAAATGGCCAGGATTCTCCGAAAATCCCGCTCCCGTATGGCGCGGCTGCCGAAGATATTGATGAGGAGGTGGATAAAGGTGGAGAGGGAGTTGGTAAAGGCTGAGAGGAGGTGGATAGAGGCGGAGATGAGGTTCGAGGGAGTGAACTATGGACGAGTCCGCCGGGTTACTGATATTGTCGTCGGTGGGACCTTCAAGGCAATTTACGAAAAGGCCACCGACGGCAAGTGCCGCCGGGCGGATTGTCGGGCCACGATAAGGGACCGTCTGGAGCAGTTCCGGGATTTTGGTCTCAGAAGCCCGGAGGAGATGGATAGGCTGGAGAAGGCGGTAAGTTTTCCCTTTTTCAAATTCTATGTGAGAGAAATAGTCAGCTAAATTCATGTGAAAATTAGTGGAAGGGGGCAGTAGGGGCCCGCAACAAGGCAGCCCACAATATCGGGGGAGACGACATCATTGCTGCAGTTCACCTTTGCGGCGATGATGTCAGGTGGATTTTCAACCGGGGGTTCAAGTTGCTTTTTGGTATTTCCCACAAGGATTGGCATAAAGCCACCAAGGAACAATAAGATCTTACCTTTAGCTGTTGAAGGTTTTCTCATACCTTTCCATTTGTTAATGCGGCAGCTAACGGTGAGGATAGCCCCCCTACAGGTCCACCAGTCTCCCCTCCCCCCCACTCCTCCCCCCTATACCATCCGGGTCTTCTGGACCATTCTCCCCCCCGTGCCCGTGTTCCCTCCAGCCTCCCCTCCAGCCTCGAGTATTCTTTTATTTTACTTTTTGCTCGTTTAAAGTGTTTCGTTCGTTGTGTCCTTGTTTAAGTGTTTTTAGGTTATTATTATTGTTTTGTTTTTTTGTTCAAGTGATTTTGACTATTATTATTCCTTTTTTTTTTTGTTCAAGTTATTTCGATTATTATTCTTTTTATTATTATTATTACTACTACCCTCCTCCCCGACTGGTGCAAACTAGTTCCTCCAGCAGCCTACACAAAGGCACCGAACCTCTATATCTTCGTCCTTTATCGCGTCCAGTGCAAGTTCCTCCAACACCCATGGTTGGGCTTTTGGATAAAACCTTCGGAAGTCTCTCATTCAATTCATCCCCGATGGTGATTCCGCGCCCTAATATCCTAGGCAAGTAGACCCCAGCGCTTGTTTCACTTCTCCGGCTGTCAATTGAGCCAGAAGTTGATTTTTCAACAAGGTTTAGGAACAGCGGATTTGGAGTTCAGATACGGATTGACGCAAGTTGATTGTATATAGCAGATATAAAAAGAATGCAATTCAGACAAAAAACTTATCAAAGGAATAGACAATCAGAAAGTGATTAAACGGAAGTGAAGAATAAGATAAGACTAACAAAGACAGGAACGAAATGCGGTGAACTGATGATGAACAAATAAAGGGAAAAACAAGCTTCCTTATATCCTATCCTTCCTCCGTAACATGCTACTAGCGCATGCACAATCTTGCTCCTTGTCTCCTCCCACTCAGTAGTTGCGATATCCTCTTTCCCGAACCAGGTCTGAGGTTTGATCAGAATTTCCCCAGGGGATCGAAAGTGTGGCCAGCCGTAGGTTGTGTGTGAAGCCGAGGGTAAAGCTGATGTTCAGTGATCGTGAGTGATCCTGTTTCGGGGCGGTGTTATTGGAGTTTGATCTTGTTGCATCCTGTATGCAGGATTAATGTCGGAGATCGTCTGAAGCCACTGGTGGTGGAACAGTCCGCGAGCGACGGTGTGTAACAAATGATAGTAGTAGAGTTTCTTATCCAGCGCACATGGGAATGTATGCATGTGATGAGCAGCCTAATTTCCAACAGTTCAGGTAAAGGGGTCAACTAGGAGGACGTTTGCCAATTCATTTTATAGCCTCAATTCTACTCGCTCGCACGATCCCCCGCCCGCTCCTACCCTCTCGGAATCGGAACCGTTACCACTGCTTTCTGATGGACCACCCTTTCGACGAGGCGCCCAAAGCCCGTCGACCGGATTGAGAGCAAAGTTCAACGCCTCCAGAACTAGCGGTGGGCAGCGGAGGGATGATGCTCGTTCCGGAGATACAAATACTGGGCTTTGTTGAAATTCTTTGTATATTTCCTATGTATATTCAACACACTACCGTGTATTCTTTTACTTAGTTTGTGTTTCGGCTCCGCCTGTCCACTGCTTACATTACTACAGCTAAGATATATATTATGGTGTTTTATTGTTTATTTCAGGATAATATCTCGGGATTTAACATGTGCTTTCCAATCAGGTGTTTAGGATTTTACGGTTGTTTATGTATCTCTTATGCACCATTCTTGGTCATGATATTTCTAATAATCACTCCACACCCTTTTGTTTTCACGCACATTATTTGGGATTTAATTGGTTGGATTTCAGGGTCAAACATGTTCGCACTTATGTTTCTTACATTGTTTTCCCTATATTTCTCTTGCGCATATGGACGCGCACTTTTCTATAAATAAGGTGCTACCGCCCACCTGGCTTGGAAGAATTAAGAACCGGAACTCCTACCAATCCCTTCTTCACCTCCTCGCTAATTGTGCCTCGCAACCCCCCTCGTACTTGCGAAGTATTATCCACATAGAATAGATTGTGCCGCATTCACATTTTGAACAGTTTATGAGCCTGGTGCTCTCCTTACTCTATAAGAAATACGCTCACACGCTTCCACCTCCAACAGGGATGAACCACGATCGTATACCTACCTCTACCTCTACCTTAGCAACCGTTGTTGTGGGAACGGAAAATTCTCGGCATTCGGCTCGGCGCAACCCCTTTTCCTCACCTTAAAAGGACGCGTTCCCCCGTTGCAACACAACTTCCTTTCTCCCTCAACAACCACGCTCAGTCTGCGCAGTAGTGAACACTTAGGTGCCGCGTACTCTTCTACTTAATTCCGTCCTGCTTCGTGCGGGAAGGAGGCTTGCTTTGAGCAGGCTTGTGGATGTAACAATCCTATTGTTAGGTAGTTATGCAACAGGCAACGATAGTGGTTTCCTATAGTGAGCAAGTCTTCTTCTTTGTAATAAGGCTTAGGAGAATATTATCTCTTCAGATAGTACGGAACTGGCTTGCTTGTCTTGAGTCGTTTGCTAGAGGTACTATCTCTTCAGATAGTAAGATGGGTGGATTGTCGTGCGTGATAGAACTATCACAATAGTTCTATGTTCGGGCAACCTGTCGAGATTATCACAATAGTCTCCAGGTTCTTAGAGCGTAGGTTCTCGTAGAGATGAAGTGTATGTAAAGAGAGTAAAGCGTAATCGTATTGCAATATCTTGCGTATAGAAAAGTACTTAGATGGTTGCGTGAAGATCCTATCTCTTGGTCGGAACCAAGTGCCTTATATAGGCATCTTCTCACAACCCTAACCTTGGTGACTCATCACCTCGCGTTACATAAACCTCTATGACTCATAGTGAGTCATAGCGCTAAATCCATCAATGACTCATACGAGTCATCACCCAACATTCCGTTTAACCAATCAAAAACTCATAAACCAAGTCATGTGCTCAAAGGAGTCACACGCGCGAACCTCATGACTCATAATATGAGTCATGTGTGAAAGTCATTACATCATATGACATCACAATCGTGACTCATGAAACCATCAACCAATCATAACATAACAATGACTCGCAAGTGCATAGTCATGTGAGAACTATGAGTCAAGTAACGTCATAGTGTGAAATCCAACATACCTTATGACCCATAAGTATGAGTCATGTGAAATCTGCCTTGCTTAGTCACGATTTGTGACAGTGGATTAGGAACGGCTATTTTGTGTTCACAAAATACTAAAAGACTGAGAGAAGTGCTGAGACAGGCCCCTATCATTTCTTCGAGGATTTTTCACCACGGAACATCACCAAAATGGCTGATACAGCAGCTAGCAGACAACTTCGTGACTCAGGGTCAGAAACTGAAGAAACGGTTAGAGTGGCCTCTCGTCATGCTACACGTTCTACCACAGCTGCTGGTGAATCCTCCCGTCGTCCTGCTTGTTCTGGTTCCAAAAGCCCAGCCAAATCGCCCTCAACCTCACCTCGACCTCCGGCCGGTAAAAGATCTACTCCGGCCCCCGACAAACACATTCAAAGTTCCAAGAACTCGGTCGCTCCAAACTACAAACTAAGCTCGATCCCAAAGCTTACCAGAAGCGAAAACTACCGTGCTTGGAGAGACATTTCTCAATATGTTCTCGAACTTTTTAACTGTTGGAGTATTGTATTAGGTGAGGAAATGATTGACGATTATGCCGAAGACGACAATGATAACTTTATCGATCGCTACCAGTATGCCGGGACATACTTCATCCAAACCGTAGAGTCTCAATGGCTCATCCTCCTCGCTACCCCTAAAACCCCTCCTAAAATATGGACCGCTCTCGAGGACAAATTTGCTAGAGAAAACACTTCATCTTTCTTCGACCAACTCAATTCTGTTTGCGATACCAAGTACGATATATTGGATCTTCTTTCCGATGATATCAATAAGTACGATACCTTATGGAATCGATTACACCTCCGATGCTCAACTGCCTCCTTTACCGATCGATACACCCTACCGTTTGTCTTTAAAAAACTGTGTTCGAGTCACCTGAGGCTAAAGCAGCCATCCTCCTCCGTTCTCTTCCCGAATCAATGAATAATATCGTTGATAACCTCCAAACCAAGGAGGACCTTACCTACGATCAAGTCTACAATAAACTGATGGACTTGAAAATTCCTACTGCTGTTAACTCTGCGGATAACAAAGCGTATAAAACCGCTGATGTTAAAGGAAAAGGAAAGGAACCACGAAGAGAATCATCCCGCAAGGGACCACCGACCTTACCCAAGGAATGTTCCTACTGCAAAAAGCACTACCCAACTGCTTGCAGCGATGGCCATACCTGGAATGAGTGTGTAAAACTCAAGGCCGCCAATCTGAAGAATAAAGAAAAGAGGACCGTTACCACGGCAAAGATCGGAAAGGAAGAAACTCCTGAACTGGTCAGTACTTTATCCTCCGTCCGAATCACTACCAAAATGTCCTCCTATCCCCGATGGGTTATAGACACGGCGCAAGCCCACACATGACAACAACCTAGACCTTTTTATAAACTTCAATACCATGAAAGGGACCGTTAGGTTAGGCGATAACTCTGTGATAGAGAAATGTGGCCGTGGAACAGTTGTGATCTTGGCCAAAACCTCTATTGGTCATGTTTCTTCTGTATACCTTGAACGTGTTCTTTGGGTTCCTAGTTTGGGTTCTTGCAGTTTGTTGTCCTGGCGCGCAATTGATTCTTTGGGGAAGGGATTTTCTTTGGCTAGTTCCGGAAAGGATATGTATATTTTTAGGGAAAATAAAACAGAGGTTATCTGGGGAAAGCTTGACGGATATGATTATGTTGTGCAACAAGAGAAAGAGTCGGCAAGGAAGATGACTTACCAACAGTGGCACGAAGCCCTTGGACATCCCTCACCTGTCTATCTCAAAAGCAACAACTACTCCGATGCTACAAACCTCCCCAAAGTTCCGAAAGACTGGCAATGCGAAACATGCATCACTTCCAAAAGCACAAAACGAAAGCCTACATCGATTACCGACATACGCTCAGATAGACTGTTCGAATTAATTCACTCCCAACTTAGCTGAAAATTCTCCAAAACCTCCTTCGGCAAATCCAACTAGTATGTTACTTTCATAGATGACTGCACGAGATACGCTTGGATATATCCCATCCATGCCAAATCTGATACGGTCACTGTATTCACCAGTTTCATCTATGCACGCTACACTCAAGATAACGCCATAATCAAAAGATTCAGAACAGATAATGGAGGAGAATACGTCAATGCCGCCATGTTAACATTGTTAGACAAGCAAGGCATAGTACACGACCCCTCTCCCGCTTATTCACATGAATCAAATGGTGTTGCCGAATGATACAATCGAACAATTATCACTGCTGCTCGCTCTTTGTTGACTGGCTTACCTTTAGCTTTATGGGCCGAAGCTATCGCAACTGCTGTTTACCTTCGAAACAGACGCCCTAACAGATCCATAGGAAAATCGACGCCCTATGAATCTCTCTACAACAAGAAACAGTCGATCTACCATCTCCGCCCATACGGGACGAAATGCTTCGTTCATGTACCAGAGGAGAAACGTCAACCTGGAACGAAACTAATGCCCCGGGCTATCGAAGGATATCTTATCGGTTATACCTCTTCTGATAAAATATATAGGATCTACATCCCTTCGCAGCATAAAGTCACTGAAACTCGACAAATCCATTGGACAACCAAGAGGATAGGATCGCTTGGAACTACTACCATGGAACCGTTACTTGCTGAGGAAACTTATGCTACTGTCTACCCCCTATCCCGTCCATTACCTACCATTAAGGTTGAAAAGGAAACGGACCAGGACCGGAACAGACAAATTAACCCACCAACATCTAAGGAACTTTCGTTACCGCAAACCAGATTTTCAGAATCACCCGAGCCTCCAGCTACCCCACTCCCGGCTTTGCCTGTGGAACAACCACAAGATATGCCACCAGCACCTGTTGACCCTACTGTGGAAATACCTGGACCATCCTGGCGTTCTGGAAGAATCTCAACACAATCGTCAATCAGCTACAAAAAGCAACTTGGACACCGAGTACAACTTGCTACTAGTGAGATACCGGACGAGGACCCCACCACCTATCGCCAAGCTGTAAATAGCTCACTCAAGGGAGAATGGACCTCGGCTATGAACGATGAGATTAATGCACTAAAGAAGAATAATATCCTTGACATTGTCAATAAACCAATAGGACGGAACATTGTCAGAAGTAAGTGGGTATTCAAAACCAAAAAGAATGCCGACGGTACATTGGAAAGATTTCGAGCAAGAGCCGTTGCGCAAGGATTTTCTCAAGCACCAGGCTTCGACTTCGAAGACACCTTTGCCCCAGTTATTCGGTATGAATCCGTCAGACTACTGATTGCGATATGCGCCAGAAACAAATGGCGACCGCGACAGTTCGACGTCAAATCTGCCTTCCTTTACGGTAAATTGAAAGCAGAAGTTTACATGCGACCGCCACCAGGGTTCAGTGACGGAGCCAAACTATGGAAACTTAACCGATGCATATATGGACTTAAGCAATCTGTGAACGAATGGTATGCTCTCTTCGCTAAATTCTTGACCTCCAAAGATTTTACCGCATCAGATCAAGACCCCTGCATGTTTATCCACAACAAGTTCGAATGCTAAATATCGCTTTACGTGGACGACATTGCAATATATTCAGCCGATACCCCCCACATGACAACTCTCATCACAGACCTGAAAACGGCATTTGAGATCTCGGACCTCGGGGAAGCCTCATTTCTACCCGGCCTACATATCACGTATACATCAGAAGGTATTGCTCTTACCCAGGAACGATACATCGGTACTATCCTCTCTCGATTCGGAATGGAAAACTCGAACACAGTATCCATCCCCTTACCAAAAGGCATTATACTTACGAAAGGGATTACGGAACAACCAAAAGAGCAAGTTACCACATACCAATCAATGATAGGTTCTCTCATGTACCTCGTTACCGGCACCAGACCCGATCTAGCGTATACGATTTGATTTCTAGCACAATTTTCTTCTTGCCCTACCGACGAACATATAAAGGCTGCTAAACACGTCTTTAGATATGTTAACGGAATGCGAAACCTTGGCCTATTTTACCCGTACACAACAACGAATGCTATCGATGTTTATGTTGAGGCTGACCTTGCTGGCTGTTATGATACCAGAAGATCCACCTCCGGTTACATTGTTCTATTCAATAACTGTTGTGTCTCCTGACTCTCAAAGAAACAAGCCTCTGTCGCCAAATCAACTACCGAAGCAGAATTCGTTGCGATGTCCTACGGTACCCGCCATATTCGATGGCTTCTGAAATGCCTCGCCGACCTTCGCCTTCATGTTCCAATCACTATGCACGCTGATAATACTGGTGCAAATTTCTTGGCTGTCAACCCTCAGATCAACGTTCGAACAAAGCATATCGCCGTGGACTTCTGCATCACGCGCGAAGCTCTGGAAGACAACTTGTTCGTTCTCCTTAAGGTTGAATCAGTTAACAATCTTGCTGATATAAGCACCAAAATCTTGGCAAAACCTGCGCATCAGCGAATGATTACTTTATTGGGCTGTAGATAATCTGGGGAAGTGTTGAAATTTCTTTGTATATTTCCTATGTATATTCAACACACTACCGTGTATTCTTTGACTTAGGCCCTGTTTGATTGCGACGGTTCCGTTCCGTTGTCACATACAAATGACCGTTACCTTCCGTTGTGAAATGGTGCAAACAAAATGACCGTTTGATACCAAGCATAGCAACGGTTCCGTTTCTAACTAGTGGCAACCAGATGGTTGCTATGTAAACATGTATGATTAAAATATTTGCCCTAAACAATAATTATTCATATAATATTGTAATATTAATAGTTTTTAACTATCTCCACTCAGTATCAACCTCGCTCTCAAGCAATGAAATGGCCAGCAATTGTGATATAGACCGAGTTACTCATGCTATAATTCAACAGCGAATACGACTTGCACTTGCCTCGGCAATCTATGTGCATTACTTTCTTCCTATGCGGCCTGTTTATACCTCTAGCCGTACTGGAAATCGATATACAGAAGAAATTCTCCGGGCACATCCTCGACGTGTAATCGATCTCATCCGTATGCCAATTACAACACTGCTGGATCTACGTGATTGGGTAGTTGACCGGGCTCTTCTTGAATCGACACGGGTTATATCAATTGAGGAACAGTTGATAATGTTTTTATGGATAATTGGCCGTGGGGCAACTACCAGAGAGGCTGCTGAGCAGTTTCAACATAGTACCCAAACAATTTCACAGTAAGTTATTTCAATTATACTTGTTTTGTAATATTTGAAGTGCTAATATATGCTGTTAAACTAGTTACTTCCATCAAGTTTTAAAAGCGCTGCTTCCCCTTTATACAACATTCGTTCGTCCTCCACCTAGCAGTATTCCAGCGAGGATTCGGAATGACTGGGGTAAAATGTCAGCATTTGGAGATATTCGGGGTGCTATCGATGGCACCCATGTTCTTGCTCATGTTCCGGCTTCTCAACGTGCGGCCTACCGGAATCGAAAAGGTGAAATTTCACAAAATGTACTTGCAGGCTGTAGCCTGGATATGTACTTCTTTTATGTTTGTCCCGGGTGGGAAGGGTCAGCCAATGATGCCAGAGTATTGGAAAATGCTGAACTTAATGGTTTTCCAAGAGAAGAAAATGCACTGTATCTTGCAGATGCTGGATATGGACTGAGGAGAGGCTTTCTGACACCATACCGTACCGTTCGATATCATCTTCGTGAGCAGTCGCTTGCCCGTCTACGTCCTCAAACAAAAGAGGAGCTCTTTAACCTTCGTCATGCTCAATTACGAAATGTAATTGAAAGACTCTTTGGTGTTCTTCATTGTCGGTTTCATATTCTGAATTCAAGACCAGAATATGATCTTGCAATACAAGCCCAATTGGTTTTGGTTGTATGTGCATTGCACAATTTTATTCGCCATCAGGCAAATGGTGAGGAGGATGATTTTTATAAGGAGACAGACTTGTCTAGGAATGAAGATGATACAGATATATTATTGGATGGACAAACTGGTGTTGAACCTTCAAGCCAAATTGATAGTGTACAATTGGTTGATATGGGGGAAATGGTACTTGAAAGAGATCGCCGAGCAACCAAAATGTGGATTGACTATGTAACTTATCAGAATAGAAACAGATAGAGCTAGTTATAGTATCTATCTCATACTAGTACATATCTTGTAGTTGGCCTCGTAACCACAATTCTTCATCTTCTCCACCATCTAACGCTACAAAGATTTCTGCCTTAATGGTATTTTCAAATAGCTTATATCCAGCAATAATATCCACAGTAGACCAGCCTTCCTTTCCCTTATAGTTTTCCCCCAAGTTTAGTAATAGCTTGCTGGATAACAGAGGAAATAGTGGGTAATGTAATTGGAGTTGACATCATCTTCTCAACAGCGTTAACAAGTCGTATTGCAGGCGCTTCTGAACGTTGACGAACACGACCCAAAGGTGTAACTGGAGGCCCACTATCCATCCTTCGTCGCTTAGTTTGTGAGGGGCTAGAAGCTGAACTAGCATCATCAGAATCGATACCATGACTGAGGGTGGTTGGAGATGGTGAATCAATAGTAATAGACTCAGTCTGTCCAAATCTAGGATATATAGCATGACGTCCTGTTGCCTGAACTCCTTCAAAGATTTCTCCCAATTCAGCAATATTACCAATAGGCCTATCGCAAAACTCTCGAATGGCAGGCTGTTTCTGAATTTCAGTTTCCCACACATCATCTGGTGCAGTCACAGCACCAGTTAATGTATCATACCCAAATCCACTCATCTCCTTCAATCTAATCCAAACCTTCCACTTTCGCTTCAAGTTTTCAAGCTTGGCTTGACACTTTTCTCCTGCAAGTGGTATTTCTTTCCCAGCAATAGCACAAACAGCCTCTGAAACTGAGTTCCATACTTCCATTTTAAACCCATTGTCAGATCGTTTGCCAGATCTAATTGCTTGTACCAACTCCTGTACTAAAACAGTTGTCATTTCTGCCGACCAGTCCACAGTTCGCCCACGGGGCTTTCTTGGCTTTGATGATCCGTGGCTCGAATGATGAGGGAATATCCTGATGATCTAGAATGAGGATCGAGGTTTGTTGAGGTTCAATTCCAGGAGGTTGGATAGGAGAAGGAGTAATTTGCTCGACTTCTTGAGTAGTGGCTTGACTATCTGTGAGTAGCTCTTGATCAGACATTGGTATTTGTAGTAGTAATCCAAGTTGTAATAGTAGTAGTGGTAGTAGTAGTTGAAGAGAAAGCGGTGGTAGAGGTTGGCATAGGTAGAGTAAAGAAAGCAGCAGCAGGGGCAGTAGTGAAAGCCAGAGTTGGACTTGGGGTGAAAGTGAAAGTGGAAGCAGTAGCAGAAGCGGGTGCAGTAGCAGCAGTAGTAGTAGTAGCGGCAGCCGTAGTGGTAATGGTGGTGGTAGGAGTAGTGGTAGCAGTAGTGGTAGCAGTAGTAGCAGTTGTAGTAGAAGCTGGACCCAGAGTAGAAGTGGAAGCAGGAGTCGGAGTAGAAGGGAGAGCAGGAGCCAGAGTAGAAATGGAAGCCAAAGCCGAGAGTAGATCCGAGACTCAGGACCAACACAACAGTATTAGCTATAGTGCTGGTAGTCGTGGGAGCTGAAGTGGGAGCAATAGCTGAAGCAGGCGCGATGGGAGCAGGAGCCAGAGTAGGAGCAGGAGCAGGAGCTGTAGGAGCAGAAGCCGGAATAGGAGTAGGAGTAGGAGCAGGAGCCAGAGCAGGAGCAGGAGCCAGTGCAGGGGCAGGGGCAGGAGCAGGAGCGGTGGGAGCAGGAGCGGTGGGAGCAGGAGCGGTGGGAGCAGGAGCCGGAGCAGGAGGGTTAGGGTTAGGAATTAAGTTGATTGGTTCTAGAGACAGAGTATAGTACAGGACCAAACCTACTGCCAGGGCCGGTACATTGAAGAGTCTGAGAAGGAAACACAACATGTGAGAAGGCAATTACAACAAGGTAAGAGTCAACTTAGGGTTAGGCACCGAGCAAGCGAAGCGAGCGAGGTGTAGGGTCTTCTGTGAAGACGAGAGGAAGTTTTGAGGGAAAAGTTTTTTGTTGACAAAAAGATGGCGGACAGTCTTCGAAGCGATGGGTGGTAGCTGTTGAAGATGGTGCTGTTTCGTCTCTGATCCAAGAAACTTTTCAACGCCGGGGGGAGGGGGAGTATTTAGCCTCGAACCCTTGGTGTGGAGCTGTGAAAAATCACTCGGTTTCCCATCGTAAAAGTAGTGCACATTTCGTCAGATCGAAAACACCTAAGTGAAATCTACGGTGATGAACTGGCATTTCCTCGTACAAACGGTACTCGGAGTGATAGTTCCCCCGCGTGGAGCAGGGTTTATTCGTGGTGTGGTGTGCACGAATGGTCGTTGTATTGGACGAAAATCGCGCACCACTACCTCCGTGGTGGTGTGAGCGATTATTTCGACGAAATGGAGGTGCGTGATAACGCACGCGGTCGCACCGATCGTGACGAAAAGTCCTATATGCGCGCCGGAACCGGAAGGATGTCCAAAACAGGTAACCGAACGCATCCGAAGACGTGCCGGCGCATCCGTGTGATGAACACCGCATGAGTGTGACTCATGCGCGCTGACATGCATGATGCATGTGCAGGCCCCCGGGTGTGTTTCCGGATTCAGTAATTCAACTCGGAATGAAGAAGACTTACCTGATTTGGAAATGTAATTACATTTCCTAATGCGGTAAGGGGACCGCACTTCCTATTCGGGAAGTGGCGTCACGTGTGTCACGTGTGTCCAAGCCACATAGCCACCTTCAGCCACCCGACGCCACGTCACATGACGGCCGTACAGCCACACCCCAAGCCACACAGCCACGCAGCCACACAGCGGCGCACGGCGCCACAGGGGCGCTACGCTCCAGCCACATAAGCCACGCAGCCACACAGCCACACCGGTACTAGCCACCCTACTATAATGCAGACCGGTCTCACATCCGTCGCAACGTGGCAGGCGCGACGAGGACGCGGCTGGCGGACAGTGCCACACCTCGTACCGGTGCAACATGCTCCGGTACCACACCACTCAATCCC
>Ga0307517_10001854_pt1 | contig 34590 bp, 31 predicted proteins | sample 23_EM_MG_FD_194515 | JGI IMG/M metagenome (GOLD analysis project Ga0307517, IMG submission 194515) | Populus trichocarpa ectomycorrhiza microbial communities from riparian zone in the Pacific Northwest, United States - 23_EM | ecosystem: Host-associated > Plants > Roots > Unclassified | place... | reverse complement strand
CGTCAGGACGCAAGGAACGTTGCCAGGTAGCATCTGGAAGCGTGGGATGTGGTGGGGCGTTGCAACGCAAGTCAGGACGCACAGGACGCATGGGACGCAGGAGATGCGTCGCTTGCGTCAGGACGCAACGCCGACGGATCAGACGCAGGGTCCGCTTTTGCTGATGTCCACCTCTTTCTGCAACACATGATTCCTCTTCGACAAGACAGAAACATGATGCCGCAACCTAGATACTTCTTTCTCCAAGTCCATGATTTTTTGTAAGACAGCCGAAGCTACCAAACCCGCCTTAGCAACCTTAGTCGCCGAAAACGTTGTAGAACCTCGCTTAACCATAATTAACAGATACTGTGTAGTTAATGGAGGATGAGGAAGTACAAATAATAGATGGAAGAGGTAAATCTATCTTCTAGTGATGAAATTAGAGTAAGAGTAGGATGCTCTTAAACTAAAGACTTGAAGCCGTCGTGAAGAGGGGTCCAAGGATCTCGATTGGTCAAAAACCAAAAATATGACAAGTCAACTGAGTTTAAATTTCAATCCCCGCGCCCGACTTACCCTTACCCCCGAGTACTCGTACACGTACCGTACTCACAATTTTCAGACGATTGTAAAAGCGACCGGATCTGCATATGCAGCCAAGAGGCTGTCCGTCAGACCACTTCAAGTATTGCTTGGTGAGAAGCCCTCAGGCTAGGGAACACGCAGGTACTTGAATTTAGGTCACATTTTTCAATTTTATCCGCTGTTACTGCTGATATCATTTGGCCATCTGCCTTATGCGAACCTAGGCGGATGCGGTCATTTACGGTCGTCTTTACAGCCGTCAGAAAATTGCGAGCAAGGGCCCATTGGAGATTTCTTCAGATAGCCTGATTGTCGACTTACACAAGGGCGTACATTTAATATTTTATGACGTAGAGGACCCGGTGGTGGTGGTGGCCGGGTAGGCCCGAGATGACAAAAGGCCATTCGAAATAGGACAGTGCAATTTGAGTGAAGGGCCAACTTCTCTCTAGAGCGACCTCATGTCTTGTGTTTTGGAAATAGCTCCGGTATGCCTCCTGATTTCTGGAGGCGTAACAAGGCGAGTTTGATCAACACTCTCACTACTAGTAGTGCCAATAGAGCATGAAATATTAATTTTCCTACTTCACAGCTGCTTCACTGCCCCATCGACCGATTGGGATTTGTGCATACGGCAGTCCACAATCATGTTGGTTCCACAGCTAGTGTGACATGATCGCGTTATTACTTGGAACACACCTTCCCCCACCACGCCGCAAAAATCGCCACGGCCCCCGCTCATCATCCCTCACAGGAAACCATATCAACCCACACAACCAGACATAATTGCCCAAGAATACACCCTCTACAACCGTCGAAGCTGTGAAGAATCCAAAATGTCTCAATCTCATATCAGCGAAAACACCAACTCTTCCAGCGATCCCAATTATTCCAATAATACCAACTGTCACAATACAACCGTTTTAGGTTGCAATTTCTGGAATAACTGCACGATCGCTGACGAAGATTCGGAAATTTTGGCCTGGCTATCTCCACTCGAGCCCCAGACACGGCACGACGATATCCGAAACCGTAGGGTTGAGAAGGTGGGAGACTGGCTCTTTCAAACAGAGGAATATCGAAATTGGTTCAGTGGTACAAGTAGTGGTGGACCTAATTGTTCAACCTTGTTTTGTTACGGAAACCCTGGGGTTGGGAAGACCCATATTAGGTAAGGGCGAAGATCCTCAAAGAGGGAGAGGCATTGCTAATATACTATGATGTTAGCTCGCTAGTGATAGATACATTATGCAAGCAGGCCGTGGGGGGAAATGCCAACGTCGCGTGCTTCTATTTCGACTTCGCCATACAGGAAGAGCAACCACTGGCTTCGATTCTAGGTTCGATTTTGAAACAGGTTGTTGGTGGACTTAACGAGGTTCCGCAAAAACTAGTTGAAGCTTTTCGGGATAGTAAGAAAGTAATTGGTGGTAAGAGGCTAGCGCCCGCGGAAATTGTCGAGTTCTTGCAGGATATCTCCTCCTCACGACGTACATATATATGCATTGACGCCCTAGACGAGTATCCGGCGAGGCATCGGGCGAAGCTCCTTGATTCACTCAACCAAATCACCCAGAAGTCCCTAGGTGCACGGATATTTCTCACCGGGAGACCCCATATCCGAGGTGAGATTGACAAGCATTTTTCTGGGAGGGCGGCGACTAGATCCATAACACCCACCAAGGGTGATATCATCACATTCCTCCGAGCAAAACTGAAAGAGGATACGATTCCGGACGCGATGGACGAGGGTTTAGAGGGGGAAATTGTGAATAATATTCCCGAAACAGTTTCGGAAATGTAAGTATGAAGCAGGATATATAACAATACCTAAGATGGTGTGCTGACAGACACGGTGTATAGATTCCTACTTGTCTTCTTGAGTATCGAAACCATCTTGAAAGAGGCCACCATATATCGAAGGAGAGAGAAGCTTAGAGCAATGAAGAATAGCTTAGACGTGGGAGGCGCATACGAAGTGATGCTGGGAAGGATAAAGGCGGAGGGTGGGGAGAAAGCAAGGCTCGGGATGGCCGTTCTGATGTGGATATCCCATTCGAGGCGGCCTTTGAAGGTAGACGAGATATGTCACGCCATAGCAATCCGGATAGGGTCAAATGATCTCCATAACGACGACATCCCTACGATATCGACTTTGCTGGACTGTTGTCAAGGACTTGTCACGGTGGATAAGGGTGCCTCGACTGTTAGGTTGATCCACCTTACGCTCCAAGAGCATCTTTGCACACATCCGGACCTCGTTAACGGAGCCCACGCGACGATAGCAGAAGCTTGTTTGGCGTACATCAACTTCCAGCACATCAAGGATCTTCCAACCGGCTCGCCCCCTGACCGGGACACCCCCCTCCTTGAATATTCTTCTTCATATTGGGGAATTCATATGCGAATGGAGTTCTCAGATCGCGCAAAAACAGTCGCACTTGGGCTTCTTTGTCAGTTCGATAGTCACATATCTGCCAAATCCCTTTGGAAGTCAATCAGCAGTAAATCTCCCTTCAAGTATAGCTATGGCGATAAGCCGTTTTCCGCTCTGCACTGTGTCTCGTACTTCGGCATCCCCGAAGTCGCAAGTACTTTGATAAAGATGAACAGATGGGATGTAAATCTCAGAGATGGTCTAGGCATGACTCCACTCATATGGGCCGCAATGTATGGGCACGAAGAGGTAGTGGGATTGCTCTTGCAAAAAAAGCATATTCAACCTGATCTGCGGGACCAGGTTTGTGGCCGAACAGCACTTTCGTGGGCTGCTGGGAATGGACATGAGGGCGTTGTGAGGCTATTTCTTGAACCACGATTTGTTAATCCTGGGAGCATAATCCGTTGGTGGGAGAAGGTTCCACGCGCAGCGGGTCTACTGTTCGGCAGGAGATACGTCAACCTCGATAGTTTAAGTGAATCGGGCCAAACGCCGCTCTCGTGGGGTGCCGAGAATGGCCACGAGGGAATAGTGAAGCTACTGTTGGGGCGGAAAGAGGTCAACTCCGATAGTTCAAGCAAATATGGCCGAACACCGCTCTCGTGGGCTGCCGGGAATGGCCATGAGGGAATAGTAAAGTTACTGCTGGGACGGAAAGAGGTCAATCCTGATAGTTCAAGTGAATCTGGCCGAACACCGCTCTCGTGGGCTGCCGAGAATGGCCACGAGGGAATTGTGAAGCTACTGTTGGGGCGGAAAGAGGTCAACCCTGATAGTTCAAGTCGATCTGGCCGAACACCGCTCTCGTTTGCTGCCGGGAATGGCCATGAGGGAATAGTAAAGCTACTGCTTGGACGGAAAGAGGTCAACCCCGACATCCCGGATCAGCTCTATGGCCAAACACCGCTCTCGTGGGCTGCCGAGAACGGCTATGAGGGAATAGCGAGGCTACTGTTGGGGCGGAAAGAGGTCAACCCTGATAGTTCAAGTAGATCTGGCCGAACACCGCTCTCGTTTGCTGCCGGGAATGGCCACGAGGGAATAGTAAAGCTACTGTTGAAGCGGAAAGAGGTCAACCCTGATAGTTCAAGTGGATCTGGCCGAACACCGCTCTCGTTTGCTGCCGGGAATGGCCATGAGGGAATAGTAAAGCTACTGCTTGGACGGAAGGAGGTCAACCCCGACATCCCGGATCAGCTCTATGGCCAAACACCGCTCTCGTGGGCCGCCAAGAATGGCAATGAGGGAATAGTAAAGCTACTGTTGGGCGGAAAGAGGTCAACTCCGATAGTTCAGGTGAATCTGGCCGAACACCGCTCGCGTGTGCTGCCGAGAATGGCCATGAGGGAATAGTAAAGTTACTGCTGGGACGGAAAGAGGTCAACCCTGATAGTTCAAGCAAATATGGCCAAACGCCGCTCTCGTGGGCTGCCAAGAACGGCTATGAGGGAATAGTAAAGCTACTGTTGGGACGGAAAGAGGTCAACCCCGACATCCCGGATCAGCTCCATGGCCAAACACCGCTCTCGTGGGCTGCCGAGAACGGCTATGAGGGAATAGTGAAGCTACTGCTGGGGCGGAAAGAGGTCGACCCCGATATGTCCAATAAATACGGTCAAACACCTCTCATGCTAGCGGCCGCTTCCGGACACAATAGCGTTGTGAAGCTTCTACAAGCCCGCCATTCCTGACATGTCCGGTAATTGGGTCCCCGCTTGATTCCCCGGAGTTTATCATCTCGTCTCATTGTGAAACCATTTGCTGGCGCATGTAATTTCAAACGAATATGAGTTTTATGCGGAGTTGTCTAGGATTTTCATTTGTTTCCTATCTAGAATTTTTCTTCCAGCGTTTCGAGGATTAAGCCAGAAGCTTCTTGGATCCGTTAGCCTTTCTCCTGCCCCCCAGACAATCCAACTCTTCCCCTCAATACTAGAATAGGTTTAGGCTGTACCGAGATTTACTTTCTGGTGGAGGGCGTCTCGGCCTTGTACAGTATAATAACTCTTTTCTCCTTTGCGTTATCATGATAGAGTACAATGTAATTGCGGATATGCGGATATGCGGTCATGAGAAATACTGTTATAGGGCATGTGGCTTTGAGGTTTCCTTCATGAAATATGTCACTGTGCATTTGGGAGTTGGCACACGGGTAGGACCTAAGCTTTAGGATCACGGAGGATAATGGGATATCATATCAGGGGATTCTAGGTTCCATGAGATCGTTAGGGATCAGATTCCGTTAGCTGCATGTGTTTCTTGCGAGTTTCTTGCGTTTCGGGAGTGCTTTGTTGTTAGCTAGGTGGAGAGAGATATCTCCTGGCTTGTCCTCCACCAGAGAGAGAGTAGCCATCTAGTCCACCCTTCCTTTATTCTTCGCCGCTCTACTTAGAGTTTATTGCGATTTCACTTTTGCACTTTGCCTCTCTCTTGGTTTCCATCAGCTCCACCGATATCATCCCGGAGTTGGTCGTCCATTGCATTCGGATCAGGCCACAGTCCTGTTGGAAATAAATTCATATTGCTCGGCATTCTCAAGCTACAGTTTCTTTTTCATCATGAAAGTTCTAAAGATCGGAAAGATGTTTTCTCTAATAGTCGAGTAGGAGTACCGACTGTCAAAGGAACGCATGGAGGCTATGGAGATGAAAGGACAAGGGGCCTGCATTGAACTAAAGGCGCAGGAAAGCGAGAGTCTTTGTGATGGATTTTTTGTGAAGGGATTACACAGAATGTTTCTTTCACTTTTTGTTTCCATTGGGGTGCTGAAGATGCGGGGAAGAAAGCGAACTTGTGTGATAGTCAATGGAAGGATTTAGACTTGGATATCTTTTTCATATATATTCATGTCCTTACAATCACTTTAGCAAGCAGGAGAGTAAGTTGAGTGCTATTCACCATGTTGCCATTCGGCGCAGTATCTGTTAATTATAGCAAATATGTTCAACTTCATCTCGAAATAGCTCTCAATCTTGGCATGAGTAGGGCTGACAGGTATCCTAACCGCTTCAGTAAAACATCTTGCGGTTTCGTACTCGATATAGGGTTCTCTAGTAAGGAACACCAGGGCGTTTAGTGACTCCAAGAAGATTTGTCCCAGTTCCTCTTAGAGCTCCCGGGGGTGCTCCTGAGGGGATTAATCCCAAGCGACAGTGCATATATTACCCGCAATAATGTAGCCATCTTCTCCGGACTGTATCCGCTGAATTCTTTTTTTAGTTCTCCGATAAGCTTCCTGTATAAACTGCCGGATTCTCCCTCCGCTAACAAGTCACTTGGGTATGGCGCCCACCATATTTACTGTCAACTACCCCTGGCTGGAAAGGAACTCTCAATATAGTCCCACTGCCCCAATTTCTTTTCCTCCAGCCTGATCGCACAGACTATCAATAACTGGGGAGCTACCATTTACTGATCGCCTGCGATATCTGCATTATCTTTCTCAGACATCAGTCCTTCCCATGCAGCATGGTCCAAGTTAACCGTACCCCGCTATATCCAAGTATGGACCACCTGGCAAGCCACTCGGACAGATGTTGATTAGTTGATTTTCCATAATGAGACAAGATCTCTTCAGTTGCGATACTAGTACGTTATCAAGACCACCACAAGAAACTTCCCTGTTGAAGTTTAGTTGCCAGAGTGGGCGGGGGTGTTCATGTGGCTTGTGAACCCATCTTAGATTCTTCAGCCACAACACCCGAGGAGGTAATATTCTTGCCGATCTCTCCTCAGTCATCAAGTATCAGGGATACCGTACTCACGCGGCCGAGTGCTGAGTTCGTCATGTGATCATCGATTCCTATTGACCAACTGGAATCGATGATCACGTGACGAACTCAACACTCGGCCGCGTGAGTACTCTAAAGTTTTCGCACAGTTACTTTCGGTCAATCTACTCAATAATCCCAGTCTCTTCCGAAAACATCTTCCATTCTGCTTACAGTATTCAAATCACCTGTCCAACCCAGGATGAATGATGCAGTATTGTCTACCTAAATTTAATAAGCGAACTCGGATTGGCACAGACGTCCATTCGCAGTGTCTGATTCTCAGGTACTAGTACCGTACGAGAACAGCGCCCCCAAAGTTTAATTTAGTTCAAATGTCGGCCCGCTCGCTTCTTTTCCCCAACCGAGTCTAGCTGCCCACTTCTAATTGATCAAATCTACGCCACTAAAGCCGTGGCTGTGGGTTGCGCTGTTGTAAGTTGGCTTTGTCAATCTACTCGAGTACCACGAGGCTGAAGGGAGAACTCAAAGCCCCTCCGGTTGGTTTTGTCGTCCAGCAATGGCTTTCGCTAGGACCCGTGCTGAAAGTTCCGCTCCTTACTCGTAGAATCGATGGCCCCCGCCACCAGGACACATCTGCCATTGAGAATGTGTTTTTTTGGCCACCCCCCTTAAATCGCCCCAGGCTGGTGAGGAGAGGGAAAAAGAAGTAATAGAAGCTTCTCCCCAAAAAAAAACTTCGCCTCAGCGTTAAGAGAGGGATCGGGACTTTGATTTTTTCCCCTTCTTTTTTAGCAATTGCCTTTGCTCAATAGAGATTATGATGATTCTTTCAGTCAACAATATAACACTTATAGTAGTAACAATAATTGAGGTAAAGACATCAAAAAAAATCGTAAAAAAAAGAGGAATCCTTAAAATTATTTATCTTACTTCCGGTAAGGGTGCCGGGGGGTCTTGTTTTCGTACAGGACAGGGATTATTTCGCAGGTCGACCTACGAGGAGTGCGAAAACATATTCCCGGGTACTTGCATGTTTTCCTTTGAGTTTTCCACGTACAGTACTTGTACCACTGGCTTGTTTCGGTGTCGGGGAGACAATGCGTTAGCGTACCGTAGGCAAAGTCCAATTCCGTTTCGATGGTCGGCGATTGTATCCTGTCAGTTGACCCTTGTCACCCATGGCTTCTTACAAGTTCCCTCTGAGTTGCTCGAGTAAAGAATTACATACGAGTAAGTTACATGATACGGTGAATTCTCAAGTTCAGTGGGTTGCAGAGTGCTACTACAAACAGAGAGCTGAAAAAATAAATAAGGTGAGGGACAAAGGGCTCTCCGCCCTGCCCAGTTTTCACCACATGTAGGAGATCTGCTACTATCTGAACTTGCGCCATTTGCTAGTAACAAACTGCTCTGCGAAATTGCAATTGACCGCCGATAATTCCGTACGATGCGGTATTCTATGAAAGGAAATAGCCAGCATCGGGAGTGTCAGGAAAGACTATACGGTAGGGGGGGGTGGCCATTAGGTCATACAGTATGATAATTGCGAAGCACTCAGGTATTCACGAGGTGACCGGACAGCCAGGGATTAGCGAGGCGGGCATTGGCCGCGAGCTCCTAATCCCTGGCTGTCCGGTCTCCCACGTCCATACCCGAGCACTGCATGTTACGGCGTGGGTAAATTACCGATCTTTTGTTGATGTTGTTGGTATCCGCAAAAAATCTGGAGTGTCAACAAAGCTTGTGTCTAAATCGGTGGGATACTAGAAAATCAGAACAAAAACAAAACATCCGCCCAGTAGGGGGCCGCGGATGGAGGCCACAACTGTACCCTCGGATCGAAAAAGCATATCCTAGCTCCGTGCACTAGGCTCCCGGAACTGTCCTTCCCCCTGACTTAAAAACGCATGATAACAAGATAAAATCCATCACCGATGCACTACCAGCACTATACCATTACAGCAAGAGCTCACCCAGCAATTCCCACCCCTCCAAGTATTCTCACGACACCCGGCCCATTGCCCCATGGTCACCGCGAAGAAAATTTCTCCCCGGCGAATAATCTACTCCAAGTTCACTTAAACTCCTCTCTTCTCTCTTAAAGAACAAGGGTCATGTCCGAGGTGGGCGACGGTGCTACAATATCCAACCTTACGGTAACACAAGTTGTCCTAACAAGCCATGCGAACCTCACAACATCGCTAAAATGCCACGGCGAAGGAGGGTGCGGTTATCTCCCGGATACCGGCTTTCGAAGCACTCTCGGCCTCCTGCTAGCGACCATCGTTCCTGTCCTCTCGGCCGCAACCCAATCCGTTTACATGCGGCCGCGAAGGCAGTTTTCGAGACGCTGCAAGGATGTCGTGCTCCGGATCATCTTTCCCGAGATTGGACTGTATAAAGTGCAGAAGGAAGAGGCCCACCGATCGCGGGTCTTGAAAGTTTTACGCTCGCAGGGGATCGATGGAGTGACTCGGCAGCAATTGATGGCGATCCAGGCTGGTCGGCTCTACCTAGAGAACGATCTCACAACCCTCGTTCTCAGTGCGGATCAGGGTAATTGGTCACAGTTTCGGTGGTGCTCGGAGGAGCCGGACTCGGCCATCCCGTTGGGGATTGATGATATAGCAGCTTATGCCGGCTTGCTCAAGGGTCTCCCGACGGGCAGGAGAACGTGGAAGGGTATCGGACTGCCGGATTTTGCCTTGGTTGTCCTTACAGTCCAATGGGCCTGGCTGATTACGACCATAGCCATTCGCCTCTCCCGCGGGTACCGGGTCTCCCTCGTCGAACTCTATAGCTTATACTCCCTCGCCGCCTTCATCTTCGAGAGGCTTCTCACCCGACTCAACAAACCAGCTTGGGATCAGCATTGTATTTCCCTTAGGCCGCCTCCCTCCGTCGTCCCACAGCACACCAATACATGTGGTGTCCGAACGCTGTCAGAGCTGGGCATTGTCGTGCCAGCGCTCTTATTCCTTGCTTTCCCGGTCTACATGATGCTTTACGGGAGCTTCTTAGGAGGATATGACGACGAGGGACCTGAGGTGGGAGCCCACGGGCCCGAGCCTGCAGTTTGCCTTGCCGCCGGGGGGATGTATTTATCGGCTGCAATCTGGGGCTTTATCGGGCTTATGGTTGCCAGAAAGTTCGAAGACACCAAGTTGTACCTCTTGAGATGGGTTCCTTGGTCGATCGGGATTATGGTTATAGTGGGTAGTAGACTCATGGTCTTCTCCATAGCCATCATGCAGGTTGTGTGGGCTGCGGATCCGGGGATTTACCGTGTCCCTCCGCAAAGGTTTTCGCTGCCGCATATTGGCTAGGGTTTTTGCCAGGGTTTCATCGCTCACTTGTATAGTATATTTTCATGCGAAATGTGAAGAATTCATGCTGGAGTTTGTTGTCTTACGATATCGGATGTATGATATAGTCTATTACATATATGATCATAACAAGGGTTAAATAGAGAAACCGCTCTGGAGTTGCTGCTAGAAGATTACAGTGTGAAATGGGTTTTTACAGGGCATCCCCGACAGTCATATCTTCTATAATTGATTATAATATATCCATAGGAAGCGCGAGTATATAACTAGCTACCAATCCGAGCTCCCATTCCAATACTTATCTTACCCAGTGACAAGTTGTCGTTTCCGTACTACAGGAATAGCCTCGATATGAAGCACATCTCATGCCCAATGCATGGGGGAAGTATCAACAGCAGCATGTTGGGGGGGGTACCCAGGAGGCTACCATTCCCGAAACTAGTTAGACCGTCGGTTATATCCTGGGACATCCTAGACTTATGACTAGTGATGACCGAATGCAGTAGTGCTCTCTTCTTGTGGTGCTCCAACGTGTGACAGATCTAACCAAGATCTTCAACACAATGATCTAATAGCATCTTGATAAGAGATCCCATCGGGGGGGGGGGTTAGCTGGAGGTTTAGCTTGTTCGGCAAGAGAGCCGCTAGGGTAGCGAGAAGTGGAATGGTGCCCGAGTATGCTCCATGCGGATTTAGCAACCATGGTTCATTTGCGGTTCGGGTTATGATCAATAAGTTTTTCTTGATGCATGTGAACTAATTACGACGGGCCGCAACACATTGGGGGGGCGACCACCCTAATCTCAATTAGTCTCTTAACAAAACCTTTAGTCTTCTCTTTTTCCCTTTCAACTTTATCCATATCTCATACCTTCTCACCAAATCTGGTTCAATAAATAGCTTGGGTTGTTGGCTTTATATTCCACTGGAGATACCTATTACCGGATTATTTTTTGTCTTCTGAGAAGTATTCAAAGTTAAGGCACGGTTTAGGCTGGTAAATACCCGTCGCCTACCGTAGCGGGGAACAAAAGGTATTCAGGTATCCACAATAAGCTCTTTACAGAGTGCTTCCTAGCCACGTGCACCGAACCAGCTAAATTCCGCTATTGAAAATATCAGATAAAAAAATCTACCCCCCTCCGGCCCCGCCCTCACGTTTCACCCAAACGAATTCTCCCACCCCACAGTTGATACATTGCCGGGTACCAAAACAGATTCTCTAATTCACCTTTTTTCCGCTAGGTAATCGATACCAAGAGTAGACCTTTGGAATAATTCGCAAAAATGGGTTCGCCGTTCGTTTGCTCATCCCCCTAGCACATCCCACCTTGCCTCCATTTTTCTTCACACGTGTACTCTTTCTATGAGCATCAGTGATCGGACAGACAGGGATTAGAAAACCTATGGCGATGCATGGGTTTTCTAATCCCTGTCTTGTCCGATAACACTTCCATACCCGAGTACCAGCCCCGGTACCTTTCACCTTCATCTGAGTTTCCTTCTGTGCCCCGTCCATCGCACTCTTGATGGGGTGTGATTACTGAAGACAAAAGGCTAATACAAGTATAATCACTATTAATAAGAAGATACCTTGGTTCTACTTTCCACCACTAAGTTACTAGCTTCACTCGGAATTTTTCTCGGGCCCTTGTGATAGCTACTTCATTGTGAAACATCTTCTTGGAGGTAATAGCTTCGGTTAGCGGCGCTTTGATCAATTGTATGTGTGTAACACTACGGGATTCGTCCAATACTTTCTATCAGAAATGCCGGGATTTTTTTTGGCGGGACGCCCCACTTTCCATGAGGCTCAGCCCGGAGATATTCTATCCATAACTTTCGCGCTTCAACCTCCACTCCTCCTCTGCAGGGTTCCGTACGAAATAACATGAATCCGTCAACCCATCTCCAACCCGTTGTTACTGCCACGTGCTACAAAGACAGCTTCAACGTTACCAATAGCTACAACACCACAAATGTGGATGAGAATGCCCAGCTCCTAGAGTGGTTATCGCCGCTAGAACCTCGCCTACGCCATCAGGATGTGCGCACCCGCCGGCTGGATGGTTTAGGAGATTGGTTTTTACGGACAGACGATTTTGTCAACTGGTGTGATGGCAAGGATGGATCTTTCCTGGCGACTCTCTTGTGCTCTGGTGTCCCGGGGGCCGGGAAAACGTACCTCAGGTAGGAAGGCACAGCAGTAACCCATGCGCAAATTGGAAACCAATGCTAACTGACGGAATCAGTTCCATAGCGATCGATGAGTTATGCGACCGAGCCGCCGTTCGGAAAATTGCCGTTGCGTGTTTTTATACTGCGACTTTCAGAGTCAAAAGATACAAACTCCCGAGAACGTGTTAGGTGCCCTCGTCAAGCAAATTGTGCGTGGGCTAGACATTACCCCTACCGAGATCACTGCGGCATTTCAGAAAGCAAAGGGTCATGTTGGGGGTCGGGGTCTCCGGGTTCCTGAGGCTCTTGAGATCCTCAGGGCCGCCCTTGCTCCGTTAGACCGGGCCTTCATCTGTATTGACGCCTTGGATGAGCTCCTGGGGAAGCACCTCCCCAAACTTCTACGCTCATTACACGCTATTCACCAGTCATGTCCGGGGATTCGTCTTTTCTTCACAACTCGGTCCCATGTTACGGTCGAGTTTGAGGAATATTTCCCCTGAGGCCCGCGATTTCTGCGGATGAAGCCAACTAGGGAAGACATCATTGGATATGTGGAGATGATGCTGGATGACGATCCCAACCCTGCGGCAATGAACACCGATCTTCGAGCGGGAATCATAAACCGGATTTCGGAGACAATATCGGATGTGTATGTAGCCTCGGTTTCTAGTTCATTTATTGGCCAGTCGCTGATAGTAGCACCTAGGTTTCTGCTAGTTTCTTTGAGCATCGCGGCAACATTGGATGAGACAACAATCTACCAGAGGGGCGAGCAACTCGAAAGGATGACCAACGGCCGTGGTTTGGGAGACGCCTATCGTGTGGCACTGGATAGAATTAAGGCCCAAAGCCGGGGGAAGTCAAGACTAGGAGTGGAGGCTTTAATGTGGATATCTCGATCGGAACAACCAATGAGGACGAGCTATCTCACGCCCTTGGGGTACAAATAGGGTCTACTGACTCCAACCTTGATAATATCCCCTCGATGCAATCACTGTCAGCCTCTTGCCTTGGGCTTGTTGTCGTCGATAGAGAAGAACCGATTGTCCGCTTAGTGCACTTCACACTTCATGAATATCTCAACAACCACCCCAAGATGTTCCGGAACCCCTACGCGGTGATGGCGGAGGTTTGCCTGACATATCTTAATTTCGATTCCATTAGGAAACTTCCGCGCACCCTGAACGCTGCCCCACAAGAGAGCCCCTTCCTCCAATATGCTTCCAGCTACTGGGGACACTACGCGAGAAACGAAACCACAGAGGGGGTGAAATCACTTGCATTACAACTCCTGGAAGAATTCGATAGCCATATATCAGCAAAGCTTCTCTTACGCCCCCATGTCTTGGAACTGGCGGTTGGGTTCGTAGAGCTGGCCGAGGGATTTGCGGGGCTACACTGTGTAGCATATCTGGGTATTAGCGGGATTGCCGGGGTTTTATTGGATATGAAAGATTGGGATGTTGATCAGGCCGATTTCGTGGGCCATACACCGCTGATATGGGCTTCCAAGAATGGGTATGAAGACATTACAAGGCTGCTCTTAGAAAACGCGGGGGCCAACCCTAACGCAAAAAACACCAAGGACAGCCAAACAGCTCCCCCTTTGGCAGCTCGGTGTGGGCAAGCGGGAGTGGTGAAACTCCTTCTAGCACAAGGTGAGGTCAATCCCGAATCGCGAGACAATTATGGCCGGACACCACTCTCCCACGCAGCCGAATTTGGGAGTGAGGAGATAGTCAAGCTGCTTCTGGAACGGGAAGAAGTTGATCCCGAATCGCCTGATGACTATGGCCGAACACCGTTATTCTGGGCTGCCCGGCGGGGGCAGAGCGAGCAAGGGATAGTAAGGCTGCTTCTTGAGCGGGGTAGGGTCAATCCCAAATCGCAAGAAATTTCTGGTCAGCGTACCTATAGTGCTCACCGATAGCGGCCAGCCACCCTCTAAAAATCGACCTCCATCCCTGAGCTTGTCGCAATAGCATGAATCCATTCAGCCCCAGCGATCCCCCTGTACAGAGTCCTGAGATGTCAGTATCGCAACTTCTCCCACCGTTCTTAACGCAACTCTTGTTACATTGTGAATGGCACTGCGCATTTTTTTCAAAAACAAGCTGAAGAAAAATGTGCTAGGACGTTGTAGTTGCATCCCCCCACAACGTGCGGTGTATGTTTCCTCTGAGTTGTCTCAACTGAAGGCTGAGTTTGCTGTGTTTTCCCCTAGCACATTTTTCTTTAATTTGGGGGTTTACGGTATTTTTGAGCTATCGTGGTAGGTGGGAACTGGAGCAAAAAAATTAAGCGATCCCCGAGTATATATATCGAAATATTACCAACCTCCTGCGGCTTATCCCTCGTTCAAGGGAGTGCCCTTTGATAAAGTAGACCTCCGTTAGACCGTACTATGATTATAAAAGATCTAGTACAATAGAAGATATCATGGTGTAATCTAATCATGGTAATTCCATCTATTATATTCTATATAGATGTAGGAGGGGAAAAGGCTAAGGGGGATTTTTTTTGTTCCCTGTTGGTACAGAAGATGCGGTAGTTCAAGCGCTTGTGGTGGGAATATCGTCTGGATCCCTGGGTAGGTGAACAATTGACTTGGACAGGCCAGAGGAAAGAAAAAAAAGGCAAGCTCTCTTTGAGCACCGGTTGCTTACAGTGCCAGCAGCAGCGATATTGGAGAAGTGAGTAACCCCTGTGGTTCCAGAGCTGCTTCCATGCAAATATCCAGCCCATATGTTGCTGCCTTCTCTCTTAAAAAATAAAGCTAAGTGGGGGGTTACACTTTCCCTCCACCACTTAACGTAGGCCACGGTGGGCCGAAACACACGGTGACGCGAAACAACCAAAGTAAAAGGTACCCTTAGTAAGCAAAAGCGAGCTGAAGTTGCCACTCAATTCGTGTCACCGTATGTCATGGCTCACCGTGGGGTACATTTTCTTAATACTGGAGTGCTTGGCAACACCTAAAAGCCCGAATCTTGGCACCAATTCATCCGAATACTTTATGAATCGTCAAGTAGATGTATTGTGAGTAGACATCCTATCCTGAATATTGGAATTACGTGCCCCCGATCCAATGAGAGTAAAAGACATATTTCATTCAAATGTTTGGTGCAAAGCAAGCTAACTTGATTACATTTTTTGATATCAGAGGCTTGTTGGGAGAATCGATTTGTGGTTGAGTATCTAGTGAGTTCCCAGGTTGTTCTGAACCACCACCTGTAATGGTTGGGCTGGCGCAAACTTGCACAATACCAGAGCCTCAGGAGTTACAACCCCATCTTTCTTCTAATCATACAGCTTTTATGGTACTGCGGTAGATATCAGATTCTCACTAGAAACAAACTGTCACCAACTCTGGCAGGGGACAAGAATTTAGATTGGGGGAGCAGTCGATCACCAGTAATTTCAACCTATTAGATAGTATTAACTTCTTCAACAATATTATCAACTTTGGTACAGAAGAAGGATCCTGGAAGAATCAAATTCTAACACAGCTATTGCCATTTGGATTACAGTAATGACTCCAAAGCAATCCAGGTGAGTAACTTGTTAGAGTGGACAACTGGATACTAGAAGGTGAAAGGCATAATGCAGAAGATAGTTGTGTTGAGCCAGTGTTGTTAGGTGCGAGAATCCAGGTGTGAGGAAATACTATTCAGGTAAGAGGAACTTTTGTCTGAGTAAATATGATCCAAATAGTGCTGAAAATTAGTGAATAATTCAGGGGATGAAGAGAGGCAGTGCAATCAGGCTAGAGAAAAGACAGTGCCGTCACTGGACTACACTCTGCTCTCATTGCTAAACTCGAATGGCCTAAAGCTAGTATGCTGAGTGGCATATTTAAGCAACTGGCTAACAGAGGATAAATCCCGGGCAATATGTAGAAGGATTCTGAGAATGGCAAAACCGAGTTTGGTAGGTGAGGTTGCCTACTTTCTAATACGGGAAATTCTCTGCAAGCCAATTATATTATTTCTAGGGGTATTTATTTGTTGACTTTTGAGAACAACCCTCATAAGTAAAAAAACCGGATTTTGCGTCCACACACATCTGAATGCACCCTGTAGTGGAGTTTGCATCCTGTCAGTATCCGGTATATCCTATCAATCATGTTTTCAACTTTAGGAGCTAAAATGAACATGTAAATATTGTCCATTAGGGCTGAAATTTCATGTTTGTCTACTTGATTATTAGATTAATCTTAAAAAGAAACGGGTTTTTTGATTACATAAGTGCAACAAAATGCTCCCACAGAACGCAGCCAGAAGATGAAGGGTGCGACACAATGCAAATAATGTAAACTGATTTTTTTTGGTGATGCTCTTCCCTAACTCCCAACTTGAGGGCCAAAGGTTACTGCCCGATATCACCTAAGTATCACCAAACATCCCAGCACCACTCACCAGGAGACCCTATATCAATAACAGAATTGCAGGAGGTGTTAGTAAGGTGGTTAGGATACCCACCAGACCTACATATACCCATATTAGAAGTATCTCAAGCTAGGTATAGATAGTTGTACCAATACTGATTAAATGAGAAATAAAGTGAGGGTCGATATTGTGAGCATCATTTGGGAGGAAATTGTGGGAACATGAGAAGTAATGTTCAATACATTCAAGTGGCTAATACAAGTACTGGGTATGTGTTACTAATGCTAGTGTTTAGTATCCCTCCTATTCCCTAAAGTGTTGATACATTATCAGGCGACATTACAGGGTACTGGAGATCAACAAATTTTGATAAGATAGCGAAAGCAGAAAGTTAGAGACTTATTACACCACTGTCTTATATTCCTCTGGTAGAAAGACTTTTACCATTTCCACTCTAGTTCATCACACTGAGACATCTCTGCCAACCCTGGGCCTGTCCACCACACTTTGAGAGAGTACCCCCCCCCCATTACTCCAACCTTCCACATTCAAGAGCTACTGGAAGCTTGTTAAACCAAGCTCAATGTTCAGCTTCAGACAGGCCCTCTGCCCTCTTCTCACTTCATCCCACAAACTATCCTACTAGCTAGCTATATCTCTTATAATTACCTTATATTTGATTGAAAGGGAAATACCAAAACTGCTAATACAATTGCATTAAAACTAGAGGATGGGTGCACTAAGGACAGCTCCTGAATCCTAGTATTGTGTTGGATGGATAGGTTAGTATTAATCACACGGTTTTTAATAACGACAATTGGATTTTAATAGAGTGCATATCGGGATTTTTGTCTTGGGTAATCGCTGTCTCAGTTCTGTACAATACGATATCTCTTTATTTGTTTATATCGTGTTCGCATAGGGTAGAATGGATTAGACTATAATGATTTATCACAGACCATATTTTTTTAAATACTATTATTGTGAGCTCATTCACGGGTGCGTTGAAGAGGTGGATATTTTTATAGTCTATAGGTATGGTAACAATAGTTTTTGAGATTACAAAAGCCTTTAACATATAAGGATGCACTTGCTGAGAACCAACCCCTTCCTAGAGTGATCTCATACCTTGTGCCTTGAATCATACTAATAATATGCCTCTAATTCATCTATGCTATTGCTGAGCGGAAGGTGGCATGGCCTGAGGATAAGGAAAAAGTTAACATATCAAAGAAACCTCAAAATGGCTATGTACAACGGAGGACAGAACGAAAACTAAAGCATGAGGGACTTTAATGGGGATACTACAGAAACGAATTCATGTGAACTTATATCAACAGCGATTCCTGGGGAAGAAGATCATAAACTCTATTGTATCAAGTGTGAACCAGATGACTAGATAGATAGCAGGGTTCAACTCTCCCCTCACATGAGGGGAGGGGAAATTTTACCCTCAACTGACAGGCAATTAGTGAATCCCTTGTATGCCTGAGCTAGATCAGTGGAGGGGAGATAGCTTTCATTGAATCTTAATGCCTCTAAGATATGAATGCAGTTCTCAAAGAGCTTCTCGAACATCTTGCTCTCTTTTTCCAATTTGGAGCTAACAATATTAGCATGGCCATTCAGGAGGTTAAATGTTTCTTGGTTCTCTTCAGTATATTGGCTGATGATATCAAGAATGAAATAAGACAATATGATCACTTACTCAGGCTTCCAACATTCTGGAGTGACAATCCATATAATCTCGAGAACACAGAAAAATCTGTTGTTCCCCGCAGGTTTGCATAGAGGTTGGCGTCCACTGCTGCATCCCTCTATGAGGTACTATATGGTCACCAGTGTTGATAATCTTTTGATCGGTGTGGGTATTGCAGTGCAGGAACTCTGGTTGATATCTACTTATATATCTGTTTCGCACACATAGATATCTTTCATTTCAATAGGGGACCGGTTGGATTTGGCCTCTTGGATGCTGTCACTAAGCTCTTGTAACACAGTTCTCCTAATGCTTGCTAACTGGGAATGACCAATTGCTTCTTGCATATCAAAGGATTGTGTTATCACAATAGTCTCGTTAGCTGGTGATCTCATCTCAGAGAGACACTGATGTACGAAGTTCAATCACAAGTGAACTCAGGGCTTGCATTTGAGCCAGGATCATGTGTAAAGAGTGCTGTAGAAATGTTATATATCTTGTACCATGGGAAGATTATTGTCAAAGGGCAGGGCCCATAACCCAGCACCCAAGTGTTGTATTACACTCAAGTTATTATTTATTTATAAAACTTGTATGTAGGAATGTACTTAGATGGTGGTATGAAGCTCTCCTTTCTAAAGTGAAAAGCATCCTATTTATATCTGATCTTCACTTTATCCTTACCCTGATGACTTATCTTTATTAGTTATCCCGCTCTTATCACTCATAATGTGTCATAATATCAAATCCATTAGCCTACTCATATGAGTCATCTGTAAAACAATCTTTAATCAATAACGACTCATAAAACAAGTCATGTGCTCAAATGAGTCACATGAGTTAAACCCATAACTCATTATGTGAGTCATGCACAAAAGTCGTTACATCATCTGACATCACAATTGTGATACAAAACTTACTCAATTATAACCTATTAATAAGTCACTGTGGGGTAGTAATGCGAAATACTATAAGTCAACTGATCTCATAGCATAAAACCTAACCTACCTACTAGTAATTAGTATTAGTCAGGTGAAATTTGCATTCCTTAGTCACGATTTGTGACAGAGATACTCTGATTGTGGGAGGAAACCTTTGCTGGTATCTTGATAATCTTTTGTTGGAGGTCGCCAAACTGTTTTGGTGTTCCCAAGCCACACTGATTTCCAAATGAAATTTGACCCCCTGCTTGATGGATATGTAATGGTTCAAAATTCAAAGCATACTGCATGGAATTTCTGGCATCTGTGGTAATTGTGTCAGGAGTACTGATCATGGGGGTGGTAATTAGGATTGCATTCTCACTTCTCTGTACAGAAATATAGATGGTCCTGTGCATCCCTGCTCCAAGACTCTGAAATGTTACATGAACATTGGCCCCTCTAAGCCGCCTGTCAATTAACCCTGTGCCAGTGGATCGTGTGGTGCAATTCATGGCAGTTTCTGTTCTTGGTTATGTGTACACTATCGGTGAGAAGAAAGTGAGCTGTCAGAGTGTGGGCTGTGAAGATGTGGGTGGTAAGTGTCTGGGTGTGGTTGGTTGAACAATTTCTTGAATAGTGTGAATCTTATCAGTACTTGTAGGCATCACAAAGGTGTGAATTGTTTCTCATCATGTGACCAGGCAGTCATGACATGAAACAACCCCACTTAGTTGCTAGACGGACATAATGATCTGCGATATAAGTTTCTACTATCTCCCAAACTATTATTTGTTTTCAAGATATTTACAAACACTCCAATCCGTCCTTGTATTTGAATTTTGAGTCTCTATTGAAATCAGAAAGTCAGCTTAACTTCCTAATTTTCAGCCAATCAATCATGAGTCAGCTGGAAACAAACCTCACTATTAGCATCTACAATCGTAGAGAGCCTGAGGGACAATACCTAATAGGGGTTTGACCAAGGTACTTCCTTTTTTAGCTCTCTACCAGTAGCCCTTCCATTTACACAGCTAATGATCCGGTAGCACCGGGAATGCCCAGCGACCACCAAAGAGTCTCGAATCCGCTGCAAGCATTCACTCTACTGGTGTCTCCGCGCCAAGAATAGGCACCTCTTCCGGAATAGCGCCCACTAGCCCATAAAAGATGGTGTTCGGGCTGTTTGAAAAAGTGTGAGGAAAAGTTCCGGTAGCCGGAAAGGCCACATACCAAAACGACCCCACGACGAACCACCGGGTTGGACATTTTGTAAACTCCCGTGGACCGATATTGATTATTCTTAGGAACTAAGTCTTCTGCGTTGTGAGAAACCCAAGAGTTTAAATTAATATAAAAAACAGAATGACAAAGGGAAGAAGCCTCTCCGAGGCTACAAGAGGGGCCAATTCTCGCACTATATAAATACAATACGATGTCTTTTGTAGAAATTGGATTGGTTTTGAATATTCCACGAGACACCGTACGCATAACCTATGAGCGGATAACAGCAAGGAAAACAATATCTGATTCACAAGAGGATATCAAGGCTAATAAGTTTTACCCCATGATTCCCATCGAGAAAAGCGGCCTCAACTCTACCCCCCATATGGGTCCGGAGAGTCTATTCCAAAAGAGGTGCCCATTCTTGGCGCGGAGACATGAGTACAAGGGTCCATCAGCAAGAAACTAGATGGCGCGTCTTCTCCCCGGGAAAACACCATCACACGGATCACATTGGGGCCTAGGTTAGCCGAAGGTGCCGTCGGGCTGTACCGCAGAAGCCGGGAGGACCGCTTGACAAGGAAGGTGTTATCCGAAGGGCATATCCAGGCGGGGGCATCATCTGAGGGGCCGCCGGTAAGCTACTAGTATTACGAGAGAAGAAGAAAAACTCGGTTAGATTGAAGTGGCCGACTGTTATCGTTTTAAAAAATGTACGAATAGAAAATTGTAAAGTATACACTCTCAAGTGTCGCTCATGAGCCCCATACAGTGGATCACGGCTCCGGCAAACCGACAAGGATGGAAATCCCTATTGAAGACTTCAGAGTGACTGATGCAAGGCTCTCTTGATCGTAATCAGTTTGCTGGAAAACCTCCATCAAACACTGCCTTAACGCCATTCAGCTGTATATGTGACGGCGCCCTATGATTCGTGAAGCGACAAAACCCCATTGGAGGGGTCAATGAAAGGAACGCGAACATAAAGTTGCACTTTCCTCACTCTTTCCTCTACTGCGTTCGTACTACGCACTACTGCTAAGCGACGAAGCCAGTCAGCTTACTCGCTACTCCACTCAGGTGATCACTCTATTAGACTGCGATAGTCAGACGAATAGCGGTAGGATTAACGGTGGGTCATTTCCACTTCCGGTAAAGGAGCTCTCCCTATACCAGTCAAAACCCTCTTGTACGAAATTTTCCACCCCCTTAGATCTAGATCGATGATTGGTTACTCGTCATCTAACCGGGTCGCCCCAAAACAACCCCAGAGACACTCCTGTGGACAAGCAACATCAGAAGCAAGCACGGGTTGATGGCGCATCCGGATTTCAGCGGCCCCGACAGAGCCTTGCCCGCCATCCCAGGCGACTCCCTTCGCTTCTGGAATATCCTAGATATTTTTGAACCCACAGCCTCTTAAAACATTGCAAACCACAGTATGCATGGTTGCCCCCCCACCCACCAGCGATCACTAGATAATTCTTAATTTATGCCAAGATATGTTCCAGCCAGCAAGATTAACAAGATGACCACTCCACCTTCTTGGGGGTTCTATCCTCATCCCATCAGGCGGTGTGTACTCAGACTCCGGAGTTGCCTCAATGGACGAAAGGACAGTAACTTACCAGTAGACCATGACGAGATGCGCACCGCCAGTTTCTCTCCCCTTCTCCTAGATTCGCACTCCCACATACGGTATATTTATTTGCGAAGAGCTAAGGCAACGCATCATAGCCCCAGGATTCGCCGCTTGCAAAGTGCGTGGTTGATGTCTCAAACATTCAATGGGTGGGAAACAAACCCTCAATGAGGCGCAATAAGCCCTTGATCCATTAGGTCTAGCACCGGCCCTGCAACCCCAACCTCGATACCAACAGCGATATAAAAACCAAAATTCCATCGCAAAGGAAGCCTCCGCGGGCCCGGCTATAATTCCTGTACCGTAAAAACTCAGTAAATCCACCATCGGCAATCGCTGTACTAAACCGCAATGGGCTTAACAAACCAGGTTAGCGAAATTGCGAATACCAGTTAATGAGATCCAGCTGGCTCAACTTAAATAGGCTATACCCTGCCTGGAAAATTCTATTCCCTTTCGGGGTGTTTCATCTAAGATTCCGGGGGCTATAGGCCCGACCGCCGATGGTGGATTTACTGAGTTTTTACGGTACTCGAGTACGCGATCTAGGCGAACAGGCCGGTAGATCACTGCGTAGGGCTGAGCTCCCCCCGCACCACATTTCCATCGGAAAGATGAATCACTTTTCTCATTCGACGCCACCAAGGACCGACCCCAAGTGATACGAGCGGAGTTTAAAGCCGTTAAGTTAAGTTCAACCTCGCTGAGATATCATATTCTAGACCCGAGGGAGGAGCTCACATGTGTTGGACGTTAAGGCAAAGATTGATGGCAAAAGTTGAGGCGAACGAGAACCAACTATGTTTAACGAAAGTTAGTTTAATGCCCTTCACCTCTCCACAAATACAGGTATCATCCGCCCCACCACATAGCAGCTTTTATCACTGCCTGGCTGTAAGCATCTAGAAAGGGCCTTTTAGAGCAAAACGCACTAAATTAAACAATCGTAAGGCCTCGTGGAGCAATCCCCTACTCTACTCGTAATTTTCTGACTTTTGTAAAAACGACTGCTATTTTATATGGGCAAAAAATCGACCAGAGCCTCAAGATTTTGGTGCTATTCAATAGCTGTCGTGTTTACAAACGTCAGAAAATTCCAAGTACAGTACCGGACATCAAACATTAGCGGAGGTTACCGGTAGGTTGAGTGCAACGAAACACAGGACCGTCACGAGAGCGGATATCCTCCAGAGTGGTTGCCTTCAGATGAAATAACACTCGTTTCAGGCAAGAAGTGCCCAAAGACAGGGATTAGAGAAACATCTTGCCAACCATATATGCGTATCCGTGAGTGCGAAATTATGGCCTCCCTTCAATGCTCGGGTACTCCCTTTCCTTGGAGGGGTAAGTTGGGAAAAGATGTGGCCTGGATCCGGCCTGCCGGGATACCCAACTTGGCTGCCCCGCAAAACCCAGTCGTCTGTTTTGAAGCAGCGGGAACTGGTTCATGGATTCGGGTCGCACCAGGATCCACTGACGCGATGTAAGACAACTTAAATTCCTGATGTGGAAATATCACCAACATGGAGAAAGTGTACTCGAATACGGGTAGGCTGAACACCGCATCCTACAAGTGCGGTAAAATACGGTGAAAGGTGCAATATCAGCTGGGCTGAATGTAAGAGAAGGAAGAGCCAAGAAAATGGCGTATAAGCGTAAGCCATATCTCCATTAAGACCAGACAGCCTCAAGGCCCCACCCTCGCTTAAGATCGATACCTGGTACTCGTAATTTTCTGACGTTTGTAAACACGACTGCTATTGCATATGGGCAAAAACCTGCGGCTCCGGCTGATTTTTTGCCCATATGCAATAGCAGTCGTGTTTACAAACGTCAGAAAATTACGAGTAGTCTACTGGATTGCCGCGCTCCAGCCACAGCGGGGCCTCCCGTTGCTAACCCTTCGGGTGCTAAGTCTGGTAGTAACCGACATGCACTTGCATATGCTCACATCTAACAGATGCAACATGCCTCCCCTTTAAGGCCCAGACTGTAGAGCGAGTCGGCAGTCATATGGAAATATATAGATTAGCTGCGATCAATGACGTCATATATGGTCGATCAACTATGCGTCCAATAGAGGATGTTGTCGTGTTAAAACAACCGCCAAGCACTCTCGTACTAGGCATACCAAGCTTGCGTGAACGAACCTAGAGTGCAAGGGTATGCCTGCCAAAGAAGCTCCTTTAGCCTTACTATTCTCGAATACACCGCGTTAGCCAGCATAGGATACAACATCCACCTGCCATAGTTCACCGATTTACCCTCAAACCTCAACAATGACTGATCTCCCTACAAATGAAACAGCCACACCTAGCATCAATCATTGATCTTACTTACTATGGAGCACACACGATGACGCTGCTCGACCAAGCGTCGCTGCGCCGAGATTCTTTAAGCGGCCAAATTAAGAAACTAGTTTTACACAGCACAATAAAAAGGAACCTAAGAAAAACGAAATAAATTCCCACCCCCACCCCCCCCCCCAAATGACTATATAACCTCCTCGACATTCCACCCCTTCGGATTCAATCACCACAACAAAAATTCGAGACTACACACCGAGCAAGAATCTAAAACTTTTGATACTTTAAAACTACAATCTTCTCAAAACCTAAAATACAATGGCCGAACACATCGTCCCCAACCAGTACATCATCGTATTCAAGTCAGAGGTCCCCAAGGAGAGATGTCAAGAGCATTGCCAATGGGCAACCGAACTTCATGCCCAAAGAATCAGTGCCCGCTCAGCCGACAGCGAGGCGCCTGATACTACCGGAGTTTTGCACCATTATAACTTCCCGACCTGGAACGGCTATGCCGGGAGCTTTGATGAAGACTCCAAGAACGAGATTGAAACCAGAGAAGAGGTATTATATTCCGGAAATTCCAGAGTTCCCCTAAGGCCTACTAACAGGAATGGTTGTAGGTCGACTTCATCGAGCCAGACTACAAAGTCTATACCCGAGCCCTAGTCACTCAAAACAACGTTCCATCGTGGGGCCTCGCCCGCATCTCACACAACCAAAAACTTACCCCTGAAACCAGGACTTCATACCCCTACGACAGCTCCGCAGGGGAGGGAACAAGGGCGTATGTCATTGATACCGGCATTCTAGCCAACCACGAAGTTGGCCTCTACTCAAATCGTTAGGGGGTGCTTCGCTGACCTGTATAGGACTTTGGCGGCCGCGCTACTTTTGGACATAACGCTGTCCCGGGATCCTCAGACACCGATATGAATGGCCATGGAACACACGTTTCTGCCACTATCGGGGGAACCAAATATGGTGTTGCAAAGAAGGCCACAATCATTGGAGTTAAGGTCTTGGGTGATGATGGATCAGGAAGCAACTCCGGTGTTATTGCTGGACTTCAGTGGGCTGCCGATCATGCTGAGGATGCCGGCATTATCAACCAATCTGTGAGCCCCTTGTATTTACCATCTCCCACGAAAGGTATGCTAATAGTATAGGTCGTAAACATGTCACTCGGGGGTCAAGCGTCTCAAGCAATGAACAACGCAGTCGCAGCCGTCGTCCGCATGGGCATGACCGTCTGTGTGGCCTCCGGAAACGATGGTGTACGGAGCATACCCCCCCTTTTTTTTCCCTCTTTCTCTCTCACCACCTCCTGGGCCGACATATCGCAAAGCTAACATCTCTCAAACATCCAGGATCTCGCAGACACTCAATCCCCAGCTTCAGAGCCAACTGCTATCACCGTTGGAGCTATCAACAGTACCGACACCGAAGAAGACTACTCGAACTATGGCAAGCGTGAGTCCCCCTCTCATAAATACTAGCGGTAAAGCCAACCAACTAACAACCATAGTGGTCGACATCCTCGCTCCCGGGACAAACATCACAAGTGCCTGGATTGACGTTCCCGGCGGCAAAAGTTTAAACAAAACCCGTACCATCCAAGGTACCTCGATGGGTAAGCCTCCTCACCCCCGTCCACCTCCCATAACTTATAGACTCTAATACGCGCATATAGCAACTCCCCACGTCACTGGTCTCGCGGCCTATCTGATCGCTAAAGAAGGCCTCCGTGGGTCCACCGCTGTGACTAAAAGAATCAAGGCCCTTGGAGCCAAGAACCAAGTCGTTAAACCCAAAGCTGGTAGTCCGAATCTTATCGCTTACAATGGGGCCAACTAATCTACCCTACCCCGCTTCTCTCGCTCCTCTCTTCTTCTCATCCTTCACTCCTTTCCTTTAGTGATTGATGTTTAGGAACTTGCGTTATTTCTGTCCTTTCTTATTTTTTTTGTCTCTTTTTGGAGGGGAGGCGATGGCTTGAATAGGTTTAGGGTTTTTTTGGTTATGCGGATGTTGAACATGGGAGGTCACCGGGCCGATCGAATGACTGAGCGGATGAGACAATGGGTCAATGGGTAGGAATATTATAAGCTATGGGAATATCATTATAATATTAAATATTCCAGAAGAAATTCTATGCGATTACCACGAAATTGTTTTTTGTCACCCCTTCTTTTCTTAATTGTGACTTTTGTGCCGGAGATCTCCTATGAGTTAGACGCTAAGTTCTAGCGGGCAGATCACACCCGCCGAGCTTAGCCGTTAACCTTCCAAGACTATCCGCCCATTCTCGAGTAGAGGCAAATGGAACCCGGAGCACAAAAATAGCAATAACCCAACCATCGGTACCCCGCAAAGATCAGGAGGAAGGAATAACAAAAACAAAAGAATCCCCCCCCCCCAAAAGCTATCCCATCAAGCGATTCGCCACAGCAGAAAAAATAAACAAGGCAACAAAAATTCACACCGAGCACAAAATAATTTAACCTGAACTGACCAAGCAGCGAAATTATCAGAAAAGCTACCGGTGCTCCACCAAAGCCACCGATATCGAGAAGGAGGCGCCGTTTGGACTGAGATGTTCACTACATCCCCGCCCTCTGGAGACAGCACGGAACAACCCCAGAGGGCTAAAAACGTCTGCCCGGTCGGGATCTGGATCTTCCCCAGCCGCAACCCGCGAGATGCATTAGACACATATATCCAAGATGTTCCATGCCTGAAGCGGAGGAGGTAAGTTGCATCGCACCCTTCCGATACGATGTCGTTTCCGGAGCAGATGACATTGAGAAGCCCCAATCCTTTGAACGCAGTAGGAATTAGGGTGAAAACTTCCCAACATCCCCCACCCGTTCTTCCCAGACCATGCCCACAAGCTTTTCCGTCCCGATAGTTTTCAATCATAATACATTTCCAGAATATCAAGCTCTTGAACGTGCTACACACTGCTACCTTGTCGGGCGGGTTTACCGTGCTGTGGCTTTTCTGTATTTTTGATATGCGGTGGGGATGGGGATCGCTCGGTTGCTCGAGTGGGTGGCATGTGTCGGGCTATGGATCAAACACTTGCCGGAGTTGCCGAAGGCTTACCGGAAGAAATGGGTGTCTGAGTCTTGGGTTTCGGTGTGGGCGCAAGTTTTGATTTCTCACTTTAGTCGGAAGCACCACGGAGCGATGGTGGAGAGGATTTCGAAATCACAACTTACGCCCCCGAGCACGCCACGGCTAACCCACAAAACCCAGTCGTTTGTTTTGAAGTACGATACTTGTACAGTAGCGGGAACTAGTCAGGTTGCACCAGCATCCACTCGCGCCTTGTAAGAAAATTTAAATTCCTGATCCGGAAATATCACCAAAAAATAGAGAAAGTGTACTTGTACCGTACTCGAATACTGGTAGGCTGAACATCGCATCATACAAGTGCGGTAAAGTACGGTGAAAGTGCAATATCAGCTCGGCTGAAGATAAGAGGAGATGTTAAGAAAATGGCGTACACAAGTAAGGGTGAGCCATATCTCTATTAGGACTGGACAGCCTCATGGCCCACCACCCTCGCTTAAGATCGATAGTCTACTGGATTACCGCGCTCCAGCCACAGCGGGCCTCCCGTTGCTAACCCTTCGGGTGCTAAGTCTGGTAGTAGTCTAACCGACAAATATTTGCATAGTATGCCCACATCGAACCGATGCTACATGCCTGTCAACTCCCTTTAAGGCCGATAGAGCGGCATAGAGTTAGTATTCATATGGAAATATATAGACTGGCTGCGATTCATGACGTCATACTGTACATGGTCGATCAACATCCCATCCAATAGACGCTGTTGTCGAGGTAAGACAGCCGCCAAGCGCTGTCGTAGTAGGCATACTTGTACCAGGCTTGCGTGAACCTGAACCTAGAGTGCAAGGGTATGCCCTGCAAAAGAAACTTCCCTTAGCCTTACTATTCTCGAATCCAAAGCGTTAGGCAGCATATGATACAGCATCCACCTGCCATATTTCACCGATTTACTCTCAAACCTCAACAATATGACTGATCTCCCTACGAATGAAACAACCACACCTCAGCATCAATCATTGATCTTACCATGGAGCGCCCATGGTGACACTTGTTCAACCAGGCATCGCTGCGCCGGGGATGCTTTACGCGGCCAAATTAAGAAACCGGTTTTACACAGCACAATAAAAAGGAACCTAAGAATAATAAAATAAATTCCTACCCCCCAAATGACTATATAACCTCCTCGACATTCCACCCCTTCGGATTCAATCACCACAACAAAAATCCGAGACTACACACCGAGCAAGAATCTAAAACTTTTGATACTTTAAAACTACAATCTTCTCAAAACCTAAAACACAATGGCCGAACACATCATCCCCAACCAGTACATCATCGTATTCAAGTCAGAAGTCCCCAAGGAGAGATGTCAAGAGCATTGCCAATGGGCAACCGAACTTCATGCCCAAAGAATCAGTGCCCGCTCAGCCGACAGCGAGGCGCCTGATACTACCGGAGTTTTGCACCATTATAACTTCCCGACCTGGAACGGCTATGCCGGGAGCTTTGATGAAGACTCCAAGAACGAGATTGAAACCAGAGAAGAGGTATTATATTCCGGAAATTCCAGAGTTCCCCTAAGGCCTACTAACAGGAATGGTTGTAGGTCGACTTCATCGAGCCAGACTACAAAGTCTATACCCGAGCCCTAGTCACTCAAAACAACGTTCCATCGTGGGGCCTCGCCCGCATCTCACACAACCAAAAACTTACCCCTGAAACCAGGACTTCATACCCCTACGACAGCTCCGCAGGGGAGGGAACAAGGGCGTATGTCATTGATACCGGCATTCTAGCCAACCACGAAGTTGGCCTCTACTCAAATCGTTAGGGGGTGCTTCGCTGACCTGTATAGGACTTTGGCGGCCGCGCTACTTTTGGACATAACGCTGTCCCGGGATCCTCAGACACCGATATGAATGGCCATGGAACACACGTTTCTGCCACTATCGGGGGAACCAAATATGGTGTTGCAAAGAAGGCCACAATCATTGGAGTTAAGGTCTTGGGTGATGATGGATCAGGAAGCAACTCCGGTGTTATTGCTGGACTTCAGTGGGCTGCCGAAAATGCCGAGGACGCCGGCGCTATCAACACATCTGTAAGTCCCTTGCTTTTATCGACCCCCATGGAAGCTATGCTAATATTACAGGTCGCAAACATGTCACTCGGTTCACGGATAAAGTCTGTAGCTGTGAACAACGCGGTCGCAGCCGTCGTCCGTATGGGTATGACCGTCTGTGTAGCCGCCGGAAACGATAATGTATGGAGCACATACCCCCCCTTCCCTCTTTCCTTCCTACCATCTCCACCACCCACATATCTCAGACTAACATCTCTCAAACATTCAGGTACCCGCCGCAACTACTTCCCCAGCTTCAGAGCCAACTGCTATCACCGTTGGAGCTATCGATGATAGCGATACTGAGGCCAGATACTCCAATTATGGCAATCGTAAGTCCCCCTCCCCCATAAATACTAGCAGTGGAGCAAACCAAACTAATAGCCATAGTGGTCGACATCCTTGCCCCCGGGACGAATATCACAAGTGCTTGGATTGACGTTCCCGGTGGCACAAGTCTGAACAAATCTCGTACCATCAGCGGTACTTCCATGGGTAAGCCTCCCCCCACTCACCTTCCATGCCGCATAGACTCTAATATGTGCACACAGCAACTCCCCACGTCACTGGTCTCTCGGCCTACCTGATCGCTAAAGAAGGCCTCAGTGGGCCCACCGCTGTGATTAAAAGAATCCAAGCCCTTGCGGCAAAGGATCATGTCGTGGGGCTTAAAGCTGGCACTCCCAATCTCATCGCTCAAAATGGGGCTGCCAGCGATTAATCTATCCTGCTTCTCTCCCTCTCCTCCTTTTCTCATCCTTCACTCCTTTCCTTTAGTGATTGATGTTTACGGACTTGCGTTATTTCTGTCCGTTCTTGTTCCTTTGTTTTTTTTGGAGGAGGAGGGGTGATGGCTTGAATAAGTTTAGGGTTTTTTTTGGCGATACAGATCTTGAACATCAGAGGTCACTCGGACCGATCCAATGACCGAGCGGATACAGCAACAGGCCAACATGCGGGCTGGAATATTATTATAAGTTATAGGAATATCATTTATATTAAATATTCTAGAAGAAATTCTAGGCAATTACCACGAGATTGTCCTCTAGCCTCTTTTTTTCCTAATTGTGACTTTTGTGCCGGAAATCTTCTACGATAAGTTAGACTTAAAGTTTAGCCCGAAATCACACCCGCCGAGATTAACCTTTATCAGAAAGAGAGAACAAAAAAATCCCCCCGTTAAAAATCACCTCGTAAAGCGAATTACCACAGCAGAATAAATAAATCCGCACCGAGCACAAAGTAATTTAACCTAAACTGATCAAGCAGCGAAGTTATCAGAGAGAAGCTACCGGTACTCCGCCAAAACCGCCGATACGGAGAAGGAAGCACCATTCGGACTGAGATATTTGCTCCATAAGTTAGGGATGGACGCCTTCTCCCGCTAGTGGGAAATCCATTACACCCTTGCCCTCCCAAGACAGCCCCGGGCAACGCCGGAGGCCAAAAACGTCTACCCCGTCGAGATCCGGATCTTCCCCAGTCGCAACCCGCGATATTCATTAGACACATATATCTAAGACGTTCCATGTCCGAAGCCGAAGAGGTAAGTCGCATATGGTACTTTCAATCTCGTTCTTGGAGTCTTCATCAAAGCTCCCGGCATAACCGTTCCATGTCGGGAAGCTATAATGGTGCAAAACTCCGGTAGTCTCGGGCGCCTCGCTGTCGGCTGAGCGTGCGCTGATTCTTTGGGCATGAAGTTCGGTTGCCCATTGGCAATGCTCTTGACATCTCTCCCTGGGGATATCAGACTTGAATACGATGATGTACTGGTTGGGGACGATGTGTTCGGCCATTGAATTTGAGGTTTGGAGAAGATTATAGTTTTAAAGTATCAAAAGTTTTAGATTCTTGTTTGGTGTCTGGTCTTAAGTTTTCGTTGTGGTGATTGAATCTGAAAGGGCGGAATGTCGAGGAGCTTATATATTCACTTGGGAGGTTGGAAATTTATTTATTTTTTCTTAGGTTCCTCTTCATTGTGCTGTGTAAAATCGGTTTCTTAATTTGGCCGCGTAAAACATCTCGGCGCAGCGATGCCTGGTTGAGCGGTGTCATCGTGGGTGCTCCATGGTGGGATCAATGATTGATGGTGAGGTATGGTTGTTTCGTTTCTTAGGGAGATCAGTCATATTGTTGAGATTGAGAGTAAATCGGTGAACTATGGCAGGTGGATGCTGTGTCCTATGCTGCCTGGCGCTTTCGGGAATAGTAAGGCTAAGGGAAGTTTCTTTTGCGGGGCATACTCTTGCACTCTAGGTTCATGTCACCCAAGCTTGGTACAAGTATGCCTACAACGAGAGCGCTTGGCGGTTGTTTGAACACGACAACAGTGCCTATTAGACACATTGTCGATCGACCATATATGACGTCATTGATCGCAGCTAGTCTATATATTTCCATATGACTACTAACTCTATGCCTGTCGCTCTATTGGCCTCAAAGGGAGTTAACAAGCATGTCGCACTGGTTCGGTGTGGGCATATGCAAGTAAACTTATCGGTTACAACGGGAGGCCCCGCTGTGTCCGGAGCGCGGTAATCCAGCAGACTATGGATCTTAAGCGAGGGTGGTTGGGCCTTGAGGCTGTCCAGTCCCAATGGAGATATGGCTCACCCTTACTTGTGTACGCCATTTTCCTAGCATCTCCTCCTCTTGTCTTCAGCCGAGCTGATATTGCACCTTTTGTTAGAATTTTCACGAAGATTCTATACGTATGACATGGACGACTAGAGAAAAGGAGAGATCTGGTTTAGCTAGAGTTGGACAGTGTGGGAAGTTGAAGCGTTAGTGTATATGATCAGAAGGGTTAGCTCTAGATCGGGTTACGAGTGGTTGACCTCATCATATACATTTTGTATATAGAAGCCGAGATGAGGACACGAGTACTTTCTATTGTGACTGCGTTCTGGTAGTATATTAGACGGCGGTTTTGGCAGGACATAGGAAAGGGACGTGGGAAAAATACAGCTATAAAAGTTACTTTATAATACCTTTCACCTTACTTTACCGCACTTGTATGATGCGATGTTAGCCTACCAGTATTCGAGTACACTTTCTCTATTTTGGCGATATTTCCGCATCAGGAATTTAAATTGTCTTACATTGCGCGAGTGGACGCACGTGCAACCTGAATTCATGAGCTAGTTCCCGCCGCTTTAAAACAGGCGACTTGGTTTTGCGGGTCAGCTGCGGCGTGCTCTGGGGCTCAAGTTGCGGTTCGAAATCCTCTCCACTATCTTCCCCCATCCCTTCGTGGTGCTTCCGACCAAAGTGAGAAATCAAAACTTGTGCCCACACCGAAACCCAAGACTCAGACACCTATTTCCTCGAGTAAGCCTTCGACAACTCTGGCGGATGTGCGATCCATAGCTTGACACATACCACCCACTCGAGCAACCGAGCGGTCCCTATTCTAACCTTATAGCAAAAAGACCGAAAAGCGACAGCCCCGTAAACCCGCTCGACAACAACTCCACTGACCAACGACCCGGCATCCCACTCCCACCATGACAAACCCTTTGCCAAACACCCTTCAAGAATAACTCTCAAAGCGCAAGATTCACCACTCCGCCGAGGGCGAGGAGTATAAAGCTCATCTGGAGGACAAAAGTGAAGACGAGGGCCTCCTGCTTCTACTCCCAATTATTTGACGTTTGTAAAAAACGACTGCTATTACATATGGGTAAAATCTTGACCTGGAGCCTTAAGATTTTGCCCATATGGAATAGCAGTCGATTTTACAAACGTCAGGAAATTAGGAGTAGATGCATAGGATGGATCTGATGAGGGCTGCCGTGGCGGCTTCTGCCGTCTCGAGTAGGTATTCGAGGGTGTTTCCGATGGCGTGGTCGATTTTTGTGCCTAGGCGCCAGTATGGGGGGTCGAGGGGGGTGGTGTAGAAGTATAGGCATGGGGTGAGCCATTTTTTTTGTTGTTGTGCGCTTTTTTGTGCTTTTGGTGCGGTGGAGGGGAGTAGATCGTATGTTAATTGGGCAGCTAGAAGTAGTCGCCGGGGCAGCTCTATGCGGGTTTCTGGTTGAAAGTCACAGGGTATCACTCGGGGTTATGTCGTTTTTAGCCTTGCCGTAACGAGGATTTATCTTTATTCCCTTAGCGGGGGGATTATCCGTAGTGGGGAATTTGTACTGGACCGGTATGTACCACTTGAATCCGTTCCAAGTGCGTGAGACGCGTGAGTGAACAAGTCAGGTTATGCGCGGGAAACGGGTAGCGGTTCAAACACCGGTTTTAGAGAACCTTTATATATACCGCTGCGCGAACTAAGCTGTGATATTATCCTCCGTTTCGTGAATCACTCGGTATCACTCGGAATGTTCGCGATTGGCGTCCTTTAGTAACCGGACGGGGGCCAAAACACTGCAGAAATTGCAAGTTTTCGAGCCGTTATATTTCCACGAACATCTGACTCGGCTTTGAATCTTTCTTTTTTTGGGAAAAATATAGCATGTCTAAAGTACTAGTATTATACAGTATATATTTTTCTCAGTCTTTTGTCTGGAGTTTGTAAGTATAGAGCTGTGGGCACATGAACAGGGTAAGCCATGTGGTAATGTATCTTTCTCCTGTCATATAAAGAGACCTGGTTTCGGCAGGGGCGATACCTTCGTGGAACAAGAATCACACATTTTCGTGTGGGTGCCATTACAGCAGATTACTTTTTGAATGTGTTTCTGCCTATGGCGGCTGGGTGATGATAGCTCGAAAACCTGCAATTTTTATATATTTAGGCCTCTGTCAGGTTACCAGATGACCACAATTGCTCGGAAGGGATGAATGTAGTATTATGTAGAAAAGGGAACAGTGTGTAGCACGCTTAAGAGCTTGGTATTCTGGAAATGTATTATGATTGAGGACTATCCGGGACGGAAAAGCTTGTGGGCATGGTATGGAAGGAATCGGGGGGGGGGGGGGGGGGGTGAATGGGGTGTTGGCAAAAGTT
>Ga0307517_10001853_pt1 | contig 34606 bp, 21 predicted proteins | sample 23_EM_MG_FD_194515 | JGI IMG/M metagenome (GOLD analysis project Ga0307517, IMG submission 194515) | Populus trichocarpa ectomycorrhiza microbial communities from riparian zone in the Pacific Northwest, United States - 23_EM | ecosystem: Host-associated > Plants > Roots > Unclassified | place... | reverse complement strand
GTTGTCGGACAGGTATCCTGCTTATCATGTTGGTTATTTTGTCTTGTGTCTTTCCGGTTGGAGATATATGTGCGGTTGGTTCCATACCAGAGGGACCTGGGATGACTTGTTTTTCCCTTGGCTGGAGAGGGTGGGGTTTCTTTGCCATGGGATACTTCCCGAATGCAGCGGATGTACCTTAGGTAGCACCTAAAAACAATCCACGGAATTAACAAAAAAAAAAAACTCACCCTTATCGAGTGACACAAAAGCTAGTCGCTAACTAAGTACTCGTACTGTAGTTCATAGGCTGAAGCAATGATGCTATGCAAGCTACATGAAATTACCCCCCGACCGACATTCATCTAGATTCTTGATAGTCTCGCTGAGTGACGATGCCCCCCTGCAAGAAACTATAATCTATCACTGGCGACAAAGGCTCAGGGCAATGACCGATGGCTCAGAGTTGGGGATGCTCATGATGTAAGGTCCCCAGATCTCCATAGCGGCAATAATTACTCAAACGGCAGGTTGCCAGCCTGTGGCCATGGGCCTATATCAGTAGACAAGGAGGCTTCGACTATCAGGGCAATCCAGTTTGCCCCGTAAGAGTATAATACCTCCGGGATCGTCCCCAGCCTGCTGGTATAGCAACGGGACAAAAGCCATTGTTGGCGAGCCCAAGTACCGCCGAAAACACACCAAAATAGTTGGTATTCAGGGTATGGCAAAATCTCTATTAGCCCCTCCACCTCTCAACTGACCGAAACGAAGAGGATACCAATAGTTAGCTAGGGATCTAGAATAATTGAACTCACATTTTCATAAAGTATTTCTTTATTCTATAACCAAATACTAGTTGACTAAGAAAGATTATTCAGATGTGGAAACTGAGTGCCAAAATGGTGTATAGATGCCCATAGCAAAAGATACATGTTTTCAGAATCGCCAATTTCGCATCACAGTTCGCCCAATATTACACTATTCACACCAATACTAAAGTGACCTGTTTAGAATAGACAGGAAAACTATTTCACCAAGAATTGATCAGTCGGCACTATAGGTAATTGAGTTCTGATGGGTTGTTTTTGGTGTAAAAGGGGCCAGCAACGACGACTTTTGTCAGGGTGCTATACTCGTACGATCTTGGCGACAAAAGAAACTGACCCCCCCCCCCGTTTTACACCAAAAGTGGCTAATTTTAGACATTCATAACCCATTCCAAAGTGGTATAGATTTAATGAAACCAAGCTATAGTGTAGGCAGCTGTTGAAACTTTCTAGGTGGGAATTATGAGAATTTTCCCCTTCTCCCGCAATGGTTGAGGGCTTAGGATTGTCTTTGGATGTGGTTGCAATGTACCTTTTGTATAGGACACTCATACAAAATCTGTGGTACCTTTTAGCCACCATCATGATCCCTAGTATTGCACTATAGGTATTAACTAACAGAGCTTGTCACATATAAATGATAATATCTATACAGGTTCAAAGGCTATGAGGAATTTTAATATTTTTCTGCAATACCGGTACAACTGGGTGTGATTTTATGAGGTGAAAAGGCCCGTTTTTGGTGTAAAATAGGGGGGGGGGGGGGTCGGTTTCTCTTGTCAACAGGCTCGTACAGTGATGTGCAGCTGGAGCGACAATTGCCGAAACATGTTAAAATGCACGATTCCCTGTCGTGTAGGGTCACATATGCGTATGCTAAGCTGTTCACTTACGCGACCATGTATGACTCATGGATATTTCCTGGGTATGGAGTTTGGGCACCTGGCTGATTATGGGTATATATACCGTAGAAGAGGTTTATCCCATGTATCTCGAGAGCACAATTTTGGAATTCTATCTTTAAGTCAAAATTATATACCGTTCAACCCTCAAGCCAACAGTTATCGCACCGCAAGCCTCGGGGGTTACCAATATTTTCACTACTTAAGCAATTTGTCTTCGCATCAGGTTGAGGCACTCTCGGCCATTCGCTTTCCCGATCTCCAACTCACCCCCTCTCGGTCTCTCCGCTCTCTCTCGAACTCCAATAAAGACCCTTACTGGAATTTTCTTCTTTATAAGCTTGAATCCACGCGAAACGGGCCTTTTAGATTGCGGGATATCGCTTGAGCTGAAGTTATTAGCCGACCCCGGTCGCCACATATCTACTGGAATCCTCCAGAAAGCACGGACACAGTATGTCTACCCTATTAATTTTGATGAGATTTCCCTACTCGATGGTCTACACTACCGTAGTCATTATCTTCGGGATTGCTAAGATTGTAGCTAGTTTACTAGAGGGAGAAAGTTGTGATATCAACTATAAGACAGCATGGGTGGCACACCTCTCGCGTGGGCTGTGGGGAAAGGGCACGTGGAAGTGGTGAAACTACTACTCGGCCGCGACGACCTCGACCCCAACAAGCCAGATGATGAGTTGGAGGACACGCCACTGATGTCGGCCGCTCGTAGTGGGTGTGAGGAAATGGTGAAATTACTACTCAGCCGAGACGACGTCGACCCTAACCAGTCGGATATAAACCATCGAACACCGCTTGGCACAGCCGTCCTCTCGGGGCATGAAGGGGTGGTGGAATTACTACTCGAACGGGACGACGTCGACCTCAACAAACAAGGTGAGGACGGTCAAACGCCACTTTGTTGTGCTGCTTGCGGTCGGCGTGAGGGAATCGTGAAGATATTACTCGGACGGAGCGACGTCAACCTTGAAAAGCCGGATATCTTTGGCGAAAGGCCAATCATGTGGGCTGCTGGCAGTGGGTGCGAGGGAGTGATGAAATTACTACTCGGCCGAGCTGAAATCGACACTAACGGGCCAAATATGGCGGGTCAAACACCGCTTTGCCGGGCTGCCGACAAGGGGTATGAGGGAGTGGTGAAATTGCTACTCGAACTGGGCGACGTCAACCCCGACAAGCCAAATGGATACGGCGAAACACCACTCAATTGTGCCGCCTCTTCTGGGCATGAGAGAGTAGTGAAATTACTGCTCGGACGGGATGAGGTCAACCCCAACAAGCCAGATGCGGAGGGCAACTCACCACTCTGGTGGGCCGCTCGTAATGGATACGAGGGGGTGGTGAGATTGCTGCTCGGACGGGGCGACATTGACCCCAACAAGCCAGATGCGGAGGGCAACTCACCACTCTGGTGGGCCACCCGCAATGGATACGAGGGGGTGGTGAGATTACTGCTCGGACGGGGCGACATTGACCCCAACAAGCCAGATGCGGAGGGCAACTCACCACTCTGGTGGGCCGCCCGCAATGGATACGAGGGGGTGGTGATATTACTGCTCGGACGGGGCGACATTGACCCCAACAAGCCAAATAAGCACGGCGAAACGCCACTCAACCGTGCTGCCTTCGCTGGGTATGAGGGAGTAGTGAAATTACTGCTCGGACGGGATGAGGTCAACCCCAACAAGCCAGATGCGGAGGGCAACCCACCACTCTGGTGGGCCGCCCGCAATGGGCACGAGATTGTGGTGAGGTTGCTGCTCGGACGGGGCGACATTGACCTCAACAGGCCAGGAGATGATGGCCAAACACCACTCTGGTGGGCTACTAAAAATCGCCACACGGGAGTGATAGCTCTACTACAGTCTCGAACATCTACCACTCCCAGCATGGCCTAAGCTTGGAGTAGTATTGCCCTCCTTACCACCCCCAAATCTCTACTGATGCTCTGCGCCTTTCCCGCGAGGACCGCAACACCTTTGCAAATGTGTTCGTAACCTCCACTGCCGCCCCCCTCTCACCCCCGTCCAACCCCCTCCTCTAGCTCAAAGCACCCCTTGTCATAATTGCCGCCTTGCCTTCCTTTCTAGTCTAAGCCTATCACTGAAGAATAGCTTAAATCCTTTCCCCGCCGTAGCAAATCCTACGCCTGGGAATACACACATCTATCGCATACCCGTCTAATCCTCTATCTTAATTTTTCTTATGGTGCTAAATCTGGAATGGCGGGCTCCCATTCCGAATCTAGTATTTAGCGTTAGTTGGGGCTCTATCTACTCCATTAAAATAAGTCGGTGTATCTTGAAACTTCCATTATATTTACTTTTATTGTTTTTGTTTTTTACTTTCTTATATACTACTTTTTTTGACAATAATTTTTACTTTAACGCATTTTCCCCCTAGCGTAGGCGTGGTGGTTGCTTAGATACAGAAGAAAAAATGCGCAGTGCAAGAACCTCTAACACCCGTATAGGGTGACATAGAGCCAATTGTTAACTAAGTAGCTACGATAGCGACCGGTTTCCACTATGGACATGATTGAACCAAGGTTGCGCCTATCCCGAGTGTCCACCAGTGACGAGCTTAAAAGTGAGGTTGGAGGGTTATCCGCACTTTTTGGTCCTGCGCACTGGGGCCAATACGCTAAGTAGCCTTTAGCCACTGCATCAACTCCAATTCTACCAGTACCGCATAAGCTCCAAAAGCCCGCCGTGCACTCAATCCTTCTGCATCATCTTAGACGCCACCGCCCTGCATTGTGTGCTATTTCGGAACGCATTTCTCTGCCTACCCTGGCACACTTTCTCTAATATCCTGCACGCAGCCCGATCCCCCGAATATGGACATTCCTATTATGAGCAGGGCTCAACAATTGTCACCGCAATCTGCCCCTTGATCACGGCTCAAATGCTCGGTACCGCTACTCCCATATCTTATATTACAAGAATTAGATTCATAACGAGCTTTTCAAGTATATCCGCTATTCTACCTTAATTTGATACAACCGAATAGATGTACCCCCGCGCTGCACGATATCGATTTACGAGCGAGTTGACATATTTCCCCTTCTCGAGTTTCCCTTTGTGTGTACACCAATTTCTCTTTCCTCCCAGAGCATTCTGTTCATGAGCGCATCGGACGTATATGATCTCCCGAACCAGGCGGAAAAATCCTCATATACCCTGGCATAGGAGTGCTTGAACAATACTGTACGATACAATTATATTAACCGATACCGAAGGCTAAATTACAGCCGTAAGGTGCGATACCCGAAGATAGTATCTAGAACTATAAAATCTGACCCTAGATAATGGTCACTCTTACTACAGGAGTTGATGCTGCATAACGCCTCTACTGAAACACTGCCCCTCTTCAAAGGTCTTCCTGAGTTTCGCCGTGGCCTAAGGGGGGCATCATGAAGTTAGAGTCTGTGCAGGGAAGTTACTATTTCACCAAGACACCCGCTGAGTGGCTGCAAGTTTCTCCGCAACAAGCTGATTTTTAGACGGCCGACCGACAGAGATGGAGGATGGTGGGACGAGAGACTTAGCCATGAGGTCTTGGTAGCATTGAGGGGTCTGTGTGCAGGAGGACACTACCGCAAGAACCCGAATAAACGATCCTTGTGCTATGATGTTGGAGTTGCCTCTCTTGGTAACGTCTGGCGTTTTTTTTCTCCTCCTCTGTCTTTAGAGGCAGATTTTTGATGTGTTTTTCGCCCCTTTTCCAGAGGAGGAAATTAGTGACTACCTAGCACAAAGATCGTTCATTCGAGTTCTTACGGTACTGAGATGCCAAGTCAAATCCGCAAGATTCTTATCAACGATACGGGGGGTTAATTGTGTATTGAAAGACTTAAAATTGAGTTTTCTCCTCTACCACTGTGGGTCATGCATGACCCCCCACTTACATCTTTGTTGAAACCAAGAGTGGTTTTTCACATTGACCCGGCTAATAGCTTCCGGTAGGTTTGCGGTAAGTTACCATACTGTATTATATTGCGTCGTATTATTATATGCAATGTGAAATTCCTATTCTGATGGTAAAATGGACGAGTGACTGTCTGTGATGGCATTACTAAGCAAGAGGGATAAGAGAGGAAGTGGTGGTGGTAACACCGTCACATAGTCAATTTTAGCAGCTCCTATGGACAGACGAAAAGCAGAGTTAATGCTGGGGGGGGGGGGGGGGTTGAATATATATAGCAATCACAGTAGTTTTGTTTGGGTTGTGGATACGCTATAGTAAAAGTTTGCCGGGAACTTGCCCCGACGCCTCGGTTAATTACTTGAGTGGTAAACTTTGGATCCAGAATTCTCCAAGGCTCTGATAAGAAGCCATAACTTAGCATATTCGAAAACTCTTTAAAAATTATCGCTTAGGTTAGTTAGCCGGAGAAACGGAATCTGGCTTTGGTGAACTTCTGGATGTTTGGAATGACGGGGCAGACTATGGCACTATTCCATCAGCTAAATGACTCCATCGCTCGCCGCCTACAATATCCTAAACAGCGAAAGAGATAAAATGGCTCTACCTTTCAGTAACATCAACTCTTTGAGCTCGGTGGAACTACTGTACCATTGCGGATGGCTGGCTTCAAATCTGGACTTGACTATCACCACTGGAGACGTGGCTATGGCACAAGGACAACCAAGGCCGTGGAATGGAAAATGTAGAGGGATGGCTCTTCCAAACTGAGGAATTTAGAAGCCAGCACCCGGGTACAAGGGCGAACCGCGAAGAATGTCAGAGGGCACCGGTAAACAACTATGGTATAATAGCTCATCGGTGATGGACAGCTCATGCGATCAGGCCAGTGGACAAATGTCGGCGTTGCATGCTTAGGGTTCCGTGCTGCGTCGGATGGGCGGAGGCGAACCTTTTTAATACTACAAGTACCGTTACGCCCTGGGCAACAATCCTTTCGGATATAAGTACTGAAGCGATGATTTCTGGCCAAAGATGAGTTTCTTCCTGGATGGATACCGAACAGAGAAGGAACCCCGAGCAAACAAAGAGAAATGATCAACCGGTGGAAAAGCCTTAGCCGAACCTAGGTGGGCAAACGCCGCTCACACTATAGGAAGTGTTAAAGTCTCGTCGATGTTGATTAAAGAAAACCACAAATGAAAGAAATCGCGAAGTGAGAACCCTAATGTGCGGAGTGTAGGTACAAAGTTGTTCCTCGCCCATTTTCCCTTGTCCTTACCCCCCGCTTAAAACCCACGATACATGCCAGTGATTACAAATCACTCTCTGCCCGGGAGTCATACCTTCCACTTTCCCCGCTAGCTAATTAAGAATCTCTCGTGCCCATGACCAGGCCAATTTGTAACCCCACAGTACCATCGACCAGGAAATATAGCCTTGAGAAAGTGATACCCTCGCAAAGAATTACTTCACCTGTTGCTGGTCATAAGGTGTTGAAGAAAAATGCAAAAAATAAATTGAGAAAAGGAAGGACAAACCTAATGGACTATTATATGATATTTTAAATTTCCTTACCATCAGAACCCATTCTGTGGATTGGTCCGTCCTCGCTATGTTTTGGGCATTAGTATAATAGCAGTTTGTGCCAAGAGTTCCAAGAAAATCGCTAAAACCCTTGCCCTAGTTCTCAATTTGTCTTCTGAAATTGTATGATATGAGATCATCGAAAAAATTGGAAAAACACCTAGAACCTAGAGGTTTTACCTTATTTCCAAAAAATGATTTGGGTTATTTGAAGAATAAAGAGACGACTCGTGCCAAATTTGCGTCGGTGGCCGCAACCCCAGGATGTTCCCAGGCTCACAACCTGGGCACACTAAAGAGTGCCTGCACAACTTTGCGGTTCGAGACAACTTTGTGGCTTACCATAGAAACTCTGTGGCTCAACACGACTTGGTGACTCAGCATAACATTATGATTTAGCATAACTAAAGCACTCAGACCGTATCTACGAGTACAGTATGATGTTATTCTAAGCCACAAAGCTTTTTTCTTGAGCCACAGAGTTTCTATGGTAAGCCACAATGTTGTGTTGAGCCGCAAAGTTGTGCAGGCGCTCTCTACTCACCTGGCCGGAATTAGTCATAGGTCAGGTGACCAGGAGGAAGGGCTATTTAGCGTGCATTTTCTCTGGCTTTAGTCCACGTGACCTATGACTAATTTGCGGGAGGTGAGTAGAGTGCCCCAGGTTGTGAGCCTGCGAACATCCTGGGGTTGCGGCCACCGCCGCAACTTTGGCACGAGTACTGACACTCTGTGAGGATCGTGCTTTTTGTTTCTACGTGAAACCTTTGATGGTATGATATCAGATGTTTCCCAGTCAAGGGTATTCGAAGGGTTTGTTGCCAAGGGCATTGTATTGAAGAGCAGTATGGTAGGAATATATTATGGTATGATATTATGATACTGCATGAGTAAAATTTAGGCTGCTGCCGAGCCTTTTATTCCAGCTCGCCCAACAATTGCAGAAACCTAATCGCGTTTTCCGAGCTGGCAGTTAAGGCTTCCTCGACCTGTTCCTCTTCCGATCGCCAGCTCACTCTTTCTTGATCTCCGACACAGACCCTTTCTCGAATATTCCCCTCTATATTGGGAATCTAAGCAAAAAGGGACCCTTTAGATTTCGCGGCGTTGATTACGCTGAGGTTGATTGTTGACTGCGTCAGCCAGCTCTCTCTGAAATCCTCTGGAAAGCACAGAAACCGTAGGTTTACTCTATTGATTTCGATAAGGTTTCTTTCAATGGTCTACACTGCGCATTGTCCCCGGGATTGCTGAGATTGTAGCTGATTTGGTAGAAGTGGAAGGTTGCGATATTAGCCAAAACTGTTTAATGTGCAATCCACCTCTCGCGTGGGCTGTCCTGAATGGGCACGAGGAAGTGGTGAAAATTCTACTCGGCCGGGAAGACATCGACCCCAACAAGCCAGGTTATAAGCTCCAATCACCCCTTGCGCTGGCTGCTCGCCGTGGGTGCGCGGGAGTAGTGAAAATGCTACTCGAACGGGACGACATCGACCCTAACCGACCGGATAATGGCGGCCATACACCGCTGTGGCACGCCGTCCGCAGGGGACGTGAGGCTATAGTGAAATTGCTACTCGAACGAGAAGACGTCAACCCCGACACACCAAATAACTTTATCCAAACACCGCTCTGGTGGGCAGTCCTCAAGGGGCATGAGGAATTGGTAAAATTATTACTCGGACGGGGCGACGTCAACCCCAACAAACTTAGCGAGTTCGGCGAAACACCACTCTATTGTGCTGCTGATAATGGGCACGAGGGAGTGGTGGAAATACTGCTCGAACGGGACGATGTCAACCCCAACAAGCCAAATGAGGACAACCAAACACCACTCTGTGGTGCTGCTCTCAATGGGCACGAGGGGGTGGTGAATATATTACTCGGACAGGGCAGCGTCAATCCCAACAAGCCAGATAAGGACGGCCACACGCCACTCTGGTGGGCTGCCCGTAGCGGGAAGGAAGGGGTGGTGAAACTACTTCTTGGAAGAGATGACATCGACCCCGACAAGCCAAATAAGCACGGCGAAACACCACTCAATTGTGCTGCCTGCGCTGGGCATGAGGGAGTGGTGAAATTGCTCCTCGGAAGGGATGATGTCAACCACAACGAGCCAGATGAATGCGGCCGAACACCGCTCTGGTGGGCCGCCTGCAATGGGAACAAGCGAGTAGTCGAAATACTACTCGAACAGGAAGGCATCAATCCCGACAAACCAAATATGCACGGCAGAACACCACTCTGGTGGGCAACTAAAAATGGCCACACGGGAGTGATAGCTCTACTACAACCTCTAACATCGACCGCCCACAACACGGCCTAAGCGCGAAGAGTTACTGTCCTCCCCACCACCTCAAAATACTATACTGATGACCTATGTGCCGTTTCCGCGGGAGCGCAACCGCTCCGTTAACGTATTTGTCGCCGTCTCCACCTCCCTCCTCTCACCCCCGTCCAGCTCCTCCAGCTTAAAAAAATTGCCTTGTGGTAATTGTCGTTTTATCCCTCCTTCCAGGGCAAGCCTATCACTAAAGCATAGCTTGACCCTTTTTCCTGGCGCGAAGAAATCTTATGCAATGGGAATGCACATACCTATCACATACCCGCCCAATCCTCTATTCCAATCATTCTTATGGAGTCAAATCTGGAATACTTTCCCCCGATTTTTCTTATGGAGTCAAGTTTAGGATCGTGAGCTCCTGTCCAAAATCTAGTGTTTAATGTTAATGGGGGGGCTATATCTATTCTATCAAAATAAGCTAGTGTATCCTGAAATTTCCATTATATTTACTTCTATTGCTATTTTGTTTCTTTTGCTTCAATGATTTACTACAATCTATTGTTTCTCCTTTCCTCCCCTCTAGAGTGTAGGTGTGACGTTTTTTTTAGATACAGAGGAAAAATATGCAGTTCAAGTACCCCTAACACCCGTGCAGACCGACGTAAAGCTAGTGGTTAACTATTGAGGTATGATGGTGATTGAATTCCACTATGGGCATTATTGAACAGAGATCACCCCTAACTAGAACGCCCTCCGGCCACGAGTTTAAAAATGAGGCTAGAAGGTTATCCGCACTTTTTAGTCTTACTCATCAAGGAAGCTAATTCACCAGGGAGTCTTTTAGCTACGACATTAAGTCCAATTTTACAAACGCCGCATAAACACCAAAAACCCGCCGTGCGGTCAACCCTTCTGCATCGCCTTAGATCCTAACCTGCATTGTGTGTTATTTCGAAGCGAAGTAGTCAACCCACGGTGGTATACTTTCTCTCACCCCCCTACACTCAACCCAGTCTCCTAAATATCGACTTTTCTGTTGTGAACAAGGCCCAGCAATTGTTACTGCAATCTCTGCTTCTCTAATCACAGGTGGGTGGCCCGAATGCTCGATATCCCTACTTGTCTATTGTAGAATAGCTATGTCCATAATGAGTTTTTCAAGTATATCCGCTATTCTACCTTCATTTGGTACAACCGAACGGATGCACCCCGGTGCTGCGCAATATCGATTTACGAGCGAGTTGACATATTTCCCCTTCTCGAGTCTCCTTTTGTGTACCCCAATTTCTCTTTCCTCCGAGAGAATTCTGTTCATGTGCACACCGGACGTTATTAGCCTATATGATCTCCTGAACCAGGCGGGGAAATTCTCATATGCCCAGGGATATGAGTGCTTGAACTATACTGTACGCTACAATTATATTAACCGATACCGGACGCTAAATTACAGCCGCAAGGTGCGATACCGGAAAATGGTATCTAGAACCATAAAATTTGGCCCCAGATAATAGTCACTCTTACTACAGGAGTTGATGCTGCAGGAAGTTTCTGGTGAATTACTACCCCTCCCCAAGGGTTTCTCTGGGGGGGGGTTCACTGTGGTCTAAGGGGAGTATCCCGGGAATTAGAGCCTGTGTAGGGAAAGTACTATTTCACGAAGGCTCTTGCCGACTGGCCGCGGGATTCTTTACAACAAGCGGATTTTTAGACCGCCGACCGACAGAGATGGAAGAGGGTGAGACAAGAGACCTTGCCATGAGGTTTTGGTAGCATTGAGGGGGCTGTGTGTAGGAGGAAACCAATTTTCCAAAGCCGGGCAAGCATATTAAGGATAACTAGGTTGGACAGGAAAGGAAAGACAAAGTGACCCAAGAAGAACAACGCCAAAGGAAATCCCACGCTAAACTCTGTGCCGCTTAACGATCTCTAGTTCCACTGTCGGACGCGCTGGGAAGTTGCCGCTGCCCTTGCCATGGGAGATCGTTACCGCCGATATGACCCAGTGTGACAATGAGGGCGTTAGGGCTCTCCCGGGGGGGTGGCGGGCAATAAAGAACATGAGAAATAGGAAGTATAGGAACGCGAGGTGTAGGAAGTATGGCGGTTCCGAGATCGGGGGAAGCTGAGGGCTGCAGTATGTAAAAATGGGGGGGGGGGCCACGGGCCAACTGTACGCGAGCTATGACCCCGCAGTGCCCTGGCAACTGGCTATACCTTTTTCCGCCCTCCCCCTAGACGAGATAGCTACCCCCGAGCAGAAACCCATGCGCTTTGCCCAATTGGCAATGGATTCTCTCAACCCTGCATATACTAAGGTCCCAAGTCAGATCCACAAAGTTCTTCTCTGAGACTCCGGGGGCCAATTGTGTATTGAAAGACTTAATTGAGTTTTCCCCTCTACCACTGTGGGTCTTGTGTAATCCCCTCTTACGTCTTCCTTGAGACCAAGTGGTTTTTTTATCTTGGACCGACTAATAGCTTCCGGTAGGGTTGCGGTAAGTTACTACACCGTATTATGTTGTGTCGTGTTGTTACATGCTATGTGAAATTCCCATTCTAATGCTAAAAATTGACGAGTGACTGTTTGTGACGGCACTATCAAGCAAGCCGGACAGGAGAGGAAATGGTGGGGATAACTCTGCCACAGTCAATTTTAGCAGTTCCTATGGACAGGCGAAAAGTAGAGCCAAGGTTGTTTTCTTTCTTTTTTTTTGGGTATATATAGCAAGCACAGTAGTTTTGTTTGGGTTGTGGATACGCAATACTGAAGATTTGCCGGGAACTTACCCCGACGCCTCGGCCAATTAGTTGTGTTAAACTTTGGATCCCGAATTCTCCCAGGCTCTGATAGGAAACCATGAACTAGTATACTCTAAAACTCCTTAAAGATTATGGCTTCGGTTAGTTAGCGGGAGAAACGGAATCTGGCTTTGGCGAACTTCCGGATGTTTGGAGAGACGAGATAGACTATGGCACTCTATTGTGCGAGCACAATGCCGTACTTTGCGGTCGTGATGAATATCGGAGGGCACGGTCCATACAATGTATTCGCAGATCATAGCACAAGGTTGGGGGAACAGGTCTTCAGCCTGTGCCGACATCAGGAAGGGCACCGTTGTGTCGTTTCGAACTTGGTGATATGTGGGTTTTTCGAAAGGTCCATTTGTGGGACCTGATGTGCTTGTGCGCACCAAGTTAGCTAATCCCACCAGAGATGATCTAGGGTTTCCGCTTATCATAGTGCAAAATTTGTGCTATTCTACAGGATAGAATTTAGAGAGCTATGGCATTTGCCACAGATGGCAGTGAGCGCAAGAGGGCGTTGCGGGAATAGGGTTAGAGGTGGTTGATAGGGCGGCGGGGAGGCACCCATAAGTGCCCACATAACACTCCACCATTCCCTAGTCACTGGTAATTCTATCAGTTAACTGACTCCGCATCTTAAACGGCAAAAGAGAAAAAATGGCTCTGCCGTTCGGCAACATCATCTCTTGGAGCTCGGCGGAACTGTACCATTGCGGATGACTGGTGTCAAATCTGGACTTGACTATCACCACTGGAGACGTGGCTATGGCACAAGGACAACCAAGGCCGTGGAATGGAAAATGTATAGTAGAGGAATCGCTCTTACAAACCGAGGAATTTAGGAACCGGCATGCCGGGTACAAGGGCGAACCGCGAAGAATGTCAGAGGGCACCGGTAAACAGCCATGTTATGATAGCTCATCGGTGAAGGACAGCTCATGCGATCAGGCCAGTGGACAAATGTCGGCGTTGCATGCTTAGAGTTCCGTGCTGCGTCGGATGGGCGGAGGCGAACCTTTTTAATACTACAAGTACCGTTACGCCCTGGGCAACAACCCTTTCGGATATAAGTACTGAAACGATGATTTCTGGCCACAGAAGAGTTTCTCCCGGAATGGATATCTTCCGAACAGAGAAGGAACCCTGAGCAAGCAAAGAGAAATGATCAACCGGTGGAAAATCCTCAGCCCAACCTAAGTGGGCAAAAACGCCGCTCACACTATAGGAAGTGTTAAAGTCTCGTCGATGTTGAAGGGAGCCGCAAATGAAAAAAATCGCGAAGTGAGAACCCTAATGTGCGGAGTGTAGGTACAAAGTAGTTCCTCGCCCATTTTCCCTTGTCCTTACCTCCCACTTAAAACCCACGATACATGCCGGTGATTACAAATCACTCCCTGCCCGGGAGTCATACCTTCCACTTTCCCCGCCTAATTAAGAATCTCTCGTGCCCATGACCATAAAGAAATGAAATGTCTAACTAAAACCCCACAGACCAATTTGTAACCCCACAGTACCACCGACCAGGAAATATACCCTTGAGAAAGTGATATCATACCTTTGCAAAGAATTACTTCACCTGTTGCTAGTCATAAGGTGTTGAAGAAAAATGCAAAAAAATAAATTGAAAAAAGGAAGGACAAATCTAATGGACTGTTGTATGATACCGTAAATTCTGGGTAAACTCGACCCGCCGCCATGCTTCTTAAGGCAGCCACTATTCCTCTCAAAGACTAACCCCGTGGCGAATTCGCTCTTCCGGGGATAGTAACTGCCATACCGGGAATGGTGGCGGGTCGAGTTTACCCAGAATCTACGGTATTTTAAATATCCTTACCATCAGAACCCATTCTGTGGATTGGTCCGTCCTCACTATGTTTTGAGCTCTAGTATAATAGCAGTTTGTGCCAAGAGTTCCAAGAAAATCGCTAAAACCCTTGCCCTAGTTCTTACTTTGTCTTCTGAAATTGTATGATAGAAAAAAATTGGAAAAATATCTAGAGGTTTTACGTTATTTCCAAAAAATGATTTAGGTTGTTTGAAGAATAAGGAGACTTCTGACACTCTGTGAGGATCGTGCTTTTTGTTTCTATGTGAAACCTTTGATGGTATGATATATCAGATGTTTCCCAGTCAAGGGTATTCGAAGGGTTTGTTGCCAAGGGCATAGTATTGAAGAGGCGCAGTATCGTAATAATATATTATTATGGTATTGTGATACTGCCGGCATAAGTAAGATTTAGACTCCTGCCGAGCTTTTTATTCCGCCTCACCCAACAATTGCAGAAACCTAATCGCGTTTTCCGAGTTGGCTTCCTCGGCCTGTTCCTCTTCCGATCGCCAACTCACTCTTTCTTGATCTCCGACACAGACCCTTTCTCGAATATACCCCTCTATATTGGGAATCTAAGCAAAAAGGGACCCACAGATTTCGCGACATTGCTTGCGCTGCGGTTGATTGTCGACTGCGTTAACCAGCTCTCTTCTGAAATTCTCTGGGGAGTGTGGAAACCGTAGGTTTGCCCTATTGATTCCGATAAGGTTTCTTTCAATGGTCTACACTGCGCATTGTCCCCGGGATTGCTGAGATTGTACCTGATTTGGTAGAAGTGGAAGGTTGCGATACCAGCTAGAACTGATTAATGTGTAATCCACCTCTCGCGTGGGCTGCTGGGAATGGGCACGAGGAAGTGGTGAAAATTCTACTCGGCCGGGAAGACATCGACCCCAACAAGCCAGGTTATAAGCTCCAACCTCCGCTTGGGCTGGCTGCTCGCTATGGGCACGTGGGGGTAGTGAAAATGCTACTCGAACGGGACGACGTCGACCCCAACCGGCCGGATGATGGCGGCCATACACCGCTCTGGCGCGCCGTCCGCAAGGGACATGAGGCTATAGTGAAATTACTACTCGAACGAGAAGACCTCAACCCCAACACACCAAGTATCACTACCCAAACACCGCTCTGGTGGGCAGCCCGCAAGGGGCATGAGGAATTGGTAAAATTATTACTCGGACGGGGCGATGTCAACCCCAGCAAACATAGTGAGGACGGCCAAACACCACTCTATTGTGCTGCTGATAATGGGTACGAGGGAGTGGTGGAAATACTGCTCGAACGGGACGATGTCAACCCCAACGAGCCAAATGAGGACAACGAAACACCACTCTGTTGTGCTGCTCTCAATGGGCATGAGGGGGTAGTGAATATATTACTCGGACAGGGCAGCGTCAATCCCAACAAGCCAGATAAGGACGGCCACACGCCACTCTGGTGGGCTGCCCGTAATGGGGACGAAGGGGTGGTAAAACTACTTCTTAGACGAGATGACATCGACCCCGACAAGCCAAATAAGCACGGCGAAACACCACTCCATTGTGCAGCCTGCGCTGGGCATGAGGGAGTGGTGAAATTGCTCCTCGGAAGGGATGATGTCAACCACGATGGGTCAGATGAATGCGGCCGAACACCACTCTGGTGGGCCGCCTGCAATGGGAACAAGCGAGTGGTCGAAATACTACTGGAACAGGAAGGCATCAATCCCGACAAACCAAATATGCACGGCAGAACACCACTCTGGTGGGCAACTAAAAATGGCCACACGGGAGTGATAGCTCTACTACAGCCTCCAATATCTGCCACTCACAGCACGGCCTAAGCGCGAAGAGGCACTGTCCTCCCTACCACCCCCAAATACTACTCGTACACCGATAACCCACGTGCCATTTCCGCGAGGAGCACAACAACGCCATTAACTGGTTTGTCACCACCGCTACCTCCCTCCTCTCACCCTCGTCCAGCTCCCTCCTCTAGCTTATAACACTGCCTTGTGTTAATTTCCGTTTCATTTTCCCTTCTAAAGCCTCTCACTGAAGAATAGCTTAAATATTTTTCCTAGCGTGATGAAATCCTACCCAATGGGGATGCACATACCTATCACACACCCGTCCAATCCCCTCTTTCAATCATTCTCATCGAGTCAAATCCGGAACTCTTTCCCTCAATTTTTCTCATGGAGTCAAGTCTGGGATCGCGAGCTCCCGTCTGAAATATAGTGTTTAATGTTAGTGGGGGGGCTATACCTGTCCGATCAAAATAAGCTAGTGTATCCTGAAATTTCCGTTATATTTACTTCTATTGCTATTTTGCCTTTTTTTTGCTTCAATGATTTTACTACGATCTCTTTTTTCTCCTTTCCTCCCCTCTGGGTGTAGGCGCGACGGTTTTTTATGCAGTGAGGGGGGATATGCAGTTCAGGTACCCCTAACCCCGTGCGGGGCGATATAAAGCCAGTGGCCAACCAAGGAGGAATGGTGGTGATTGATTTCCACTATGGACATTATTGAACGAAGACCACGCCTAACTAGAACGTTCTCTGGCCACGAGTTTAAATGTGAGGCTAGAAGGTTATCCATCGAGGAAGCTAATTCACTAAGGAGTCTTTTGGCTAAACATACACATTAACTCCAATTTTACAAGCACCGCATAAACTCCAAAAACCCGCCGTGCAGTCAACCCCCCTGCATCGCCTTAGATGCTACCCACCTGCATTGTGTGTTATTTCGGGGCGAAGCGCCCAGCCCGTGCTGGTATACTTTCTCCAATCCTCCCACACTCAACTCAGTCTTCTGAATATGGTCCTTTCTGTTGTGAGCAGGGCTCAGCAATTGTTACTGCAATCTCTGCTTCTTTGTTCACGGGCGGGCGGCCCAAATGCTCGATATCCCTACTTGTATATGGTAGAATAGCTAGGTGCACAACGAGTCTTTCAATCATATCCGCCCTCCTTCCTTAATTCGATAAGAGTAATTGAACGGACCCCCGGTGCCGCTCAATATCGACTTACGAGCCAGCTGAGACACCCCATCCTCTCCAACTCTCCTTTTGCCCACCGCAATTCCTTCTTTCCTTTTAGATCATTTGGTTCAAGGGCATGCCAAGCGTCACAAGCCAATATGATATCCTAAGTCAGCCAGGAAAATGTTAATATTCCCTACGATAGTGGTGTTAGAATAGTTCCATACGTCACTGTATTGTACCTAACCGACACTGAACCATAAATTACAGCCATAAAGTTTGATACCGGGAAACAGTATCCGGAGCTATAAACCTGACGCCCGATAATAGTCCCTTTTACCATAGGAGTTCATGTTGCAGAAACTTTCCAATGAAACACTGCCAGTGTTCAAAAGTCTTCCTGAAACGGAGTTTCACTTTGGCCCGAGAGGGAGGGCATTCCACACAGACTTTTGCCCAGCGGCTCTAAGTTTCTTTACGAATACCGGAGTTTTAGATCGTCCTCCTGAAGAAGTTGGAAGTGGCTGGACCAGTGACTTAACCATGAGGCATCGGTGGCACATGAGGGGGGTTGTGTAGAGGAGGGTGCTACCAAGGATACAAGTTAGGTCCACGGGGTTCTTACCCCCGATACTCGAGTCTAATTTTGTATTTAAAGACTCAAATTGGGGTTTCCCCTCTGCTGCCGGTATCATGCTGTGGATCGTGCGCTGCCCCTCCCCTCACACCCTCGTTGAGATCAAGGGTGTTTTTTGTTTGAATTGACCCAGCTACTAGCTTCGGGTAGCTTTGCGGTAAGTTACCATATTGTATAATATTGTATCGTATTATCTCCTAGGTAAAATCACTTTGGAACATTCAAAATATACGAGTGACTCTCTGTGATGGCATTATAAAACAAGTGGAAGGAGACGATATGGCCGTGATAACCAAGCTCCGTGCTTGAAGGTAATATGGATGGTTGGAGTGATGGGTATACGGCAATGGCAGTAGCCGACTGTGCGCTGCGCTGAGAGCCCCTCAGTAACAAGACCAACTTTTTGAGCAGGGCCGTTAGCGTGTGGAAAAACTATGGCATTGCCGATGACGGTCTCAAACGCTGACTTGTCTACCGGCATTGCCACTAGAGCCCCGGCTACGGCGGCAGGACACCCAAGACCGCCGAATCACAAACCGAGGGATTTAGAAACCAGGACGCCGGCTATGGAGATGTGAACCCAATGACTAAGCTTTATCCTGTTATGGAGATTGGCGGTCGGCAAGACTTATATTCGATAATAAGGGCGAGCCGCGAGGAATGTAAGGAAGAGGGTGGCCTAAGTGCTGATAGACCGCGACTATCTCGTCGGCGATGGGGGCTCATACAGTACAATCAACCCAGAGGACAAAATGTCCCCATTGCGTGTTTTGATTTTGGCTTCGCGGCTTAAAGGAGCACTCACCCACGCGCATGCTAGCCCCCCTATTCAAACAGGTTGTAGGAGAGTTGGAAGAGGACCGGGGGGAAAGCCTATGGGGACCAGAAAAAGGTCATTGGTGGGCGGGGGCTAACTTAGGGCTTTCTGTGAAGAAACTGTGATACCTCTTCTGAGAAGCAAACAATAATCTGTATCTACACTCTTGATAAATTTGCCGCATAGCATCGAGTCAAGCTTCTTGATTCACTAACTTTACATCCTCCAAAAGTCTCTAGGCCATCGAATATTCATGACGAGAAGGCAAGGCATTCAGGATTATCCGGGAAGCGTCACTCGGAAAAAGTAACGGCTGTACGCACTACCCTTAGGAGAGGTGATATAATTAGGTATCTTTATACAAAGTCAGGTGGGGACAGAACGCCAGATGCGACGGGCGGTGGTCTGAGAACGGACATGTGGAAGAGATTTTGCAAAGATATTTGGTAGAGGCAACGAATCTCCGGAGGCTACCTCCAGTTATCCGCTTCAGATACAGAATCTACCGGCACTGCGCATTCTTGCTACGGTAGTCTCGGTGATGATCAATGCCATCTTGCAAGAAGCCACAACCTATCACAGGCGACAACAGCTATTGTAGTCTAAACACAATGGTTGATGGCTGGGGCTGGGGGTGGCTGGGGATAACTATGGCGCAGCGCGGGATCGGGAAGAGGAAGGTGGGGAGAAAGCGAGGCTTGGCATGGTGACCCTAGAAGAGCCTCTGAAACCAGATAAATTGTGCTACAACCTAACAGTGGGGATAGGTCCCCGAACCTCTTCGGTGGGGACGTGCTGTATGGCCTGTTGCTGGGGACTTACCGTATTCTTGAGGCTTCTACTACAGTACCGGTACTCGAGTACAGTCTCTCATGGGGTCGTGACGAATATCAGGAGGTGACGAACAGGGATCGGTAGCAGGTATTTTTTTCGTTACCCTACTTTGACTAATTCGATTTTTTGTTGCCCCTGTTCGTCACCTCCTGATATTCGTCACGACCCCATGAGAGACTGTATCCGCTTAATCCACTTTACCTCGCGAAAGCACCTCCGGGTGCATCCCGAGCTTTTTGTGCTCGCACTGCAATCGCAGAAACTTTAAACTATCTAAACCCGCAGGGGTTAAGGCTCTCTCAACCGGTCTCTCCGTCTCCAACGCGCCCTCCTAACCTCCATCAAACACCGTTTCTCGAATATCCTTCCCTGTATTAGGGAATCCACGCAAAAGCCACCTTTCAGGTTGCGCGGTATTGCTTAAGCTGAAGTTGTTAGACGACTACAATAACCATATATCTACCAAACCCCTCTGGAAAGCACGGAGACAGTACGTTGACCCTATTGGTTTTGATAAAATTCCCCTGTTCGATGGTATACACAGCGCGGTACCTTCGGGATTGCTGATGTTGCAGCTGGTTTAGAAGAGGTGGAAGGTGATATCAACCAAAAGACAGCATGGGTGGTACACCTCTCGCGTGGGCTGCGGGGAGTGGGCACGTGGAAGTAGTGAAAATACTACTCGGTCGCGACGACATCGACCCTGATAAACCAGAACGCCACGGCCAAACACCACTCTGGTGGGCTGCCTACCAGGGGCACGAGGAAGTGGCGAAATTGTTACTTGAGCGAGACGACGTCAACCCTAACACACCAGATCAATACGGTAGAACGCCGCTCTGGGGGGCTGCCTACAATGGGCACGAGGGAATGGTGAGAGTACTACTCGGGCGGGACGATGCCAATCCCGACCAGTCAGATGGGGACAGCCCAGCACCGCTCTGGTGGGCTGCCTACAGGGGGCACGAGGGGGTGGTGAAAATTCTGCTCGGACGGGACGACGTCAACCCCGACAAGCCAAATAAGCGTGGCGAAACACCACTCTGGTGGGCAGCCCGCAATGGACATGAGGGAGTGGTCAAACTGCTACTCGAACAGGAAGGCATCAATCCCGGCAAACAAAATACCCACGGCAGAACACCACTCTGGTGGGCCCTTACAAATGGCCACACGGGAGTGATAGCTCTACTACAGCCTCCAACATCTACCACACACAGCACGGCCTGATCCCGAAGAGGCACAACCCTCCTTACCACTCCCGAATACCATACTGATAACCTATGTGCCATTTCCGCGCGGCCCGCAACAATTCTAGAAGCGCATTTGTCGCTACCACTGCCTCCCTCCTCCAACCATCTCCTGCGGCTTAAAACGCTGCCTTGCGGTAATTGCCGCCTTACCTTTCCTTCCGGAGTAAGCCTACAGTTTTAACATTCTTTTCCCCCCGGTAGAAGTATATCATACTCAATGGGAATACACATATCTATAACACACCTGCCCAACCCTCTGTCCGGATTTTCCTTATGGGGTTAACTCAGGATCTGTTTAAAATCTAGAGTCTACAGTTAGTGGAGGGCTATTTCTACTGTGCTGAGATAACCTGGTGTCGCTTGAAATATCCATTACCTTTCCCTTTATTGTCTTTTTTTTCGGTTATTCCCCGTTTGCTTTTTCTACAAGCTATGGTTACCCCTTTCCTCCCCTCTGAAGTACAGACACGACGGCTATCTAGATATAAACGGAAATATAGATAGTGCAAGTACTTCTGACGTCCATGCAAATCGACCCAAAAACTAGTTAGTAACCGAGTAAGTTATGATGGGGATTGGTTTCCGCTATGGACATGGTTTAACGAAGGTCATGTCTACCTAGACCGTCTTCTAGCCTTAAAGTTAAAGGTAAGGTTAGAAGACTCGTAGCGTTTTTTAGCCTTGCTTATCAGAAGAAATTTATGTAGCAAGGAATCTATCAACTAGAATCAACTCCAACCCTACGAGCACAGTGTAAACTCCAAAAAGCCCACTTTACAGCCAAACCCGTCTGCATCATCTCCAATACCAAGCACCCCAGTAATGTGTGATCCCGCAGAATAGTGCTCAGCCTACGTTCGTATACTTTCTCCAATCCACCCACACTCAACTTCGTCCCCTAAATGCGCTACGAAGGTTTAACAACTGTCGTGGTAATCTCCCCTTTCGTCAGTCAAAAGTGCGTAGCTCAAACGCTCGGTACTCCTTGCCACATATATAACTAGATGAATTTTCTAGTGTATCCGGAATTCCACCATAATTCCATAAGAGTGATCCGACGGCCGGATGTGCTGCGTAATATCGACTTGCGAGCGAGTTAGGATGTTCTGTCCTCCTCGAGTCTTCTTTCGCCTACCACAGCTTTCCTTCTTCCCCATCGCATCTAGTTTAAGCTTAGGTCGGGCGCCAGGGACCAATATGATCTCCGGAGCCAGGCAGGAACACCTGAGCATGGCCTAGGACTGTAGTGACCGAATAATACTCGAGTATGGTGTGTTGCGGTATTATAGCCAAATGATACCCACAGTGAGTCGTAGCCTTAAGGTGAGATGCGGGTGGGCGGTGCCCCGCGCCATAAAATTTAATGCCGGGGGTCTTTTCTACAGGAGTTCATGTTCCAGAAACTGCTAACAAATTAAGTTTCATCCCAATGCGGATAGCGGGCCTGAAGATATTGGAAAATGGTTAGACAAAGACACTTAAACATGAGGTCTCGGTAGCAAGTGAGTAGAGTTGTGTGTAGAGGGGCGCTGCTAAAGAACCAGGTTAGATATGCGAAGTTCTCTTTCACGACGCTGGTAGTTAGTCATGTGCTTAAACTGGGGGTCTTTTTTCCACTTCTCTTGGTCATGTGTAAACCCCCGCCCTGTGCATATTTACTGAGATGAGTGGTGCTCCCCTCCACTGACCTGGCTAACAGCCTCCAGTTCGCGGCAAGTTACCGTACTATATCATATTGGATTATGTTATATGCTATGTTATGTAACATAACTATGATATTTGAACACAAAACCTAGACGAGTGATGTGCTGTGACGGCATAATAAACCAACAAACGAGTTAGAGGTGATAACTCACCATCTACTTGGAGACAATAGTAGACAATCGTAGTAGTTGTTGTCGGAAGTGGTTGTTCAAAGAAATGGAGTCGCTATTGAGATGGTTGGTATTGGCATGGGAATGACGATGGAAATGATTCTCATGTCTGGAATGGAGGAATGACAGGTATCTCTGGAACGTGGGCTGGCATGAGAAGCAGTATGGAATGTTGGAATGCTACATATCTGGAGGCTGTGCTGGACTAGGAAACTTGTATATATTGACCGTTGTTGTTGTTATGATCAACGATAGTAATACAAGACGCTATAAGGGTTGACTTCGGATTTCAGTAGTTTCTATGGACAAACCAAACAAGAGTCAAGGTCCTTGTTTCTACCCACATACTGTACCAACCATGGTCACTTGTTTGCCCTACACCAGAGTGTCGCCGGGAACCTAGTCTGCTGCGTCGGTTAGTTTGTTTTGTGGCAAACTTTGGGTCCTGAACCATCCCAGGTTCTGATAAACGACTATTCATCAGCATGTGTAAAGACTCATTGAATTACTTATTAGGTTGGTTAGTTGTAGAAAGAGAAGTCGGCTTTGACGAACTTGTCGTTTGGAGAGATTGGGATGATTGGGTAGATTACGGCGAAGGCAGTACAGCAATGCACAGTACGGGTACCGTGACACTGAACTGAGCTACTACTCGTAGCTTAGCGGATTTGAATTGATCGTGACTTGTGTGGTTTCCCTCTCTAGTTGTGATTTCTTAATAGCGACAGTTGTTTGCCCGTACCGCTTTCGTTTCGCAGAGTAGATATAGTGTCCCGGGTTCTCTTTGTTTTCAGTACTCGAGTACAGTACTCGGTTGCGAGGTACAAGTGTTGGCGTTAATTTGACCCCCCAGCGGTACAAGGCTAGCCAACTCTACAAGCACCGGAGGTGCTCCAGGGTGTTCGCCCAGCTCACCCCAGGTTGTGCCACAGGATAGAGCTCCAAGAGGTGTGGCAAGGCTGGTGTTGTAGGGAGATTTATTGGCAGTGCTGCAGTATCCATCAGGTTCCACAAAACACCCCCTCTCCTCTTCAGCTCCCGGCAATTCCACTAACCGACCAACCCACTCACCTATTTATTCTCCATCGCCTTCCAGACACCAAAGATGTCCCATACCAACTCATTCAATACCACTAACTCCTAAATAATGTGTGGAACAACCGCAATATGGCCGACGAGCGGCCTCGAGTCTTGACCTGGCTATCGCCACTAGAGCCAAGGCTACGCCACCAGGACATTCAAGACCGCCGGGTCGGGGTGTAGGAGAATGGCTCTTACAAACAGAGGAATTTAGAAGCTGGTGCGCCAGTGAGGGGTGCGAATCCGATGACGCAGTCTTGTTTTGCTACGGAGATCCAGGGGTCGGCAAGACTTACATTAGGTAATAAGGACGAACCTCGAGGGAGAGAAGGGAACGGGCAAGTGCTGACAAACCGTGATGTTAGTTCATTGGTGATAGACAGCTTATGCGATCAGGCCAGGGGACAAAATGTCGGCGTTGCGTGTTTTTACTTTGACTTCACCGCCCGAAAGGAGTACTCACCCACGCGTATGCTAGCCCCCCTATTCAAACAGGTTGCGGGAGAGTTGGAAGAGGTACCGGGGGGGGTATAGAGAGGGCCTATGAAGACTAGAAAAAGCTCATTGGTAGGCGGGTACTAACTTAGAGCTTTCTATGAAGAAACTACCAACAATAATGTGTATCTACACTCTTAATAAATTTGCCGCATAACATGAGTCAAGCTCCAGAAGTCTGTAGGCGCTCGAATATTCATGACGAGAAGGCAAGGCATCCAGGATTATCCGGGAAGCGTCACTCGGAAAAAGTAACGGAGGTGATATAATTAGGTATCTTTATACAAAGTTAGGTGAGGGCACAACTCCAGATGCGACGGGCGGTGGTCTAAGAACGGACATGTTGAAGAAATTTTGCAAAGATATTTCGTAGAGGCAACGAATCTCCGGAGGCTACCTCAAGTTATCCACCCAGATACATGCCGGAATCTACCAGTACTACGCATTCTTGCTACGGTAGTCTCGGTGATGATCAATGCGGTCTTGCAAGAAGCCACAACCTATCACAGGCGAGAACAGCTATCGTATCATAGTCTAAACACAATGGTTGATGGCTTGGGCTGGGGGGCGGCTGGGGATAACTATGGCGCAGCGCGGGGTCGGGAAGAGGAACAAGATGAGGAGAGAGCGAGGCTTGGCATGGTGGCCCTGGAAGAGCCTCTGAAACCAGATAAATTGTGCTACGTCCTAACAGTGGGGATAGGTCCCCAACCCCCCTCAATACGGTAGGGGCATGCTATGTGCCGTAGCCTATTACCAAGGACTTATTCTTGTGGCTTCTACCGTACTATCTGCTTAATCCATTTTACCTCGCGAGAGTACCTCCGGGCGCATCCCGAGCTTTTTGTGCTCGCACGGCAATCGCAGAAACCTTAAACTGTCTAAACCCGCAGGGGTTGAGGCTCTCTCAACCGGCCCCTCCTCCAATCCACAACCCCCACACTCTCTCCGCCTCCAACACGCCCTCCTAACCTCCATCAGACACCGCCTCTCGGATATCCTTCCCTGTATTAGGGAATCCACGCAAAAGGCTACCTTTCAGGCTGCGCGGTATTGCTTAAGCTGAAGTTATTAAACGACTACAATAACCATATATCTACTAAAACCCTCTGGAAAGCACGGAGACAGTACGTTGACCCTATTGATTTTGATAAGAATTTCCCTGTTCGATGGTATACACAGCGCGGTACCTTCGGGATTGCTGATGTCGCAGCTGGTTTAGAAGAGGTGGAAGGTGATATCAACCAAAAGACAGCATGGGTGGTACACCTCTCGCGTGGGCTGCGGGGAGTGGGCACGTGGAAGTAGTGAAAATACTACTCGGTCGCGACGACATCGACCCTAGCAAGCCAGATGACAAAGGCCAAACACCACTCTGGTGGGCTGCCCGCAATGGGCACGAGGGAGTGGTGAAATTACTACTCGAACCGGAGGATGTCAACCCCAACGAGTCAAATCAGGCCAACGAAACGCCACTCTATTGTGCTGCTTCCAATGGGCACGATGGGGTGGTGAAGATATTACTCGAACGGGACGATGTCGACCCCAACCAGTCATCTAGGGACACCCTAACACCACTCTGGTGGGCCGCCTGCCATGGGCACGAGGGAATGGCGAAATTACTACTCGGACGGGACGATGTCGACCCCAACCAGTCAAGTAGGGACACCCCAGCACCGCTCTGGTGGGCAGCCTACCATGGGCACGAGGGAGTGGTGAAATTGCTACTTGAGCGAGGCGACGTCAACCCTAACAAGCCAGATAAATACGGTAGAACGCCGCTCCGGGGGGCTGCCCACAACGGGTGCGAGGCAGTGGTGAAATTGCTACTCGGGCGAGGCGACGTCAACCCTAATAAGTCAGATCAATACGATAGAACACCGCTCTGGGGGGCTGCCTACCATGGGCACGAGGCAGTGACGAAATTACTACTCGGGCGGGACGATATCTATCCCGACCAGTCAGATGAGGAAGGCTCAACACCACTCTGGTGGGCAGCCTACAATGGGCACGAGGGAGTCGTCAAACTACTGCTCAAACAGGAAGGCATCAATCCCGGCAAGCCAAATATTCGTGGTAAGACACCACTCTGGTGGGCTATTACAAATGGCCACACGGGAATGATAGCTCTACTACAGCCTCCAACATCTATCACCCACAGCACAGCTTAAGCCCGAAGAGGCACCACCCTCCTTACCACTCCCGAATACTATACTGATAACCTATGTACCATTTCCGCGCGGCCCGCAACAACTCTAGAAGCGCATTTGTCGCTGCCACTACCTCCCTCCCCCACCCCCGCCCAACCTTCTCCTGTGGCTTAAAACGCTGCCTTGCGATAATTGTCACCTTACCTTTCCTTCCGGAGTAAGCCTACCGTTTTAACACAGCCTAATTTCTTTTTCCCCCGGTGGAATGAAATCATACTCAATGGGAACACACATATCTACAACACACCCGTCCAACCCTCTGTCCGGATTTTCCTTATGGGGTTAACTCAGGATCTGTTTAAAATCTAGAGTCTACCGTTAGTGGAGGGCTATTTCTACTGTGCTGAGATAACCTGTTGTCGCTTGAAATATCCATTACCTTTCCCTTTATTGTCTTTTCCTTGGTTGTTCCCCATTTGTTTCCTCTACAAGTTATGGTTCCCCCCTTCCTCCCCTCTGAAGTACAGACACGACGGCTATCTAGATATAAACGGAAATATAGATAGTGCAAGTACTTCTGGGATCCGTGCAAATCGGCATAAAAGCTAGTTAGTAACCGAGTAAGTTATGATGAGGATTAGTTTCCGCTATAGACCCGGCTTAACGAAGGTCATGTCTACCTAGACCGTCTTCTAGCCTTAAAGTTAAAGGTGAGGTTAGAAGGCTCTTAGCGCTTTTTAGCCTTGCTTATCAGAAGAAATTTATATAGCAAGGAATCTTTCAACTGGAATCAACTCCAACCCTACGAGCCCAGTATAAACTCCAAAAAGCCCACTTTACAGCCAAACCCGTCTGCATCATCTCCAATACCAAGCACCCTCGTAATGTGTCCGCAGAATAGTACTCAGCCTACGTTCGTATACTTTTTCCAATCCACCCACACTCAACTTCGTCCCCTGAATACGCTGCGAAGGCTTAACAACTGTTGTGGTAATCTCCCCTTTTGTCAGTCAAAAGTGCGTGGCTCAAACGCTCGGTGCTCCTTACTGTATATGTAGCTAGATAAATTTTCCAGTGTATCCGGAATTCCACCATAATTCCATAAGTGATCTGACGGGCGGCTGTGCGCAATATCGACTTACGAGCGAGTTAGGATATCCATCCTCCTCGTTTCTTGTTTCGCCTACCACAGCTTTTCTCCTTCCCCATCGTATTCGGTTTATTCTTAGGCCGGGCATCAGGGACGAATATGATCTCCGGAGCCAAGCAGGAACACCTGAGCATGGCCTAGGGCTGTAGTGACCGAATAATACTCAAGTATGGTGCGTTGCGGTATTATAGCTAAATAATACCCACAGTGAATTACAGCCTTAAGGTAAAGCGCGGGAGCGGTGCCTCGAGTTCTATAAAATTTAACGCCGAGTGTTTTTTCTACAGGAGTTCATGGTTCAGAAGGTGCTAACAAATTTTCATCACAACAAGCGGATTGCGGATAGCGGAACTGAAGAGATTGGAAAATGGTTGGACAAAGACTTAAACATGAGGTTTCGGTGGTAAATGAGTAGAGTTGTGTGCAGAGGGCCGCTGCTAAAGAGCCAGGTTAGATATACGAGGTTCTCGTTCACGACGCCGTGGTTAATCGTGGGTATTGGGTCTTCTTTTCCACTTCACTTGTTCATGTGTGCACCCCCGTTCTGTGCTGCATATACTTATCGAGATGAGTTGTGCTTCCCTACATTAACCTAGCTAACAGCCTCTAGTTTGCAAGTTACTGTACTATAAGTCATATTGGATTATATTGTATGCTACGTAACATCACCATTTGAATACAGACCAGGACGAGTGACGGTCTGTGACGGCATTATAAAGCAACAGACGAAACAGAGGCGATGACTCACTCACCTACTTAGAGACAATAGTAGACAATCGCAGCAGTTTCTGTGGACAGGCCGGGCCAGAGTCAAGGTCCTTTTTTCGCCGGCACATACAGCCGCGCAAAATTCTCGTACCCCTCCTTGTACCTCAAGAACAATACCTATTTACAACAACACGACAACAAAGAAGCCTTCTGATAACTATCTTTCGGATATACCCCTAGGGGTATAGTAAACCCTTATCACCACTTATCACACCGAATAATCAAGGGAGAGGGTTAACAAAGCGTTTCTAATTATTCGTGGCACTCGGGAGGGTACGAGAACTTTGCGAACGCGGCTGTACTATACTAACCATGGTCGTTCGTTGGTCTGATATCAGAGTGTCCCCGGGAACCCAGTCGGGCGTCTCAGTTAGTTTATTTAGTGGCAAACTTTGGATCTCGAACCATCCCAGGTTCGGATAAACGACTATTCGTCAGCATGTGTAAAGACTCTTTGAATTACTTATTAGGTTAGTTAGCTGTAGAAACAGAAATTTGTTTTGACGAACTTGTCGACATTTGGAGAGATTGGGGAGATTGTCTAGGTTACGGCGAAGGCATTACAGGAACTTACCGTGACACTACACTAAGCTGTGTTGTACTATCAATATGGGGGCTATAGGGGGTCGCACGGAAGTAGACGATAGACCAAGAGAATTCACATGGAACTTAGCCAATTTCTAGGAAGGATATGAAATGTAACTTTTGCCATTCGCCCTCCCCTCACTTACTCGCCCGTTAGCTATCACTAAAGCCAGACTAACGGTAAAGACGGGTGTCTAAGTAAAACACAAATACACGTCCGATCCTTCCATGGATCGCCACGCCTACGGTATCTCTGTCTCCCCCCACATGTCCTTATTCCTCCACACACTCCCGTGATACCAAAGGAAAGACATGTCGGTATAATCTATTGTTAAACAATCTCCCATATCCGAACCATCTGTGCATCTCCGAAACGATTCTTTCACACTCCAGCAACAAATTCAAGAGCATCCGTCCAACACTATACCCGGCGGCAATGATCCGAATCGGGAAGCACTGTTCCTATACCCACAGAACCTAGTACCGTGCGAAGTTATGGAAAGAGCTTTCTGGCCTGCAGCGACACATGAAAGGCTCTTTATGGCTTTGAGTTATGCGATATGTCGGGTTTTCGATAAATCCATAGATGGGGCTTGACGTGCTTGTACCGCGGGGGGTCAAATTAACCAGAACACTTGTACCTCTCAACCAAGTGCCCCAGCTTAATACCAGCATTAATAATTTGGGCAGCCTCAACTACCAAAAATAAAATAGACTTAGACTTACTCCCAGAGCGAAAGGGTGCTGCTGTGGGTGTGGGAATTGGCCGTATCATTTGGGTCTGGTGGCTATCGAATTCACCGATTTTCAGCTGTTGTGCTTGGTTGCGAGGTACAAGTGTTCGCGTTAATTTGACTCCCCCCGGTAAAAGGCTAGCCAACTCTACCGGAGGTGCTCCAGGGTGTCTGCCCAGCTCACTCCAGTGCAAGATTCATGCTGTGCCCAGGATAGAGCTTCGAGAGGTGTGGCAAGGCTGGTGTTGAGGGAGATTTATTGGCAATGCTGCAGTATCCATCAGGTTCCACAAAACACCCCCTCTCCCCTTCAGCTCCCAGAAATTCCACTACCGTAACCGACCAACCCACTCCCCTACCGGTATCCTCCATCACTTTCCAGACACCAAAGATGTCCCATACCAACTCATTCAATACCACTAACTCCTATAATAATGTGTGGAACAACTGCAATATCACCGATGAGCGGCCTCAAATATTGACTTGGTTATCGCTACTAGATCCTAGGCTACGCCACCAGGACATTCAAGACCGCCGGGTCGGGGGTGTAGGGGAATGGCTCTTACAAACAGAGGAATTTAGAAGCTGGTGCGCCAGTGAGGGGTGCGAATCTGATGACGCAGTCTTGTTTTGCTACGGGGATCCAGGGGTCGGCAAGACTTACATTAGGTAATAAGGTCGAACCTCGAGGGAGAGAAGGGAGCGGGCAAGTGCTGACAAACCGTGATGTTAGTTCATTGGTGATAGACAGCTTGTGCGATCAGGCCGAAGAAGGAAATGTCGCCGTCGCGTGTTTTTACTTTGACTTCGCCGCCCAAAAGGAGCAGTCGCCGACGAGCACACTGGGCGCACTGCTCAAACAAGTTATGAGTGGACTGAAAGAAGTACCGGGGGGGATAGTGAAAGCTTATCAAAACAAGAAAAAGGCTATTGGTGGACGGGCGCTACAACTGTCCGATATTGTGAATATGCTGCAGACTACCTCTTCCAAAAGGCATATATTCATATGTATCGATGCTCTAGATGAATGTGTGCCAGAACATCGAGTTAAGCTTCTTAATTCACTAAACGAAATCCTCAAAAAGTCTCCAGGTACTCGAGTATTCGTGACTGGAAGACCGCACATTCTAGATGAAATCGAGAAGCGTATTCCAGGAAGAGTAAAGACCGTACGCATCACTCCCAAGAGAGGCGATGTCATCAGATATCTTCGTACCAGGCTGAATGAGGACACAAACCCTGATGCGATGAGCAGCAGTTTAGAGGCAGACATCCTAAAGAAAATTCCCGAAGATGTTTCTGAAATGTACGTGGAAGTAACCACATTCCGGAAGCTGCCTCAAATACACGTCTAGATTCCTGCTAGTCTCGCTGAATATCGATGCGATCCTACAAGAAACCACAATCTATCACAGGCGACAAAGGCTCCAGGCAATGAAGGATGGCTTGGGATTGGAGGGCGCTTATGACGCAACGCTGAGTCGGATAAAGGGCCAAGGTGAGAGGAAAGCGAGGCTTGGAATGGCCGCTTTGATGTGGATCTCTCACGCGGAGAGGCCCTTAAAGCCCGATGAACTGTGCCACGCCCTAGCAGTCGAGATCGGGTCGCCGAACTTCAATAGCGACAGTGTTCCTTCAATAGGGACATTGCTAGCCTGCTGCCAAGGACTTGTTGTTGTGGACAAGGAGGCCTTGACTATCCGGCTAATTCACTTTACCCTTCAAGAGTTTCTCCGGGCTCATCCAGAGCTTTTTGGCACAGCTCATTCGACAATGGCGGAAACCTGCTTAAGTTATCTGAATTTGCAGCAGGTCAAGGCTCTCCCGCCCAGTCACCCCCTCGATCTCCAAAGCGCCCCGTTTCTAGAATATTCTTCTCTTTATTGGGGGATACACGCAAAAAGGCACCTCTCGGATTGCGCCAAATTGCTTGCGCTAAAATTATTTGACAACTACAATAACCACATATCCATCCCAATCCTCTTGAAAGCACAGGGGCCGTATAATTACTACATTGGCTTGGATAAACTTTCCTTGTTCAATGGTCTACATTGCGCATCCATCTTCGGGATCGATGAGATTATAACTTGTTTCGTAGAGATGAAAGGTTGTGATATCAATCAAAAGGATTGCGTGGGTAATACAGCTCTCATGTGGGCTACCTACCGCGGGCACGAAGGAGTGGTGAAAGCACTGCTCGGAAGGGACGACGTCGACCCCAACAAACCAAATAAGAGCGGCCTGACACCACTCTGGTGGGCTATTTACCATAGCCACGAGGGAGTGGTGAAAGCACTACTTGGACGGGACGACGTCGACCCCAACAAACCAAATAAGGACGGCACAACGCCACTCTGGCGTGCTATTTACGATAGGCACGAGGGAGCGTTGAAAGCACTACTTGGACGGGACGACGTCGACCCCAACAAACCAAATAAGAACGGCGAAACGCCACTCTGGTGGGCTATTTACCATAGCCGCGAGGGAGCGTTGAAAGCACTACTCGGACGGGACGACGTCGACCCCAACAAACCAAATAAGAACGGCGAAACGCCACTCTGGTGTGCTATTTACTATAGCCACGAGGGAGCGGTGAAAGCACTACTCGGACGGGACGACATCGACCCCAACAAACCAGATCAGGACAGCCGGACGCCACTCTGGTGGGCTGCTCACAGGGGGCATGAGGGAGTAGTTAAAATACTACTCGAACGAGGCGGCCTCACCCGATAAACCACATGGGGGCGGCCAAACCCCACTCTGGTCCGCTGTTGAAAATATTTATGCAGGCGTGGTGACTCGACTACAGCCTCCAACATCTGCCGCCCACAGGACGGCCTAAGCCCGAAGACGTACCATCCTCCTTACCGCCTTCGAATACCGTACCAGGCTATGTGGAACTTCCGCTAGGACCGCAACAGCTCCATACACATGTTCGTCGCCGTCACTGCCTCCTTCTCACCCCCGCCCAACCCCCCCAGCTTAAAACGCCGCCTTGTGGCAATTGCCCTACCTTTCCTTCCTGAGTAAATCTGCCACAGGAACACGGCTTAAACTTCCTCCTATTTTGGTGGAAGGAAATCATATGCAATCGAATGTGCATATCCATTACACACCTATCCAAGCCTTATTCGAGCTTTCCTTATACTGTCAAGTTAGGATATGCGAGCTTCTGTCTAGAGTCTAGAGTTCAGCGCCAGTGGGCTATTTTTACTGTATTGTGGTAAACTAGTGCAACCCAAAATCTCCACTATAATATGATTCACTTTTATTTACGCTTTGTATAATAGATGCAAGTCCTCTTCGCGATGTGAGGGCTCAATTGTGTACTCAAAACCTGAATTAGGTTTTTCTCTTCCTCTTCTGCACAACTGTGTAAACCCTCCCCCCCTCCCCCCTCTCTTACATCTATCGAGATCTATAGTGTTTTTTAATACTAGCCCGGGGTGACGGCATCTAACAAGTTTGCCGAAAGTTTCTGTACTTATCATATCATATTATTCGTTATGTGAACGGTTACGATTTGTGTTATGCTTTATATACCTGTAGTGAGAAGAGGTCAACACGCTTCCTTGAAGAATCCTACGGTAGCTATCCCCAACCTCAGTAGGAATACCCTCAGTAGACAATAGGCGATAGAGCCATACTTCTATGCAAGGAGTATCCAGAAACAGGGACTCGTAGAATATATGGCGGGGGTCCGTGCATATCACCAATCACCACTCGTATTTCCCGATGTCTCTCCCCCGGGACAAGTAATATAAACCCAGGGAACGGCAATCCACACTCTGATCCTCGAAATCAGGATCTAAACAGCCACCCACCAGTATTAGGTCCAAGTCGAGGCCCGGATTGGAAAACCAAAGCTCCACGAACTCCACACACACCAATATTAATGAACCGGTTATTTCGTCCATATTTCTCCTTTTATTCCTCTTCCCACACCTGTTCTTATGCAGACAGCTTGCCAAACTCATATGGTCCAAGGCACCAATGCCACATATTCTGACAGTCTTCAACTACTTTTGTAATATCAAACCTATTATATCACTTCCTCCAGGGATAGGTACTGACTGTACTTTCTGTAATCGGGAGTTATTATTCATTTTCCTATCAATCTAAATTAAGACAACACCTAACATAATATTATTATTCCATAAGATAGGTTCAAGTTTTTATCCATCTCACCGCCATGGAGGAACAGCCAGGTTTAGGGCTAAAGTGAAGAGAGAGTAAAGTAAACATGAGAAAACAATGAACGAATGAATGAATTCATATACAGATGCTAGCTATACGGACTGAGATTTATATATCAACTTGTCGAACAAACAATAACACCATAAAGTCTATCAAAATGGATAGAAATTTTCCCTGTTTTGACAAGCCACCAAAAGGGGGCGAATACCGGCATTATAGGTTAACCCACAATGTGGAACTTAAGCCCCAAACCTCATGCTCTAGTATTTCTGAGAACAGATAACTGAAAAAGCACAAACTGTTCTAGACCAAAATACTCAGTGCATGCTATTGTCCACGATGCAAACGAAACAAGACTGCATCCTAGTTGCTTATTCCACCCAGATTATCTGAAAACAAACGTCTTCCCACATCCCCCCCCCCCCACCAAAATCCAACATTTCAACCAACCAGCCAGACCTCAACAAGGCAAATAGTGGAGAGATAAAAAAACCTCTACCAGCAACTATTCGCATCTATTCCTTCCCTCATTCATTTGTGCATACATATTATGATAGATATATATGATACAAAGTAAAAAAAACAACCACCAAAAACCCAGCGGACAGCTACATACCCAAAACCTAAACAAAACCTACAAGGGTAGCAGTATGATACAAGCTCCAATCTGAGTATGATATCATAATAGATCAATCCCCACCCCTTCCCCCCGAGAAAAAATAAAATACTAAATCCGAACCCTAATCACATCCAACCCTTCCATTCCGGCACACCATCACCACACCAAAAAAAACCAAACCCCATTAGTCGCAATAAATACAATAGGAATAACAATTCCTCGAGGTAACCTTTTTCTTCTTTTTAAAAAAATAATATTTTAGAGCACATGCGTGTCCCTAGGGGGGGGG
>Ga0307517_10001852_pt1 | contig 34610 bp, 30 predicted proteins | sample 23_EM_MG_FD_194515 | JGI IMG/M metagenome (GOLD analysis project Ga0307517, IMG submission 194515) | Populus trichocarpa ectomycorrhiza microbial communities from riparian zone in the Pacific Northwest, United States - 23_EM | ecosystem: Host-associated > Plants > Roots > Unclassified | place... | reverse complement strand
GGTCATGTCTATGGGTTAGGTCTATCATTGGTTGTGCGGGAGTGGGCTTGGCATGGGATTTCCTTTAAGTAGTCTTCTCTCTTGTACGACTAGTCATTAACAAAACATCTCACCTCACACACGTATCACACACACACATCCCAACATTATCTACATCTGGGCGATTGGGGTCGACATTTTCTCGTTCCAGCAATAATTTGACCACTCCTTCGTGTCCCTCGAGGGCCGCATCCCCGAGTGGTGTTCGATTATACACATCTGGGTGATTGAGGTCGACATCCCCCCGTTCCAGCAGGAGCCTGAGAACCCCTTCGTGTCCCTTGTTAGAGGCCCACCCGAGCGGTCCTGTATGATATTTATCCGGGTGATTGGGGTCGACATCTCCCCGTTTTAGAAGTGACTTGACCACTCCTTCGTGTCCTTCCATAGCAGCACATCCGAGTGGTGTTCGATCATTCTTATCTGGCCGATTGGGGTCAACATCTCCCCGTTCTAAAAGTAGCTTGGCTAGCCCTTCGTGTCCGTTGAGAGCGGCATTCCCGAGTGGTGTTCGATCATACACATCTGGGCGATTGGGGTCGACATCTTCCCGTTCCAGTAATATCTTGACCACTCCCTCGTGTCCCTCAACGGCAGCACACCCGAGTGGTGTTCGATCATTAAAATCTGGGCGATTGGGGTCGACGCTTTCCCGTTCCAGCAATAACTTAACCACTCCTTCGTGCCCCTTAATAGCAGCCCACCCGAGTGGTGCTAGATTATTCTTATCTGCCCGATCGGGATCGACATTCCGCTCCAGCAGTATCTTGACCACTCCTTCGTGTCGGTTTCTCGCCGCCCATGCCAGCGGTGTTCTACCAGTACAATCCTGTTGGTCGACCTCATAACTCGCAGCATTTATTAATACTGTCACAAGTTCGACAATCCCGAAGAAGGATGCGTAGTGCAATCCAGAGAAGAGTAGGGGTGTAGCGATGAATCCGATATTTCGGGGATCTAGTACTTGTTCCAGAAGTGATACAGCGGATATGTGGTCTTCGCACTGGTTTAAAAGCTTTAGCGCAAGCGCCCTCGCATTATCTGACAGATTCCTGTTCGCATGTGTTCCCCAATACCTCGCAGAATATTTGAGGAATGGCATGCTTTGAAGGGATGGGAGAGAGTGGGGTGTGAGGTCCGTGATTTGTTGTGAATTTAGATAGGTTAAGCAGGCTTCTGTAAGCATCGAGTGGGGTTTGATGAAGAGATCTGGATGACCGCAAAGGTACTCTTGGACGGTATAGTGGATTAGTCGTACGGTCGAAGCCTCCGCCTCCACTGTGATCAGCCCTTGGCAACAGTCTAGCAGTGTGCCTATTGAAGGAACATTTTCGGAATCAAACTCCGTTGCTCCTATTTCCACTGCCAGCGCATGGCATAGCTCATCCACCTGTAAGGGCCGCTCCGAATGACAGACCCATGTGAGAGCAGCCGTCGCAAGGTTCGCCTTTTCTTCATCCTGAGCATTTATGCGCTCCAGTGTCGCACCGTATGCATCCCCTAACCCTACGCCATCTTTCACTGACTTGAGTGTTTTTTTCCTCCGAGAAACCGTGGTACCTCTAAGGATTGCCTCGATGTGTAGAGAGGCCAGTAGGAATCTGGGTTCGAATATGTCAGCTATTAATTTGAGGTAGCCTTGCCCCCGGCCTAGCTCCTACATACGTTTCCGAGCTTATTGCGGGAATGCTCTTCATAATATCTCCCTCCAATGTGCTGCTCATCATATTTGGGATCGTGTCCTTCCTCAGTTTCTCGCGAAGAAAGCTAAGGACCCCATCTTCTGTAGCCCGTATAGATAGAAAGGTTGCCGCTCCACCCAACTCCCTCTCCACCTCACTCCGCACATGTGGTCTTCCGGTTATAAATAAGCGAGTATTGGGAGATTTCAGCATCTGCCCCAATGATTCAAGAACCACCATTCGATGCTCTGGCACACATTCATCAAGCGCATCAACACATATAAATGTGTGCCTCGTGGCTGCGATTGTCTGGAAAATCTTTAAAATTCCTGAAACTTGGAGTCCTCTACCCCCAATCGACATTTTCTCGTTTCGAAAAGCCTGGACTATCGCCTCCGGAATTCCCCCGTGTCCACTAACAAGTTGTCTTAGAAGGGACCCAAGCATATTTACGGGTGACTGCTCATTCCGGGCAGCAAAGTCGAAGTAGAAGCAGACAACGGTAGGATTTCCCTCAACGGCCTCGTCGCATAGCTTGTCTATAACTAGTGAACTGTCATCGCAACCTATCAGCAATAGTATTTTTTTAATTTACCGCAACGATATATGCTCACGTACACAATGTAGCTCTTTCCCACTCCTGGGTTGCCGTCGCAAAATAAGGTCGGATGATGAGATCCATCCTCCCTACTACCACTGTTCCAGCGTCTGAACTCTTCCGTGTCTAGCAGCCAGGCTCCGATGCTGTCGACCCGGCGGGCTCCGATATCTCGATGCCGCACCCGTGGCTCTAATGGAGATAGCCATGCCAGTATTTCAGATCTATCATCGGGGATGGTGTAGTTAAAGGTATTGGCGATATTAGCGATGAAAGAGTTATTGTTATTGCTAAAAGCCTGTGACATTTTTCACTTTCTGCCGCTTTGAATGTCGTTGAGAGGGAAGTATTGGATAGATTGGGGTTCGTTGACGAAATGGTTGTGGTTGAGGAAAGCGAGGTGGTGAGGCCTTCTGCTAATCGACAACTCTGTTCCCAATCACTGGACCCGAAACTCGTTACACAAATCCGAGAACTAATTTGGTCGGAGGCTCGGAGGAGATTCATATGTGTCTGTCGGTAGTCCTCCTTACAATGCACCATGCTCCTCGAGTAGCATCGGCGGCAATAACATCGACTCCAATAACAGCACTACTTCCTTCCATTCCGACCAGTTCGTAGGGCTCCATAATTGGCGCCACTCTCACTTTCACCTTTCTGACCGCAAGACCAGCCTCCGCGTCCTCAATTTCATCCCTACCGAGACCTTTTAGCCTCTATTTTCCCGCCCCGCTGCCTTCTCACCAATTGTGCACACCGCCCCCGCATTCCAGGTAGATGTTTTGAACAACCATTTGGGTTGCTGGGCGCAGCGGATCCTATCCTTAGTTACAGAACGACACAAAACTATTATTCATACGGACAACGATCAGAGACAAAAGATATCAGCGAACAAGAAAGAATAAAGAGATCGTGTGCAATAACGAATGACTTTGACAAGACAAGAGCTGACCGTAGAACGGTGGGTGAAATGCGATGAGAGACAGGTAGCAAATGAATAAAGGGAAAAACAGGCCACCTTATATCTTTATCAATAGAGAACATTCTTCCCTGGCACACTTCCTGCGCATGCTGAATCGCTCTCCCACTTTCCATCTCTAGGTCATCCTTCTGCTTTGTTTTACCGGGGCACTTCCGAGGCAGAAGTACCACCGGGGGTAGGGTTATGCTGCCTCGGGTAGAGTACCTTGTTCGGCTATCGCGAGAGTTTGTAGGTAAATCAGTGTTTGATACTGTCGCATTAGGTATGCAGGGTCAGCGTGTAAGATGGTAAGAAGCTAACAGTTGTGGAACACTCTTGAACCAATTGTCTGTTTAAGGTTATCGTAAATTTAGTTGCGTTTCCCACCATGCGGGAATGGAAAATATGTATGTGGTGAGTAGCCTAAAATGGTTAATCTCCAACAAAATGCTGCCTCTACCTCAAATTAAATCCTGCCTCCAATATAGAGCCTCATAAGCACTCCCAAACCATAAAGGCCCAAAATAAAATGGCGTCGTTGACTTTATCACGGTGTTTCTATATTTCCCGTAATTCTCCTAGGGTGTTGAAGAGTGGAGTGTTTTTGCTCTCAAGGTACAGTACCTATCAAGACTAGTGTTTTTGTATGGAAGGGGTACATTGCAGCGCGCCTTGCCTAGCTGGCTAGCTACCACCAAGCATCCTCAACAGGTAAAGACACAACAAGGAAGGCTATTGCGATAGCCTCCAACCCCCGACCACGGAACTCCTACTTTCCATACTTTCTCTTAACAACCAAGGTTTATATTCAAACTCTGCGGACTACCCATACATTTGCATTTTTCGAACTTGGCCGGGAAATATCGCAAAACCACGGATCCTGGACCGCAGTTGTGCAGTTTGAAAACGGTATGATCACAGCTTTCTCTGCGACTCAGGTCCGGCGTATCTAGAGTGGTGGGCTTGAGGGGCTGGCGTACAAGTACAGTTCGCTAGGCCGCTGCTTTGTGGCTAACCTGATAGACTAGTTCTGCTTGGGGGCTGCATGGCTAGTGATATTTTACCGGGTGGGTAAGAAAGGTCCAATCGGTGTGCTTAGCTTGGCGGGGAAATTAATGGGGTTCGGTAGAATGGCAGGTATTTTTCGGGTGTGTATGGGTAACTAAAGCACTAACCAATGCTAAGAGGCATATCATGGACTCGCACTGTTTATGGTTGATTTTCTGGCTCATGGTGGCTCTGGCAACGCTTACACTGGGTCTTCGAGTATTGGAAAGAAAACTCTATTTGCGGTTTATCTATCCGCCTATCTATCCATCTATCGCTAGCAAGGGAAAACGGGGAAGAAATGAATACATAAAGGGGAATTGGGAAAGCAGATTTTGAAATACCGGTAAGGGATCTATTTAGCCGAGGAATGGTAGCCAATATAAATGGCGGGAGTTAAAAAATGATGAAAATATTCGCCCGGACGCTGTAGACTAAACAGAATAAACATAAATTCGTGAGCCTTTATTCATAAGCGCGAGCAAATATCCGAGGGCGTGATGGGTGTATGCTTACACACAGGTGGCATTCTCGGGAATGATGGCAGGGGGGGGTTAAGGATCACGTTAATCGGGCTGGCATGAAGGGCTTTGGGAAGAAGGGAAGATGTGATACCAGCAATGCGTATTCAGGACTCCCAGAGGCCGGGGAGGGCTGGCACAGGAAGGGGGTGGATCCCATGAGAATCGAGGGTGATCGATAGAGTACCCAGTGCTTCTACTTCAGCTTAGTCGCGTTATAGAGGGTGGGGCAGCGGCCTATCTGGGGTTTCAATAGATTTCCGGGCTTGCAATAGCTGCACGATTCTTCCATGCTCCTTCCTAGTAGCGTAAGAGAGCGGTGTGCCGTAGTGTTTATCTGGGCGATTAGGGTCGACATCCCGCCGTTCAAGAAGTAACTTGGCCACTCCTTCATGTCCGTTGATAGCAGCACACCCGAGTGGTGTTCGATCATCCTCATCTGGGCGATTGGGGTCGACATCTTCCCGTTCTAGAAGTAACTTGACCACCCCTTCGTGTCCCTTGAGGGCGGCATTCCCAAGTGGTGTTCGATCATACACATCCGGGAGATTGGGGTCGACATCACTCCGTGCCAGAAGTAGCCCGATCACTCTATCGTGTCCCGCAATAGCTGCCCACCCGAGTGGTCCTGCATGATCCTTATCCGGGCGATTGGGGTCGACATCTCCCCGTTCTAGAAGTAACTTGACCACTCCTTCGTGTCCTGCCATAGCAGCACATCCGAGTGGCGTTCGATCATTCTTATCTGGGCGATTGGGGTCGACATTTCCCCGTCCCAGCAATAACCTGACCACTCCTTCGTGTCCCTCAATAGCAGCACACCCGAGTGGTGTTCGATCATCCTCATCTGGGCGATTGGGGTCGACATCTTCCCGTTCTAGAAGTAACTTGACCACCCCTTCGTGTCCCTTGAGGGCGGCATTCCCGAGTGGTGTTCGATCATACACATCCGGGAGATTGGGGTCGACATCACTCCGTGCCAGAAGTAGCCCGACCACTCTTTCGTGTCCCTCCATAGCCGCCCACCCGAGTGGTCCTGCATGATCCGTATCCGGGCGATTGGGGTCAACATCTCCCCGTTCTAGAAGTAACTTGACCACTCCTTCGTGTCCCTTAATACAAGCCCACGCGAGTGGTGCTAAATTATTCTTATCTGCCCGATCGGGATCGATATTCTGTTCTAGCAGTATCTTGACTACTCCTTCGTGTCCGTTTCTCGCCGCCCATGCCAGTGGTGTTCTACCCGTACAATCTGGTTGGTCGGCCTCATAACTCGCAGCATTTATTAATACTGTCACAAGTTCGACAATCCCGAAGAAGGATGCGTAGTGCAATCCAGAGAAGAGTAGGGGTGTAGCGATGAATCCGATATTTCGGGGATCTAGTACCTGTTCCAGAAGTGATACAGCGGATATGTGGTCTTCGCACTGGTTTAAAAGCTTTAGCGCAAGTGCCCTCACATTATCTGACAGATTCCTGTTCGCATGTGTTCCCCAATACCTCGCAGAATATTTGAGGAATGGCATGTTTTGAGGGGATGGGAGAGAGTGGGGTGTGAGGTCCGTGATTTGTTGTGAGTTTAGATAGGTTAAGCAGGTTTCTGCGAGCATTCAGTGAGGTTTGATGAAGAGATCTGGATGACCGCAAAGGTACTCTTGGACGGTATAGTGGATTAGCCGTACTGTCGAAGCCTCCGCGTCTACTGTGATCAGGCCTTGGCAGTAGTCTAGCAGCGTGCCTATCGAAGGAACATTGTCGGGATCAAAATCCGTTTCTCCTATCTCCACTGCCAGCGCATGGCATAGCTCATCCACCTGTAAGGGCCGCTCCGAATGACAGACCCATGTGAGAGTGGCCGTCGCAAGATTTGCCTTTTCCTCGTCCTGAGCATTTATACGCTCTAGCGTCGCACCGTATGCATCCCCTAACCCTACCCCATCTTGCACTGACTTGAGTGTTTTTTTCCTCCGAGCAACCGTGGTACTTCTTAGGATTGCCTCGATGTGGAGAGAGGCTAGCAAGAATCTAGGTTCGAATATGTCAGCCATTAATTTGAGGTAGCCTTTCCCCGGACCTAGCCCCTACATACGTTTCCGAGCTTATTGCGGGGATGCTCTTCATAATATCCCCCTCCAATGTGCTGCTCATCATATTTGGGATCGTGTCCTTCCTTAGTTTCTCGCGAAGGAACCTGAGGACCCCATCTTCTGTAGCCCGTATAGATAGAAAGGTTGCCACTCCACCCAACTCCCTCTCCACCTCACTCCGCACATGTGGTCTCCCGGTCATAAATAAGCGAGTATTCGGAGACCCTTTCAGCATCTGCCCTAATGATTCAAGAACCACGATCCGATGCTCTGGCACACATTCATCAAGCGCATCAATACATATAAATGTGTTCCTCGTGGCTGCGATTGTCTGGAAAATCTTTAAAATTCCCGGAACTTGGAGTCCTCTACCTCCAATAGACATTTTCTCGTTTCGAAAAGCCTGGACTATCGCCCCCGGAATTCCCCCCTGTCCACTAACAAGCTGTCTTAGAAGGGATCCAAGCATATTTACGGGTGACTGCTCATTCCGGGCAGCAAAGTCGAAGTAAAAACACACAACGATAGGGTTTCCCTCGACGGCCTCGTCGCACAGCTTGTCAATAACTAGCGAACTGTCATCACAACCTGTCAGCAATAGTATTTTTTTTTTGATTTACCGCAACGACACATGCTCACGTACACGATGTAGCTCTTTCCCACTCCTGGGTTGCCGTCGCAAAATAAGGTCGGATGATGAGATCCATCCTCCCCACTACTATTGTGCCAGCGTCTGAACTCTTCCGTGTCTAGCAGCCAGGCTCCGATACTGTCGACCCGGCGGGCTCCAATATCTCGATGCCGCACCCGTGGCTCTAATGGAGATAGCCAGGCTAGTATTTCAGATCTATCATCTAGGGTAGTGTAGTTAAATGTATTGGAGATATTGGCGATGTTGAAAGAGCTATTGTTATTGCTGAAAGCTTGTGACATTTTTCACTTTCTGCTGCTTAGGGTGTTGAGAGCGGGGTATTGGTTAAATCGGGGTTCGTTGATGAAGTGTCCGTGATCGAGGAAAAGTGGGGTTGATAGGACCTTTGGCCAAGCTGACAATACCGTAGTGATTCCGGTTGCTACTCCCGAGACTCGAACATCATTACACCAACTCCGAGAGCTAATTTTGTCAGAAACTCTGAGCAGCTTCCTATGCCCCGGTCGGTGGTAGCCCTATGTTTGACTATGCCTCTTTTTCCCCCGAACTGTTCCAAAACAGTAGAAATTCAAGAAACTGATACCGGCGGTACCATTTGGGGCTGCTTTTAGCATCTGCCCGCGAGCGAAGCCATAGATTATTGCCCAAAAATCATGCCTTATTCTAGCATGCCAATACTTGAAGCTGTTGCCTAGGCCTCTCGTATTCTAGGGAAACCTACAGTATTGAACTCGCGGCTGGATTAAGTCCTTGGCCCAGATGTGCAACGACCATTCCCGCAAAATTCAGGAGTCATGATAACCACAATGGCGGTTACAATCACAACCACAACCATAATAATTAATATTAAGGCGTGTACTTGTATATTCGTGTGACTACCCCTTTCTAGCAGCCCAGGATCTGGTGATGGGACATTATATTTCGATCGTGGCATCGATTTGAGTTGAGTTATTACAATAGTTTTCAATATACAGTGCTAGGACAAAACCCTTCGCTTGATGACCTTTTTACACCAAAAGTATCGACTTTCTCTCGTAGCACCATGTCTATGAGGATCCTGGAAAATTTGGGCAATGCATTAGTAAACTTGTAGACAACATGAGGAATATTATAGAATTCCTAAATATTACAAAGCAGTGGAGAAAAGGTCATTTAGGTATTAGGAGTTGATTGGCATTTACTTTTTGTACAGGGCCCACACTAGTCATCACAACCATAAACTATGAAAGCAGTCTTGGCCCCTTGCGCTTCTACTTCCGGAGGTTTGGATTGATTGTCATTCGCTCGCGGATTGAAGGATTTAAAGTGTTTTCATGTAAACAGCGTTTGGAACCGTAAGTCTGAAGAAAATGCGTATTCTCCGTTAAATTTGGCACGAAATTGTGTCGGACGAAAAGTTTTGTGGTGGTACTGTATTTATTACTAACTATCATAGTCGGGGGGCCCCGCAGGTCCAGCTTGAGAGTTGGGGGCTTGTAGTTTACTCGATCGAGCATTCTGTTCGACGCGCAAGGTGAGGGACAAGGGTGTTGGGGGGGGGGGTAACGAATCTGGATTTTTGGAAGTGGTTACCCTTGGGTGCTGATCGGCACACTCCATCGTTTCATTGTTCGGATAGTTTTCAGGAATGCGCTTGATACATCCGCCGGAAGCGAGGTGGAAGAGCTGGAGGGGGGAGTGGAGGTGTCGGATGCTCGGGCTCTGAACTCAGTTGGGGTCATTTTCATTCTTTTGTTAGCATGGGAGTATGTTAAAAGGGAAAGGGGGACACATACGCGGAAGAGCGTTGATATATGTGGTGAGCCATGGGAAAATAGAAAGACGGCTTCGTTGTGATTTACATAAACTCTTGTCTTTACCGTTAGCTGAACACGACAGAGAAGAGAATGAGTGAGCTTCCCCACTAACTTAACCCCAACCTATGGGATGGCGATGGTATTTTTCTTACGCGAACTCTTGGCGTTTGGGTTCCGCTGTCGATCTGTTTACTGTAAAATTGATGTGCCTCGGGTGTAACCACGTGAATTTATAGGAGAAATATCCAAAGCCTTTCACAGCACCTACAGCACCCCGGCGAGCCATCCCGTTCTGCATGCAACATGAACGGCAAGCACAGAGCAACTTCCCTCTTCCTTCTGTCGCCAGGAGCTCGGGGGCCCCCTCATTTCTGGCCGCTCTCGAATCTCTGACCCCCTGCGGGGTTTCAATAGCCCAATTTTAACCTCCGCAACCCCCATCTAGTCACCCCGAAGACCTCCGTGCGTCTGCTCTCCTACCCAGTCAACTCCCCTCTAACCCGCTCCATTGCAAACACTAGACACCCCCTGTGCATCCCTGGATGAAGGCACTCTCTACTTCGGATCAAACACACTCTGCTCTTCCCTCTGCGGACTCACCATCACCGGCTTCATCTCAGCAACCCCTCTCCTACCCCCTCCCTCGGCTCCGCTCTATATAACGACGTTATACCAAACTAGATATACTACCACGATTACAGCCCCCTCCTTATTATCCGGTGCAAGACCCCCGCTACGAGAACCGATCCTCGCGACACTCCCGCTCGCTTCCCCCACCCGCCATTTCGCGCTCTACCGCTGCGCCGAGTGCAGGACGCCCGGCACCAATCATCTGCCCCTTCACCCCCCCAGCCCTGTCCCTAGATATACCCGAAAACCGCCTGGGAAGGTCTCGCCTGTGCAGGGCAGTGGCGTTGGGGGTAGCCATCTTCGCACAGCTCTTAGCAGTGCAGGACAACGCCCTAGCAGATGCCAACGTTGCCTCCGGTGAACATGGGAGGTCTGCGGGCTCCCGGGTAACTGAGACCCCCACGCACACGGGGAAGGGGGCACACGACTTTTCCTGGAGTTATCCGAGGAGGAGCCCCGTCATCATGGCGAACCTCACCCACACGTACAGCACGACACCCGGCCACCCCGAGGCCATAAATGTTGTTTGGAAGTACGCTCCACATACCATCGCCCCGTTCAATCGCAATAGGGGATAAGGAAATGATGGAGGGGGTTAGCTGGGCGGACGGTGGAAGTTGGGTTTTTTAGGCTTGGGGGATTTCCTCGCATTGGTGATGATGCCTGCGGAGATGCGGTGCATCAAGAGTGCTGCTCGAGCAGCTACCGGTATGGCAGAGTGGATTGAGTGACTGGGAAAGGTGCGGGGTGTTACGGGTAGTTGTACTAAGGTCTGTATTGCCGAAATTAGGAGATGCTAGGGAGGGGAGGTTGAGGGGATTGTTGATGGGATAGATTGAGAGGGGGTGTTGGAAGCTGTTGAATGCTTCTCGGCATACTCACCTTGTTCTCATTATTATAGCAAACGGTTTTGGAGATGCCCTTTTGGATTAATGCATTCAGGGAAGCTATGGATAATAGGAACTTTGGGAAGTGCGTCTTTCCTTACCTTATTGCGGAGTCCGCTCGAGAAGGGGGACACGGAATGAGGTAGATGGATGTCTGGTGATCGATGGAAGAGCCTTGGAATATTCCACTATGTTTTATATACACTCCTGTCTTTACCGTTTAGATAGTGATGAGGCGGGAATGGGCGGATTTCCTCACTAGTCCCAGGTCGTACGGCTGGGCTGGCATTTCTATGGCATTGCATCTAAAAGGGGAGGCACGCCGATTGGGGGTGTCGGCGGAATGATTTGCTGCTATGGGTTTTACTAATCTCTTCATCAGATTCTGTAATAAGTTTTTGGCTGGTAGGGGAACAAAGTGCGATCACGAGCCCGTTTCAAAAATTGGCTTCTCCCGAGTTAGATATACCTCATCTTTAGTACTGTAGATAATTTACATACAATGCCTTATGCTTGGTCACGAATACTCATGGTCCTTATTACTACTGGTATCGCGTGACGAGTTTAGACATTTTTCCTAGTGTACTGAACGTGTTCTCGAACCATATCAGTAATTACGATCATGCCCGGTGTTCCTAACCGTCCGGGGGCCCTACATTGGGGAGCGGGGATAATGCCAAGGAGGCGGGATGGGGCCACAGGGTGCTGCCCTATGTAAAGCAAATTGCCTGGCGGCGGGGGACCTCAGTCAATCTACGAGTGATGTATTGTGATGACCTGTAGCAAACAAAACGAGAAAAGTTCCCGCAAGAGAGAGAAGAAGGTTGTTTTGAGGTAAGAGGGGGTTTGCCCTCGCCTTGGATCTGATTTCTAATTTAAATCTCGGGATGGGTCAAAACTACCTATTACCAACGGCCGGAATTGGCTTGGTGATAATATTTCACAGTGTTCTCAGGCGGTCGGTCTGGCCAGGCTTGAGGTCTAGCGGCTGGGCTTTTTTTTTTTGGGGGGGGGGGGGCGGGCCGGACTTGGGCCTTTGACATGGCCTGCATATATCTGCAGGCTTTCGATATCTGCAGTCATCTTCAGATATCTGCGGGCATTGTCAAATATCCGCAGATATTTCCCGGCATCCGAAGATGTCGGTTACCTATAAACGGGATATTTACTAATGAGACTGGATATGCCGGAAGCCTGGCCTACAAATCCCAGGCCGGACATTATATCTGCAGGCCACCTGCAGGCCGGCCTAGCAGCTTGCGAACCCTGGTGCCTTGCTCAAAAATCCACTGTGTGTTTGCTTGCCCCTCAGGTTACCCATGAGAAATATGATTTACGAGATGAAAAGCGAGGGACCCGAAATCAGTGGCTCGACTTAAAAGTATGAGCGCCCATCTAGGATGACGGAACTGGAATTGTCCTCCTACGGGGCTGGTAGGGCATCTCGTCCTATATAAGTTTGACCTCAGCCGTCTGCAGGGTTGAAAAAGGGCGGATTGGAAGGATTGAAATGTTGATATTTCAAGCGCTGTGGTGTTCTGTTGAGTGACCGTCACCACTATTTGAATCATATTCCAAGCCCGTGGAGGTGAAGAACGTACTACTAGAAGCAGAAATGCGGTGAGGATATGGGTATCACAATAATATATGCTAGCTACCACTGCTAATATCCAGAGTGTATGTTCGTGGTCTTAGGGTATCATTTTCTATGGACCTTGCAGAAGTCCAATGTATCATATCGATCTGGAATGAATGTCCCCACCCTAAGCTCGCGCATCCATTCCCAATTTGCCATGACTATAGTTCATGGAACCATTACTGTAACTGCAAACCTTTGGATTGATCGGTTTCGCTGTGAGAAAACAATGGCATTATCAATTAAGAGTCTGAATCTAAATCTGCCACTAGAAAGGACCAGGATAGATGGGGGTCCCCTTGCTGCACCCCAGTAACCCGGTAAGCACCAGCTCCCACCCCATTGGTCAAGGCCGCGGAAAACAAAAATGGGCAAAAACGTTCTTTCCGATTCCACCGCTTCACAATATCTCACTCGACAGCAATGGTTCAGGTATTGTTGGAAATATTGTCTTCCGTGGCTCACAAGCAAGAATATTTGTCTCATATGCTACTTTCCTACATTATCTATTAACGTTTGGGCGGGTTTGTTTATGTCTCAATTATTTTGCATAGTTTTGTATATGTCGGATATCTCTACACCCTTCACAGCCTCCTGTGGGGTCGCGAGATTCTCGAGTTGCGAGAGAGTGGTGGCCTCTTAGCATTTGAATTTTACCGAATCCACAGTATGGTGAACCATGCTTTTAAATTTCTGCGATGCTTTTCTTGTTTGCTCCTGGTATTGAGATTTCTCTTTTGGGCAAAGCCTTGTCTGAAGTGCAGGCACGTACTGTACCTGTTTTTAAGCCACAGCTCTAGCAACTTGAGAATCTCGTGACCCAACAGGAGGCTGTAAGTGTTACTGTATCGATTGAGGTGTCTTAATGCATAGGGGAAACTGCAGCCGTAGAAGCACAGCTACGAAGCTTCCGTGAGGTTGGCATCTTGACGGTCAAGAGCACTAGACCCCGCTGGATTTAAACGGATAAACGGATCGATGCCAACAATCAAATAAAACCCAAAGAATTCAAGCAACAAAATACTATGGCCAGGGCACGACTTTGTGGTGAGTGGGGTGTTCGCCGATTTTCCTGCGCTTCACTATCTCCCACTCTCTCTTGCCCACCGAATTAAACATGAAGACAGGAGTATATATAAATCACAACGAAGTGCTCTTCCTATCCTTTAATGGATCACCACACATATCCATTCTCATGCGCATGTCCCCCCTTCCTTTTCCATACAATCATGCTAATAAAAGATAGTCAATGACCTCCACTGTTTGTGCCATACAGGCATCAGACGGCTCCACCCACCCCTCTGGCTCTTCCGCTTTCCTTCCTACGGATGTAACAAGCACATTTCCGAAGCCTATGAGCGAAGGTTATCTGAATAATGAAACAATTGCGCCAGCATACCTAGCAGCATCTCACGATTTCCAACCGCTGGACTGGCTGTGCTGTAAATGTTAGTTGTTTGAGAGCGATTCAAGATAGGCGGGAATTGGAGGGTATGCATGGGCCGTATGCAACATGGCCGTATCGTAAGCTAATAACTTAGAGCTAACACACCTGTCGTTCGGGGCTAGCCCAACGAGACGTGGTAGCAGCATCGCAGCTGCCATATTAGTAACGACTGCCAAGCATGCATATCTAGTAATGCTATCTTGATAACCTTAGAACCCCCTATTGTGAATCACCGGCGCTTTGATTGATAGCATGACCTTGAAGCCTCAAGAACAACGACAACATATCTGGAATTCATTACTTCTCCCATAGAGGACAAATGGAGATAATCTGGGAAACAGAAAACGAGGCGGGGCCTGGGTGCACATTGAAGAAGTCAGGGAGAAGAGAAGTGAAGGGAAGAGGGAGCGTTAGGAATGAAAGAGGTGAAACAGAGGGAATGGAGGGAATGGAAGCGAAGAGATCAGGGGAGGTTGGACAGAGAGAGAAGAGCAGGGTTCCGAATAGTCCGACCGGTCAAGTCCTGGAGGCAGGACCAGACTGACCCGTCCTGGTTGATGTCTATGACTGGACCCGACTAGCTTGGGTGGTCCGGTCCGGTTTGGACTGGTCCCAGACGAGTCTTTATAAAAGATCGCATGAGAGTCAGAATGGCACCCATGCCAACACTTGCTAAGAATAGATGTGTTAGCTATAGTAGGATTTTAAAGCCGCTTGCCATGGTAAAAATCAACCTGCCCTCAATACAGGTTGATAGAACATCCTGGAGAGGATAACATGTGGTGTAAATGCAATTACCCGATGGATAAGGCACATCGAATCCCGGTATTGTGGCAGTTGGTCATGTGTTATCGCTCACTTAATGCACCAAAAATATTTCGATACTTGAGAACTTGTTTTCGCCACCCCTAATCAAAGCGAGGCACTATCTCTACCGTATAATCTATGGAAACAATAGGTTTTATTAAGAAAAGCTTTATTTGAACGTAACATATTGTGATAAAAATAGCATATCCTATTGCTTGGCGGGCCTGGTGGGACTAGTCCTGGTCGAGTCGGTTTCGATAATCCTGACTGTCCAGTCGGTCTAATTTCCGCCATTAGACTAGACTTGACTTTCGACCGGACTAGCTAGTCCAGTCCAGTCTTCCGCCGACCATTCGGAACCCTGGAGAAGAGGCGCGGTGAAAGTTATCCTGGGGAAAGAGAATCTAAGAAAGGAAGATGTTAGAATGTGAAAGTTTTCTAAGTTATGTATTTAAGGATGCTTGTTTCCCTCATGAGTGCGAAGAGAGAATTAAGATCAAGACATCATCCTCCGATATTATGCTTTCTTCCACACGGATAGTCTTTAGTTTTTCTTTACCCCCTGCCAACCCCTACTTTCTATACTTTTTGCCAGCAGTGTCAGCCAAGGTCTAAATTCAAACTCTGCAGACTACCCTATAGATCTGTATTCTCGGACATGGCCGGAAAATATCGCAAACCCATGGATCCTAGATCGCCGTTATACGGCATGAATATGATCAGAACTTTCTACGCCACTCAGGTCCGGCAGATCTAGGGTGGTGGGCTTGCGGGGCTGGGGTACAATTATGGTCCACCAGGCTGCCTTGTGACTAGTTTGATAGTTCTGCTAGGGCACTGCATGGCTAGTGATATTTACCGGGTGGGTAGGAAGGGTTCAAGCGATGCGCTTAGCTTGGTAGGAAAATGGATGGGGTTTGGTGGAATGGGAGATATTTTTCGGGTGTGTGTAGGTAACTCGAGCACTAATTGATGCTAAGAATATCATCCTGGAATCACAATGTTTAGGGTTGATTCTCTGGCTCATGGTGGCTCTGGCAACGCTTACACTGGGTCTTCGGGCATTGGAAAGAGAACTCTATTTGCGGTTTGTCTATCTGCCCATCTATCCATCTATGGCTGGCAAGGGGAAAACGGGGGAAGAAATGAATACATAAAGGAGAGCCGAAAAGGAGATTTGAGATAAGAGGTCTATTTCAACGAGGAATGGTAGCCAATATATATGGCGGGAGTTAAAAAATGATGAAAATATTCGTCCGGATGCTATAGACTAAACAGAATGAACAGAAATTCGTGAGCCTTTATTCATAAGCGTGAACAAATATCTGAGGATGTGATGGGTGTATGCTTACACACATTCTCGTGAATAACGGCCGGGGGGGGGATTTATAGACCACGTTAATAGGACTGGCGTGAAGGGCGCTGGGAAGAAAGGAATATGGCGATACATGTAACGCGTATATAAGACTCCCGGAGGCCGGGGAAGGGCGGCACAGGAAAGGGGTGGACCCCATGAGATTCGGGGGTGATGAATAGAGCACCTAGTCCTTCAACTTCGCAGTAGCTTCATTACATCTGGTGGGACAGCTGGGCATCTGGGGTTTCAACAGATTTCTGGGCTTGTAATAGCTGTACGATTCTCCCATGTCCCTCCCTAGCAGCATAAGAGAGGGGTGTGCTACCATGCTTATCTGGGCGGTTGGGATCGACATCTCCCCGTTCTAGAAGTAATCTGACCATCCCTTCATGACCCTGAGACGCAGCCACCGCGAGTGGTGAGAGACCATCCTCATCCGGACGATTGGGGTCGACATTTTCCTGCCCCAGCAATATCTTGACCACTACTTCGTGTCCATCGAGGGCGGCATTCCCGAGGGGCGTTCGATCATACGCATCTGGGCGATTGGGGTCGACATCTCCCCGTTCCAGCAGTAGCTTGACAACCCCTTCATGTCCCATGATAGCCGCCCACCCTAGTGGTCCTTCACAATCCTTATCTGGGCGATTGGGGTCGAGATCTCCTCGCTCAAGCAGTGACTTAACCACTCCTTCATGTCCTTCCATAGCGGCACACAAGAGTGGTGTTCGATGTCTGTTATCTGGATGATTGGGGTCGACATTTTCCCGTTCCAGCAATAATTTGACCACTCCTTCGTGTCCATCGAGGGCGGCATTCCCGAGGGGCGTTCGATCATACGCATCTAGGCGATTAGGGTCGACATCTCCCCGTTCCAGGAGTAGCTTGACAACCCCTTTGTGCCCCATGATAGCCGCCCACCCTAGTGGTCCTTCACAATCCTTATCTGGGCGATTGGGGTCGACATCTCCTCGCCCAAGCAGTGACTTAACAACTCCTTCATGTCCTTCCATAGCAGCACACAAGAGCGGTGTTCTGTCATTCTTATCTAGGCGATTGGGGTCGACATTTTCCCGTCCTAGCAATAGCTTGACCACTCCTTCGTGCCCCTTGATGGCGGCATTCCCGAGTGGTGTTCGATCATACCCATCTGGGTGATTAGGGTCGACATTTTCCCGTCCCAGCAATACCTTGACCACTCCTTCGTGCCCCTTGATAGCAGCATTCCCAAGTGGTGTTCGATCATACGCATCCGGGCGATTGGGGTCGACATCTCCCCGTTCTAGCAGTAGCTTGACAACTCCTTCATGTCCCATGATAGCCGCCCATCCGAGTGGTCCCTCACGATCCTTGTCCGGGCGATTAGGGTCGACATCTCCACGTTCAAGCAGTAGCTTGACAACTCCTTCGTGTCCCTTGTTAGCAGCCCACCCGAGCGGCCCTGCATGATCTTTATCCGGGCGATTGGGGTCGACATCCCCTCGTTTAAGCAGTAGCTTGACCACTCCTTCGTGTCCTTTCATAGAAGCACACAAGAGTGGTGTCCTGTCATTCTTATCTAGGCGATTGGGGTCGACATCGCATCGCTCAAGAAGTGACTTGACCACTCCTTCGTGTCCTTTAATAGCAGCACACAAGAGTGGTGTTCTGTGGTTCTTATCTAGGCTATTGGGGTCGACATTTTCCCGTCCAAGCAACAGTTTGACCACTCCTTGGTGTCCCTTGGTAGCAGCCCATCCGAGTGGTGATCGATCGCGCATATCTGGGCGGTTAGGGTCTGCATCTTCTCGTTCTAGCAGTAACTTGACAATCCCTCCGCGCCCTTCAATAGCAGCACACACAAGCGGTGTTCGATCATTCCTATCCGGACGATTGGGGTCGACGATTTCCCGTTCTAGTAACAGCCTGACCACTGCTTCGTGTCCCTCAGTAACGGCCCACCCGAGTGGTGTTCCATGATACATATCTGGGTGATTGGGGTCGACATCCTCCCGTTCTAACAATAATCTAACCACTCCTTCATGTCCCTTATTCGCGGCCCACCCGAGCGGTGTTCGATTAAACTTGTCTGGGTGGTTAAGGTCAACGTCTTCTTGTTCCAGCAATAAACTGACGACGCCTTCCTGTCCTTTAATAGCAGCACCCCCGAGTGGAGTTAGGCCATTCTTAGCTTGGCGATTGTGGTCGACATCTCCCCGTTCTAGCAGCAACTTGACCACTTCTTCGTGTCCGCGGATAGCAGCACACCCAAGTGGTCCTTCACCATTCTTATCTGGGCGGTTGGGGTCGACATTTTCCCGCTCCAGCAATATCTTGACCACTCCCTCGTGCCCCTCAATAGCAGCGCACCCGAGCGGTGTTCGACCATTCTTATCTGGGCGATTGGGGTCGACATTTTCCCGCTCCAGCAATATCTTGGCAACTCCCTCGTGTCCCTCAATAGCAGCGCACCCGAGCGGTGTTCGCTCGTTCTTATCTGGGCGATTGGGGTCGATATTTTCCCGTTCCAGTAACAACTTAACAACTGCTTCGTGTCCGTAGATAGCAGCCCATCCGAGCGGTCCTTCGCCATCCTTATCTGGACGATTAAGGTCGACATTTTCCCGTTCTAGCAATAGCTTGACCACCCCTTCATGTCCCTCAATAGCAGCACACAGGAGTGGTGTTCGGTCATCCTTATCGGGGCGATTGGGGTCGACATTTCCCCGCTCCAGCAATAACTTGACCACCCCTTCGTGTCCCTCAATAGCAGCACCCCCGAGTGGCGTTCGATCATTCATATCTGGGCGATCAGGGTTGACATCCTCCCGTTCTAGCAATAATTTGACCACTGGTTCGTGTCCCTTGATTGCAGCACTCCCAAGTGGTGTTAAACCATTCTTAGCTTGGTGATTGGGGTCAACATCTTTTCGTTCTAGCAGCAACTTGACCACTCCTTCATGTCCGTAGATAGCGGCCCACCCGAGTGGTCCTTCACCATTCTTATCTGGGCGATTGGGATCGACATTTTCCCGCTCCAGCAATACCTTGACAACTCCTTCGTGCCCCTTGATAGCAGCACTCCCTAGTGGTGTTCGACCATTCTTATCTGGCCGATTAGGCTCGACGTTCTTCCGCTGAAGTAGTATTTTGACCGCTCCTTCGTGTCCATTCCTTGCCGCACATACGAGTGGTGTACTACCTGAACAATCTTGTTCGTTGATTTTATACCCTTCGGCATTTATCAACTCCGTCACAAGTTCAACAATCCCGAAGAACGATGCACAGTGTAGACCAGAGAAGCGCAGGGAAGTAGCTCTGCTTCCGAGATATCGAGGATGTAGTACCTGTTCTAGAAGTGATACAGCGGATATGTGGTCTTCGTACTGGCTCAAGAGCACCAGCGCAAGGGCCCTCACATCGTCTGAGTGATCCCTGTTCGTATGCGTTCCCCAATATCTCGAAGAATATTTGAGGAATGGCATGGTTTGAGGGGGTGGGAGAGAACGGGGTGTGGGGTTCTTGACTTGTTCTGAATTTAGATATGTTAAACAGGTTTCCGCGAGTATCGAGTGAGGTTTAGTGAAGAGACCTGAATGACTACAAAGGTACTCTTGGACCGTATAGTGGATTAACCGCACGGTCGAAGCCTCCGCGTCGACTATAACCAGGCCTTGGCAGCAGTCTAACAATGTGCCTATGGAAGGAACATTTTCAGGATCGAAATTCCTTGTTCCTATCTCCACCGCCAGCGCGTGGCACAGCTCATCTACCCGTAACGGCCGCTCCGAATGACAGACCCATGTGAGCGCGGCTATCGCAAGCTTGGTCTTTCCCTCGTCCTGAGCCTTTATACGTTCCAATGTCGCACCATATGCATCCCCTAACCCTACACCATCTTTTATTGACTTGAGTGTTTTTCTCCGCCAAGCAACCGTGGTACCTCTAAGGATTGCATCAATGTGGAGAGAGGCTAGCAGGAATCTAGGTTCAAATATGTCAGTCAGTTATTCGAGGTAGCTCTGCCCCCAGTATTGCTCCTACATACGTTTCGGAACTTATAGCGGGAATGCTCTTCATAATATCCCCCCTTAATGTACTGCTCATCATATTGGGGATCGTGTCCATCCTGAGTCTCTCGCGCAGAAATCTAAGGACCCCATCTTCCGTTGCCCGTATAAATATGAAGCTTGCCGTTCTACCCAACTCCCTCTGCACCTCACTCCGCACATGTGATCTTCCGGTCATAAATATACGAGTATCCGGAGACCCTTTCAACATCTGCCCTAACGATTCGAGAACCACTATCCGATGCTCTGGCACACATTCATCAATTGCATCAACACATATAAATGTGCGCCTCGTGGCTGTGATTGTCTGAAACATGTTCAAAATTCCCGAAACTTGGAGTCCTCTACCCCCGATAGACATTTTCTCCTTCCGAAAGTCCCGGGCTATCACTTCAGGAATTTCCCCCTGCCCCCTGATAAGCTGTCTTAGCAGGGATCCAAGGATATTTACGGGTGACTGCTCATTCCGGGCAGCGAAGTCGAAGTAGAAACACACAACGGTAGGATCTCCCTCGACGGCCGTCGCATAGCTTGTCTATAACTAGTGAACTGTCATCGCAACCTGTTAGCTATAGTATTCTTTGATTTCCCGCAATGATATATGCTCTTACACGATATAGCTCTTTCCCACTCCGGGATTGCCGTCGCAAAATAATATTGGATGATAAGATCCATCCTCCCTGCTGCCACTTTTCCAGCGCTTGAATTTTTCAGTTTCCAGTAGCCAAGCCCCGATACTGTCGACCCGACGGGCTCCGATGTCTCGATGTCGCACCCGTGGCTCTAGTGGAGATAGCCAATCCAGTATTTCAGATCTATCATCGGGGGTAGTGTAGTTAAAGGTATTGGCGATGTTAGCGATGTTGATAGAGTTGTGGTTATTGCTGAAAACCTCCGACATTTTCACCTGCCACCAGTTTGAATGTTGTTGAGAGCGAGGTGTTGATCAAATTGTGGTTCGTCAAGGAAATTGCCTGCACTTGAGGGGAAGCGGGGTTGATAACTTAGAGCCTTCCGCCGATTGACAACACTGATTCTAGTCACTGGACCCGAAATTCGTTACACCAACCCGAGAACTGATCCTATCAGAAACCCGAGTAGATTCCAATGTACTGTACCAGTCGGTAGTAGCCTTGTGTTTAGCCATGCTAGTTCATGCCTCTTTTTTTTTTTTGGAACCGTTCTAAAGTAGCAGAAATTCCGGCAACTGATAGGCGGTACCATTCAAAACTGCTTTTAGTTGTTGAAATTTTGCTGTTCACCACATTCAGATTCTTTGACGGAAAACTACTACTACGAGGATAACATCTTATCGAACGGTTACCAGAACGAACCAGCCCCAGACTATCATTGTTTGATACCGACTACACCACTGTTAGCTTCATACAGATCACACAACCCTCCATACCTAGTTCATCACGGATCAACAACCACGAAACACTCTAAGTGCAAGGTGCGACAACACCCAAACACACTATCATCACGACAATCAGCACAACACCTATGATATCAACCAAACACAACATCCCTCGGTCTATCATGATACTGACAGCAGCGTGCCATCCCCGACCCTCAGTAAACTAGATTTCACCTCGGTTATGAGTCGGAGGAGATTCGGCAAAGATGGGTAGTGGAGGAAATGCGAGAAGAGAATCGGCATACGCAGGTCGTGCGTCCGAAAGGGAGTTTGTACTTTGAGGTGGATAAAAGGACTCCTGTTTTCCCTTTGTTTGTTGTTTTGATCATCCATCAGACATTCGCTTTTCTCTTCGCTCTATCTTCTGTACACAGAGTATCAGTCTCTCGTTTCTTTATTCTTTATTGGATTTGTTTCCTTGTCACCTTACCTGTTCGTATTGATAAAAGTCTTGGGTTCTCCAACCGTCAGTGATCGAATCCGCTGTGCACCAAACCATTTTGTTCAAAATTAGTATCTACCGGTACCTGAGAAGATAGATTATTACCTAAAAATCATGAAACCTACTCACAGCCAGATTAAGTCCTTACCTAAGAGGAGCAATGACAATCCCCAAAAACCACAATGGCGGTTACAGTCTTTCATGGAGTCATGATGAATATCAGGAGGTGACGAACAGTGGTCAGTAGCAGGTATTTTTTTGTTACCCTACTTTGACGAATTCGATTTTTTGTTGCCAAATATCCCTGTTCGTCACCTCCTGATATTCGTCATGACCCCATGAGAGACTGTACAATCACAACCACAGCTATCTCCTGGACTGCTGAAACCCTGGAAAAAGTTGTGCCGCCCCTGTCAGTGTCTAAGACAGAGGTGACAAGCTGCAACCTGAGTATTCCTGAGTGATGGTGTAAGTAGATATCATCATATATTGTACAAGTGGCAGGGATAAAGTTTCATACAAGGCAGGGTTATCAGTATTGCATTACTACAACTCAGCTAATGCTAAACCCGCGCCGAATCGGCATTGAGTTATGGCGTGCCAAACACCCAGCAGCCCTCACCAATCAACAAATAAAACAACCACAAAAACAAAACAAAACAAAACAAAACAGAATAAAATAAAAGAAAACAAAACAAAACAAAACAACAAAAACAACACCAAACCAGGCTCACAGGCGCTGAGAGGAACGAGTCCCCTCCTGGATTAATGCGTCTTCCTGGTCACCCAAAACATGCATATCCGAAATATATCGGGTCCTCCACACCAACAAACAATCTTCCATATCCTCAACATGACTATTCAAAGACCCGCCGGTCTTAAACAATTTGCCACAAATACAACGTAAAGTCCCAACAGGTATATGATGCAATACCGTCATCCGCGTGTCAAGATCGCTCATGTCAGCAAAATGCCCAAAAACCTCCAAGTGCCTGGCCCTCCTCCAAATCATCAAACACCTCTCATTCCTCGCAAAATGCCTAGCAATCCCCGCGCAGAAGATCCCAGTATCCACAGCCTTACTTATGACCTCCCCACACACATAACAGTCACCCCGGTAGTCGGCCGGAACAAAGTCATATCTCCCTCTCCGGGGAATACTTGGTCGGCAACGATGCTCACCAATCACAGTCTTCCCATATCGGGCACAGTCCTTAGATGGCCTGATAAACACCGCAGGAATAGTCGGCCCACCACTGATTGATATGCAACAGCCGTCATCAAATGGATTGCCACTAACAATCTGCACCCCAGCAATCGCAGTCTTTTGTGGGGCAACTTGAGTTCCCAAGTAATCATGCCGGCGCCACCAGTTCACCCAATCCGAAAGGCGTTCATCGTCATGCAATGTGTGAAAAGGAGGTCTCCCAACTAGGAACCGAACACATTTTGCCAGATGGAACCAGTCGTCAGAGCCCACACAATCCTGATGTCCGGACAAGTCTCCCATCCCACTTCTAAGCCTAACCAGGACATACACATCCCAGCGTCGCAGCCCACGAAAATTCTTGGGCGGAGAAGGCTTCCTCCTGTAGTATCCATGTCCTTGCCCAACATGCCAGACAGTCCACTTGGACCTCCTCAAATCCCGGGTCACCATGCCATTCCGAATATTCAGCACAACGCCATTCCTGGCCATGGCATCGATCCGCATATGACAGCCTGCCTTGGCGGCGACATCAGTGACCTCATTGCCACTCACCCCAGCGTGGCCCGGTACCCAGAAAAAAGTAACAGGACCAAGGCGTGCCAGGACTGGGCCAAATAAGAGGACAAGAGCGGCATTTCGTCTCGCAGACCCCAAGCACCCAAGCATTTCCACTACTGGCAGACAGTCGAGAAAAACCGTTATCGGCCATAAATCAGCCACCAAACTCAAGGCCTGATAAACACCGTAAATCTCACACTCTAACGCACACCATTCCCCAGGCAGGCCTAACGAAATAGGATCCTCCCGCAATCCACGCTCATAACACACCCATCCAGTCCCAGAGTGCCCATCACCACTAGAGCCATCCGTGTATATGACATGACGATCAACATTCAAATAATCCTCCCACAAACTATCGTGACGAGCTATGGCCCCAGACTAGTTCCTAACAATCACACAGTCCAGCACATTCCTAACCACAACATCTGTATCAACCACCTCAGCGGTGATGCTATCCTCAGCCCAATCCCCCCGTATCGATACAAACCAGGGATAGTCATGGCAAAGCCGAAGGGAGAGCATACTCGCGGAGCATCGGCGCTGCAAGTACTTCGCGTGTCGGTGAACCGGGGTCGTACCAAACTCGGCCACCATGATATTGATGGCCAGCCTGTTGGGCAAGCGGAAGATATGTCTCAGGGCATCGTTGACATGGATCTGGATCCTTGCAACATAGTCGGGATAATCACCAACGAACTCGAGGCCTTAGTAAACGGTAGGGAGATAGGCACACCGGAACAGACATAGCGCTTCCCATGCCCTGGCCCCATCTGAGTCCCCATAACGACGAGTAACAGCAGAAATCCGATTCCGCACCTCCAAGCCCCTCCTGAGCCAGTAGTCAACATGACCAGACCAATTAAGGTGCTTATTGAACCTGTATCCGAGTATACGCAAATCGTCAACCAGCGCCAAACACAACCCTTCCAGGACAATAGGATCCTAGGTCATATCACTGATACCAATCGACTCCGTTTTCAGGGCAGAAAACCCCAACCCTCGTAGATGGGCAATCCTAGAGCAATCGCAAAAGATTTCAATGCCGGTGGAACATGCCAATGCCCGGCTATCAGCGGCAATAGCAATCGCATCATCATCCACGTAAGCTGAAACCATCGTTCGAACCAATGGTCCATAACGGATCTGGGGGGTCAGCACATCGGCAATATAAGCCCCAAAGAGGAATGGAGAGAGGGGAGAACCCTGGGGAACACCGCGATCAATCCTATAATCACGGGACACCCTTTCATTGAACCGGAATCGCACTGTCCTCGAGCAGCACCACCTCCCGATCCAGGAATTCAATCCAGCAGGACACCTGCGAGCAACAAGATAATCCCTCAAGAGCCCACGGTCTAATCTGTCGAACCCGCCTTCACATCCATAGATATAATCATCCTGTACATCCCATCGTTTGCCCGCAGGAATTCAAGAATGTTGGCAATAGCATCATGGACACCTCTCCTCCTTCGGCTACCGAACTGAGTTTCCCCCAGATCCAACACCCCGGCCAACCGTACCAACACAATCCTCTCAACCAACTTGGCAAAGACAGACAGTAGTACGATCATCCTCCACGACTTGACAACATTATACCGCGGTTTAGCAGCCTTCTGTATAAGCACCACCTCCCCACAATGGAATCTGGTGTGGTTGTACCTCAGAGCATCTCTAACCATGACATCAAAATGAATAGGCCACTTTCGTCGTAGCTAGCGGAGGAAAGGGTAAGTGACCAAATCGGAGCCAGGGGAAGTATTACCAGCGCACATCGCCAAGGCAGCGACAATCTCAGAATCCGACAAGTCCGACATATATTCACACGTGAAACCCGCAATTTGGACATCTCACCACCACTCGGCCCAAGCTATCTCACTATCAGGTCGGCAATCCCTTCATGCGAAGAGACGTAAGTGCCATCGTCGGCCATCATGGACGGGATAGACCGTCGCAGATCGAGCTTGTCAATCGACCGGAAAATGCCCAGCTGACCAACCTCACCAAGCCTCTTACCAAGATCAGCATTCTTCGCGGCCACCAACTCAGCCCTGTAAACCCGCCTGCTCAAGACATACTCCTCATGTCTGCCGGCAGCTCTAAACCTCCTCATATCAGCCCTCATCGAGCACAGCTCCGGAGTCCACCACCGTGGTATCCCCTTCCTCCTCGCAACCCTCCTGATATCTCCAACAATCCCAACCACATCATGCCATCTCATGGGGGCATCGCCCACGAGTCCAGACTCCACTTTCCCAGCAAGCACCTCTCAGTCAACTCGTTTCCAAGATATCCCACACGCCACCAAATTCGGAGGTGAATGGACATCACAGCGGACAAGCTGCGCCTGATGCTCCAAACTAGCCAAATCAACATACCGATGCGAACACACAGAACCAACCCGACATATGGTAAGGTCCAGTACCGAGACATCACAGAAGGTAGGGCCAGAGACGGGGCAACACACCAACCCCTGATCTTCAATAAACCTCTTCAACACAACACCGGTAGGATAGCGAACGGTGTCGTGGGGGTCGGCCGACCAAGCAGGATGACGAGCATTAAAGTCGCCAGACACAATATCAACACTACTAACCACAGCCAAAGCTTCCCCCATGTCAAAAACAGACATATTCGGCTGAGTATAAACCCCAGCCATTGTCACAAGACCACCAACACCAGCAAAGCCAACAATGGACCCCTGCGCAAAATGCCTCTCAACTTCAAACATTCCCACATCACTCACCCGTGAGTACACCGCTACCCCCGATCCAATAACAAACGAAATCAAATCCAGATCTCTCTCCTCGTGCTCCACAACCATTCCATCGCGCTGAACTGGCGGTTCCAGTACAAAAAACAAACTAACACGAACAAAGAAAGAAAAACACAACAAAAGATTCCCCGCACTTCTCCCAACGTTCACAGTCATCATTGAGACAATCATTACAACGAGTCTCGACGAGGCCGGTTAGCCTTCAAGGGAGCGGGGGCAGCCGCAAGCAGTCGATCAACGACCATAGCCTTCGAGGACTTTACCAACTTCTGTGCAGAGCGGTCGGTAATGCCAGGTTTGGTGGTTTCCTCACTGACCATCTTCCCTGAGGAAGGAGACGAATCGCTGCCTGAAGCAGTCGCAGTAGGGGCCCGGAGATTAGGGCAAGAAAGATTACCAGTGAGATGGCCGTCATGAGAGTAAAGATGACAGGAAAGGCTAACGTGGGAACAAAGCGCTCCAACGGCAGTGGAGCAGTCCCTAACGGGGCACTTGTGAGCAGTGCTCAAATGTCCACCATCGCAGAACTTGCACGCAATATGGGACCGGCACATCACGGCAACATGGCCGTGTCGAAGGCACCTGGTGCAAACTGAAGTAGCCTTTAGTTCAGCCCAAATCCTGACCGGGCGTCTGTGACTAAAAACCATAACTGAACGACGGTCAAGGCAGCCTTTCACAACATCCGTCATCTTGACAACGAAGACAACAGACCCAGTTGTATGTTTGTGGGACTTGTGGCCAGCAAGAGAGCCGATCTAGTGCGGCCGGCCAATAACATTGACACCAGGATTCGTAACCTCCAGATCCCAGATCATATCGTCAAAGGCGCCATCACCCTGCCCGTCTTCGGGCCTCCATAAGGAACCGACGCCCTGGGGTGACAAGTTAAGCCCGGAGATCAGGATCTTGACCCTTTTTCAATCCTGGGAGAAGGAAAACCCATTTATCCCCAACTCCATCAAGGTACGCTCCATGCGAGGAACAATGCCCTACACACTGGCTGCAGAGTGTTGCACCAGGGACAGCAACAAATCCCCAGAGGTCCGGTGTTGGACTCAAGACCCAAACCGCGCCTCACCCCCAGCAGACTGAACTTTGTTGAGTGCGTTCTTGACTGTCTCTGTGTTGACTCCGGCCGGAAGTCGAATCTTATGCCCTCGCTTCTCAAATCGAACAATAATATGTCGATCCCATTCTGAGATTCCCGAAGCAGGCAGGGGAGAAGAGTTTCTCCCCGAGCGTTTCACCAGGGTAAATTCACTCACCCCACTAGTCGCCCTGGCAACAGTAGACCAAGCAGGCTTCACGGCAGGGTTAACCGGAGCAGGGGCAAGGATGGCGGTAGGACGCACAATCCTAACCGTCGGAACAGTCAAAGGGGGAACAAGCAGAACATGATTGACCCCTTTGCCTTTCCCTCCAACATGCTGAGCCCTCCGAGGAGCGGGAACCGCATGCACCGGAACCGCAGGCACAGGGACCACCGGCACAGAAATAGTACTCACTGCAGCCCTCCTCCGATCGTCAACACTGTCCTCCAAATCGTTAACCTTCCTCTCCAATCGGCGAATGACATTGCCCATTGTGACAACCACTAAGCACAGTTGTCGGATATCAAGGCCAACCTTGCTAAGCTGGGAATATTCCCCACACTGGTCAATCAACAAACAACCCTTCAAGGGGTTAGGGGAGTCCTCCAGTAAAGTATGCTGGCTATCTCCGAGCCCAGTGCCCTCAGAGTTCCTGTCCCCACCGACCGCCATGGGAATATCCGCGGAGGCGACACCGGAAAAATCATCAAAAACTACCCCATCTTTGGCCATATCCATGTCAGACCCCCCTGGCCCAACACACTCAACTGGGCCAACAGTGGAGGCCCGCGATATACTCCCTGTTTCAGCAAGTGTGGAAGACAAAGGTGGCATAGACCCGTAGTCCGTAGACAAACTCCCAACCAAACCAGCAACGCCAGACAGGCTAGCATGCTTGCTGTCACCCAATCCATCAGACTCCGTGGTCTTCCCATCCCCCATCATCATCGTAGTATCCTTGGGAATACTATCGACAGGGTCCACCGTAGTCTTCCCATCAAACATCCTCCTAATACACCCAACAGGCCTGGCAGGAGGGGGCAAATATGAAGAGTCAGCAGAGTCGTCAAACTTCATGCCTTTGTAAAGTTTCCTCTCAGAGGAGGAAAGGTCACCGATTGGGGATTGGGAAGGGAGACGGTGGCGGGACAAAGGGTTCGTTGCACGGTGTAGAGCTGTGATCGGCCAAGCAGGGGAGGAAGAGGAAGAAGCAGAAAAATTATTCCCGACCGTAGCAATTTGGGAGGCAGACGCAGAACATTGCACACCATGCTCGAGAACCTCACCCAAAAGGGAACCCGTGCCCTGAGTATCCGTACTCTGCCGAAGGCGAAAAAAGGGAAGAACCAGGGGTATGGTGAAGGGGCAAAAAGCCCAAAAGTATCATCACAGAGCACACGACAATCAGTGCATCCAGAAGCAACCAATACAGAGTTGACGACAAGCTCAAACTCCGAAACAAGCTCAAAAGTAAGAAGAGAAACCCTCTCAACAAGGGTCAGTCCAAACTCATCAGAGGAGTTGGGGCAGCCATCCGAGTGGCGAATGTTCACAGCAAGACCGGAAGGAGGAAAATGGTAAGAAGACACCGTGGTCGGGACAAGGCCCAAAAGAGAAACAACAGGGGGGATAGAAGACCCCATCGCAGCCACGCAAATAAGGCAAATTTACCAAGTCACTAGGCAAAAGGTACAGAATAGCACCAGAACAAAAGGTATTACCGGGCACAGCCTCGGATAGCTCAACCTGATCAAAGTTCAGATGAAATCTGTACAATCCACCCGATAAACGGGATAAAAAGCAAAGCAAAAGTCTTTAACAAAGCAAATGAAGCTTATCGTGAAGGGAATTCAAGATCGTGATTGGGTAGAGCAAAATAAAACGCAAAGCAGGGTTTATTTTGTGGGTTAACCTAAATTAACTGTTCGGTAACTTTCTAGGGGGCATTGTATCATATGCAGACAAAATTAACCGATCAACAACCCTCATAACGCTGTCATATTGTCAATCTCTCGATACAACCACCCCAACCCAACCCAACCCAACCAAAAAAAATAAGTAAAAATAATTTAAATACATAGCAGTAAACGGTACTTAGTATACCATCCATCAGGCTTAATAAAAAAAGAGAAGGTATTATGAGGTGCCTGTTGAGTGGTAATGATTTTTGTGGGGGCCCGGAAGCGATGCGTTGACACGCTCACCCGGTTAATCAGTTAATTTTGTCCATGCACTACAGCTAAAATTGGTTACCGTTGTGGGATAGGGCACTTCTATGGGGTAGTTTTAGCAGTCAGGAGGGCGTTCGAGTACGCACTAGAACCCTATGTTTGTAGATAGCTTGGCGTGCAGAATTCTCTGCACATAAGCCTCTTGTCTCTTTCTTAGTTTAGACAAGCGTAGCAACAACACCCTCTCTCCACGGTAATTGGTTCTTCACTTCCACTCTATTGGGCTTAGCTTCCTGTGCGCTTCCCTGTCGGTTTATCGACTACGTTACACCGTAGCTATACCAGGTCAAGTTCATATCGCCAATCTCCCGATAGTGAGAAGGTCACGAACACCTTTTACCTTCACAAGCAGTCTCGGTCAGACCACCATCCAGTCAAGGGAATACGCGAGAACATCCCACACCGTATACCTGCGAATTTGTAGTAATTAACAAATATTGCTTATTAACCTATGTCTCAGAGACTGACAGGGGAGGCACAACTTTTTCCATGGTTTCAGCAGTCCAGGAGGTAATACGGTAGCCATTAATATTAAAGCTAGTATTCGTGTGACTACCCCTCTCTATCAGCCCGAGATCTAGTGATAGGACCTTATTTCGACTGTGGCATCGATTTGAGTCGTTGTGGCATGGTCTGTGGACTGAGGGCCGGTTTACCGTACCTATAGACGGCCCTCTAAGTTAACCGCCTGAGATGATGCCGACGGTTAACGGGGCCTAAAAGTGGAGGGGGGTGTAGAAAAGTACAGTACTGTGGAGTTACAAATTGTTCTACGTGGGGTTTGGCTAGATAGTTCGTTTCTCTATAGTCACGGGCGGGAGAGGTTTTTATTTGGTTAACGGGGAAGGGGGGAAGGTGGAACTCCCGGGCAGAGAATGGTTTGTAAGCACTTGCATGGATCGTGGGATTTGAGTGGTGGGCTTGGCCAGGAAAACCTCAAGGGAGAACTTAACCTTTGTATCTATACCACCGTTCATTAGTCCTGCAAGCTATGGTTTCCATTTATTGAGTTTTCTCTTGATAGTCATCAACCAAGGGTTAAAGGTTCCGATTGTGTGAGCGGTGATAGCCCAATTCGGGTTCTTTATTTCTTTTCCTCGGATTCAATCATTTATTCCTGTTTGTTTCTTCTTTGAGGGACTGGGAACTCGGTCTGGGAATTATCGTTCCTCCGACTAGAAATCATTGTTTCAGTACTAGGACAAAACTTTTCGTCCGATGCCCTTTTTATACCCAGAGTAGCCACTTTCACCACCCTCTCCCATAGCACAATGCTTATGGGAATCCGCAAAAACATTGTAGTATGATACATTAGTAAATCTGTATATATTGTAACATGAGGAATATTACAGGGTTTTAAAAAAATTATAAAATGGTTATTTAAGTGTTAGGAATTGGTTGCCATGTACTCGGTATTAGGGGTAAGTATGGCGCGGTAGCACGAAATCTCTGGGTTTGTTTCCTATTCTGGGGGTGCGCCCGACTTTTGCTGCCCTTACAAAATGTGCCAAGAAAACGGGTTTGTATGGTGGAGAACCATAGTTACCGTATATGGGGCGCGCCCGACTTTTACCTACCCCCGAGTACTTTTTTGTTATGGAGCCCCATGCGAGATTTTAGGTCACTTTCAGATCAGCTGACCAATCATGAACGGTGAAGACAGCTTTGATCCCTTGGGCTTTTATCTCTGGGGGTCTGGATGGATAGCCATTCTCTAGCTGATGGAGGGATTTGGAGTGCTTTCGTGCAAGCAGTGTTGAGAATTGTCTGTTTAAAAATGTCTATTTTTCCTTAAATTTGGTGTAAAACAGTGTGTCGGACGAAAATTTTTGCTCTCGTACTGTAGATGACCTTTACCTAGAGTAGGCAGCGTAACCTTTTGACGGTCTAGTTACAAGAATCTAGGAGGGTGGAAAATTGGTCAAATACTTTCTCATCGTTTATCAGATGCTGGCTGGGATGCCACCGGCTAGTTTAATCACCTATTATAGATTTAATTTTTCGAGGTATGATAGACCGTTAGATGAACGGGCTTTAAGTTAAATATTAGACAGTATATTAACTAAACATGCAACTATTCTATTTTCATTACACACCTTCAACTGTATAACTTTCTTTGGCGGGCGGTCGGCACTGTCTCTAGTTGCTAGACGGCCGTCTATGTAAACGGTCCTATATTAACCGCGTATCATACCAACGATAGAGCCCCCTATTCACCACCCACTCCCAAACTTCCAACACCATCCGAAGAAATTTCTCTCGATCGGTTTCTACTATGCATTTGCATTTTTAATTTTTAATTTTTAATTTTGGTTTTCATGATACTGGGATTGGTGGGGGGTGGGGGGTGGGGGGGTGCCGTTGTCATGGGAGAGCCGAAGAGTTGGATGCCCAGGGGCTACGAATGATCGGGTACTTTGTCTTTCCTTCGTTAGCATGGGAGTATGCAAAAACGGAAAGGGGGACATATGCGGGGGAGAGTTGATATGTGTGGTGATCCATGGGAAAATAGGAAGGCGGCTTCGTTGTGATTTATATACTCTAGTCTTTACCGTTAGTTGAGCGCGATAGAGAAGAAGGGAATGAGTGAACTTCCAACCCCAAAGTCATGAGCTGGCGATCGTATTTTTCTTACGCGAACTCTTGGCATTCGGGGTTTGCCGTCAATCTGTTTACTCGGCGGTGGACCTGGGTGATCGGACAGACAGGGGTTAGAAAATGTATGTATCAGTATACATTTTCTAACCCCCGTCTGTCTGATCATCCACGCACATCACCGAGTAGAATTGATGTGCCTTGGGTGTAACCACGGGAATTTATAGGAGAAATATCCAAAGCCTTTCACAGCACCTACAGCATCCCGGCGAGCCATCCCGGCCGCATACAACATGAACAGCAAGCACACAGAGACTTCCCTCTTCATTCTGTCGCCAGGAGTTCGGGGGACCCCTCATTTCTGGCCGCTCTCGAATCTCTGACGCGCACCGCCTACAAGGGTTTCAATAGCCCAATTTTAACCTCCGCAACCCCCATCTAGTCACCCCGAAGACCTCCGTGCGTCTGCTCCCCCACCCAGCCAACTCCCATCTAACCCGCTCCATTGCAAACACTAGACACCCCCTGCGCATCCCTGGATGAAGGCACTCTCTACTTCGGATCAAACACACTCTGCTCTTCCCTCTGCGGACTCACCATCACCAGCTTCATCTCAGCAACCCCTCTCCTCACCCCCTCCCTCGGCTCCGCTCTATATAACGACGTTATACCAAACTAGATATACTACCACGATTACAGCCCCCTCCTTATTATCCGGAGCAAGACCCCCGCTACGAGAACCTATCCTCGCGACACTCCCGCTCGCTTCCCCTACCCGCCATTTCGCGCTCTAGCGCTGCGCCGAGTGCAGGACGCCCGGCACCAATCATCCACCCCTTCAACCCAGCCCTGTCCCTAGCTATACCCGAAAACCGCCAGAGAAGGTCTCGCCTGCGCAGGGCAGTGGCGTGGGGGGTAGCCATCTCCGCACAGCTCTCAGCTGTGCAGGACATCGCCCTAGCAGATGCCAACGTTGCCTCCGGTGAACATGGGAGGTCTGCGGGCTCCCGGGTAACTGAGACCCCTATGCACACGGGGAAAGGGGCACACGACTTTTCCTGCAGCTATCCGAGGAGGAGCCCCGTCATCATGGCGAACCTCGCCCACACGTACGGCACGACACTCGGCCACCCGGAGGCCATAAATGTTGTTTGGAAGTACGCTCTGCATACCATCGCCCCGTTCAATCGCAATGGGGGATGAAGGAAATGAAGGAGGGGAAGAGGGTTAGCTGGGCGGACGGTGGAAGTTGGGTTTTTTGGGCTCGGGGGATTTCCTCGCATTGGTGATGATTCCTGGGGAGATGCGGTGCATCAAGAGTGCTGCTGGAGCAGCTACCAGTATGGCAGAGTGGATTGAGTGACTGGGAAAGGTGCGGGGTGTTACGGGTAGTTGTACTAAGGTCTGTATTGCCGAAATTAGGAGATGCTAGGGAGGGGAGGTTGAGGGGATTGTTGATGGGATAAATTGAGAGGGGGTGTTGGAAGCTGTTCAATGCTTCTCGGCATACTCACGTTGTTCTCATTACCATAGCAAACGGTTTCGGAGATGCGCTTTTGGATTAATGCATTCAGGGAAGCTATGGATCATGGGAGCTTTGGGAATTGCGTCTTTCCTTTATCGTGGAGTGCGCTCGGGAAGGGGGACACGGAATGAGGCAGATGGATGTCTGGTGATCGATGGAAGAGCCTTGGAATATTCCACTATGTTTTATATACACTCCTCTCTTTACCGTTTAGATAGTGATGAGGCGGGAATGAGCGAATTTCCTCACTGATCCCAAGTCGTACGGTCTGAGTGGCATTTTTATCGCATTGCGTCTACCCCGATTGGGAGGGTTGGCGAAATGATTTGCTGCTATGAGTTTTACAAATCTCTTTTTCGCCTGTAATAAGTTTTTGGCTGGCAGGGGAGCGAAGTGCGGTCACGAGCCCGTTTCAAAAATTGGCTTCTCCCGAGTTAGATATTGATGGAGGTCTGGTTTCCGCGCAGGGAATATGCCGTCGGACAGGCACCGCAAGGGCACAGCAATGATCGGATCTGTCGTCACGAGAACGATCCGGGTCAGTCGCTGATAGGAAAACTGAGATG
>Ga0307517_10001851_pt1 | contig 34639 bp, 20 predicted proteins | sample 23_EM_MG_FD_194515 | JGI IMG/M metagenome (GOLD analysis project Ga0307517, IMG submission 194515) | Populus trichocarpa ectomycorrhiza microbial communities from riparian zone in the Pacific Northwest, United States - 23_EM | ecosystem: Host-associated > Plants > Roots > Unclassified | place... | reverse complement strand
GATATATTATTATTATTATGCTTTAATATTTCAATAATTAAATCGGTCCATGACTTTATACTTGTAATGCATTCAATTTTATTTGACTTTAAAGTTATATTCACATGTCATCAAATGAATTCACTGCAGCACTGGATTTAATAACACTGTCAGAAACACGACTGGCCAATATAAAAAATATAATAAGCATGTTTTGGCCTTTAGTTTTTTTATTTATTTTTTATTGTTATTATTATTATTAAAATGTTGTTACTGTCTTAACAGGTACATTGATCATCTGCTTCCTTCCAGAATGATTTAGTTGGAGAATTTTCTCACCCACATAATAAATCTGTAGATGCTAATAATAATAATAATAAATCTCTAGATAATAATAATAATAATAATAATAAATCTGTAGATGCTAATAATAATAATAATAATAATAATAATAATAAATCTGTAGATGATCAATTGCTGACCCTGAGAACATTCTCTCCTCCTTCTTTTGACTAAGAAATGGCTCTCTCTTATTCTTTTTTTTTTCAAGCCCTTAATGATGCAGCAATCATTACGTTAATAAAAGCATGATGATTCCCTCAATGACAAGTGGATTTTGCATATATTACAATTAACTCCTTCAAATATCATGAAATAACAATAACCATCTAAAAGTTTAGAGATGTTGAAGAAGGCCCCTTGTGTAGCAAGATTGTGCTTGATATTTTAAATTTCCTCTTTACTACAAGGGGATGATTTTAAAAATCTAAGGACATTTTAATCTCTAATACTACTATTTCCAAAATCCAAACCCAAAAGCATTGCTATAGAATACATCATCGTGTCTTATAGGTTAGTCCAATTATTTATCAATTAATGACCTTATTTATATTATGTATTATATCGAATCGGATCGAGAATGGTTCTGGATGATCCAATCAAAACTCGGTATGATTTTTTTAAAATGATATCATTTTAATTTTTTAAAAAAATTTAAAATAATATCATTTTAGATTAATAAAATAACATGAATTAACACTTCTAACTCATGATACTATTGCACAAAATGTAGCACCAAATGAACAATAACACTCCTGCATTTTGATAAACAACAACAATAATGACAATTATAATAAATGATTGATGTAGTCAGTTACGAGGAAGAAATCCAAAGACCACCACCATCAATATTCTATTCCATGAGTGATGATGCATTAGCTAATTAATTATAGGTATTTGTTTGTTATCATAATAATAATTATTTTTAAAAATATTTATGGTTGTTTGGTATTGTGGTTGCGGGTGAGGTTCACCCGCAATCACAGTTTTTGTTGTTTGGTTATAAGCAAAAGCCATAGTGTTTTTGGTAGGACCCACCCTTTATGAGGGTGTGCCGCAGGTTTACTTGTGCTGAGATTTTACCCATGAACAGTGGAGCATGCCTCCACTATTTTGGCCGGACCGGTCCGATTCAAAATTAAAAATGCATTGAACCGGTCCGACCCAACAAAATAAAAAAAATATATTTTTTATTTTTAATTGTATTTTATTCGAAAAACTGGTGTTAAACATTATTCAATAACACTACATAAATTAGACGGAGATCGCTTGATGACGTAGCATTTGCAGAATTTGATCGCAATCCCAATTTTGTTCCTGATTATATTTTACTTGTTGTTGCACTCTTAAGAAATTTATGAAAATTATAGTCCTTGTCGGATGTATTTCATACGTGATGGAATTGTAGATAGTTTAATGGAACAATAAAAAATATTTTATATAAAGTATTATTTATTTCATGATGTAATAACAAGAGTTAAATCTACAATATTTAAATTAAAAATCATAAATATTAATATATATTTTTTAAAATTATTTTATAACCTTAATTTCAAAAGTATTCTTAACCAAACACATTAAACTATTTTTTGTTCAATTTTAATTTCAACCATAGTTTTAACCAAACATATATTTTTCCAAATCAAACTAAAATAAAAATAATTTTTTAAATTATAATTATAATAGTTATCGCAATATCAGACACACCCGAACTGTGTCGATAATTATTGTTGCTAAAAAGATGGTGTCGATTTAATGCCACTGGCATTGTCAGTCAAGTAGGACGTCTACCCTAACAAGGGGACAGAAGGTGTGGTGGCCCTCAATCGGACAGCTTCTGTGTGTCCTCTTGTCCCAGACCTTGAGAGCCGTTGGAGGGCCCCCACGTCCCTGCCCTTGGATTCATACCAAGTCATCACACTGATTTTTTTGCTTCCTTGACCGCCCATAGGATGACACTGCCTTTACACAGATCTATCCCTGTCCGTTCGAATGAATTCTCCTCTGGAAAGAATTTCGTGTTTGTAAAAACGAGATGCATACAATTAAAAATATTCAATAATATTTATCTGAGCATAAAAGTATAAATATTTTTTAATCCGATTGACTTTCATATTTAAATTTCATTATTAATAGCTTTTTTTACATTTATCTAGAATAATTTGTATAATTTATTCAATATTAATTTGAATGATTGTATTGCATATATACAATGTTTTTTTTTTTTTTTTTATAAAGGGTTACATATTTTATTTGATAAAAACTGGTGGTGTAAATCTTTATTGACTTTCATATTATTCTTTGTTTCCAACAGAAGCAAAGAATAATATAGGTGGAGATTGGAGACCTCTTATCTCCATCCCTTGCACGCACACACATATATAACTTTCACCATTTCACCTCACTTGAATCCATTTGTGTAAAACTCGATTCGGTTCGGGGTTCGGGTCATCAGGGAGGGCTAGTTAATTTTTAAAAAAATAAATATCATAACAAAATTATTTTGATAAAAAAAATCAATGTAGTCAAGTTTTAATCAAGTCAGGTTTAAGTTGATCGGATTAGTAGGTTAACCTGAATTTTTAACTAGATTAACCTAATTTTGTTCTTCTTATATTTTTTTCAACCCGAACCAATTCATGTTCTAGATTGATTCACCAAGCTAATTCAGATTTTACAACTAAACTTGTATCACACCAATAATAGTGTTAATGGTTATATTATTATTATTATTATTATTATTATTAACAATATACTATAACATATGGGGAGTGCTATAACAATGAATAGTACTTTCCTCGCATGTTTTGGTGTGGCCTTAAAAATATATTTGTCTGTGTTTTTTTTTGTTCCTTTGATTTTTTTTCAATTGATGTTTTTATTTAATATTATCCTTTAATATTAAATTTATTTTTTATTGAGTTGTCTCACTCTCATGACACAAATCGCAAGTTTAGCAAGTTAACCCGATTGGCTAGGGTTTTTTTCTCCTCATTTAACTTTTCCCCCCAATTTCATCCTTTAATATCAGATTAATTGTAAATTATACTTCATGATTTATTTTATTTGCTTTTTATTAGGTTAATCCGGTCTCATGACCCATGAATAATGCTTAATGAGTTAGCTCGAGTTGACTTAGATTGTTTTTTGTGTTTTTTTTTAATTGAGAATTTTTAAAATTTTATCATTCAATATTGGTTCGGTTGAAAATTAAGTTTCATAATCTATTTTGATTTATTTTCTATGAGGATATCTTGATCTCGTAATCAAGGTCACGGGTTTTGGTATTTTAACCTTGGTTAAATCAAGTCGTTTTTTTTTTCTTCTAAGAAGTTATCTCAGTCTCATACCCTTCAATATTAGATTTGTTTTTTATTGGGTTATCTCTGTCTCATGACCTGGGTTACAGGTTTAACAGATTAATCTAGTTGACTCAGTTTTTTTTAATTAATTTTTTTTCAATTTCATCATTTAATATTGTGTTTAATTAAGAATTAGGTTCCATGATTTATTTTGGCTTGATTTTTATGAGGTTATCCATATCTCATGACCTGAAAATAATGCTTAAGAGGTTAATCCATATTGATTTGACTCATTTTTAGTGCCATTTTTAGTTTCATAATTTTTTTCCCCTCTTCATATGATTATTCTAATCTCATAATCAGAGTTATGGATTTGAAAAGTTAATCCGGTTTAAATGATGATGTTCTTTTTCCTTCTTTCTATGATATTATCTTGGTCTTATAACTTAGATGATGAGCTTGATAGATTGTTTTAGGTTATTATAATAATCGACCCAAGTCAATCTAATATCTTGAATTTTTTTAATCAAATTATGTTTTAATCAGTTATCCATATTATTTTTCATCAGTAAAATCAACCATTATATAAAATCAACTTTTCCATGATTTAATTTTTTTATCAAAAAAAAAATTATATCTGAAATATCTGAATTTTTTTTTTATATTAAAAAAACTTTAGCCAATCCGTATGACATGATGTAGTAGATAAGTAAAGCAGTAGGGACAGAATCGGGACCCTAGACTTCACTGCGAGCGAACGGGTCTTTTCCCACCGAAACCGACCCTCTGATATCTTTCTTTGATCACAAAGATCTTGACTGACAATGGACTGATGATAGATGTACTGGCACTGATTAAACGGCCTCTGAAATTACCACTCTTGTACCTTCCCCCTTTTTTCTCATATTTGCATAGAAGCCCCTTGCTTCTTCTTTTTTCCAATTTCTGTCCACTCAACGTGACATGTTAGGGCTATGCTGTGGGATTCAAAGACAAGCTTGTATCCTATCACGTGTTTGTCCATGGCCACGAAGAAAATGTCAAAGGCCATGATCGTCTTATGATTTTGCTAGCTTCTTAGATCTTTAAGCGGAGGCATTGAGGGTTAATTATGCAATTAACATCTTTCTTGCTTGATATTGTTTGAGCACGTCCTCATGTATATTTTTCCCTTATTATTTTTTTTTTTTTTGTGTATATACATTTTGTTTTTATGTTTTATATTTTCATGTTTTAAATAATTTTTGGATGTTTTCGGATCGTTTTGATGAGTTGATAAAAAAAAATTTTAAAATAAAAAATTATTTTAATGCATTTCCAAGCGATTAACAATTTAAAAAGCAACCGTCGCCGCACATCCAAACATCCCTGAAAAAAATTCTTATTTTTTATTTAACTATCCATGTTCCAATTCCATGCACGAAAGATGAACAACCATCTAGGTGGTGACCCAGTGATAAGAACTTGGGATCAAGAGGTTTGCTTCCTCTGTGGTCTTAGGTTCGAGCCTTGTGGTTGCTCATATGATGGCCACTAGAGGCTTACATGGTCGTTAACTTCAGGGCCCGTGGGATTAGTCGAGGTGCGCGCAAGCTGGCCCGGACACCCACGTTAAACTAAAAAAAAAAAGATGAACAATCAATAATTTCACGCCACATTCAATTAATCTATGGGAAAATATTATATATATAAAAATCACATGTTATTGAAACAAATAAAAATACAAGTGGCCCATAATTCCCTTTGTAGTCTCGTGATAAAAGTTTTCCTTTTAATGGTACTTGAAGAAGTTCTTTAACCTCCTCCTTTCCTCAAAGAAAACAATAGAGCAGTCGAACATGAATAACTTTAATTTGGTGTGTGAAGATTTATAAATTCATCACCTAATCACAAAATATTAAGTAAAATATATCCATTAATTAAATTAATCCTTCGAATTGTTTCAAACTCCATTCAATTTGGTCAAACCAATCTAATATCATGACATTCATTTGAGCTTGATTAGAGTCCTAAATTTATGATTAGATTTCAAGGTATATATTCAAAAAAAGAAAAAGAAAAAGGAAAAAGAACATTCCAATACAAATAACGAGGGAGACGAGATAAATTCGAATGAACATGGTCAAGATCACGACCGTCCATTTACAGATGCACGTCCCTGATTCACTACAAGAAACGCTCACGTGTACGCCACGTCGTCTTCTTGTCCTCGTTTATCAACCAAGACAAGACAGCAACGCTAACGACACATTTAAGTGTTTAACCTCTCTGTCTTTGCCTTTTGTTTCCCTCTCAAGATCTATGAATCAAAGCTCACTAAATTTTCCTTCTAACATCCCATTTCTTGACAGTTTGTCCACACCCCCACCCCCACCCTCCTTTCTCCCTTTTTAGGTTCTTGAATCTTTGATTTCCCACTTTTTCTTTCTTTTTTTTGTGTGTTCTTTGAGGAATTCAAGGTGGTTGTAAGTTTGGACTTACCAAAAAGAGTGAACAAAGAGATGATGAGGGGTCACTCTTATCAACTTTAACCTTCAAATCTCTAAAATCTTTTTAAGATTTTGAAATCTTGTAAGTAGTAGTATAATTCTTGAATTTTGTGCCACCATTAACCCAGCTAGCAAGATACTTGGCACTTATGCATGTATTTTGCCTCATAAATGTGCTAGAATCTCTCATCGAAGCTACAAATCTTGCAAATCTTTAAAAATCCCTGGAAAACATTCCTTGATGCTGGTAATTATGTGGTTCCAATCCTGAGAGCACTAAAACAAGGCTATTTAGTAAGAATTTTATAAGACATTTTGCTGGATTGTTAGGATTATGATATAGTTTCATGGAGGCAAAAAGCAGAGAGCAGCAGCAGTGTAAGATAAGAAAGAGAGGGAACTCATCGTCTTCATCGTCTTCTTTAGTCAAAAAGTACAGATTCAAGAGAGCTATTCTTGTTGGAAAGAGAGGTGGGTCTAGTACTCCTGTTCCAATCTGGATGACAAGCTCAAAATCTCCAACTTTGGCAGAGCCAAATGCTGAATCCACCAAGTGCACACCACATCAAAATGGAAGCAAAGCCAAAGAAGTCTCAGTTTCTGCAAGAAAATTAGCTGCCACTTTGTGGGAGATCAATGGAATACCTTCACCAAGAGTTAAAAAGGATTTGGAAGACAAGAACGAGGTTAGAAGCAGAGAAAAGGTGGCAAGGTTGCCACACTTGTCAGATCCATCTTACACTCCTTTTTCAGAGGTGAAAACATATTTAAATTTCTTTTCCTTTTTCGGGATTTCATATATCCATGTGAATTTTACTCTCAACTAAAAAAAATGGGTTATGCCATGCAGAGGATGGAGCGATCTAGAGGCCATAGTCATAGGAGAAGAACATCAGTTGTTACAAAGACACTTCAGCTTACTGATTATCATCTTGGAGGTCTGGATTCTGTTGGCAATTCCAGTTTGATGGAGGTACATGAAAACTTTTTTTGATGTCATTTTCAAATAATTTTCCATGTTCTCAAAAGCATATACAAGATTAGGATGGTCCATATTTTAAAATTGGTGCTTGAAAAATGTCACTCAAATTGACTCTACAGACACCAAATTTAATGCAGCTTTCAGCATTATTCTTAGAAAGAAAACAACAAAGTACCTTCAGCATTGTTATCTCCAGGAAATAATAATAATAATAATAACAGCCATTAAAGACATCAAAATTTTGAATTCTTCTACCTGTTCAAAAAGAAAATCTTTACAGGATTTTGGATTGACACAATTGCGTCTCAGAATCAGGACCAAACATTTTCCGCTGTCTCTCAAAGGGCCCAATGTTGCATAGTAATATTGCATTTTTTTTTCCATGTTTTTCTTTTCTTTGTACTCTCTGAATCATCAATGGATGCTTGGTTTGAGAATTTGTGAGAAAATAAGGATCTGCTAGTTTGTCACAGTTGTTTTACAGGGATAATTTATATGAGGGAAATAACCGATCCAACTTCTCAAAATGCAGATTGAAAGTCATCCGAAAGGCCGGTCTCGTACAATTGGAATTAAGACCTGTTTGAAGGATGTTAGTAATGGGCTGACCACCTCCAAGGAGCTCTTGAAAGTTTTGAATCATGTTTGCGGTCTTGAGGAGAAGCACTCATCAGGCTTGTCTCTTGTCTCCGCCCTTCGGATTGAGCTTGATAGAGCCTGCATTTCGGTCAATCAATTGATAAGAGAACAGCGATCAAACCGCAGTGAGATTGAGTACCTTGTTAAGCATTTTGAGGAAGAGAAGGCAGCTTGGAAGAGCAAGGAGCGAGATAGGATTCGCAGTGCTATAGCATGCATTGCAGAAGAGCTTGAAATTGAGAGGAAATTAAGAAGACAAACAGAGAGATTGAATAAGAAGCTTGGGAAAGAGTTGGCCGATACAAAGGAATCTCTGTCAAAGGCAATGAAAGAGCTAGAGACTGAAAAAAGGGCGAAAGAGATATTAGAGCAAGTTTGTGATGAGCTGGCTAGAGGTATAGGGGACGACAGAGCTGAGGTTGAAGAAATGAAAAAAGAATCTGCGAAGGTGAGAGATGAGGTGGAGAAAGAAAGGGAAATGCTTCAGCTTGCTGATGTATTGCGTGAAGAAAGAGTCCAGATGAAGCTCTCTGAGGCTAAGTACCATTTCGAGGAGAAAAATGCAGCGGTGGAGAGGTTAAGAAATGAGCTCGAGACCTACTTGAGAGAAAAAGTAGGTGAAAAAGATGGTGATGGCTCTCCAAATTATGACAGGATTAAAGAGCTTGAAGCTTACTTAGAGGAAATCCAATTCGGATCGTGTCAACAGGCCGAGAGAGAAGAAAATAAAGGGGGCGCAACAGGAAATGGAGAAGTTCATGACGGAGATGATTCAGCGGATAGTGATCTTCATTCAATTGAATTAAACATGGACAATAACAGCAAGAGCTACAAATGGTGTTACGCTTCCGAGGACAATTCGAAGTGGTTTTCAGGAGGTAAAGATTTCAAGGGAAGGAAGTCGATCTCCGATAATATTCAATGGGGAAACATTTGCCTGCAAAGAAGAAATTCCAATGGTATTGATGGTCTTGGCCGTGACTTGATCAGTGAAAATCAGGCAAGACCAGATATGCCCGATCAGGAAAGGGTAGCCGAGCTTGGTTTCAATTCTCAAGCACAAGGTTATGAAGATGAAATTAGGAAATATAGGTCAGTGAGGACTCTCAAAGACCACATATTATCTGGCCCTAAAAGATCACCAATACGAAACTTTGCCAGTCCTACGCGGCTGTGGGGGCAATCCTTGCCTTTTCAAGAGTCTGGCAGTGTAGTTTCGGATGGTTCACCTGTGATACAAGGGAATAATTTGAAGCCCAGGATAGCAGGAACAGGAGGTAATTGTCGAACTTCAACAAGCTCCAGACATTAAACATTCTAAATTATTATTATTATTATATTTTCCCTTTTTGCAGAAATGCAGTGCTTGCATTTTCTTCTAAAATTTCAAGCCTTCCCGCAGTAAATACAAATCATATACAAGCTATAGGGATCTGAGATCACTTGTCAACCAGTACTTATGTATTCTTATTATTCTGCTTGCGTGGAATACCATTCATGATCTACAACAAGCATATCATATTTATATATGAAAAGCGATTGCTCAGAAGATTAGTCCATGCAAATGGAACGCAAAAATCATGTTTCGAACATTTTTTGATATATTAAGTTCTCTCTGATGAGAAAATCAAGGGAAGAGATTGACTTAGCAGATGTATTCAGGAAACGAAGCGTGGAAGTATTTCCTTATCTGCCATCCTAGACAATTTTCTATTAAAACGTTGAGAAATTTTAATAAAAATCATTTGCCTTTTTGGTTGAATAATGACATCTAACTGAACCTCTGTCAGGTTAACATGGAGACAGCCAACTTTGACTATAATTATTGAACTTCATAATGTTTGAGATGAGGTCAGTCTGCAGTAGATCGTGTAGTATTCAGAGACCATTAACATATTCATATGAATTTCTTGGTACTCGGAACATGTTTGGTAAATTTTCTGATACCAAGGTCAGTACTGTTCTGGCTCCCTACAGCATAGTTTTTTTTTACCACCACATGCAAATTGACTCTTTCAAGCTAGGCCCCTGTATTGATGAGTGAAGACTCAAGGTTGAAATAGTTGGAGGAGCCCATAAGTTCAATCCCGATAGTCCCAGGTATCAAACAAAAAGGAATTTACTTATGCAAACTTAGCTTCAGCATACATACCTCAGAAAAAACTAGTCCAAATCGAAGTCTTGGAGGAAGAGTTTATAGACCATCTATGACTCTAAGCTGCAGCACTTTAACAGCCATAAGAACGCAACACACTTTTCCACGAGAGGCTTGTGGATAGAAGAATGTACAACAGGAAACATACACCTGACCTTTGTGATGATCATGGTGTCAGAACCAGCACCTATCCATTTATTAGTGACGAGGATGCTCCGTTTTTCGTGTTGAGCAGTATTAGCTTGAAAGTGAGAGCATGGCTATTTACGAGAGGCTTCAGTTTTTGCTGATTCTGATGTGAACATAACTGCATTTGTTGGATGGTCCCTCACAGTCAAGCTGAGAACTTCAGGTCTTGAGTAATGTCCAACCACATCAAAGTCAAATTTTGCCCTAGCTATTTCTCCAAGATCTGGTCATGATTTTGATAATTATCAATATCAGAATTCTTCTCGAAAATAAGAACACAACTAAAGCAATCCACCTTCAAGGGATGCCCTTAATAGTAACCGATCATAAAACATTTACAGTTTGTTACACAACCGATATTGACAAATGAAGAACAGGGAGAATTTCTCTGACCCATCAGAACATACTTTTTGTGAGTGAGTTGAAGTTTAAGCATTAACTTTTTCACAGTCAACTATGATTAAGCCAGATCAGGTAGTGATAGACACTTCAAGCCCTAACAGTTGAAATTTGCATGATTTCCCTTTAGCATGTATTCTGTCTGTCCCAAATGTTTTCCACACCTTTCATCGTGCACTTTATACTTTTAAATTTAAAAAATCACTCTTTTTAACATCATTACCGACCTTTCTAAAGTTAAACAAAATTAGCGTTCCAAGATTGCAAGAATTCAAACAATTTATGGTGAAGCCATGAAACGATCAGTCAGGTTCCCATGCAAGGTAATAATATTGGAAGGGAATAAAATGTGGATGAATGGAGTAATAACTACTAAGTGTTGTTTGTAAGCACTTTGGCACTATTCATGACATAACTCAAAATAGAGGATGCCTTTTTTTCTTTTTTTTTTCCTCTCTCTCTTAATGCTTTAGTGTGCTCTCAACCAAATATATCATTCATGCAGAGATTCGAGAAGAGATTGCTAATGTCTGTTTCCAGTGTCTCCTTAATGTATTCGGAAACCAACCATCATAGCTACTTAGACTCAATTTCTCTAACATCTTCACTTATATTTGATTTGTATATTCTCCTTAGAAAATAACAGAAACTACTCTCTTTGGCAAGCATTAGTAAGAATGAAGTTTGATGGCATATAGAAGCATAAAAGCTTAAGATGGAAGTGACAATTTACATACCTAGATCTGCAGAAATCAGTGCCTCCCCATCATAATTGGGTCCAGCCAAAACAGTTCCCAATGGTGATATAATAACACTGCCTCCAGCACAGACAACAGAATCGGGTGTGAGGTCTTCTTCCACGCCCAAAAAGACATACTCTGGGGGAGGTGGGTAATCCTTCCTCCGGCAAAACTGGTTGGCAGATAGTACAAAACATCCTCCCTCAAGAGCAATGTGGGTCATCGTTGCTTGCCAAGTATCCCTGGAATCAGCTGTTGGTGCACAATATATTTCAATACCTACAACATAAAAAAGTATCACGAGTTAATGAAAAGGTACAGAAGATGCAGTCAAAATAGAGAATTTAAAACATAAAGCACACAGCAATCTGATTCAGCCAAACAATAACGAGAAATATATCATATTGATACTAGTTATAGTCAAGCAATGTAAATAACTTTCCATGACCTTCAATCACTACAACGAAAAAATATGACTTCATATCACTTAACAGCTCATGTCTAAACAGAATGAGGATATACAAACTCCACTAGAGTATTCAAATTGACATTGACAATTCTAGAACATGAAGATTACATGTTGCTGTGAGCAAACTACTATTGCAACTATGGGAATGAGCAGCCTGATACTATTAAACTCCAAAATGCGATATCAAGCACAGGCATGGACATAGAAGATGAACTACTTAGCTAAACGTTCAATAAAATCTCAACAAACGCATAAATGCACAGAAAAAGAGATGTTGGCAATGATCTATGCATTCAACTCTATCCTAGCACAACTCTGAATCAGCTCTTTTAATTGAGCTGATCTTGCAAAGTAAGCAGTGAATAAAACTCAAAGCTCGGATCAAAATTGGAACACGGCACAGACTAAACACAGGAAGACACAAAAACACACACCCATTATGGATCAGCCACTCAAGCACACATCCACACAGGCATTCATCTGTTGTCCAGCTAAAACTGTCATCCTGAGAGGGCCACCCAAGAGTGAATGTACTAATGCAGGAAAGATTCTCACCCATGCATGAATTGTAGGACTAGAAGTGCAGTTACTCTTAGAGAGAACTATCAGAATAACTCACCTTTACCATACATTGCAGTCCTTAGGAGTGGCATTCTATTTTCCCAACAGATAGCGGCACCAATTTTCCCAATCGGAGTCCCAAAAACCGGAATCGTTGATCCATCTCCAAAACCCCATACTATACGCTCCACCGCCGTCGGCATAACTTTCCTATGCTTCCCCATGTAATGACCTTGAGAATCAAAAAACAACACGGTACAGTAGAGTGTATATCCCTCCCTCTCAATCACACCCATCACCAAATACACCTTATACTTCCCAGCCATTGCAGCCAAACGGTCAACTTCTGGACCTATATTTTACATAAATCACCAATAACCACTTAATTAATCAAAAACCAAACCCTTAATCAATCAACTAGCAAACCCTTAATCATTCAACAAAATAAATTCATAAAAGGAAAAACTTTTAGTCTTATTCTTACATACCAGGAACATCAATGGCTGAAGCATGATACTTTCTGAAATCCTCTCTACCTTTAGCTGTACGACTACCAATGGTAGCACCAAAACTTGATCCTCTAGGATAACCACCAATAAATGCTTCAGGAAACACAACCAATTGAGACCCATATCCAGCTGCTTCAGCCAGAAATCTCTCAGCCTTATCTTTACACAAACAAGAATCAGAACTTAGAACATGACAACTAACAAAAGAAATCTTCCTTTTCTTCTGGGGCATAAAGAATCGAAGTACCTAGAGTGGCAGGAGTGTCATAGAAGACAGTGGAGGCTTGGATAACAGTGGCACGGACAGTCGTTGCTGAAGAATCGGAACACATGTCTACTTCTGCAAAAAGTGGGGTTTCTGATGGTGGGGCAGGGACAAGAGCCATGTTGTTGGTCTGTGTGGAGAGCGCTGTTGGGTCTGCTGCTGTACTTGTTGTATGAAGTGATGATGAAACTGGTACAGTTGCTTGCATGACTCTTCTATCTCGCTTCTGTTAGGTACAAGAGAGTTCTGGATTGATCAAGCTTCTTGTTAGGGATGGCGAATGCCGAGTTTCTTTATATTAATGTATATATTGACTTCAGGTTTTCATTGCAGCTCTAAAGACAAAATTATTGTGGATTGTTATACTAAAATTTATCTGAGTATGATCGTAATTAAAAAAATTACGAGAATGCTTTAATAATTTTCATATTACTTTTTCTATTTTTTATTTTAAAAACTGTTGGCTATGCTCCATATATCCTAGTGTGTGGTTGGCACCAACGACATTAAAAAAACACGTGAAACGTCTTTTAATAATCAAATCTAGCCATACACTTTCTAGATATATGAGCAGACATGCTCTCTTCCACATGATACGGTGCATGTAGAGATATCACGGTTGAATTATCGTTGATGATCGATTGTTTATGTTTTTTTTCTTTTCTCTCATAACAACTAAAATGTACAATTGTTATCTGTTTGTTTGTTGTTTGTTTGGGTCCGACAACCAAACTAGACTCCAGCTACTTGAGTTTGGGTACCATGCCAGACCCAAGGTCCTTGGGTCTGACAACAATACCAGACCTAAGAGCCTTGGGTCTGACAACCATATTTGATGTCAGATCCGGGCGCGGGCTGACAGTCATGTTTAGTGTCAGGCTAAGGCGTAGGGGTCTGGCATGACCACCAGTCCCAGGCGCGGGTCTGGCATGACCTCTAGACCTGGGCTCTTGGGTTTGGCTTGACCACTAGACTCAAAGAATTTAAAATATTCTCTATACTTTTAATATTTTTTTATATTTAAAAAAATAATATTGACCCGTTGCGAAGTGCGAGCCAATATAGAGAGAGAGAGAGATTTGAGTAGGTTTTTGAATCGAATTTATCAATATTTATATTTCACTTTTTTTTTCATTTTTCTTCTTTCTTTTTGCAAAACTTTATATTATCCATTGATTTTCTACAAAATCTTTATTTTGGAAGTTTTGTGACCACAAAAGTTTTGATTGGAAGGATGAAGTGTTCTTGGCTCTTATTAAAATCAACGCAAATAAAAAAATGAGTAAATTATAGTCAGGTCCCCGTTTTTATAATTTTCAAGTTAGTCCTTTTAGCTTTAAAAATCATAAATTAATCCCTTCTAAAGTTGAATGTTGATTATTTTTCTAAATCACCCTTTTCAAACGCAGAAACGAGATTGCAATGTATTAAGAAGTTTGATTTTAAAGATAATTTTATAAATTAAAAAACAGAAGTATTAATTATTTATATTTACGTTATATATTGGTTTTCAATATTATGATCCACTGTAAAACTTTTATGATGATATTTTTAGAATTCCCTTCTGATAGTACATGTTTCTTTCTTTTTTATATATGCTAGTTTTTTTATGTGTTTTTGTAGCTAAGAGATTTTTTTAAGTGCGAATCAAAAAGTTTATGTATATTTGTAATCAAACAAATTGAAAACTATGTGAGTTGATAATTTATTTTTAGAAAAACATTAATGCTAACTAAAAATAAAATCAGAAAAATCAATAGACAAATATAGATCAAGATATTTAATTTTGCAAGACATGATATTTACTCGGTTGTGTTTTCTAAATCTTCTTAATCAAAATAATTTTTTTTATCCAATCAAAAGATAATAAAAAAAAACATACAGATTAAATTGTTTGAATAAGATAAAAGGAAAAAATATTATGCAAAACTACACATATTAAAAAAATTATATGATTTTTTTATTTTAAAAAATAAAGTATTTCTATACAAAAGATTAAAAAATCACAGATGAGTGATATTAATTAAAAAATAAATTTAAAAATTGTTTTTTTAAAAAAAGATATTAAAAAAGGTATCAATAAAAAAAAGAAATTAAAAAAATAATAATCTTGGTGTTGTGGCTTAACTTGTCAAATTCATGATCTAGATTAAGGACTCGAACAAGTTAAATAATATTTTTTTATCTTAAATTTATATAAATATAAAGAGGGCAAAAAAAAAGTAAAAAAATAACAGTAATTTAAAAGAGATTTTATAAACAAAATAAAATAAAAGAAAAGTGTTAATCTATATATAAATAAAAACAAATCTTGGTTAGGGGCCACGCACATGGGCCCTTTTTTTATGTTGTCGTCTGCATCATTTTTTTGAGAAAAAAAAATCAGGTACATCGTCATCTGCTGCGGCAAATAACATATGGCCTAATTTTTCCAGAATTTAGTTATTGTGGTGGTTAAAAAATCAAGCTAGATGGTTCTTTGTCTCGAAAACCTATTTTCAACCATTTTTAATCCAAAACACTCAAAAAACACCATAAAAATGATAATAAACCTTTTCACGGCCTCTAAAATCCCAGAAAAGTCTTAAAATCAGCAATCAATCCAAAACAAAAAATCTTTCTAATCTCATATTTGTGTTTTAGAAAATTTCAAGGTAAAAAAATCACATAATATGAATTCTCCTCATCAAATGGAACCATTTGAAGAAAAAAAAAAGATGAACCGTTTTGGTGGTCTAAATCGACTTCAACAATATTTTCTCCCTTTACACCGGAATCCGACAACCTCTATCTCTCTCCTCTCTCAAGTTAGAGACTAAAGAATAACAAAAATAAACTTTTATATCAAAATAAAATTAATAAAATACTGAGGTATGAAGCATTTATAATTTTTAAAATATGAGGACTAATTAAGTTAAACTTTATGTATTAACTCTGAGACCATCATCTATTTATAGTGTTTTTTCTATTTTGATTCTAATTTTTTTATTTTTCACTCTTAGCCAATACATTTTATTCAATTTCCCTTGAAATTGACCCAAAAGGATGCAATCACAAATAAAAAAACATTTGAGAATCAAATTAAAAAATATAAAAATTACACAGTCCATCCATAATAATATACTAATATCGACAAGAGCAACAGAGGAACACAACAGCTGTTCAAGGAGAAAGTATAATTTAGAAAACAATCTGCAGATAATTTCCGACATGGCAAAAAAACAGTGAGTAGGAATTAAATAAGATTCAAAACACTTAATTTATTTTGATAATTAACTCTTTAATCACGAGATGTTTCATGCATGGTTACTTTTTTTTATCCCATTTCCGATAGAAGATCTCTTCTGTGATATATCTGGGCACATAACTGTTCCCATAGTTTCTCTGTGCCCTAAAATAAATCCCATCATCCCTCACTAGCCAAATGATTTCTCTCGTGCCGGTCAATCCCTGTAGGTTAAAGTTTTTATTCTTCTCATGATTATCTGCAGACCAGAAGACGTCGAAAGAAGCATAACTCTTTCTGTCCTTGGACATGGAGCACCAAAACAATGTAGTTGCCCAGTAGAAGTTCTCTACGAAACGAAACACGAACCGGTCCTTGCTCTGAACATGGTGGGGGCCAAGATCATCATCTTTAGACTTGCAGTGCACAAACAACCTCTTGTTGTGGCTCAATTGATTGACGATATTTACTTTCCACCCCATCTTTTCAGTCCACAGGTCCCAAGCTGCGGAGGAGGGAGTCAAGGCATTTGCCAGGAGAAGAAACAACATTATTGTATATTTGATATCCATTGTTTAAACCCTTCTTTTTATTCCTAAATTTATTCCCCTGCCTGGTGTCTCAAAGCACTCTCAATATATATATATATATATATATATATATATATATATATATATAGTAATTAATGGCGTTACTTCGGTCATGCAATAAATATTATTAATTCTCATTTCCGGGTTCCTTTGGAAAATAATTAAAGCTTACTTCTCTCTCTTAGCGACATTAATTAATTTCTAGATAATATCAATTTATGATCTCAAAAATGATAGCGGGTTGATTAGATTTGATATAATATTTTTATAGCATATTGATATTATATCACGATAAACTTTTTTGAAACCCATTTTTCTTTCCTTCTCTTTCATGCTTTAAGATTTCAAGAGTTTCTTGACTTTTTTTTTTTAATTGTCATGATGGTATTTTTTAATTTTCTTGTCGTAGACACGCAAGCCTAAATGGGATCTAAAGATATATATATTCATTTTACAGTTAATTAATTTTCCTTTCCTTATTCTCCAACACGCCACCAAGTTCAAAAAACTTCCTGCTGTGAATTTTACATCTAATTGTGATAGTTGTGAGAAAGATTACAAGGTTTTTTACACGTTGAAACTCTTTAATATCGATTAAAGCAACAGAGAAACTCCCAATTTTTCAACTTTTATTCATCAAAGTTAATCAAGAAGATATTTACATGATTTGAAATAGACAAAAGAAATTAAAGAATATTATTTCACTAAATGTGGTAACTAAATAAAAATAATTTTCCCTAAGGAAAAAAAGATAAAATCCTTAAGTTATTGGTAATTCCTCAACAAAAGCATTTCCTAATTAAATAAAGTTCAACCTCACACAAAATATTTACAATTAAATAAATATATATTATAAATTAATGAATTAAATAATTAAACCAAAAATCAAGAGATTTACGTCCTGCACCACTTGTTTGTCCGATCAATGTACATATCATATATTTATTATTTCTTTCTTATTCGATTCTAATCAAAACCATTGATAAATTTGATACTGTAGTCAATTAGTTAATTATATGTAGTACTGATTTTATTTATATAAAATATATTTATTATTAATAATTTTTTTTTTCATCTTTAATATTTATTTATATTTGATTAATGAATCTAGAGTAAATATAAAGTCTATGGAAAAAAAACTTTGCAAAGAAAATTATAAAGTTATTATAATTATAAGATTCATATTGTATAAAAGTATTGTTCCTAAATATTTCTGATCAATATTATTCTATTAAGACTAGATATTAATTAGACTTGTTGAGACCAATGCATTTTATATTTTTTCCTTTATAAAAGAAAACAATTGCTCTCATAAACTTGACGTATATATGAGGGAGACCTGGAACTAATATACATATACTTGTCATATAATATGTACACTGAACTTAGCCGCAAGAGAATCTCATATGGAGAGATCATTTATATCTATGGAAAGACTCTCATGATAGTTGTGTGAGTGATTCTTAGACTTGAGATCACTAAGTTATCTTATATAGTGAGTGTTATGCTTTGATATTGACCACACGTTGTCCTAATCAAGGGTAACAAATGAGCAGATATTGGATATAACATAAACTATATAAATGTATTTGAGTAATCAAGAGAGGATTCATCACCCTAGGTGAATTAGAGAAAATGTCTAATTTGTTCTCAAATAGTATTGATTATGAAATCCTTGGCCAAGGTAGAATGTGTTTTGAAAAAAGTTTTAAAATCTTATTCAAATAATCACTGACTATAATATTGAGAACTAAAACGATTTAACAAAGTAGACATACTCTATGCTATAATATTTAAACCGAAACATTCATGATGAAGGGATAATAATTACACTGAAAAACCAGTCACTGAAAGGTTAAGTCAAACTACTTTTGACTTTTCTAATATCTGGGATCATAACAGATTGCTAAATATTATACTTGATTTTCAAATATAAATCAATCAATTATTGAATTGACAATACATTAAAATTTTAAATTTATTTAATCTTATTTTATTTAGGATTATGATTTATATTTGGGTCAACTTATTAGGAAATCTAATGGGTCACACACATAATAACCATTGATAAGAAATTAAAATGGAATGATTAATCAAGTGTGACTTGATTGTAAATAAATTTTAGAAATTGAGGACTATAATGTAATTAATAAAGGAGATTACAATTCTAGACCTAGAAAAATCAAGTAGGGACTTGATTGAATTTTTTTTTAAATCATCCTAAAATAATATATATGATATTATTTAAAGGGCAAATTGATATTTTATTATTTATATGGTTTTCTTAGGTTTTCCTATGAATAAAATGCTATGCCTAACAATCTCTCTCCTAAAAGGGTTTACTAGATTTCTCACTGGTTGTTCATATGGATTGCAGTTAGAGACTGGACACTTAGATGACTTATGGTTTGCGACAATCCATCCTTGAAGCAAATATTCAATGTCAAAAAAAAAATATGATCTTCATGTAATCTTCTTATAAACCCTAAACAACTCTAGATCTGTCTAATGAGATCCTCAAGACTTTGAAAAAAATTTAAATTTATTATTTTCACTGCGTGTAAGTGTTTTGAGAAACCTAACACAAACCACTTCCAAGCAATTTTTACAAGATAATTTCTATACTTGCATCTTAAGAAATTACTTTCGAACCAATTCGCCAATAAAAATAATCACTCTTGTACTAATTCACCCCATTTATAACGCACCAAAATAGGACCTAAAATAGGTTATCTCTATTCTTTTGAAATCCAAAAAAGATGAAGTTAGTTAGAATGCATGTGGAATTAATTTCTGACGCGGGGAAGAGTTTATGAAGGGAATAAGATTAAAAGGTAGTACTTATTTAATTTGAAAATTAACTCCATAATTATGAGCCGTATGGTTATCATTTTTTATCCCATTTTTTGTACGAAAAGTCCTTCACGGGAGGTTTGGAGAATATACAACTGAAAAAACAAGCTTCTCGTCTCTTCAAATAAATCCCATCATCTCTTGCTACCCAGATGACGTTACTGCCTACGGTATCCTTCTCTAGGTCAATGTCCTGATTCTCTCTGCGTAGAAATCCAGGCCAGAAGACGGTGAAAGTAGCATCGATTTTCCTGTCCCGGGACATATAGCACTTAAATATTGTTGCCCCGAGGAAGTTTTCCATGAAACTAAACTTGAATTCAGCCTTATACTTGAGATTGTGATGGCCAAGATTGTCATTATAAGATACGCAATGCAAATACAACACCTTGTTGTGGCTCAATTCGTTGACAATATGCACAGTCCACTTGAAGGGATTCCATATTTTGAAAGCTACAGAGGGGCTGACGGCGATTGCCAGAACAGGAAAGAATAATATTTCATGTTTTCTTAACTATTTAGTAGGTGGTCCAATGGTAAGAGCTTAGAATTAAAAGGTTTGCTCTCCCTGTAATCTCAAGTTCGAGCCTTGTGGTTGCTAATATGATGGCCACTGGAGACTTACATGATCGTTAACTTCAGGGCCTGTGAGATTAGTCGAGGTACGTGCAAGTTAGCTCGGACACCCACGTTAATAATAATAATAAAATATATTGCATGTTTGGTATGGAGGGAACTCATTGTTTCAGCACATTAAATTATTATTTTTTTCTTTTTATACCTCAAAGAAAATGATAAATCGTGCATGCATTATACTTGGAAGCATCGTTACAATAATCAATGGCATTTCGGTTTCCCAAAAAAGAAAAAATTATCAATTCTCTTTCCATTTTTTGGAGCCATTTTTAAACTCTAGATAATATCAGTTTATGATCTAAAAATGATAGCGTATTAATTAGATTTTTCAATTCCCAAAACCCATTTCTATTTTTCATTTTTCGAGGACAAAAACCGTGTCTAATTAATCTATACATATAATGAAATAAATTAATCACAAGGCTATACAAAGAGTTCGCAATTGACCCATAATTCTTGTTCTGTGATTGACTAGGTTTAATTATGTCAGGATTCATAAGAAGAAACTAAAGAAAAATGCAAAAAAGGAAAGGATTCCATATATATGGGCAGCAAGCATTCGTATGTAATAATTTTTTTTTATAAAAAAAACAGATTTTGTGTTAAAAACTGGAACCATAAGGAAATGTTTGCGATCCTCTTCATTTAAACTAGGAGGTGATGATTTGTGGTAGTATTCTGAAAGTGAACAACAGTTAAATATTTATCGACATTGTTTTTTTTTTTTTGTAAGTGAGTTCTATTTGTTGAGATAGAAAAAAGTTTTTTATATAAAAAGAATTTTTGCTTATAATTCTTGTTTAACTAGATAATAATTTTTTATTGAATTAATGTTTAGAATATTTATTGGAATTGGATAGTTTTAACTTATATTATAACAAAAGCTAAATAGTATGGAGTTTTCACTGTTTATCATTTTATTGTTCATCAAGACACAAGTCATTGTAGATTGGAGCTGTGTAATAATATGGTTGTCCTTACCAAAGAAACTTGTTAGGTATGCAGTTGGGGGTGAGGTTGTCTTTTTCATTGGATACATTTAGCATTGAAAGAATGGTTGAAGACAGAAAGGTCCATTCAAGTTTTTTTAGGGTCTGGCGCTGGGGTATGACATGACTACTAGATACCAGGCACTGATATTAGGTATGTCTGTCAGACCCTAGGCGCTCGGGCCACATCAGCGCGCCTGGGTCTGGCATCACACATGATTGTTGTTATTATTATTATTAAATTTAAAACAATATTATTACTATTGAAGAGAACCATATATTTGATTTGAAGGGTAAAATTAAAAACCTGTAAGAACTTGGGTTAGACATGTTTAATATTATTATAAATATTATAAATATTATTATTTTCATTATTATTAATAAATTTGAAAAAAAATATTATTACTATTAAACAAAAACCATAGATTTGATTTGAAGGGTAAAATTATTATTATTATTATTATGCAATCATGTTTGGTTTTGTAAGGAGTAATTATGTCGATGAAAGGAGTTTTAAAAGTCTGGAACAAGATCAAAGATACATTTGCATCCAAAACCATCCCTTATGACCAACTAACATATGGTGAGTTAGTCAGCTTTACCCAAAAGGAAGGTCTTAGGATCGGCCAAGACCTCAAGCTCCAAAAACACTTAAAATGGGAAATGAAGCGAATCTGACAGGAACTAGGAAGCTTCTGCCAACAGTTTGACCTGTCTATACAAAAACCCTTTTGTAGTGGAAACTGCTCTAAGTCTAAACCACATCCAAAGCTCAGTAAACCGTATTACAAGAAATCAACCCACATAAAACGTTTCTATCCCAAACCAGAACAACCTTACTACAAAAAAACCCAAAGAAAATCTTCAAAAACCGACAAACCTTCACAGTCCAAGTCCAAACTCAAGCTTGACTTAAAACACATTACCTGTTGCAAATGTGGCCAGAAAGGTCATACTTCCCGATTCTGCAAAGTAAACACAAAATTACATGAGCTCCAAATAAATGAAGAAACAATCAACCAAATCCAAAATCTCTTCATTGAGTCTTCTGATACCGAGTCAAACCCTTCAGATACTTCTGAAGAAACTTTTCAAGTTAATGAATTGGCAACTGCTAGTTTTGATTCCAAGACTTCATCCCACTCAAAACAGCTCAATTTTTTAACCAGAGACCAAGAATTCATCATTGAAGCCATCAAAAGAGTAGATGATCTCCAACTACAAAAATCCTATCTAGATAAGATATTGAATAATTTCAGAGCCTTAATAAGAGGAAAATGTTGTTCTTTGTTTGACATCAGAGCCTACTGGGATCTAGGTAGAGAGAGTATCTTAAAAGTCCATGTTTATAGTAGAGAGAAGAAATTAGAAGTATAGGTGAACGCTACTGAATGGTAAGAAGTCCCGTTGAGTGATGAAAGGGCAGTAAACCCATATAACCTACGACCTGTATGTTGAGTTTTGTTTTCTAAATTATGGATTCTGTTTTTTTCAGAACAACCTCTATTTCATCTTCTTCTACTTCTGAATCTTCTGAAAGCAAAAGAATTATCAATATTGAAGAAATTACAATAGAAGATTTTACAAAAAGCATTGATGATTGGAAAATCCCTAAAATTTTCATAACTCAAATTTATCAAAATTTCAAATTTGATCTTTTCAAAACAAATTTCACAATCAAAATTGAAGAAAGAGATATTCATCTTACAAAACCTTTTGAGACCATTCAACTTCTTTCTAAAAAATCCATACAAAAACACCAAGACTGCAACTACAAATACATCCATATTGGTCTGGTACAAATTGGGATCAAACCCTTTACCAAAGAAGGCCTTAATACTTCCATCCTAGCAGTTCTAAGAGATGCTAGATTCCAAAACTTTCAAGACTTCTTATTAAGTTCCATCGAATCTAACCTATGCAATGGGCCAATTTCCTTTGATTGTTACCCAAACCATACTATATCCCTTAAAGACTGAAATATTTTATAAAGCATGATCCTACAGATAAAAACCCATAATTACAACATGCTTGAAGGATCAATCCCAGTGGCCTTAATCTTAAAAATTTATTATAAAGCCATGTTCTCAGCTTTTGCTAGCAAACACAAATTCCAATCCCAAAGAGATGAAACCTTACTACTCCAAACTGACCTTTCCAAATCAAACACAGTAGTTCCTAGAGCCATCCAGTGGAAGGATGTAACCCTTCCAAAAGATTGGATCCTTGAAGGTGCAACACAACCAGAACCACAACAACTACCAAAACTAAATGTTCAAATAAAAGAGATGACCCAGTACACAGATGGAAAAGTCAAATTATCTTTCCATCGACATTTAACTAGTTCTCGGTTTTCGGATGTATCTTCCTCATCCAGCACTATAGATCTAGGAAGAGTCTCTAAAATTCCTTATGTCATAAACATACCATAACAAATGAATCCACCTAGAAAATCAACCTCTGATATACCAAGTACTAGCTTTCAAAATGCAGATTACACTACAAATATACCTAAATCTTTATATAAAAACCCTGAACAGCAATCCCCTCCAACCTCTCCGACTTTTTCCTTAATCACAGAAAACATCCAAAATGAGTTGAAGTTTTGACTTCAGAAAAGGAATTTATAATTAACAAAACCTATTTCAAAAATGATTTTTATAGCAACCATAACTCTGAAAAAAGAGCTTGGTTTTTCAAAACCTTTTTACAACAAAGACACGAGATGCAAAAGTGTTTTTATGATTTCATTACATTACATAAAGTTCAGATCCTATTTTTCGATTGGTTTGAGTTATATTATGCATCTGCACATCATATTACATATCCATTCGCATCAACAAAACATGCATGTCCCATAACATCTAGAAATAAAACTTCTGTTTGGGAACTTGCTAGTGGTCCTTCAATCGAGTCAGACCATCCGCCTCTAAGGAACCTCAAAGTCCCTCATAAAGACCAAATAGTTGAAGCTGCTCCCTACAAAATTCCCGGTGAAGATGTTACTATGAACACCAAACATATTATCGAGCAAAAAAACTTAACCGATACCAACCTCAATACCATAAGCAAACAATCAACTAAGATTGAAAAACAGATCCAAAAAACAATCATCAACCTTGATGAGACTACAAAATCTACAGACCTCATACTAAATAATAATAATAATAATAATATTATTATTATTATTATTATTATTATTATTATTATTATTTTAAATTTTACTATTCAAATCAAATCTATGGTTTTTGTTCAATAGTAATAGTTTTTTTTTCAAATTTATTAAAAACTATAAGAACTTTGATCAGACAAGTTTAATATTATTATTAATATTATAAATATAATTATTAGGTAAGTCAGATCCCAGAAACTTGAGTCTGGCATGGCCGCCAGACCCAAGGGTATTGAGTCTGGCCGGCCACCAGATCCAAGGCTCTTGGGCTTGACTTGACCGCCAGACCTAAAAGATTTGAGTCTGAAAATGACCGCCAGACTCAAGAGATTTGGGTCTGGCATGACCGCTAGATACAAGTCTTTTTTAAAAATATTTTTTAAAATGTAAAATATTTTTTTAAAAAAAACAAAATTATTATTGACCCACTGCAAAGCGCCAACCAATATACTAGTTTCTTCTATAATCTCTCAATAAATAGAACATTCATGTGCTCACAATATTTTGTATGCACATGAAGTTGTTCCATGACCACTAGATGAACCTCCTAAGATTTTCCAAGCACTATCCCTTATGCTTGCTTTTATAGTTTTGTTTTTGTCATTGTTGACCTTATCCTTGCAAATATAACAAAAATTATAAAAAAACGTTCAGGTGCGTGAATCTCGAGCAAGTCGGCTTCCTAGGGATTTTATTTTTTGTTTTTTTGTTTTTTCATTTGAATTTTTTATGTTTATTTTTCTTGTTAATTCTTTTATATCAATTTCTTCATTTAATACTTTATTTATTTTGAGTAGAATTGGAATATATAATTTGTTTTAAAAAAACAAAATAATGAAAATAAAATAAAAAATATCATTACTATTAAAAAAAAATTTATAAATTTTATTTTAATGGTAAAATTAAAAAGTAGTAGTAGTACTGCTGCTACCGTTACTATTATTACCACTACTGTTATTTCTACTACCACTGTCACTGCGCCTACCACCACCACCATCATTTTTTGTATGCACGTGAAGTTGTTCCATGACCTATAGATGAACCTCCTATGATTTTTCCAAGCGCTAGCCCTTATGCTAGCTTTTATAGTTTTGTTTTTGTCATTGTTGAGCTTGTCCTTGCAAATATAACAAAAATTAGAAAAAAACGTCCATGTGCGTGAATTTTATTGAGGCACAAGCACGTTGGGTCAAGCAAGTCGGCTTCCCAGGGATTTTAATTTTTATTCTTTTATTTTTTCATTTGATTTTTCCTTTTTCTATTTATTTTTCTTCTTAATTCTTTTATATCAATTTCATTATTTAATACTTTATTTATTTTGAATTGAATTGGACTATATAATTTATTTTGATTTGATATTTATAAATTTATCATAATTTAAAATAAATACCTTGATATCTAGTTGATACAAACAAAAACAATTTCAAAAAGAATAAAATAGCAAAACAAATTAAGTCCATCACCCAGCTTATAATTATATAATAAAACAAAAACAATTTAAAAATTATTTAACACATTGTCATGATTCAAATCATGAATTTAAATAATTAAATTGTGAGTCCTAGATGAATTCAATAAATAACCAGCTTGATATTTTAAAAATAGAATTATGTCATCTTATATATATATTTTTGTTAATTTGTTTTCTGCTGGGGGTAGACTCTTTTTTTGTTCTATTTTTTTTACATGGCACATGTACCTATCTAGTATGAACTATTTCATCATACAACATATTAATTAATATGATAAGAAATATTGATTTGGTAGAATTGGAAAGGGTTTCTTTTATGGGTTATCAAAATCGGAATATCCCACACGTCATGTAATTATTTTTTTCCTTCATTAAAAAATGCATAATTAAAAATGGTGTCATGAAGTGTTAAAATCACAACTATTCATAGAATAATGTCTTTTGGTGGTTGAATGATTGATCGGTGAAGTGCCTTTTTAAATATTTTTTTTTTAATATTAAGATAAATTTACTTGATGAATGCTCTATACTTGTTAAAAATCCTTTTTTAGTGTATTTGAAGCTATTTTAATGATAAAATCACTAATCTTGTAAATAAAATGAGTGATAATTACATTTAAAGAGTTTTAAATTCTAAGATTTAAGTTGTTATTGCGTTAAATTTGTATCCTTTTAAAGTTAAAAAAATATTTGTTCTTTACCGGTAATTCAAGAGATATTTATAATTATTGGACCTTGTTTCTAACTGAGCCATTAAAAAGTATTTGGAAATGGACCAAAATTTTTTGAGTCCATGGTCATTATGGGTAAAAATCTTGATTCGTCATGGTGAAACCAGGGTTCTCTCAACTGCTTCCAAACTTTTATTATAAAACCTCGATTAACTTGGTAGGTTAATTAGAGTTTTTGAGTCTAAATTGATCCAAGTTGAAGAAAAAATTGATTAAAAAAAATTCTTGACTAACTTTGTCAAAAACCAAAGTCAATTTACAACTCGGTTAATCAAAACTTAACCCGTTAAAAACTCATCCCTCAATCTATTGATTTTATTTTTTTTACTAAATATTTTTTTACTACGTTGTTTTGATTCCGTGATTTGAGTCTTGTTGGAAGTCAATTCCGGATCAAATTTTACAACTATGGATATGGCACTGTATAAGGACTGGAATTCTGAGTCTATATGTTCAAATCAGAGTGATAACAAGTAACAACCACGGTGTGAAAGTTGTAGTTTTGATTTGTACTAGAGTACATGAATATGCTAATAGATATAAACTAGTCCTGGGTTGTATAATATTTTTTTGGAAACTTTTCAAATATTTTTTTAAAATTTAATTATAAATTAAAAAGTCTATATATACAATTAAATATATCGAGAGTTATTTATGCTAATAAATATAAAAAACAAAGTATTAATATATCTATCCAACTTGTCTCGTTGCAGGTCGAATAAATTTATTTTTAATATAAAAAAATTAATGTGTCCGTGTTATTAATATGTTTTTTGATATTAATTAAAAAAAAATATAACCAAGAACCGGCTGCATTGTTTACCATCTCATGTTTAAGAGGAAAATATTTGAGGTGAACAATGTATAACTGCATTGTTTACCTTCTCATGTTTTATTGTAGATGGTATTGTTCACTTTTTTTAAGTTTGCTATAAATTTAAGGAGAAAAAAATATTAAACCTGATTGAGTTTATGGTTCGGTTTCATCCTAAATAAACTAAAGCGTGTGAGGTGAACATTGTGTAGTCGCACTGTTCATCCCTATGTTTTACTGTGCATGATATTTTTTTTTTTTTTAAGGTTTGCTATAAATTTAAAGGGAAAAAATATTAAACCCGGTTAAGTTCATGGTCTGGGTTCACCCTACAAGTTTTATTGTGAACGACACTGTTCACTTTTTTTGTTTAAGAAAAAATATTTTTTTTTTCTATTTTTTTAAAATTAATTTTATTTTTACCTATATTTAGATTAATATTTTTTAATTTTATTTAAAAAGTCTATTTAAAATAAACAATTATGCATTTAATTTTTGTACATGAGATGCCTTCCATGTGGACAGGTGCATTCCATGCATGTGGACAGGTGCTTGAGCAATAGGTGCCTTAAAGATGGCTATATTAGGGAAGTATCATGTGCTAGGAAAACACAGAGAGTGGCTACCAGGGGAGCTGGTACTGATTCATGGGGAGTGTTTCACTTGTCTCAGCAGCCCTAAGAAGGTAATTGATTTTCAATTTGCTTTCTTTGAGTAAATTATTCTTTAGTTCATGTGGGATTTGAGCACTATCATGGCTTCCCTTCCTTGGTTTTTGTTAACTCTAGTCATGTTAAAAATATATGTTCGTTTTCCCCTAAATTCTCACTATGTTCGATTTTATTTATGAATTGAAACGGTTTCGGGAAAAACCAACATGGTGAGAAGTTAGAAGAACAAAAAAATGATGTCTGATTTGCTTAGCTAGAGCCTACACGCTAATCTCTTGCAGGTAACGAAAGCTTTTTGCTGGTGTTGTAGGCTAGAAGGCAAGGTGGCATTGATCACTGGAGGGTCTAGTGGCATAGGAGAGTCCGCTGCTAGACTGTTCGCCAAACATGGAGCTAAAGTGGTGATTGCAGACGTTCAAGATGAACTAGGCCACTCTGTTTGCGAAGAATTGAAGACTGAATCAGCCTCATTCGTCCACTGTGATGTTACTCAAGAAAAAGATGTTGAAAATGCTGTTAACACAGCTGTTTCTAAGCATGGAAAGCTGGACATCATGTTCAATAATGCAGGAATAGTAGGCACGCCAAAACCAAACATACTTGACAATGACAAGGCTGAATTTGAGAAGGTCATTAGTGTTAATGTCGTGGGCGCATTCTTAGGCACTAAGCACGCAGCCCGCGTAATGATCCCTGTTCGGCGAGGTAGCATAATCTCAACCGCTAGCGTTTGCGGAACAATTGGAGGTGTTGCATCACATGCCTACACAAGTTCAAAGCATGGCGTGATAGGGTTAATGAGAAACACAGCTGTGGAGTTAGGGCAGCATGGCATCCGTGTAAATTGCGTGTCGCCCTACGTTGTTTTGACCCCATTGGTGAAGGATTTCTTTAAGCTGGATGATGATGAAGTAAATCGTCTTTACTCTAATCTGAAAGAAGCAGTTCTGAAAGCAGAAGACATTGCTGAGGCTGCTCTTTTTCTGGGGAGTGATGAGTCCAAGTATGTTAGTGGACATAATTTGATTGTAGACGGGGGCTTCACCATTGTTAATCCAGGTTTTTGTATGTTTCCACAATCTATTTGAATCTGGATATATGATGAAATTAATGATAAAGCCATAAATTTAAGCAATAAGATAAGTCTTCTTTAATTTGATAATCATTTCAGTTTCAAGATATGTTATTTTTCGACGAACTCTTTCCACCTTCCCTTTTCAGGCAAAACTTGCGGTCAGAACAAGATGGCATTGTTAGAAATTAAGTCGTAATACACCCAAAATCACAAGCAATTTTTTTGAAAAAATTGTAGCCAGAAGTAATTTTCTCCGTGGATATTTTCTTGAAAAAAATTATTTCTGGGGTACTATCATTTAATAATAGAAAAACTCTTGCTTGAAAAAGAGTGCTGACAAGCAATTCTCTAATTGTACTACTACTACAGCAGCCACTCAGGACAAACACAAAGTGCTGGAAGATATTGACTGAGTGTGGAAGTTTTAGTTTTGATTCGTGCTGGAGTACATGAATCTGCTATTTACTCTGCTCCTATGATTCAAAGATTTAGATTTTTTTTAATTAACGTACATTTGAGTATATTCCAGCAGTTTGCACCCACCTTATTAATTTTATAAACTAAATTAATAATCTAATTCTTTAATAACCTTAAAATTTATAAGATTCAAATTAATAATTTTTAAAAAATAACTTGAAAAGTTAAAATACACCCTTTGAATTTTAAAGATATAGATATTGATATACGCCGTGCTGAGTTTGATATATTTTCACATCAGTGTTCTGTTTTTAAGCACAAAGCAGAGAAAGAGAAGTGTCTTGGGACTTGGGAGAGCGGACAAAATCCTGTAGTATTGGGACTTGTTCAATTTCTAAAATCTATGGAGTGTGGAACACCAAAAGGCAAAATTTTCAACAAAGGGATAAGAGAGGACAAAACCCTAAAGGCCAAATTCTCAACAAAGGAAGAGGACAGAGTAAAAATGGCACGAGAAAGAAGATAAGATGTAGAAATGATGATTAAAGAAAGTATTTCAAGTGTTCATTTTTTTAGCTGCATGATTATAATAAAGCATCATGCCTAAATTTGACTAAGGCATCGAGTAAATTATTCTTTAGTTTATGGGATTTGAGCACTATCATGGCATGGCTTCTTCGATTATTGTTAACTTAGCAGCATGTTTTCAACACTCCTCGGCTTGGTCCAAACCAAGACTGCAATTTCAGAATTTCCTTGTCGAATGGCCTGTTCTTCTGTCCTATTAAAAACATATCTTCTTTTTTCTCTAAATTATATTCTCGCTATGTTTGATTTTATTCATGAATTCAAATGGATTAGGGAAAAACCAACACGGTGAGAAGTTGAAAGAAAAAAAATTGATGTCTGATTTGGTTAGCTAGAGCCTACATGCTAATCTCTTGCAGGTGATCTAATGAAAGCTTTTTGCCGGTGTTGTAGGCTAGAGGGTAAGGTGGCATTAATCACTGGAGGGTCTAGTTGCATAGGAGAGTCCACTGCCAGACTGTTCGCCAAACATGGAGCTAAAGTGGTGATTGCAGACGTTCAAGATGTACTAGGCCACTCTGTTTGCGAAGAATTGAAGATTGAATCAGCCTCATTCGTCCACTGTGACGTTACTCGAGAAAAAGATGTTGAAAATACTGTTAACACAGCTGTTGTTGAAAATAAACTAGATTTTTTGTTCTTTAAAATCAAGATGAACAGTTGAGTCGGCAAAATTACTTTCTAGTTAGAATAAATTTCTTGTTTGGTTCGATTTTTTATTTGCTTAGGACTTTAACTTGTAATCATATTCATAATATAGGCTGTTTCGTGTCCTTTAGGTTACTAGTCAGCCATATATAGCAACTTGATGATGGCTTCATGTGCAACAGTCCAGAGAAAGACTTTCACCCTCTCTATACCTTTCCAATGCCATATGAGTCTCCATAAAGGATCTTTGTCGCGATGTGAATCCAAACTGCTCTGTTGCAGCCCATAAGCTGATTTGATTGAAAACTCCCCACCCGAAGATAAATGCCAATTCATAGAGTCCCTCTCCATGTCCTATGCTGGTGGAGGACAACCAGCCAAAATCATCACCAATTGCAGAGGCAGCGTGTGGGCAAATTTGTCCCAGCACAGATGCTTTCCGTCATTTGCCATGTCTGCAACTGTTAAATTAATCATGTTCACTGGAACCTCTTGGATGGAATGGTTTATTAAGGGGCCAAACCCATCCAACCAGTCGTCTGTCCAAAAGCGAACCTGTGGCCAGATTTTGCAAATGGCCTTCACAAAGAAGAATCCCGGCTCGTCGCTTGCACCTCTGCAATCTGGGTCTGAGTTTTTGCATGCTTTGCCTTCAGAAATTCCACCCACAAGCTGCTGTTATTATTAAGAATACCCCAAGACAGTTTCATAGTGAATGCCTTGTTCATATCTTGCATCCTTCTTGATCCCAAACCACCCTCTACCTTAGGCCGGCAAAGTGTCCTCCAATTAAGGAGATGGGTTTTGCCCCTTCCCTCCTTCATGCCCCAGATGAATCTTCTGCAAATCTTTTCTATCTCCATGCAGATACCTTTAGTCTATCTCCATGCAGATACCTTTAGGAAGAATTGTAGACTGCATTGGATAAAGAGGAATGGTGGATAGAGCTGATTTGCAGAGTGTGATACGTCCAGCTAGTGAGATGTTATTAGACTTCCAACTAGCCAGCTTCCTCTGCATATTCTCAAGGAGGTAACCATAGGTTTTCTTCGTGATACGCTGATGCAGAAGAGGAATTCCCAAGTACTTGCTTAAGTCCTCATTTCTCCCAAAACCACAGTCTCTACTAATGTTTCGAGCTAACGAGTCTGATACATTTCTGGAGAACAATACTTTAGTTTTGCTAACACTGACCTTCTGACCTGAAGCAGTGCAGAACTTGTTTAAACAAGCTATCAACTAAGTTTTTAGTAGCATATTTTTATTAAAAAAACACTAAATCAAGAAAGAGTTACGAGTATAAATTTTCAGAAAAATAAATATGTCCTTGGGAAGACGTGTTGTGTTTAGCGCTAGCCAGACTCGGCATGCTAGGCTTGGCGGTTTGCCAAGCCCCGGGACACTACTGGGCTTGGCGATGTGCTAAGCCCCAAGAACATTGGGTCTGGTGCTATCAAGACCCAGATGTGAATTGGCTTGGCAGTGTGTCGAGTTTCGAGTACGCTAGGTCTAGCGCTAGCCAGACCCTATTACGATTGGGCTTAGCAGTGTGCAAAGCCCCAGGCACGCCCAAAGAAATGACTATCCTCCCTTGGCACGCCCAATGAAATGACCAAGCCCCGGGCACATCCAAGAGAATATTCATCCTCCCTTGGGTCTAACCTAGGGGAAGAACCTAATCTTCATGAGCTTAGCTACATTTGATGTTTTAGACCCTAATCTCCCTTCATCTTTTAGGTGTACAAAATTATCTATTTAAAAAGATACTTATTTAAGCATTGGAGAGTCCCCACCTCTATCAAAATGGACTTTTTGCAGGTATTAGCCACAAACCACCTTGGTCTACCAAGCATCAAATATAAGCTATCAACTACCTTGACTAGGGAGAATGAATGAGATTGCTAAAACCAATTGATTAACTCATTATCTAATCCGGAAGCTCTATTCCTAAGCTATTTGAATTCTTGGGATATCATCAGTGGTGTCGTAGGGCAAGTCTTGCTTTTGATATTTTCAGATCATTCCATGGCACACAACCAATACCCACATGGGCCAAAACGCAGGGCAAGTCTTCTCATTGCTGCAAACACTCCTGCCCAAACAAAGTTTCAATAACTCTTCAATCAGGTCCGACTCCTCATTAAGGCAGTGCTAGCTACTAAAGGTGAGACAAGCAAATTTGGGTTATGCTTTGCCAGCTTCACAAATGAAGTTGGGGCCTTGAAATTTTGAAAAGCTTTCAACAAGTACGAGTGGAATGTTAGTTCAAATCATAAAACATGTGAAGTATTTTTTATAACTATCCAAAGGAAAAGGAAGAGTCTTCTTTACGTCGGACACTCTGCTCAAATAAAAAATTACCATAACCAATAAGAATAAGAATGTAAGTTTCTTATATATAAATGACTTATTTAAAATGAATATTTTCATTTTCTCTAGGTGATCCTTTAGAGTCATTCAATAATACACCTTGGAAGGGATGTACTTAATTGGTCTCTCTAGTGTTATATGCACCACTCTTCAAGGAATAGATGTAATCTTTTTAGTGCTATATACACCAATGTCCAAGGGATAAATGCAATCTCCCTAGTGTTATATACAACAATCTCCAAGAGATGAATGTGATTGATCTTCCGAGTACAAATAGCAACATCATATAATCACCACTCTTAGTTGGGGACTCTCATGCCCCGTAAAAAAAGAAATCATGGTGATCACTCTTTAGTGGATGGCTTTTGAGCCCCGTGACAATGCTGGAAAAACTACAGGCTCCCACTTATCAAGAACTTATAATCACTTAGAAGTTTCTAAGTATATGTTCACTCTCATTGGGTTCCGCATAGCCACTTAAGAATTTATATAGATGATAGACATGGTACCCTCAATCTCTTAGAAATTTTTCAAGTACAAATTATTATTCTTTTGTATATGAAAGATTTATTTTAGCCCAGATGCATATTTCTCTATATTTTTCCTGGCTTACCTTATTTTTATAGGAACAAAACTCATTACTCTACCTGAATTGAAAGATTAATTAAAGTCTTTACATATTATTATATCGCAAAAACTGGCGGCTATTGATGAACCAAGTTTGTAACAATATATCTTTATAAAAAAAAACACCGGATTAAAAAAGATTAATAAGTATAAATTTTTGGAAACACTAACATACTTCAATGAAAACGTGCTGAGTATGTTGTTAGTCAGACTCGGCATGTAAAAAGTAAAAATAGAAGTACAAAGTAACAAGGAAACCAAGAGTAATATGCAGAGTTTTAAAACCCGGACCGGCCCGGCGGGTCGACCCGGGCCTGGGACCGGTCAGGGTGGAGGCAAAAACCCGCTTGGGAATTGGCCCGGTGAAACCCGGTCGACCCGGGACCTGGTCCACCCGGTCAAACCCGGGTGAGACCCGGTCAATTTTTTTTTATATATTGGCAGTCATTAAACAATGTCGTTTTGGCTTGTATCACTCAATTTCCCCTCTTCACCATTACCAGCACGACCACCATTATATTTCCTCGTTGGTTGTTGATTAGTACTTAAAAGTGCATTTTTATCAAGGTTTTATATCATCATTTTGCACTTGAAGTATCAATAACTCCTTAACTAAGGCATGTTTTATAATAACATATCTAATAATATAAGATACCTTTAATTTATGGTAAATGTTCATCTTAAATGCAGGCCTATCACATAAATGAAAGAATTGATTGATGAGTTGAAGTACTGAAATTGAAA
>Ga0307517_10001850_pt1 | contig 34645 bp, 41 predicted proteins | sample 23_EM_MG_FD_194515 | JGI IMG/M metagenome (GOLD analysis project Ga0307517, IMG submission 194515) | Populus trichocarpa ectomycorrhiza microbial communities from riparian zone in the Pacific Northwest, United States - 23_EM | ecosystem: Host-associated > Plants > Roots > Unclassified | place... | reverse complement strand
CGTGCCAGACACACTACCGTGTAGGGGAGGAAAAGCCCGGGATCCGCCATGTGTTCTAGTACTTGGGGCCGCCGCGCGGCCGGAGTGAGTTATGCTATTCGTTCGTTGGGGGCTCTCTACATTGGCGATCCCGGGAATACGTAGGAGGACCCCTCGCAGTAGGCCACGAAGCGTTAGAAAAATTATCGGGACCCCCGGGCCGCGCTTGCGGACCGAGCTTCAATGTTTCACCAATGGGCATAATGAATTGGAAAACATCACGTCTGAGCTCTGATCAATGATCGTTGGCCATTAAGCAGTGTCTTCCCCGCGAGCAACGCATCGTACAGCCATTGACGAGTCAGAAAACCCCTGCAATGGCAGGAATGGGAACCAAAGTGCGGCAGTTCTCAGGCAAACCTGGATAGGCGGGGCAAGAATAGACGCGATAGGATACTATATAGATGTCCGTAAGATGCCAACCCTCCCCCACCATTCGCACCGAAGATGAACCTCTCCCTCAAGATCGTTTCACTCATCGCTCTTGTAATGTCCGTCCATGCAGTCGCAATCCCGGAACGAGACGGTGAGCGGTCACAGGCTGTAATGGCTCTATCCAATGCACTCACACGCTATCCAGTGGCCAAACGATCACCGTTTGGCTGCAGTCAACCGGCGGCCCGGGCAGTTGCAACCGCCGTGCCTAATATCTGTCACTCGTTCTAGATACCGAGCGACAGTCATTAAAGTCAGTCCATTTCGACTCCCTTGGTGGCTCCCGGTCTAAATTTGTGGCACAGGTAGAGGAACAGCTGGTGGCGTTAAGCTTATTAATATCTAATGTCCGTGAAGAAAGGTCCAAGGCATTGAAGAATGCGGGGAGCAGGGGAAGACGGATTACAGAGTGTTAAATGAGTGATATTCGGCATGATGAAATCGAGACTCCAGACGAAATAGGTCAGTTAAGAGCAGAGATGTGGCAGGGGAGAATCCAGAATACGCAGCAGTTACCTATCAAGTCGCAGTGGTTCAGGTGGGAGACTTCCTCGGAGACTACCGGACCGTAGCAATGACCTCTAGTACACCCGAAGTACACTTACATCTACTATTTCCCTTTCTTCGGACTCAGGTTAAATGTCGCGCCCTTTCATTGGACTCTCGTGCGGTAGTGACGCCTTTTTGAGGATGCTATGCCTCAGAGGCCCCTGTCGGGGCGTCATGCGCCGGGAGTTCTTTCCTTATTGCTGTGCGACACACTCCCCCTTCCATATTAAATTCCACCGAGGGACTGCGTACAAAGGCTTTGCGTATTCTTACGATCTCTTGCTGTCCAACACTGCTATTTATTTGGTTACCTCCGGGCGAGGCGGAGCGCTGAGCCGGAGGTATCGCCGTTGATCGAGGTACTCTTGATCCGTGACCACGACCATGCCAAAAAGCACGAAAAAGAAGAAAGAGAAAGTTGCCGACTTTTCTGTGATTATTTCCTTCGCCACTCCGCCCGAAATACCATTGACCCTCTTCGGTCAAACAGAAAGCGAAGCTGAAACTTGGAAAAGGGAAGAAGCAACCGACGAATGCCGTGGACACGACGTTTAAAGCGCGATGTACGCCTTTTGATATACCAGGGATTCTGCGTGCGCAATCCCGCTGACATTCGCATCCAGCTATTGCACTTCCGTCTCAAAGTATAACCAACGATAGGAGCGATGAAGTATATACGACAAAGCGGAAGCAGACTTTTGAGGATTTGATATCCCACTTGAAACACCATAACCCCAACACTCGGAAAGGTCTTGCCTTTGTAAATTTGTCTCTCGAGGGCTTGTCCATCCTTACCATTTGCATCTCAGACGCCATATTTGGTCTCAGGGAACTTCTAGATGCCTACCCATTACTCATATCCCAACTGTTGACGCCCCTTGTTGCTGCGACGGTTCGATTGATGAATGATGAGGTCCGTTGTGGTTGTATGTTTCCTGGAGAATAGATGAATGACAATGAATTTAGGACCAAGCCGTTCGACAAGCACTGCTGTCGTTTTACCGATGGCTTATGCCGCTCGTACCTAGCGTGAGACGTTCCGCACTTCTCCTCACCCTAAATTTCTCTTTAAAAAACCGTGTTTAGGATGATCTTCCCCCTCACTCAGGCTTAATTCTGCTCTTCGTAACTTCTGCTCAGACGCATATCTTCCCAGAGATCCGGTTAGACGCGGTTCGTTTCCTGGACGTGTTCTTGGAGCGGATTCCTCAGATTGTTGTAACTGGTTGGTCCGATGCTACCTCCGCACATGGCGCTCGAGTATTAGATGGATACCTCGGATTGCTGAGTGCTGGGACCAAGTTTGGGGAAGAAGGTAAGCAGTCGATGAGTATCCGGTGAGGCGACTGACGCGCTCTGCTGTCAGATGGTGAAGCGCCACAGGCCACATCGTCCGCCAGCGTTGTGCTTTCACCCACCGTGTGTTTTTTTGTCCTAGTCGACCTTTTTCTGGTGGCGCTTATGCATCATCCAGTCAAAACTTGTAGTCCTTAGATCACTCGCAGTTTTCCTCCAACAAGCGCTCTTCGTCGCAGGAGATGAACCCTCGAACCCAAGTCCCAGCTGGTATATGTCCTCCGCGTTTACTTCTGCTCGTGCGCGCAAATCGTTCGATGTGCTCTTCGACCCTTCTCTCGCGAGTGGAACCTCGAAGGTAATTTGGAAGCCAGAAGCGGCGCCTTCCGATGAACAATTTGTCGGGGCTTTCCCACTTGTCGACGCAGGAGTCGATGATGAGTTATCGTTACAGGAGCTGTCTGATTTTCATTCCGCCGTTGCTGCGCAGTCAGGGGGTTCAACGACCCGGCTGAAGTGTATCTCTGTATGATTTCTTTCATGCAGCTTGCCTCGGCTTTACTTATCCGTTCATAGCGTTTGGCACATACGCTGCATCCCATCATCGTCGCTACCTTCCTAGATTGTGCTCCGGGGGCATTCGGCCTCGGGTCGACAAATTCGACAGAGCTTGAGCTGATTGCAAGTGTCGCCGATATATCTCGAAGTCTTTATGGTGCAATCCTTCAGGGAGAATCCTTTGTACGATCAAGGCTATGTTTGATGGTATCTAAGTACTGATCCGTGGGACAGGATAATTCCAAGAGAGATTCGAATGAGTTGAGTATCTTGCTTGGTCACATGGCAGTATACTTCCCATTTACTGCTAATGGGAGTAAACGGGATATCAAGGTGTGGTGCGAACAGTTTCTTCCCGTGGACCGGCTGACCTCTGCCACAGGTCGAGCAAATGGTTCAGGGGCTTAACTTGATCTTCTGCGAGCTCACTTCCCTTCTAACATTACATCACGCCGAACCTCCGTCGTTCAATTCCCGTTCCCGGAACTACAATTCAAAAGGAAAGGCCGCTCAGAAATCGAATTCGGTAACCTCGCTCCCGTTGGATCGAGTGAGCGAGTACGTCTCTCGCTTGTTGGCGGGTGAAGTGAATGCTGCCGACGGGTTGGCCCGGCCATTGACGCTGGCTGCGTATTCCGCGCTATTGCCAACCCTGTGGTCGTTGGTGAATAATGTTGGTGGGAGTTCTGGCGGAAGCATGGGGGAGGAAATGGTCAGGGTCGTCGTAGACCACGCGATGAGGATCGGCTCTACGGGTGCAAGTAAACGTGCGACGGTGGAGTTTGTTGGAAGGTTGATGCTGGTGAGATGATTTGCCGTCCAGTCCTTCACCCAGTCAACCAGTGCGTTGATACCCCTGTTCATAGCTCCGAACTGAGCGGGAATACACCGGCTCGTTTAGGTCTGATCTCAGCAAACAGGTTGAAGACAAGCTCGAGGAATGGGTGAGGCACCTTCCGAAGACGCTATGGGAACTGGGAGCCAATAATCTCGAGACAACTGAAGTGGGTTCACACCCACACCGCTTCCCACCCTCGTAAAAACGCAAAAAAAAATCTTACGGGAACGTTGCACAGGTAATTGCCAGGTTCCTCTCAAGACTCTTCCAACGGAAAGCCTGCCGGCCAGAAACCACGAGGCTCATCTGCACGCGGTTCACGCCCTACTTCAGCATCACGCATCCAACGCGCGGAACGTTACCCGGACCATTTTTCAAGCTTCCAGCTGCGCATAGAAGGTTGATGCTCGATGTCATTGTGACGATGCTGTATGATCAGGACGTAAGAGCAGGTGCGTGTGAATTCTTGGGCACCGTCGGGAGGAGTTTGGTCGGGCAGGAAGAAAGGGGGTACTGGGATCAGATATCTCGGAAGCTGTAGTTTAATTCCTGGTTGTATAAGGACCTTTTTCAGAATGTGGCTATACATTGACAGGATAATCTGAGCCTAGATCCATAGAATGGGTAGAGTATTAAACCAATTATGCAAAATTTAATCCTGACCCTAAACCTCATCCTCACCGCCCTGGATCCAATTATCTCCTCGTTTTTTGACGGGTCCCATGATTCCATGCGCACCGACTGAATTTAGGGATGTAGGCAAGGGCTTAGGATCAAGAAGAAACAATCTGAAACGAAACAACTATCAGGCAGCCGTCTCTGTCGCACATGCGCGTGCACATCTCAACCCTAGGATCAGCGGACCCGGAGGATTCGTTCACCCTCCCGTTCCGCTCAACTGCCGTGTGAAATTGACAGGGGTCACGTCAACAGACGCCGGATGGGAGTATACAAAGGTGTAAGCTTGGGCAGCTTCCGGGCCTCCGCGACGAATGGGGGCTGGGAGACGCCACGTGCACGATCCCGGAGCATGTCTACAAGGGAAAGCAAACGGTGTTTCCAAGAAATAGTTAATGTATAATTTTTACACTCGTGTACATGTGCTACAATACAGCCAGAGGAATCGACCACAGGCGATCCTTACACACGTACTGACCATCAGCACCAAGAAAACAGAAGAGATCGAGCATTGATCCAGCACATCTTGCATATGCGCAAGATGTGAAAAGCAAGAAGAGGACGGTACGGGTCGATTGACCCTGGTGCAAAGTCTAGGTCTAGGCAAAAGAGTGATCGGACGTCACGCCAGGGACGTCCAGGAGGGAGTGGAAGGGGAGGGGAGGGGTATCAAGGGGCACATCGAGTACCATCGTAATACGAAAGCGGAGCAGGGAGCGGTGTACTGGGTGAGATGAATTCCTACGGTTGTCTATTGTTCCATAAATGATTGTAGGAGGGAGTGCGGATCGACATCGATATGCGAGCGAACGAATGGACAAGGATGGAGCGTCGATTTAGTTGGTGATTTCCCATGAGAGATCGTAGATGCGGCCTACGGCCGGGTCGGCGAGTTGATTGAAAGCGTGGGGCGAGAAGTCGAGATCGCCATAGGCACATCCCCCGCACCTATCGGTCAACGTGACGGTGATGGTCTTGCTCTGGTCTGGGGTTGACAACAAGGATAAGCGGGACTCCAGGAGACGTAAGGTTATACATACATGTAACCCGCGCGGTCTTACCGCACAAGGGGTTATTGTTCGGGTTGCCGCCAGTGTAACCACTGCGTAGAATAGAGTATTACGATGGAGCCCGCTGGAAATTTGATCACCGGTGGACTCACGGGTAAGCATCATAGAATTCTTGGGAAACTGCGGCAATGTCCTGGTCGTCGGTGTTAAAGATACCGCAAGCACCAAGACCGGTGGCGTAGTATGTTCCTAAAATGGCCTTATGTCAGGCACGTATATGAGTGGGGCGGTAACAACATACCTTCACCGGTGTAAGTCTGTCCTTCGCCACTAACAGGATCGGTAGTGGGAGAGGGGGAAGGAGTTGGCTCGGGATCAGGCTGCTCAGCAGGCGTCGGCGTCGGTGTCGGTGTCGGTGTCGGGGTTTTATCGTCGCGGCCGCCACGATATTTGCAGCTAAGGCTCCTAGCAGGGATTGCCGTATCACGAGCTGCAATTTGGATGATCGGCGCAGCCTCTAGCTCGGGGGATCGGGCGGCGACCTCCCTGCGGTTATGAACGTTGCGAACAACATGAGAGGGCATGGCCACAACCGAGAGTGCAGCGGTGATCAAGAATGCGAACTTTGCCAAAGCGAACATGAAGAGAAAAGGATGGCGGGGGTGAAGAAAGAGAATGAGAGGGAGAGAGAAAGAGAGTGCGGGTAATCCTCGTCGGATTAAGAGGAAATATCATCGAAGAATGCAGCCATTTAACTGGTGCCTTCCAAGTCATGTGCACCGCAGTCAAGGGGGGCTCATGCCGAAAATATATTCCGTTCTCGCCGCAGCGCTGATGCGAGCCATATCCATCATGCATCACGTTTGAAGCTGGAGTTCAGGTTGAAAATGTTTGAGTCAAATCTCTCAAGCATTTTCGTCACCTCCAAATCTCCACCTTTGATACCCGACTGGGATCCCTATCTGATACTTGAGATGATAGCCGACACTGTCCACCCCCACGCGATCAAGCGTCTGGAGGATCTTGCTGATAATCGCCGGGATGCTTAAGCCTTGGGATCTTGGGAGCCGGATGAATCTGGGACCCAGACCACCCATGTCGATCACGCAGATCATACGGACGATGGCCGGCTGCATTCGAACAGAAAATGGGGGTTTACGCGTGACTCTCCTGGACCGTAGCGCCCACGATTGCATAGGCGAGGCGGACAAGCTCGCCTACGGGCACCCCACTACAATGCCGGCTACGGTCGCATTGAATTCCTATGGCCATTGAACGGCCCGTCCGATGTCGTTCGGTTCGGTCCACTCTGTATAAGTAGAACATCGTTTGCCTCACCGATTGGTGGACCTTCCTCACCCACATGAAAGCGGTACCATGGTATCCACGGAAGTCGTTCAACGACAGATTTCAATCAGAGGCCACTTCATTATGGGTTGAATTCTAGCCGACGGTCCCGCTTGTCGCCATATCAACTTGTAACTGGGGTGCCCACGACCGCTCCGCCGAAACTTGTTTGGAAGTAAGTTTGGCGATCAAGACAATCTGAGTTGGGACCTGAATTACCTTAGCTCGCGACGACGCCACTGACAGAGGTTGCAGGAGAAAAATATATCCCATATGACAAACATACAACAGGTTTACACCTCTGAGCTAGCCTTTGCTGCGTACATGGTAACCAACCCCGAGCTGGATGCTGATGACAGACTCTTGGCAAAACCATCAATCTGTCCCAGCAACAATAAGGATTCGAGCCGACTCGGCTCCGGAGGTATTTTGAACAGTCGGTTGATGTTTTCTTCAGGGAGAGGCGCAAGACCCTGGATCACCCTCGCCGCATTCTCTTCTCTGCGCTTCGTGATGTATTGGTCTGCCTTGAGCCTCTCTCGGGCAATTTGACGTGAAAGGTACGCAAGGTTGCTCTCTTCAACCTTGTAATTATCGACGGCTTCGATCAGCTGCTCGAGGTTCCTCGTGAGTCCGACGGAGCCGATGTTGAGTGTATTGTAGGTGGGTGGGATGGCGGACGTGGTGGCTTCCGAGGGCAATGCATATGAGAGGGGTGAACGATGCGATTCAGTCAACGTCCCCAGGACAGAATTAAGCAACGGGTTGACACGGATTTTGACTGGGACTTCCTCCAGGATCTTTGAAAACGTAAGGCGTTGGTTGATCAAACTTGAATTCCTGTCAGTACATTTCCCACATCTCAAAGGTGCCAACAGTTTACCTCGCAGAACTGAAATTGTGTCTTCGGTATGCATCAACGAAGGGTTTTGTAAGGCGGAAAGCGCGGAAAGATGCGTTTCCCTGGGATGTAGTTGTGGTATCTAGGTTTTGAGTCGGTCAATCATGATGCTTGTAGTGACACTGGTGGGGTTTCATACCATGGACGATCACAATGCCCCCGTGGCGAAGTTTTTCTTGATGGATTGCCTGGGCATCTACAAGGGAGTGCTTGAAGAAGGCGCCAAGCTTTGCGGACTGGTAGAATCCGACCACACTGTCTACTGATCCAACCTCATTCAACGATCGCAACATTTGCGATTGATATCTAACTGTGCACGCGAGCATGAGCATACGCCCCTTGAGAAGGGGTGAATATACCGACCAACAGATTTAAGGGATTTTTCGTCCTCGTCGGAGGATTGGTTCGGGAGCGGGAAGCAGTTGGAGATTTCAAGCACCCCATCGAGGTCAAGCCCAAGGACTAATCCGTGGGCATTTGAGCCGGAATCAAGGCTGTGTTTGATGATTTTTGTGGTAACCTGAGGTCAGATATCGTTCAACGATCCCGCTCTCCCACAGAGTTTATCCAAACACACCAGACCGTCGATCTGCACAGTTGTTACCGGTATTTCTCCCTCTGCATCGACGCTCTTGTTCCACGAAGAGGGGAGGGCTTCTTGCCTGGGTGCAGCGGGGGTCGGGGCAGCCTGGACTGTCGGCAAAGAAGCCGCTATAGCGGCAGCCATGGTGGCCATAGTGTAGACGGGATGATGCCTCGGAGGTTGAAGAAAAAGAGTGTCAATGCTCCGAGCCCAGAAATGGAAAAAAAATTCCACGTCCGACGGACCGATCTTTTCCTCTTAGTTCCCCGACCACCACCATCTCCGGTTTGACCCTCTCCCTCATATTCTGCTCCCAGACGTACGTGCTGACCGTGAACAAACGCGCACGAGGGGCCCGACCGAGCCTCGATAGCCAATAAATCCACAAGGCCGACGTTGCTGCGGCCACAGCCCTCTGATTTCCCGGGCCCACTCATCTCCACACACCGCACCACTATCCTCTTCCTTGACTTCGCAAACCATGGCCCCGTCACGCTCAGCCAAAATCATTTTCCTCCTTGTTCTCGATGTCGTCTTCTTCTTCGTGGAGATCATAGTTGGTTCGTAATCTCTTTCACGTGTTCTCCCGGCTTGCGTCATTTGCACAACAAATCAGGATCGCTGACGCGAAATGTCTGACTTGGACGAACAGGATACAGTGTTGGGTCTTTGGCCCTCGTCGCGGACGCCTTTCACATGCTCAAGTGAATACCTCTCAATCATTCTCTCTTTCCTCTCGATCCACAACCTTGGCCACCACCCACAATATTGACCTTTGGTATACTCACGATTTTCCTATCTGTGCAGTGATGTGATGAGCCTCGTTGTCGCTCTCTATGCCATTCGAGTGTGTATACATCGCTCCGCGCCTTGTGGCCTTATTAACCCCTCCGATACATTAGTTATCAGCAAAGTCAGAGGTAGATGACAAATACACCTACGGTTGGCACCGGGCCGAAATCCTTGCAGCCTTGGTGAATGGTGTCTTCCTCCTCGCCCTCTGCTTCTCAGTGTCGTTGGAGGCCTTGGAGCGTTTCTTCTCAACACCGGGTAAGCTCGAAACTTCAACGTACGTCGGGCCCGCCCTAATGTGTTCGATCCATTGCAGAGATCGCAAACCCAAAACTGGTTGTGATCGTCGGTTCTTTCGGACTCGCGTCAAATATCATAGGACTGTTCTTATTCCACGGTAGGCTACGCGGCTTTATTGTTCTTTTGGCGATCCTCAGCCCGAGCCTTAGAACACGGACACGGACATCACGAACACAGCGACGACAGCTCCACCAATAAATCCGACAGGGCGAGCCTCGACGGGGGGCCTGCGACTGAAATCCCCAGGGAAGGGAGCTCTGTCAAAGTTCAAGAGCGCCGAACGCAACCCAGCGGGTCACGCAATCGTTCGCAGAGTATACCCGTAAGGCAGAGCAGCGATTCATTCATCGAGAACTTCGGACACCCAGCAACCTTCAGGGAGTCCTTCAATGTTGCCGCGGACGAGATGAGGAAGGCTAGGAGCCCGTCACCCCCGCCCAAGGGTCACGTTCATACTTTTTCCGCCCCCGTGATTTCAATTACGGGGGAGCCAGAAGGTGGAAGGAACTGGAGCTCCAGATCCGACCGTACTCTTACTCCACGCCACGAGGAATCACAACATGAATTGGGCGAGACTGCACCTCTCATCCAGCGCGAAGATGGAGAGGGCGAGGAAGAACATAACCATGGCCACTCTCATCGAGGCAAATCCCTGGAAGGAGCACACGGTCATGGTCATGGTCATGGGTCGATGAACATGAAAGCTATCTTGTTGCACGTGCTCGGAGACGCTCTCGGAAATGTCGGCGTGATCGCTACCGGTCTTATAATCTGGCAGACGACATGGTCATTCAAGTACTACTTCGATCCAATCATTTCCCTTGTCATTACCGCGATCATTTTCTCCTCTGCCATGCCGTTAGGTCAGTCATTTTCTCTCTGAGTCGCTCGTTGAGGTTATTTTACTGATCGGTTTTTTCCATCATTTGTGTTGATTTCATTTGCTCCTGACATCACCCACACGAAATCTTACCTGTACTGCACTGCAGTCCGAAGTACAGCGTACATCCTCCTCCAGGGTGTTCCTTCCAACATTGCTCTCGGCGAAGTCCGTAAGGCAATTCTTCAGGTCAAGGGCGTCCTGGACTTGCATGAGCTCCACGTCTGGCAATTATCAGAAACCAAAGTTGTCGCCTCAGTACACATCTCCGCGTCGAGGGACTACGATTTCATGCATGTGGCGGCTCAGATCCAAGAGGCGCTGCACAATTGCGGAATCCATTCGACGACGATCCAACCGGAGTACACGACACCAGGAAGTGCGCTTGTCAGGAAGGTGTGTCTGGAACCTTTCATAAATTCTTTCAAGTTCGAATCGGGAGACTGATTCCAATTTGCAACGCATAGCCATCCTCATTGTGTTTGATTAATTGCCCACCTGATCAAATGTGCAGTCCGGATAATACCTGTTGCCGTGCGTCCTACTTTCGGGATTCTTTTCCACTGTGGGCTTGGCAGACTGAAATTCTCCTCACAGCACCTCCACCTGTTGCCGTCTGAGTGGTGGGTAGGACGCCGCGACTCAGGCATCTACCTGGACACCATCCATCTCGATATCCTAGCCATCTACATCACATCATGTATCACCATGCAATCTGGGTGTCGCGTAATCTCAACTTCTATCTTCCCATCCTCACCTTCGTGGGGCCCGTTTCCTTGGTCCCCATACGCAGTCACCTCTCCCTGAATCGTCTCTGCTTCTCACTTCCTATTTCTGTCCAAGCCACACGGCATATTTTACGGCTCGCAATGCCGAAAGAGAGTCTAATTGGCATCATCCACCCATTCCCATTCCTCTGTTCGTTCTGGCTTCCGGGCTGGGAGCGCAGTAGATACACTACTATAATTTGTGTTCGTAAATACCTCGCTCGAGTTAGGTCTGACCGCGTGTTGGACGTCTCGCCCGACACTGACACTCCAATAAAACGTCACCCGTCCCAACGTCAATACACCACTCACTACAAACAGAATAACGGAGACAAAACAAACTAAACTTCACCCATTACCATCGAATTAAACCCGGGCGCAGCAGCCAATCGCTGCCCGACCAACCTGCTCGTCTGGCTGGTCGCCTTCACCTTCAACTTCTCAGCCAACCCTCTCGCCATCAGCCTACTACTCTGGCCGAGCAAATACTTTTGTTCACCGCATATCGATCTCCACGCCCACTCGGCGTGGAACGCAGCGAGGAGGGAAGAGGACAAGGCCGAAGCGAGGAGTTCGATTTGGACCGTATGTTCGGGGTTCGTGGGTGCGGTTGCGCTATTCAGCTCTCCTCCTGGGTTGTTTAGGTGACCTCCCGAAGAGGAACCGTTAGAAGAAAACTCTCCATCCATCCTCGCGATCACGCTCGGCAAGATCGAGTGCAAGAAAACCGGCATCAAAGGGGGAACGGATCCTCCTGACGACGACGTCGAAGGAACGATGACCAACACGTGCGTGGCGAGCCGTTTGCATTGATCCACATTTCCCATGCTCGCCGCCACACTCAGTTCGGACCAGAAGAGGTGAAGGAATTTTGTCGGCGGTGTGTGGAGGAGAATGGCGTCGATGTCTAGAGAGGCTGGTTTGTCCCTGCGTAAAGCCTCCCGTATTACTTGACGAGTGTGAGGGAGGGGGTTCACCCATGGCGTTTGTTGGACGAGATCTGTGGCTGGTTCTTCATAGCTAGTCAGCCCAAGTGCTATGAGGTAGAGGGAATAGGAAAGAAGACCCATACTTTCTGGAAAACCAAGTCCCTTATTCACCGTGTTCCACAGGTTGACCAGCGGCTGAGGCGGTGTTCCTCCATTCCCTCTCGCCCTCGGATCCGAAAACGCTCTCACCAACGCCTGTGCACACAAACTCATCACCGGCTTCGGACACAAACTCGATGAAAGCAACGTCGAAATGATATCCAAAAACGGTCCGGCATGGGAAAACCTAGGCTCGCCTGTCAGCAGGTTCCAAAACGACCAGCCCCGAAATGACCTGACCCCCTAGCTTGCATATCCCTCACCAACGATTTGATCACCCCCACAAGCGTCCAGTTGAGCAAAGGACCAAGGAAGTATGAAACCCCATTCTTAAAAACATCCCCGTCAATCTTTTGTTGGGCCAAAAGTTGGATCGCGTGCATGAACAAAGCTGGGGTAAAGAACAAGAGAATTTTGGGCTTAGTCGACCTGAGCTCTCGTCAGTATACTCCATTGACCAGGGTTCTGTGGTAAGGCACCTCAGAATCGTGTCCTCGATGCCATCACTGTTTTGGTCGAACAGGGCCTTGAACCACGCGAGGAACGACGGAACCTCGTCTTGTGGGACTTCGTGCGGCCGGGCGGCCACATTTTTAACGATGGCTGGGTCAACAACCTTTTGTTCCCAGGTGAATGAACACCTGTGCAACTGCGGAGGCAAAACGTATGTCGGGAATGCAACGTCGTGGGTGGGGATCATAACTTACCTGATATGTTGCGATCACCCACTGTAGAAAGAGAACCACGTCTCCGAGGTGCCCTACGGCAGTTTGCGGGTCCCCTTATCATCACCGGATAGGCAAGTTTAGCCATAGGTTATTGTATCACGGTGGTGACAAACCACTAACCAACAGTTTCACAGTCATAGTCGTCCAAAAACGCCAATCCTGCCCCGATAATATCGAACGCCCGGATGTGTAAGGATATCCTATCGAATAATCCTTCGTGGGTGTACAGAAGCTTGCAGAGGTGACTCAAACCCTCGACGTCTTGGTTCCCGACGAGCGAGATAAATCGCTAGATATCCGTGAGTTGTCGGTGGCGGTAACATAGTAGCATCACACTAACCTTGTGGATAACGATGGCAAGCTGCTCGTGAACCGCATAATCGGTCTTCGTCTGATCAAGGAACGAGAGGGCATCTTCAAGCGATGTGTCGGATGATAATTTGCCATCAAAATAGGACTGCGGCCCAAGATCTCAGCAGAAATTAAAAAATGTTCCCTGATAGTCAAATACCTCTAGTGACACCCCAGCCTCCTGGGCCTCCAAAGTCGCTTTTGACTGGTTCTCTGTCCCCACCAGGGCGTCCAGGGACTGGGCAAAACTTTGGTCAATCAAGTTTAGGGAGATAAGGCGTTCCAGGAGCTCTTGGAAGATAGATTTGTGACTACGGCAAGATCAGCAAGTCGGGTCCACGGGAGAATGTATATACGTACGTTGCGACATCCCCATCCATGGAATCCCCTGACTCCGTGGGCGGCCGAGTATCACACCTTACAAGGACATCGACCCGCGTTGCTACGGATGAGAGCGCAGCCTTGATTATCTGTTTCTGAAGGCGTTTTCAACAAGGGGAAAAAAGGATCAGTCACCAAAGGTTCCATACAATGTCATTGTGAGCAAGGCCCTCGGATTCTAACCCCTTCTCAAGAATCGCTAACAGTCGTGGCAGCTGTTAACCCAGGTCAGGCACACTCAATGAACGGTTCAAGAGACTCCCACACACGACCGATAATAAACGCGCGCCATAGGAGAGATTTTCGAGCGTCGGGGATGAAGTTCACGTGCGCGAGTGAGGTCAAGCACGAGAGGAGCATCTGTGTGTAGAAAACTGAAGGTGGCCAGGTTAACCACCTGAGGAGAGCCACCAGGGTTGCTGCAGGACGAACGCCGTCTCCGCTTCCATATGGGTGGACTCGTTTTAGTATCTGGGAGGGCACTCAGACACATTGAATTCCACAATAAGATGCAATGAGACGGACCAGATTATCGAAAAACAGACAGAAGGTTGTCGTTTCGTATTCCGATGTTGGTGCCAAAGAATCAGTCTTGTTGCCCAACGACATTTGTATAGAGTGCATCATTTGGGCTTCCCGATTTATTTTCGCATCATCTCCGAGCACAAGGCTGAGAGAGAAAGTGAAATTATCCAGCGTCTGCCGGACATGCGACTCCAGCGGCATTTGCTGAAGTTCAGTGATGTCGTTCCAGTAGTTCATCGCCTGACCGGTCGAAAGCTGTGAGAAATCCGAGGCACATGATACAAGTAGGATGAGGAGTTCCGAAGCGGAAGTTGTGAGCTCGTGGAACCCCGAAGCAGGGAAAGTGAACGCGGTTTTAAGCAGCACAACCGCGTCATGGATGGTGGCGAATATACTGAGAGGGGGCATCTTGCTCGATAGTATTGAGCCAAGAGTAGGACTGTCTGACGCGTCGTGAGCATCTAGGACGACTTTGCACAGGATGTCGAGGGTCGCAGGGCTATGGAATGTTGCAGAACGAGCGGCCTGCAAGAATGTTGTGACGAATGTCGGGATCGAAAGTACTTGTTGCTCGATCGCAATTCGAAGATAGCGGCCGAGCGTAGGCTCGCCCGGATACGATCCGAACAGGATCAAGATAGAGTCTACGGTGAGTCGCGGCGATGAATGACCTTCATAAGCAAGGGATGACTCGAATGCCCACCGGTTAGTTCGCGTTGAACGTCCGCCACATACTGGTTGCTACTGAGGAACAGCTTCACCAGTTGGATCCACTAGATGCGCGTCAGTGGATATTCAACCGTAAGGAATAGTTTAGAAATACTTTTGTCGGCGAGATACCACTTTGGAACGAGTTCCTGGTGAGGTCCGCCAGAGACATGGACGTCCGGTCAGAGAGATTGTTGATCCGTTGATCGAGTGCGAGGTGTACTCAAGCCGAGGTCACGCATATCGTTCCCTCACCATTAGCCGCCGTTTCTGGCCCCGACGGACAGCGAATCCATCAGACTGGACGCACTCGCTCTGGCAAACGAGCAAACATTAGTTCATGAACATCACGAGGGGATTCCGGGGATTACTGGGGATCGCATTGCGAGCAAAGCGTAAGTAACTGGGGCTAGGCGTAATGTATGTAAGCTATGCACGTATGCATGGGAAGCAATGTTTCTACTTTTCATGAGTGGGGAGTGACAAAGGGCGAGAGAGGAAAGCATTAGCGGTGGTAAGCGACAACAACTTTTATATCGTGCTCTCGCGCGAATAACCGACGGGATAAAACAAAGAGGGGACCGATAGGACACGAGAGGTTTAAACCACCTCAAGAAGCTTTGTGACAATACCAGTTCCAACTGAGGGTATCTGTGAGAACCGCAGGTTGGGGTGATATGATATGAATACTTACTGGTCTTGCCACCCTCACGAAGGGTGAACCTAGTTCCGACCTCGGCAGCGGCATCATGGACGAGATCACAAACCATCTCGACGTTGTCACCGGGCATGACCATCTTATCAGCAGCGTCAGGAGTACCCTCTGGCCAATGAAGACCAACAGTGATGTCGGCTGTGCGTAGGAACAGCTGAGGGCGATAGTTATCCATGAAAGGAGTGTAGCGACCACCCTCCTCTTTCGTAAGGATCTAGGGATACACAACGTCAGCACGGAAATGACGGCTAACCACGACTAGGATCACTCACGTAGATCTGGGCCTGGAACTTGCGGACAGGCTTTATGGATCCGGGGGCGACGATAACCATTCCTCGTCGGATTTGTTCACGCTTCACACCACGCAGCAAAGCACCCATGTTGTCCCCGGCTTCACCACGTTCAAGCTCCTTATGGAACATCTCGACACCAGTCAATGTGGTCTTGAAGTTAGCACCAAGACCAACAATCTCAACATCAGACCCCTTGGTGATAACGCCTCGCTCAACACGTCCGGTGGCAACGGTACCACGACCAGAGATGGAGAAGACATCTGCAATAAAGGCAATCAGAAGACCGGCCCAATGACGGTGATGGGGTTTTTGGATCGTTACCTTCGACAGGCATCAAGAACGGCTTCTCGAGGTCACCTGATCACACGAAAACGCGTCAGAAATGTGGCGGGAGAAACTGCTGACATGGACTTACGGGGAGGGAGGTCGAGCCAGGCGTCGCAAGCCTCGATGAGCTCAACAATCTTCTTCTCACCAATCTCGTGGTCACGACCCTCAAGGGCGGCGAGAGCTGAGCCCATGACGATGGGGGTCTCCTCACCATCGAAATTGTAGGTGGACAAGAGATCCCTCATTTCCATATCGACGAGTTCCAACATCTCTGGATCAGAAACCATGTCGACTTTGTTAATAAAGACAACGAGTTTCTTGATTCCGACCTGACGGGCGAGGAGCAAGTGTTCACGGGTTTGGGGCATCTGACCGTCGGTGGCAGAGACGACAATGATACCACCGTCCATCTGAGCAGCACCGGTAATCATGTTCTTGATATCTGCGAATTGTTCAGTAGCGACACAGAAACAAGAAATAGGTGCATACAATCGGCGTGTCCGGGACAGTCGATGTGGCCATAGTGCCTGTTATCGGTCTCGTACTCGACGTGAGCGGAGTTGATAGTGATACCACGAGCCTTCTCTTCCGGAGCCTTGTCAATTTCGGCGTAGCCGGTGAACTTGGCACCACCCTTGCTGGAAAGGACCTTGGTGATTGCGGCGGTCAAAGTGGTTTTACCGTGATCGACGTGACCTATGTAGGAGGTTGGCCGGAACTTGTCACGGAACGAACAAATTTACACACCGATGGTACCGATATTCATATGGGGCTTTGACCGCGTGTATTTGGCAGCCTCGGCATAACCTCTGGTTTGCACTTGACGCCTTGCTTGAGTTTTCAGCCCGCGTAAATTGGATATAATCGCGTACCCCAAGAAAGGTTTGGCCTCTTCAAGGCTTGGAGAGGGACAGCGGCGCGTGGGGCAAACCGGGTGCATGTAAGGAGTGACTGGGGCGCTGTGAGGTGTGAGTCGCTTGTTCCGGCGTAGTCTCTGAAGAAAAACCGGACCTCTTGAACTGTAGAGTCTGCGGGCAGCAGTCCTCGAAGACTGGGCGAGGAACTGGGGACGCAGCATGGTAAAGAGGTAGAGGATGGAAGAAAGGTCGGATGAGTTGCGGGTGAAGGTGGAGGGAAGGAATTAACAGGCACGTGCCTGCTCATATTCTCATGGATCGACACGACCTGGTCAGAAACGCCGTCGCATTCCTCTCCGACCCTTCGGTAGAGCCTTGTCTTTATTTTCTCGATTCTGAAGTATCTGACATCCTGTGTTTAGTCGCAGGGCTCATCTCTCGCACAGAAGATCCAGTTTCTCGAGGCAAAAGGTCTGACCTCTGCTGAAGTCGAGGATGCACTCCGGCAGGCTTCTCTCAGCAACGCAGCTCGGGCTAATGCCTCGCATCCACAACCGTTCTATGGCCCGATGCCTTACCAACTTGCCCAACTACCTCCGGGGCAGTGGGATTGGCGAGACTACTTCGTATGACAAACCTACCTCCATCCCTCACATAGCCGTGGCTAATTTCGTAACACTAGATCACCGCCATAGTTTCTGGGGCAATCACATACGGAGCTGTATCCTTATTCAGGGTGAGTTGTGTGCATGTGGTTTTGCGACCTTACTGACATAGTACAGAAATACGTCTCACCTCACCTTCAACCTCCAGGTGTGACTGCATATGAGGCCGACAGGGACGCATTGACTGCTCAGTTCGACGCTGCCGAGGCTCTTCTCAAGGAGATCCAGGCTGAAACCGTTGCGGTTAAGGTTGCTGTTGAGGAACAGAGGACCCACGTCGAGAGGGTGACTCAGGATGTTGAGGCCGCGGTCAAGGAGATGCGTGAAGGCGAGATTAAGACTCGGGATGAGATGCGGGAGATCCGGTCGGAGGTCACTAACATCCATGAGATGCTTCCAAAGGTTCGTTTGGTGGAACACTACGCGTTGTGCGCGGACTCACTCGTGATTCAGATGATTGAGAAGAACAAAGAGGCGCAGTCACAGTCTCTTGGGGAGCTACAACAAGAGCTTAAGTCGCTGAAAGCGCTCCTATTAAGTCGAGGTCCTCCGACGCCTTCGACACCGACCATCCCCAGCTTCTCCGGCTATTCTAAACCGTCAATACCTGCCTGGCAATTGGCTCCGGGTGACAGTCGATCATCGAGTCCCCCAGTTCAAGCCCTCTCCCCGAGCCCGAACGGCAAAGGGAAGGAGGTGGACCTGAGTGACGCACCCGACGCCCCAGTTCCGTAGTATTCACCCTTTCGTTCTTACATATATATATTTACCAAAACCATCTCCTGTGTCCTTACTTTGCGAGATGCCCCCTTTCCGTCTCCGTTCCACGTGGCAGGGGTATCAGCATCACCTCGGTTAATTGGTAGCGCTTAGCCACCCCGTCATACGTTCGAACCCGTGCATCGAGGCTCTCGCCGCGAAGCATGTTCTCCCAATTCCGAAACGCGGTCGAACATCTGGCCGTACAGCCAATGCGCCGTTCCACCTCTCAAGAGAGCGACACTTCCAGTATCATGTCGCGCACGAATTCCAGCGAGGGCGGGGTCACGTCTCCCACTCAGCTGGCGGATTCTGCACTTTCGAGTATTCGCAGGTCGTTACAAGCGCAGCGCCCGTCTAGCCCTGCTCGACCTGGCACAAACGGCACGGTTAATCCAGGAGCGTATGACCCTAACAAACCCCGGTCTCGGCTAGAAGAGAGGTTGCGTGCCTCCCTTTCCTTCGGGATTGGTGAACTGTCAAATCCATCTACAGGAGTCCCGACTAGCGCTACCAATACCCCGATATCTACGACTGCCCCGACGCCATTACCCGGGGCCGAAACAGCGCCTCTCTCACCCACACGGACACCGCTGCCAGACTCCCCGATCGGTTCTCCCACTGCAGAGAACGGGACCGGTGGTCTGTCGTCGCTACTGAACTTAGGGGACCCGTTAAGCGCGACTTCGGCCTTGTTCTCCGCAGGTTCATCCTCCCATCCACTTTCCCCAACAGTCGAATCTCAATCCCGGCCGGGGCCTCCCGTTGTCACCCTTCACACGCTCAAGGACAAGGTCCCATTAACTCAACCCACTCCCGTACACCACCGGTCAAACTCAGCGGATAGCTCACTTGTGGAGAAGCTGGAGAGAGTGGTTGAACTGGAGGATGACGACGAGGAATTCCAAGGCCGAAGATACGCCGAAGCTCAAATGCCACTCCCACCCACGCCGCCACAAGAATCCACAAAGCTGCCTGAAGTCGATCCTCTGACATCTAACCTCGAACCCCAACCGACCGTCGTCGATGGTGTTGGGAATGGCGATATCCCCCCTCCGGCTACCACAGATCCAACCCAGGCCAACCCAGGTACCGAGGTGGATCCCACGACATCCTCCACTAACAATGCCGATGGAGACGCTGCTGGTACAGACGTAGAGGCATTAAGGCAACAACTGAAGAGGTTCAAAGAACGATTTACAGGTAACGAGACCGTAGACATTGACTGATCCGAGTTGACCAGATGGATCACGTAGATGTCTCCTCCTCGTTCAAGAGACTCCAAGCCGAGAAACTCGCCGCGGATAGACTGTTACAAGAGTTGACACCTCTCCAAAGTATCCAGGATACGGAGGGATTGCAGGAGTATATCAAAAACATCAACCTTCAAACTGAGGTGCGCCACACCATACCCTCGCTAGGCTGAGTGAATATACCTGACAACCTCGCAGATGTCTCATGACGAGATCAAACGGTTAAACAACAAGTTGATCCGTATGTATCCGCTCTCTGTAACCTCTCCAAATACAACTGACCGCAACCGTGCACAGGTCAAGAAGAACGCATCGAAGAACTCCGCGACACCCATCGCCTCGAATCTAAATCCCAATCCGATCTAATTGATCGTCTTCGCAAACAAGCCGAAGAGACGGAGGCTCTCCTCATAGCCTCGCACTCTGTCGAAACGACCAACAGAGAGTCCACCCAGAAACTCCAATCAGAAATAAGCAGTCTCAAAGCAGAGTTGGAGAAGAACCAGGGTGCGGTGAGGGATGAGGAGGAAAAGAGGACAAAAGCGATTGCACTGCTCAAGACGGTTAGGCAGAAGTTGGTCAAGGCGGAGAAGGAGAGGGATGATGTGGTCAGAGAGGTGAATGAGCTCAAGGAGAGGGAAAAGACGGACAAGGCGAGAGAGAGGGTGGAGAAGATTAGGATGCAGAGCGAGATCGAACAGGCTAACCTGGAGAGGGAGAAAGCCATCGCCGGTCTCCGAATCCAATTCGACAAAGAAATCTCCTTGCTGAAGGATAGGCAGGAGAAGGACGTTCAGGCGTTGATGGGGCAGTTCGAGCTGGAGACAGCTGCGCTCAAGGTTTGTGATCTTCCCTCTTTCCACGCATTTCTATTGATTGAATCATTGTGGTCCAGAACTCACATGCGCAGGAAGCCAAAGCCCTCAGCGACAAGATATACACCTTTGAATCAGCAAACCTTAACCTGACCAGGGAGAAAGACAGGTTGTTCGACCGGCTCGAGATGCGCCAGGCCGAACTCGAGTCTTCGAATACTCATATGGAGACTCTTCAAAGCCAAACCACGGAATACCAGTATCAGATCCGCGAGCTCACCGACCGTGTTACGCTGTTGGAGGGCGAGCTAACTGATGCCCAGCGGGAGGCGAACCCTGCGAATGGAACCGGAATGTCCGCTGAGGAAGTCGCTCGCCTCATCTCTGCTGCCGAAGCCAAGTATGAAGCCCGCCTGGCCGAGTTACGGGGTCAATTGGACACGATCGAGAAGGAGAGAAACGAGGCCGATACCGAGTGGAACTCCAAAGTCGCTGCTAAGGCTCTCGAGGTGGAGGAGCTGAAGAAGGTTATCGGGAAGAGTCAGAAGAGTGAAGTTGACCACGAGGTTGTGGAGGAGAGGTTGAGAGGGGAGATTGCAGCTTTGAAGGAGGAGGTGAGGGGGTATCAAAGGCAACAAATCGAGTTCCAGAGACAAGTGGAAAGAATCAAGGAGTCTGAGGTAGGGAGTAGCGATGTTACTAGCCTCTCCTAGGCTGACAGCGAACCCTGCAGGACGCCCTGCAAACGCAACTAGCAGAGTCCTCGGCGAGGGGTGCCGCCCTCGAGGCCCAGATTCAAGAGTTCAAGAACAAGGAAACCCAGCTACGGGCCAGCAATAAGGTGGGTGGAGGAACTCCGACTCTATTTAGGAGAGGGCGAAGCTCAGCCCCTGTTTCTTAGACTCTCCGCGAGGAACTTCGAAAGGTTCAATCCTCCGCTGCGTTGCTCGAGAAACAGAGGAACCCGGGTGCCGGGTATTGGGCGTCGAAAGATGCCAATGGGGCGGACAGCCGGACGTCGATCTCGTCGAATTCGGATCGACCGTCTGGGGTGGGATCGCTCACGGACGAGTCCAAGGCGGAGGAGGAAGTGAACCTCGAATATCTCAGGAACGTCGTCCTCCAGTTCTTGGAGCATAAAGAGATGAGGGTACGTCTTTTCGTGGAGGGGAAGCCACGCATACTGATGTTCGGGGTTGTTTTTCTCCCAGCCGAATCTTGTGAGGATTCTGACGACCATTCTGAGATTCACCCCTCAGGAGACTAGGCGGCTCAGTCGAAGTTTATGAGCCCCGCGGACTTTTCTTTTTCCTGCGTGTTGACGTATTCGTTCTTCCTGTATTCTGGGTTCATTTGTTCTTGTTTCTTACCTTTGCGGTAAATATTTATCCCCCCCGTGGACATATGCTTCGAGGGACAAGCGACCATAAGCTACTATGGCAACGGATATGATATACAATACTAATACAACATGAGGGCGAGTCGTGGAATACAGAAACCCAATAAGATGATTAAATGCGGAATAAGTACGTGATGATGGAGACTCCTGGGTGCGTGTGTGGCGGACTGGCATAGAATAAGTACAGATGTGATGCGGAATCATATGAAGTCGAGACTCGGGGCCAACGTCAGAACTCGAAGCACTCTACAACGGGGGCGAATCGGACTTTTTTGGGCTTCTCTGGAAGCATCACGCTCCACCGGCTGCCTCGTTGCAAACGCTGAGCAGACACTCGCTGAAGCGGCTTTTCGACTTCGAGCCTGAAGCCGTCAACCCAACCATCCTCGGCGTGAAGCCGCTCAAGCCCACCGAGGTAGGCGCCAACTTCGGTTGGGTTGGGTGACCCGGGTTGGTGTTTACGCTGAAGGCGTTTGCTGATGGCAAATTGGCGTTGGAGCTCTCCACGCGACTCGGAATAGGGGGTTTGAGATTCGAGGGAGATGAATGATGTTCGGCGGGAACCAGCAGGAGCCACAAGAGAGGTGCGGGGGCTGGGCATGTGCTGGGCGTTTGGGACAGCGTAGTTGGAGGATTTCCGAGTGAGTTTGTTTGGAGCATTTAGTTGATTGGCGATGTCTTCTACAGTGTAGGGAGGTGGGTGTGGTAATAGATCATGAGGGTTCCGAGGTGATTTTAGGTCAGGAGAATTCTGAATACATTGATCAGTACGAGGAAGATGTATATGGGTGAGATGGACTCACGGAGACAGTTGTTCTTCTAAGCTTGCGCTGCTCACGTCGTTCTTGGGCACGTTCAAAGACCTCATGCTGTTTGGTATCTTTGAGAAATCCGCATTTCCAGCGAAAACGGAAGACGGAGGTACTGACGGGTGTTATCGTGCCTCGTGCGTCCGTGGCAGATCCCCTCACGGGACTCTGTTTTTTCAACACACGAGTAGATCCAGCACCGCCTGCATCGTTGGCTCTGTCCTCGTACGGTGGATGTGGAGGAAGTGGACGTTGGTCGAGGGGGTTGCGAGTAAAACCGAATAATTCCGCGAAAAACATATCGGCCGTGCGAGTCGCTGAGATGGGTAACGATGGGGTGTGCAGCCCTACCTCACCGCAAACGGCTGCCCTTTATAACCCCATCCACCCCTTCGCTAGCGTGGCCGGGAGGCTTGTTGCCAGCGGATGACGGAAGTAGGCGACGGATGATCGGAGCGGAAGTTCGGGACTTTATATTTTTGTTACGTCATTTCATGAAGATATCTTGAAAACCTCGGGTGGACGAGATTTCGGAAGCTCAGCAAGGAGTGCGATTTCAGCGATACACGACGGGGCCCCGCGTCCGAGATCTGCCTCTCTTGATATGTGTGCGCAGCACACGACCCCGGGGATCACTGAGATCTTTAGAGGCACTTCTCTTGGTCAAAGAACTGGATTCTGGTCATCAATCTGTGATGTTGATTGAGCACTCGTTCATGCCGCGACTTAATGTGCATAGCTTGCCACCCTGCATTCTAGCCAAGTGGTCTATCAAGCGGCCTATGTTCGTGCATTGTTGTGGCAGTGCTGCATTCAGACCCTTAGTAGCTGTGGTCCTCGGGCGTAAACTCTCGCGCAGGGACCGTGAACGAGGGTGCAGGTATTTGTGTACATGGGGCGCGGTTGAACCGAATTTGTTCGTGAGCTGAGGGGAAAAGCTTTTGGATTCTGGGCGGCGCTGTCTGCACCGCGGTAAACCCACGGTATAATTCGGGTTAATCGACGTTAAGCCGGGGCGGTAATCTGTCCAAGCTGGCGACACCCGTTGTTCTATAGGGGCCTCGTTCGCGTTCGACGCTTGTATGTAGAGGCGGGGGATCCTCCCATTCACCTGCATCAGCCGTTGCCTTGGCCCCCACCGGCGAGAAGCTTCCATTCGGCAGATCCCCCGTCGGCGTCTGCCTCGGGCTGGCTGTGCTTTGGATCCTCGACCAATTTCTCGCCTTCCAGCGGATCGGTCCGGGGTGTCTGAGCCAACCTGTCACGTCACCTGGCTTTATCTGCCATCGATCCGAACGTGCACATGTTGCCGCTGTCGTCGTCCCTTTTCCTGCCCCCTCATACCGGACTCCCGTCGTGTCTATCCGCAGAGTTGGCACCGCTTCGATCAGGGTCCCATGGCCACCACCGTACACGCGAAGTCGACGCCCGTGAAGACGAATCCAGACAAGTTCAGGCCCGCCAAGGTCAATCCTGAGAGGCCCGACCCAGTCAGACCGCTGAAACAGGGCGAGAGCAAGCCCAAGAGGACGCAAGCGCCGCCTCTACCATCCAAGTTGAAGCCCCCGCCACCGGAGAGAGTCGAGTCCCCTCCGCCGAAATGGACACCTGCTATAGTCCCTAAAATCCCGCCTCCACTTCCTAAGGGGATGGCCCCTCCGTTCCTTTCCAACACTATACCCGAATCACCATGGCTCAAGAGCTCCTCGTCTTCTCCATCCCTCACGAAATCGTCGCTGGTCTCAAGTTCGATCACTCAAAAGCCTCCGACCCTGGGCCCCTCCTCTGGTCCATCCACTCAAAGTGGGCTAAAGTCATCGAAATCGGCCTCCAATTTGCTCAGTACGTGTCGGTGGCCATGCTTGGGTGACAGTTGAGACTGACTGAACGCCCGCAGATGGGTATATCGACGACAAACCAGGCAGCACCCTCGCTATCTCCAAGGATTACCACGCTCTCAACAAGCAGAATGTAGAACCTCCACAATCCATGCCGAATCCGTCGTTCATGGCTTCAACCTCGACACTAGGCACTAGTATACCTGGTTTACGGCCAAGGAAGACCCCGCTACCTTCGTCGTTGTTGAATAACAAACCCACCCAGTTCCCCCCGGTGAGTATTTCTCTCGTTATAATCGTGATCCTCAACCTACTATTTGTGCAGCCGAAAGTCGAGAAGCCAGGGTTCTTCGCCAGACTCTTTGGATTCGGAAAACCAAAACCCAAGGAACGAGAGGAACCCAAGCCCACCATTAGGCCAAGTAAACTGGTAAAGCCTACACGGCCAATGTCCACCGTATCGTCGAGCCCTGTTATCATGCCCACTCCTGCCCTGACATCGAGCTCCGCATCAAGACCCGTTTCTGTCATATCGTTGAACTCTACGCGACCGCTTTCCGTGGCAACAATGGACCTCACCGCACAACCCGCCGCCACCGCAGCGTCAGATCCTACCACAATGCCTACCCCTAATATTCGACGGAGCCCCGTTGTGAGATCACAGCCTCTCCCCCAACAAGACCCTTCTGTGAAACCAGCTTATGGGACCCGACAAGATCACCTGGCCCCACCGGCGAGCCCACGCCAACGCGCGGTCCTCGTGAAGAAGCCACCCAACTTCCGCTCTAAGAGACACGACCGCCCTTCTGTCTCGACTTGCCCGGATAGGCCACGTCTTCCCCAGGTACGATGGAACAGCTTGCAACTCTCTCTCGCCGACTGATCGTTTTCCAGAACCCCGGTCACTCCAGGTTCAGCAGTTATCCGCAGGTTGCCCACCTACGAGGCAGAGACTCCTTCGCCAGCTTCACTTCAGATCTCACGACTACCACAAATGCCTCGAACTACACCATTCATTCCAACAATCCCAGCACCTCGAATTACACTATTCCTTCCAACACCACGAACTATGCCACTCCTTCTAATAATCCCAACACCACGAACTACACCAGTCTTTCCAACAATCCAAACTACGCGGACTACAATTGCACAAATACCACAATCACTTCCCCTTACCCTCCTATCCAAACCTACGGCGACGCTAATCGCTCTTATGACACTAACCGTATGCAGGACGTGGCGACCCCCGGCCGTAGTCAGTATCCTAGAACCAGTAACCATTCTGACCGACCCACGAGTTACACGTACGGAGATCACTTTGGACCCTACAGTTCTGGATACCAACCCCTAGCCGTTACTCCGGGTCTTGCTCCCTGCTCGGTAGGCTGGAATGTCTCTGTTTGGCGTTTGGCGTTTCTGAGGTGATCGTGAATTGGTAGGCCTGCAACAAGAACCCTCAATACCTCGATCCAACCACCGGAGAAACGTCGCCCTACTGCTCGGACGTCTGCCAAGCCTCGGTCACTGTTGCAGCCCCGCAAGTACAACAAGGTACCATATTTTGCCCGTAATCCCCGTCAGTGTTGTTTGACACTCTGCAGCGACCTGCAGGTACCAAGGCTGCACACGTCCCGCAGTCATGTATTCGGCGAGCCATTACTGGAATTACTGTAGCGAGTCACACGAATAGTATGTTCCATACTTTGACCTCCTGGTCCTTCACTTACCCAAATGTTTGCCCAGTTTCGCGCGGAAAGGGTGTATACATTGCCGCCAGGCCAAGCAGAACGGTACGCAGCTTTGTAAGGAATGTGACGAAGCCTTCAAGCAGCGTGCCCCAACGATCATCCCTGTACCAAAGGATCACGATGCGTTTTGGAGCGGTGAGACGCATGTATATGTCCGGGCGTTGATCTCAACTCATCCCAATCCATGGTTCAGTGGTCGACCAGTTCACCGAGTCGTGGACTCACCCAACACAATGCCCGGACGTCCAAGCGGTGTTCAAGGTCGCGTTGACACAATACAACTTGCATACATACCTTGGGTATCGGTTCGTATTCCGCGGTCCTCCCAGAATCTACGGAGCGCGCGACTGATAACCACCTGGCTCGTTAGTGATACTTTAGAGTACTATGGTCAGTTCACCGCACAGGGGAAACTCAAGGGCAACGAACGTATCCTCTGGCACGGCACTCGTCGGGGTTGTAACTTGGGAGAAATGGACCAAACCAATCCCTGTACGCTCCCTAAGTGTTCTCTGTGCTCCATCATCCGTGGGTCTTTCGATATATCCAAGCTTGTAACAAATATGCCAGTGGGGAGGTTTGGAACAGGGATATACGCTTCTACCAAGGCGTCGAAGTACGTTCTCTCGAATGACCTACGCTATCGTGGCGGTATGAATGACTTTTCCATAGGGCCGACACTTGCTCCGTCAACGGTGGGAGCGTAGTGTCACCCTGGAAAGCGTTGCTTCTGAACAACGTCGCCGCTGGACATGAGTGTGTGATGTACTGCGACGATACGACACTGACAGCTCCTCCTCAAGGGTATAATTCTGTGAGTGCTCCGGGTCTGATCTTTTCACGAGCGAGGAACCTGATCTCTGAGCTTCTCTCAGGTATATGGTGGAACTGGGGACGATTTGGATTATGATGAGCTCGTGGTGTACACGAGCGATGCTATCAGGCCGACTTGGCTAGTTATGTATCTATAAGCGGGGATAGGTGACAATTTTGGTCGTAATTCACTCACGGACCTTACTGCTTTTCCCGGGGCCGTGAGCCCTGGGTCTTACACACTTCCTTTTTTGCATCGGTTTCGCAAAGGGCGTTAAAAAGTATGCAGTCATGTATCATGTTCTCAGGATCCCCTGTCAATGGCGTACTGGGTAGCTGGCCTTTCTTGACTCTGGAGGGGGGCTCGTTGTCTCGAATCATCCACTGCACGGTGCGAGTAAAATCCATGCTGTATTGGGGATGTACAATCTACATTGAGCGACTATCCATAAGACTATAAACATGCGTATATCCGTTGCAAAAGGGTTCCATCAATCGAGGTTTACTCTTCGGTAACTGAGAACTTTCTCACCGCGCGCATGATTGGACTGAAGCAGATGGAACCGTCGTTCTTCCCGACCCCGGTAATTTGGAAGGTTTGTCGGCCCCGAGAGGAGCGGCCGTAGCTTTGTAATTCCAGATGCGTGGTTTGGGGACAATATTCATGACCCAGCGAAACGGGTGGGGTCCTGACAGTTCCCTCTCACAAGCCTACGGATAGTCACTCATTGGGTGACTATCCGTAAGACTAGAGATATCTCTACACATCGTAGAAGGGTGGGGCCAGTAGCCGATATCGCGCTGCCCATATGACCCGACATGACGGACGGGGTCCTGACAGTTCCCTTATAAGACCCTTGATATTCATCTAGGATTGTATTTACACAGTGCAGCCTCACGGACAGTCACCCGGTCACTCATTCTCCTATAGGGCCACCTAGACTTGCGGCCAGATCGGCGTGAGTCACACTTACAGGAAAAGAAATGTGCAAGGAACATCGTACCACGGTCTCCACGGGGACGATAAGTATGTCGGAAATGTTTCTCTAAGCTCTATGGGGATATCCTGGTTGACGGTCCCGGTCCCGAGCCCTGCCAGTTTGCCGATGCGCCACGCACGTTAATCTCATTTGATGGGAATCCTAATATACCAATTATTCGAAAGACGGAGATGAACAATGGCTGTGGGGAGAGAAAAAAACTCGGCGGTCTCTTCTAGACCCTTGGCATCGGACCGCCATGGGTGGTGGGCTGTTTGGTAATACTCATCCAACGCTCCACCCTGCTACACCTAGAACGCCGACAGATCCATGCGGAAGGCTTCCTATTGGCTCGTAAGCCGCCTGATTGGTTGGATGCTGTCCGGTGGACTCAACGCGGGGACCATACAAAGCCAAAATCACACAGGGCGCGGCGGAGATCCCCGTAATGGAAATCATTGAAACCGGAAATTGAGCACATACAACATTGTTGGACGTGCCATCTGGATCTTTGTTGTTTGATGACTTCCCGTGCGACGGGACCAAAGTGATTTTTCCCATACCAACTGTCCCATTCACCCTTGGAAGGTCCGAGCGGGAATGTCCAAGCTTTGACCGAGCTCCATTCCACAAGTCAGCGGTTTGTTTGATTGGGTGCTTTATCGAGATCGAATGGGCCCACCACAGCGTGATCGGATCTGCGGGCGGAGGTGGACGGGCTACTAGTCCGACTCCCTGCCAAAAAGTTGCCTGTCTACAGTTCTTGGAGAACTTGTAGCGGTTCGCGTATAGCCAACTAGTTCTTGGCGATCGAACGGCACATCAATACCTCCGATCCTGGGCGGGAGGATATGACCGCGAGAAACTACAGCCCGCCACAAAACCGGTTCTGTGGGGAGCCGTCAGCGCTTTGGACACTGAGGTTTCGGGTTTCAGCCAGACGACATATCAGGAAGCAGTGAGGCGTATTGTTCACCCGCCATCACGACCTTCCCTGGAATGGATGCATGCGCTTAGGCTACGCAGCCGGGACCGGTAAGACCCTGGACGTCCCGGTCCTGGGCCGGTGGTGCCCTCCAGGCCATTGTCCTACAGACTGTTTTGACCCCACCCGGAAGCGCTGTCGATCAAGGCAACCCGTATGGTGAAACCACCTCGGTTGTATGTATAAAACGTCGCGACAAGAGCAAGTTCATAACGTGTGAGAACCATGGTAGTTCATGACGGAAGTTAGGGGTGACTTTGGCGCCCAATTGACGTTCAGTATGCCGCAGACACCGCCGAAAACAACGAGTTGGAGTCAGATAGGGATTGAACTTAGAAGTTCATCAAATCTTCGACATGAGATGAGCGCTGGGGTAATCAAGAGGCTAACCGATGCGCAGAGTATTCTGCTCCTTGTTGGTTATGTTCCTTTTCGTGGAGGGTCGGAGGGACCGGTGGGGTTTTGAGAGAGATGGTCGTGTTAGACAGCCAGTTGAATCCTGAGAGACCAGAGGAACGGAATGTGCTGTCGGATCAAATGATCGGAATTGACCACACCTAGGTCAACGTCGGACCTCGGGACTCCGTCATTCTCTTTGCAACACGCGACCTTCCACGTCGGCTCGTCTCCCAGCTCAAACCTCTACCTACCACCGTAGCTTCCAAAAATGCTCTCTATCACACGACACGTCACTCGCTCAAGTTTGTCCCTGAGATCCGTCGCGAGGCGACCCACCGGAATGGGAGCCAATGGGTTTGCTTTGCGGACGCTTATCAGTAAGTTCCGTTTCCTTGTGTGCCTTTGTGACAAGAGAGAGTTTCCTGATGAAGCATTTGCGGTGCTCCACTTATCATCGGTGTTGCGGTAATAGCCAAAAAGTACACCGAAGACCACGAAGCTGTCGTGTTCGATGATTCCACTGGTGTCGGTGTCGTATCAATCACGGATTATGCCCAGGGCAGTCTAGGAGATGTTGTCTTTGTTGAGCTGCCGGCACTGGAAACCAAGGTCACGAAGGGAGGTCAGGAGTTTCTTCGGTCTACTTGCGCGTTCTCCTCCGTCTGAGTTTTGCGATTTTTCCGTTGGGATTTCTCTTCGCCGCATTGCCCTGTTGATGTTCCATGCTGCGCGCGGGACTATAGACCAGATTGGCGCGGTTGAGAGTGTGAAGGCAGCGTCAGATATTGTGAGCCTTCACCGCTTGACATGGTTCTTTTGCTTTTTCTAACCGAATAACGTTGAACTTCTCCTGCGTTCTCATCGGACCGGATACAGTACGCCCCTGTCTCAGGAACGATTCAGGAGATCAACGAGAGTTTAAACGACCAGCCGGGACTTCTTAACAAATCCCCCGAGGATGAAGGTATGTGCTCCACGCGAGACTCATGAGCCATCACCAAATTTAGATATGAACGTATTTTGCTAGGGTGGCTCTGCAAGATTAAGGTCTCGGACCCTGCTGAAGTGCGTTCGCCATTGACTCCCCTTTGTGCTTCCGCAACTGATGACATCGTTTCACTCAGCTCGACTCACTGATGAACGAGACTGAATACAAGGCTCATTGCGAGTCGTAGGGCCCACGAGACACGTGGATATCCGCACGCTGCTAGTGTTTGCCATGTTTTTAATTGACACACTTCTGCTCGCGAACACGACACGAGCCGCGTTGTTATATTCACCGAAGTGATAGGACCCATGTTAGCCATCCCACGCCGATAGAATCTATTTGCTCAGCCCCCAGCCCCTGCGTGACGACGTCATCCGACGAGCAAGCTCCATAGGAAACGAGCGACAATTTCACCGCATCGTCACTGAGTTTGAACTCAGCAATCGTTTGACCCGCCGCAAACCGCCCTTGAGATGGTGTGTCGAGGGCTCGAATGCACTGTCAATTTGGCTGGGTTCAGGCATACTCTCCGACTGCCGGTGCTCGTCAGAAGCCGCCTAGTCACGGTAACACAGGTTTAATCATACGGTACGTACGCATGATCTACAATACAAAGGCGATCGTCATCGAACGGGTCGAGATACCTTCATATACCTCTATATATAGCAGGTCTGGTGAGAAACCTAGGATGGGATGATCTAGTCCGAGGCCGGCTAACCTGACGGATTGATCTGGTCAATCGGCGAAGCCCGGTGGCGCATATGTCAAACCTGCCTCACTCAGGTGGTTCCATTATCCACAGTCAGCTAACTCCGCGCGATCAATCATATTCCCTTTCTTCTCTCCTGCATCAGTGGAGGAGGATCCTCACCATGGCGACCCCATTATGTCCAGGATGCTCGGGCCCTGGCTGCCAAACGATTGTATGGAGGTACGGGACAGGTTTGATGTTTGTTTGAATAACATATGGGTTAGCCAAATCACCGCGGAAAATACCCGTGAGATACTGGGCTGTGGGCTGTGGGCTGCTCGGTCGCATCCGCTCCTAGATTTAAAAGCCCCACCTTCTGGTGTTGCTTCTCCGCTATCCCGCTGTCACGACCATGGCTCACACCAACCGTCTACGCCGCCAAGCAGGTTACGGCTACCCGCCCTCCCCACAGGTATTCTCTAATGAAGACACTGCAGGGATGGGCCAGGCATGGCCAGCGCTCTCCGTTTGTGTCATTTGCTTTGTATACATGCGGATATGTGCACTAACGTTCGTACATCTCAGGAGGAGACCCCTTCAATTGAGCAAATGAACCACCCCATGTGGCACGGTGTTTACCCGCCCATATATTCAACCATCCCTGTTGGGGGCAGCTCGCAGGAACCTTTTTATATACCTCCGGTCCAAACGACCACGCTCAGCGGCCTCGAGGGCTGGGCGTCCCCGAGTACACCTCACCCCAATCCCACACCTTTCAATCTCTCTCCCCCACCTGTCCCAGCAACTCCTAATTCCCTGGTTCCGAACAGACTTCATGTGCCAGCCAACCCGCCAGACTATACGTGGCTCCCTCAACGTCAGTACGGATTGACTGCGCACCACTTCACTCCGGCCCAGCCCATCTTGTTCAATGTCAACTTCGGGGAACCGGGGATCAGGCTCTCTGCCGCGCTCAGCCGGAAGTTTACTCACCTGAGGGACAGGGACGACCTCGTGTTCGAGTCAAGTAGGAGTCCGACAATCACGATGAGGCTCGAAGTATGTGGCTTCTCCGTATCGGCCTGGACCCTTGCTGACGGCGCCTGACAGTGGCCAGGGTATATGTCATGGAGTAGGCAGGTGCGTTGAGTGGATATTCCCCTATGATGGCTACTCACCGGCAGCGACAACCTTGCACGATCCAGGTCAGGATTCTCGACTCTCGAAGTGTTCGCCAGTCGATAAGCAGAGAAAAGCTGGCCTATGAAGTCGCCAAAACCGTGCAGGCATTCGCTCAGTCTCAGGTGAGATCAACCACGTTCACAGCGGCACCACGCGCCTTGAGCGGGGGCTTACGCATATTATATAGAACGGAAGGGGATTAGACGCTGAAGGCGCCACAGATCGGGACAGGGTTTGGGCCGTAGGTGAAGGAAACCTTGACTTGGATGATCTCGTGCTCGTCCGCGTGGAGAACGTCTCAAGGGGAAGCTGGCAGCCCCAGTTCCTCGTGCACAGACGGCACAGAAACTGACATCCATTGAATCCGGTACGACCAGGGTCTTCCTTAGCCGGACCATGTGACTAAATACAGCTCGCACGTCCCAGGTGGTTCCCTGCCCTGCCCAAACCCTCGTGGCGTCGCCTCGTTTGTCACCAACACTCACCTCGAGGCACGCCCTGGTTATCAATAGCCGATCTTACCGGATGCCCCTTTAAGCTAGTGAGGATCCCAGGACTGGCGATAAGAAAAGCGCTGAGACGGCGCCGCTGCATTTCACCTTCTCATGTGAAGTATTTATTAGTCTCTCCTCCTCCTCCAGCCAAGCGTATGTACCGGAAGCTTAATTTAACGGGTCCCTGGTATTACGGACCTAGATAATATCATGTAATCGCACTCTTCATCTACATAACCTCCTCCTTCGTCTTCCCAATCGCCATCTCCATCATCAACTGGAAGCGAGGCACCGTACCCCGGAGATGAAGGGTCCAATACGAAACTTGGAAGCACGCGCCCCTCAGTAATTGCTTGAATGGCTACGGAGACAGCCGGCAAATTGCTCACCCGATGCTCTCGTAAAATAGAATCGCAGTTTCGTTAGCTTTGTAGGATTCGTAAGATTAGTATCGAGAAACGAGAAACGGGGCAGTTACGACAGATGGTACCTTTGAAGACCGTCAGCATAACTTTGTCTAGACCCCTCCGTTTGCAGATGTCGAACAGCATCTGAGTCAACTTCCGACCGAGTCCGCACCTGTGAAACGCAGGGGAAACGTGGAGTTCGTAGCTGCGAAGGAGTCAGGTCTAGTCCAATTTTTGGGTAGCGAAAAGGGGCTAATCATCGACCGACCAATAGACGACGGCGAATTCTTCTTCCTCTTCGAATCTGAAGGATGTGAAAGCGACGACCTGGGCCGTTTCTTTGGAGCGAACTAAAATGAACCGCCCAAGCTTGTGAAATATCTCCCTTTTCTTCTTGCTCGGGTTCCACCCGAACGACGACTCCTCGTACCTTCAACGCCGCAGATCAGGTCAGCGATTAACGAGAGGAGTCAACGCGGTTCAACGACTTACATTCCTTGCATCGCGTTGGCAAATATTTCCCAGATGGCATCCTTGTCTGCCACCGACAGACTTGGGGCGAAGACAAGTCCGACTTGCAGGCTTGTCAAGTTTGTTGTACCCATGTACAAGTCAGAGGCTGAGAGTATCGGTAAAGGGGAATGCACTTACTCCCCACTAGAATGACATATTTCTCGATCATCGGGAAAAATAGAGGCAGCCAGCTCCTCCGGGGAGGCCTCTATGCTCAGGGAGAGTAAAAAATACTTGTCTTCTTTCATGGTGAAGTGTTTTCGTGAGCAGAGGGGGCCATTCGAGACCAACCCCCTCGCTTTTTTTGCCGATGTCACCGAGTCGATCAACGGGCGGCGTGATCCGCCACCTGCGACGAATTGTCAGGCAGGATTTGTATTTATGATGGTGACTTAGTTACAGTTCCTCAGCAACATCAACGTAACGTATAACGTACACAGGGCATAGGCAAAAAATCACGGTGAAACGAATGGGATAACGACAATCACGAACTAGAGTCGCACTTTCAGTTCAGTGCACGGTGAACGACCTTAAAATTGTTTCTCCGGCGACAAGTTAGAATTCCTTGTAGGGAGGCAACTCGTCCACATTTTCATCAGGTTTCCCTGAGTCAGAAGTGGGGTTCGTGCCACTGCTACCGGCAAGAAGTCTCTCCCTCTCTTCCCTCTCGAGTCGCTTCTTTTCTTCTTCGGCGGTTTCAAACTTGGGAGTTGGGGTTGAAGGACCTTGTTTCAGGATACGTTCCTTCTCTTCCTTCTCTAGACGCTTCTTCTCGTCCTCGGCGCTTTCATGGGGTTTCGAGCTGGTACCTATCGTGTTTCCGGGAGTGCCCCCGTGAGAATCATGCTCAGCCTTGACTTCCAAGAGAGACCCACTTGCGGGACCCGGACCATCAGGGCCGGCCGACTTCGGAACACCCGTTTCAGCAACGGTGGGGGTGACCTGTGGAAGCTTGGTT